>JADMIO011184568.1_pt1 | contig 156398 bp, 149 predicted proteins | sample 8958161 | NCBI WGS metagenome assembly JADMIO01 (sample SAMN16585339, study PRJNA669376) | soil metagenome | isolation source: Crop rotation soil | place: USA: Cullars Rotation, Alabama | collected 2011 | reverse complement strand
GCCGCGACTTCAAGTCACGTGAATTCCAAGCTTCGGATCCCACTGTGCTGGAAAGCGCCGATGGGGAATCCTGGGGAATTTTGGGGAACTGAAGTCGACATGATGAAAACTCCTTGCACGGAAAACCGCAGCAATGATCAGAGCTGGCGGCACCTGTCCAACTCAGCAAGCAGGCGATACGCCTCCTCCGGCGGGAGATCGGGCGGAAGAATCGGCGTGTCATTTTTCCTTTGTTCCGCTGCTGCCGATCGCAGCAGCGCGGGCGCGAGGCGCGCCAGCGAGATGCAGGCGCGAAGCTCAAGCTCGTGCTGAATGACGCGCTCGCCGATCGCTTCGTCGGTTAGTTTTTCGACGGCCGCGCTGATCGCGATGACCAGGCGGCGGCGCAGCGCGTCGCACGGTCCCGTGTCGTCGCCGTCTGCCGATGCGCATGTCGATAGGGCAACTGCAATCTCCTGAGGCATGACTCGTCCCTCCCACGAATTAAAACGTGAAGTAGGCTGCCCGCGAGAACCGCGCGCCGCCGCCGGCTGTGAATTTCCGGCACAGAATTATTACCCCGATTTCCACTGAAATCCGCCAAAAATCTTGCGGAAAACGGCGCATCGATACCCGTTGGCCGGGCCGAGAGTTAGAGCGATGGGGGTTGCAGGTTGCACGTTGCACGTTGCTCGTTCCCACCCGCAACCTGCAACCAACCCGCAACCCGTCCCCTCCCGTCGCACACGGCCCGCCATCATGGTCTAATGTCGGAATGATCGACGCGGCCATCGAGAAGGCGCATGCATTGGTGGAGGCGCTGTCGTACATCCAGCGATTTCACGACAAGACGGTCGTCGTGAAAGTCGGCGGGTCGATCATGGATGATGAGCAGACGCTCAGCGCGATCCTCACCGACATCGTCTTTTTCAACTACGTCGGCATGCAGCCGATCCTCGTCCACGGCGGCGGCAAGGCGATCAACGAGGCGATGGAGAAGGCCGGTCTCGTGCCGCAAATGGTGCAAGGGCGGCGCTACACCGACGACCGCACGCTGGCGATCGCCGAGCACGTGCTGTGCAACCAGATCAACGCGTTCATCGTGAACTTCATCCAGAGCCAGGGCTGCGAAGCGATGGGATTGCATTCGCTCAGCAGCGTCGTGCTGTTCGCTGAAAAAACGTTTTTGCCCGGCGAGGGCGGCCGGCGGATCGATCTCGGACACGTCGGCAACGTGACCAGCGTGAACGCGCGATTGTTGCAATTGCTCGTTCAGGCCGACTCGATCCCGGTGATCGCGACGATCGCGCGCGATGCGGCGGGACAGAAGCTCAACGTCAACGCCGACACCGCCGCCGGCGCCGTCGCCGCCGCGATGAAGGCGGAGAAGCTTGTCGTCGTGTCTGACACGCACGGCATCCGGCGGGACATCAACGATCCGGAATCGCGCATCAGCCATCTCACCGTGGACCAGATCAACGACATGGTCGCCAACGGTACGATTAACAGCGGCATGCTGCCGAAGGTCGAAGCATGCGTGGCCGCCCTGCGCGCCGGCGTGAACAAGACGCACATCATCGACGGACGGATTCCACATTCGCTGCTGCACGAGATCTATACCGAAGCGGGCATCGGCACCGAGATCGTCCCATGAAGCACTTCATCTCCATCGCGCAGACTTCGCTGGACGAACTTCGTCACACGCTTGACGTGTCCAAGCGCCTGAAGAAGCAGCTCAAGGAAACGGGGCGGAACGATTCGATCCTCGCGGGCAAGACGCTGGCGATGATCTTCGAGAAACCTTCGCTGCGCACGCGCGTCAGCTTTGAAGTGGCGATGAACCAGCTCGGCGGCGCGGGGTTGTCGCTCGCGCATGCCGAAGTCGGCCTTGGCGAACGCGAGCCGGTGAAGGACGCCGCCCGCGTACTCTCGGGAATGTGCGACGGAATCATGGCGCGGCTGTTCAAGCATCAGAACATGAAAGAGCTCGCTGAGTTTGCTACCGTGCCGGTGATTAACGGCCTGACGGACTACAGCCATCCGTGCCAGGCGATGAGCGACATGCTCACGATCGAAGAGCACTTCGGCGCGCTTGAAGGCAAGACGCTGGTGTACGTGGGCGACGGCAATAACGTGGCGCGATCGCTTTCGGTGGCGTGCGGAAAGTTCGGCATGCGATTCATCCTCGCGTGCCCGCCCGCGTACGAGTTGCCCGCCGACGACATGGACCGCATCATGAGCCAGGTGCCCGGGATGGACTTCGAGACCGCGCACGATCCCGCCGATGCCGTGCGCGAGGCGGACGTTGTCTATACCGACACGTGGACCAGCATGGGCCAGGAGCAGGAAAAAGCGCAGCGGCGGCGGGATTTTCAGGACTATCGCGTCGATGAAAAGCTATTGTCGAACGCGCCGAAACAGGCCGTTGTCATGCACTGCCTGCCGGCGTATCGCGGGCTTGAGATCACCGACACCTTGATGGAAAGCGATCGCTCGCTCGTCTTTCCGCAGGCGGAAAATCGGCTGCACTTTCAAAAGGGATTGCTGGCGGTGTTAATGGGCGGGCAGTGAGGCGCGCGGATGTCGCAGGCTCCAGACTTTCAAAATTTCGTCAAGCAAGTTCAGCTGAACTTCAACCTGCTGCAAACGCGGGTCATCCGTGCGCAGCAGGCGGCGACGTCCGCACAGGCGGAGCTTGGCCTGATGCGCGCGGGACGCACGCCGCGCTTTCCGGTGGAGTTCACCTCGCAGTTCGGCGAGGACATGCTCGCCTGGCAACTGCTGGGCAAGCCGCTGGATGGATTCTTCATCGAAGCGGGCGCGTTCGATGGTTATCGCTATTCGGTCACGTATGCGCTGGAAGCGATGGGGTGGAGCGGTTTGCTTGTCGAAGCGCTGCCCGCGCCCGCCGAGCTGTGCCGCCAGCGCCGCACCGGCAGCCGCGTGGTGCATGCGGGACTCTCGCGCGACGGCGCGAGCGGAACGTCAACTTTCACGGTCACGCAGGACCAGTACGGCGGAATGCTTTCGTATCTCAAGCCCACCGACCAGCACGTGGCCGACACCAGCTGGGCGCAGAAGACCACGATCCAGGTGCCCGTCACTTCGCTCAACGCGCTGCTGGCCGAGCATAACGGCCCGATCGATGTGGTTTCGATCGACGTCGAAGGCGGCGAGATCGACGTGCTCGACGGATTCGACATCGAGCGCTTCAAGCCGCGGCTGATGCTCCTCGAAGACAACACGCACGGCCGCGACCCGGCGCTGGCGAATTACATGTCGCGCTTCCCCTACGAGATGATCACGCGTCTGGCTGTAAACAACGTCTACATCCGCCACGGCGAGAACGAGGTGAAAGAGCGGTTCAAGTGGATGATGATGTGAACGGCATCGTTTCAATCACTCCCGCATCGAGTCCCTCGCGAGTGCGATCGGGATGACGTTGCGACCTGAAGAAACGAGAGGCTTGGTGGTTCATATCTGCATCAGCGCACGTCGGGAGAGCTCGTGTTGTCGAGCTTCGTAGGCCGATTCGTTGTCCCTGCGGCGCGCGGTGCGCTCGAGGCGCGGGGCGACGTGTCGAAGCTCGGCGCGGGCGGGATCGAGGTTCATTTCGACCAGCGCGGACACGGTGTACCAGAACGGAAACCGACGCCAACCTTCGTTCGGTTTGCTTCGCGCGGCCTTGAGCGCAGCGAGGCCGCTGGCCAGTCGCTCGGGGCGGCGATCGAAGCCCCCGGAAAGTATGTGACGCCACACGCTGACCGTGCACGTGCCGCAGCAAAACACGCCGGGCCGGCCGCCCATTCGATGCTCCGTGTCTGCTTCCGACTGATCCAAACACTTCTGCAGATTTCGAGTCGCCGAACGCAAGGCGGTCTTGACCTGGCCATCGGCGGACTTGAGCAGTCGCAGCGCCCGACACGCTTCCTCACCGGCGACGTGCCGCGCAGCCGCCGACTGAACGCGCTCGCCGGTGAACAGCTTCCAACCGATCTTGCGCTCGTCATCGAACAGCGCGAACGTGTCCGCATACGCGTGCGGCTCGCCAAAGCGCTCGGCGATCCACGTCGCCGCCTGAGTCCGCGCGTTGCTGGCGACAGGTTTCTTCCAGAAAAACGCATCACCGACGGCGTCCAGCGTCGCTGCAAGGCTGGTGGGTTTGATCAAGCTCATGTGTTCACCCCGATTATCTCGCTGACATTGAGCGACATCAACGCAGTCGTCATCCCGAGCGTACTCGCATCGAGATTCCTCGTGCGCATACGCTCGGAGTGGCAAGCACCCGGAACATCACGCCGCATGCTTCGAAAGCTGATTCAGCAGCGCTCGCATGTCTTTCGGCGGCGGAGACTCGATTGTGACGGAAGTCCCGCCGGGATGCACGAAGGTTAGCTTTTCTGCGTGAAGCGTCAGCCGCGCGATGAGGGGGCGCTCGTCTTCGCCGCGGGTGGGGCGGTAGTCGCGCTTGAACTGGCTGAGGTAAATCGCTTGACCGCCGGCGCCGTACAGCGGGTCGATGGCCAGGGGCAGGCCGACGTGCGCAAGGTGCACGCGAATCTGATGCGTCTTGCCCGTGCGCGGAAACATGCGCAGCAGCGCGAAGCCGCGAAACCGCTTTTCGACTTTCCAATCGGTCAGCGCGCGTCGTCCGCCGCGTTTCACCACGGTCATTCGCTTGGTCGACGTGGGATGAACCGCGATCGGCGCGTCGATCGACCCCTCATCCTCGCCGGGTCGACCGGCCACCAGCGCGAGGTATTCTTTTTCGATCCGGTTGTTCTGAAACTGCTCCGACAGGAACCGCTGCGCGGCAAGCGTCTTGGCGAACAGCAGGACGCCGCTCGTGTCCTTGTCGAGCCGATGCACGACGCGCAGTCGCGGGTCGAGCGTTCCGGTCCAGGGAAGTTGAATCTGCTGCGCGAGCGCTTCGATGACGCTGGTCGTCTCCGCGCGGCCGGGGATGCTCGCCACGCCCGCGGGCTTCTCAACCGCGACGATCGCTTCGTCTTCGTGAAGAATCTTCAGCACGGGCGAGGGGCTCTCTCTTCTGAGGGAGCTGGCGGGCTACTTTCCAAACAGCTTCGGCTTCTCGAATTCCTTCAGCGCCGTTTCGATTCGGGGCTGGCGGGGGTTGATCCGCAGGCTGACTTTCCAGAGTGCGACGGCTTCCTTCACCTTGTTCTCGTCGAGATCGAGTTGGGCGTGGTACTGCTTGATCAAGAGCGCGCCCTTTTCGTTCATCGCGGGGTAATAGTTGCGATCGAGCCGCAGAGCGGTGTCGTATTCGCGCAGCGCTTCTTCCTGCTGCTTGGCCAGCGCCAGGGCGTCGGCGAAGCGCTTGTGGGCGGGGGCGGTGTTGCTGCGCTCGACGACCTGCCGCATGACCGCGACGGCCTCCGTCGCGCGGCCTTGCGAGATCAGGTTCGATCCGAGGTTCTGCATGATCACCGGCGACCCATCGAGCTCCAGCGCCTTTCGATAGGCCTTCTCCGCGAGCTGCGACTTTCCGCGCGCATCGTACGCCACGCCGAGGTTTGACCAGGCTTCTCCGCTGTTGGGGTCGAGCATAGTTGCGCGTTCGAGATAGTTGACGGCGTCCTCGGTCTGCCCCAGCGCCAGATACACGGTTCCCAGGTTCATGTTCGATCGAAGATCGCGCGGATCGAGATCAAGCGCCCGCAGATACGCAGCCGCCGCGTCCTTCAATCGATTGAGAAGCTGATACATCACGCCAAGGTTGTAGTGATTGGCGATGGAGTACGGGTCGAGCTGCGACGCTTTCTCGTAATGGACCGCGGCGTTCTGGTAATCGCCCTTGGACCGGAACAAGTCGCCGAGCATCGCCTGCGCCATGCGCAGGTTAGGGTTCTGCTTGACGGCGGCGAGAAGCTCACGAAGCGCCGTCTCCTTATCGCCGCGGCGATACGCCTGCGCGCCGGCGGCGTAGAGATCGATGCCGGCGAGCGGATCAGTTGGTGCGGCTTTGGACGCATCGGTGACCGGACGTCGCGGCGCGCAGCCGCTGCCTGTAAAGACGATCGCGCAAACAAGCATGCACGCGCTGCACAGCAGCAGCAGCACAGCGGACATGCGCGCAAGCGCCGACTTGGCCGATGTCGTGGTCGTTGCCGAACCGTCTCGCGTGGCACGATTTTGAGGAATCATTGTCGTCCGGTGTTGTGATCAGAGTTGTCGGCAGCGACACGCAGCAATGCCGCCCGTCTCGTCCTTTTTCGGTGCAATCGAGCCGCCACTATACGCGCGGCGGGAAGCGCCATCAATGAAGATCAGGCCTCGCAACGGGCGCTCGTCCGCGGGCGCGCGAGACTGTTCCGGTCGTAACGACGGTGCGGAAGAGTATGGCCACCAAGGCCCCGTGTCGGGCACGCCAGCCGCGTTTGACCCACCTGTTGGGAAGTTCTACGATCAGCCGCACGCGAGCGCGCGCGGCCTCTGCTTTGCACTCGGTTCGGCGATGTTAAGACGGAGCGGAGCGGCATTCGATCGGGAGCACCAGCAGGACAGGCGTGCAAAGGAGGCGAGCTTGCGAATTCTCATTGCGATTCCTGTTTTCAACGAGATCCGATACGTCCGCGACGTGCTGAAGAAAGTCCGTTGTTTCCACGACCAGATCCTGGTCATCGACGACGGCAGCACCGACGGCACGCGCGAGCTGTTGGCTGAACTGGCCGACAGCCGGAACAACGGGGGGCAGATCCAGCTCCTGCAGCACGATCGCAATCTTGGTTACGGCCAGAGCATCATCGACGCCTTCAATTACGCCAATCGCAAGGGCTACGACTGGGTCATCACGATGGACTGCGACGAGCAGCACGAGCCGGAGATGATTCCCCAGTTCATTCGGCAGATCAGGCAGGACCGCTGGGACATCATCAGCGGGTCGCGCTACATGGAAGCGCGCAGCGACAACGATCTTCCGCCCGGCGATCGCCGATCCATCAACGCGACGATCACGTCGCTGCTCAACGAGCTTTTCACGTTCGGACTAACCGATGCGTTCTGCGGGTTCAAGGCGCATCGCGTGAGCGCGATGATGGGCCTGGGGCTCGACGAGAAAGGCTACGCGTTTCCGCTTCAGCTTTGGCCGCGCGCTGCAAAGGCAGGACTGCGCGTGCGCGAGATTCCCGTCCGTCTCATCTACAACGATCCGAACCGGCACTTCGGCGGCGATCTCGACGATGCATCGAAGCGGCTGCAACATTACCTGACCGTTCTGAATCGCGAGATGGAACGCGCCAGCGCCAGCGCCAACGCCGGCGCCAGTGCCGGGGTCGCCGACGAGTGTGCGACGCCGTGCTGTTGTCGCGACTAATCAACTCTCATCATGCCGTTCTCCACCACGACGACGACGAGCTATCCTGACTGGAAAGCCCCCGCGCAGGACGGCGACGTGCTTGTCTGGCCGGACCGCGATGAGCTGATTGCGCAGACGCGCGCGAACAACGCGGCGCTATCGCGCGCGAGAAGCGTACTTGTTCAAAACACGCCGCTGGCGGATCTGCGCAGCGCGATGCGCAAATATCTCGGTCACGACGATTCGATCCCGCTGATCGCAACCGGACATCAAAGCGAGCTCTATCACGCCGGCGTGTGGGCCAAGGACGTGCTGATCAACCAGGTCGCCACCGCGACCGGCGGGCAGGCGTTTCACTTTGCCGTCGATACCGATGGTCCAAAGCACCTGAGCGTGCGCTGGCCGGGATATTCCAACCCAATCAGCGACGACCCCAACCTGTCGACGCGCGCGTGGAGCGCGCTGGTCGCGCCGCCCACTCCGCGGCACCTCGAGCAGATCGAGCGGGACAGCGGCGAAATCGCCGGACGTTTCGGATACGAGCCGCTGCTCGGCGAGTTCCTGCGCTCGTTGCGAAAGCTGTCGCTCGAACCGGACGAGTTTCCCGCGCTGCTGACCAACGCGCAGCACGCGCTGGATTGGAGCCTGGGCCTGCGGCATCACGCGATGACCGTCTCCGGGCTGCTGCACGCCGACCCGTACCTGGCGCTGGTTCATCACATCATGTCGCGCGCGGATGAGTTCGCGGCGATCTACAACCGCGCGCTGGCGGATTATCGACAGGCGGCGAAGATCAGCGCGCCGACCCGGCCGATGCCCGATTTGTTCGTCAGCGACGAGACCGTCGAATCGCCGTTCTGGCTGGACGATCTCGCCGCCGGCGTTCGCACGCGGCCGAGCGTGTTCCGCTGCGCGGGCTGCACCGGCTGGCTGTTGACGCTCGTGAACGGCGAGGAGTTCCTTTTCGATCCGTCGGCCGGCGCGCACGCAGCCGCCGACGCGCTGCGAAAGTTCCTCGCGCGAACCAACCACCGACTTTCGCCACGCGCGCTCACGCTCACAATGTTTCTGCGGCTGCTGGTGGCCGATCAGTTCGTGCACGGCATCGGCGGGGGACGCTACGACCAGGTCAGCGATCGAATCATCGCCCAACACTTCGGCCTCGAGCCGCCCCGGTTTTCCGTGACGACCGCAACTCTGTTCTTCCCCGGCGCGGTCAATCGCCAGCGCGTTTGTCTACCATGCCTGCAGCAGCAGGGACATCGGCTGGAACACGACGTGCTTGGCCAGCGCAAGCGTGAGCTGGTCGAATCGATCGCAGCCTTGCCGCGGCGATCGGCGCAGCGTCAGGACGCGTTCGCCGCGATGCATCGTGCGCGTCGCGAGGCCCTCGCGCAGTCGAGCGACTTCACGCGCTGGCAGGAGACGATGCGCGACGCAGAAATACGGTTCAAGGAAGAACAGGTTCTGTTCGACCGCGAGCTGTTCTACGCGATTCAGTCGCGCGAGCGGCTGGAACTTCTGATCGCTCGCTATCGAGAGACCTTCGCCTGACTTTGTGGGACTATGGCGCGGGCGAGAGACGCCCTCGCCACTTATGCTCGCGTTTTCCACCAACGCTTACACGCGATCTCCGCTCATCGACGCGCTGCGCGACATTCGCGCGGCCGGGTTTGATGGTGTCGAAATTCTCGCCGACGCTCCGCACGCTTATCCCCGATCGATCGACGCAACACTGGTTCGTTCCGTGCGCACGGCGCTCGACGAAACGGGCCTGGCCGTCAGCAACATCAACTGCAACTGCTCGTTCGGCTATTGGAAGGACGCGCCGCCAGAGCCGTATTTTGAGCCGAGCCTGATCAGTCCGAACGAAAGGCATCGCGCCGATCGAATTCAGATGATCGTAAAGGCGCTGGAGTTTGCGCACGATGTCGGCGCGCGCAACATCTCGATCACCAGCGGCCGATGTCTCGGTGGAATGCCGCCGGACCGCGCAGCGGTCACATTTGTCGAGTCAATCAAGCCGATCCTCGAGCAAGCCGAGAGATTGAACGTTGATGTTGGAATCGAGTGCGAGCCGGGATTGTTCGTCGAATACGTCGCCGAGCTGCGCGAATGGATCGATCGTCTCGGTTCAAAGCGGCTGGGCGCCAACCTCGACGTCGGCCACAGCGTGGTGATCGGCGAATCGATCGACCAGGTCGTGCGCACGCTCGCCGGCCGAACCTGGAACATGCACGTGGAAGATCTCCCCGGCCGAAAGCACTATCACATGATCCCCGGCGAAGGAACGTTCGATTGGCCGGCGCTGCGCGATGCGCTTCGCGCGACGAACTACGATCGCTTCGTTACCGTCGAACTGTACACGCACACCGCTGATCCACAGTCGGCTGCGCGAAAGAGCTTTCAATTTCTCAAACGGCTCTTCACGAAATGACGCGCGTCACGCTTTACAGCAAGCCCGGTTGTCACCTGTGCGATCAGGCAAAGGAGATCATCGAGCGCGTCAAGCGCGATCGCGCGTTCGAATTTCACATCCGAAACATTACCGATGACGCGAGCGACTTCGCGCGGTTTCAGTTTGCCATTCCCGTCATCGAAATCGACGGCCAGGAAATCGCCCGATATCGGCTGACCGAAGCACAGTTGCGAGCGGAGCTCGAGTCTCGTACCCCGCGCGATTCTCGGATATAACCTCGCTTCATGACGCAGGATAATCAGCCGCCTTCAGATGCAGGCGCGGGCAGCGCGAACAGCTCGAACGGCGAGTCGTTTCTGCCGCAGTCGACCGTGCTGATTGTCGATGACAACCCGCAGAACATCGAGCTGCTCCAAGCGTTTCTCGAATCGCTTCCGGTGAAGCTCGTCACCGCCGTCGACGGCGTGGAAGCGCTGGAGAAGGTGGCCGAGCACAATCCGGATCTGATCCTGCTGGACATCATGATGCCGCGCATGAGCGGCTTCCAGGTCTGCCGCAAGCTGAAGGCCGACGCGAAGACGCGCGACATCCAGGTGCTGATGGTGACGGCCTTGAACGAGCTGGGCGACATCGAGCAGGCCACCGAGTGCGGGACGGACGATTTCGTCAGCAAGCCGGTGAACAAGTTCGAGCTGCTGACGCGCGTCAAGAGCCTGCTGCGCGTGCGTCATCTCAAGAGCGAGCTGGAACGTGCGCTGACCTATCTCAACGAAATCGAACACGACGAGGAGACTCTGTGAGAAACTGTCGGTTCTCCCTGTGCGCGACGATGCTGATTGCGATCGCGCTGATCTCAGGATGCGCGCACCACGCCGCTAACACGACGCCAAACCGCCTGGCGACGCAAGTCGATGACAAGCGCGCCAGCGAGCCATCCTCAAACGTCGATTACGGCGAAGAAGAGTTCCGCCAGGTCAGCACGAACGACGAGATTATTTCCACGCTTCGCAACGGTTTGGTCGTCATCGTCAAGCGCGTGCCGTCTCCCGTCTGCGCCGTTCGCGCGTATGCGCTCACGGGCGGCGTTTACGAAGGCAAGTGGCTCGGCGGCGGGCTTTCGCATTTGCTCGAACACATGGTTGCGGGGTGTTCCAACGAGCGGCGGACCGAGGAACAGAATCGCAACCTGCTTCAGGCCATCGGAAACAACTCCAACGCGTATACCGATTACGACCACACGGCGTTCTACGTGAACACGACGACGCAGCACCTCGATGAAGCGCTCGACCTGGTCAGCGGCTGGATGTTCACCTGCAAGATCGTGCCGGCCGAGTATCACCGCGAGTACGAAATCGTTCAGCGCGAGCTGGAAAAAGACAAAGGCCAGCCCGATGACGTGTTTGCCGAGCTGACGTTTAGCAATCGCTACCGCGTGAACCCCGCGCGCGTGCCGGTGATCGGATATCAGGAAGTGATCCAGGGGCTCAGCCGCGACGACGTGTACAGCTATTACCAGCTAGCCTATCAGCCGAACAACATGGTGTTCGCGATCGCCGGTGACCTGCCGACCGAGCAGATGCTCAAGGCCGTGCAGAAGCAGGTGAAAACGTACAAGCCGGGACGCGCTTTTTCGCACGACGTCGCGCCGGAACCGGAATTGACGGGACCTCGCACCGTCGTCGCGACGTTCCCCAAGCTTGGAGCCGCGAAGCTGGAGCTCGCTTTCCCATCAGTCAAGCTCGACAGCCCCGACGTGTACGCGCTCGATCTGCTGGCGACCGTCCTGGGCGGCGGCGAGAGTGCAATCCTCACCGAAGAGCTGCGCGACAAGAAGGAATTGGCCGAGGCGATTTCGGCGAGCGATTTCACGCCCACCTATGCCGAAGGCTCGTTCGCGATCGAGATGTCGATCGATCCGGAAAATCTGCAGGCCGCGACCGCGGCGACGCTGGACGTGATCGAAGCGGTGAAATCATCCGGCGTTGCGGCCGAGCGCCTGGCGCGAGCGAAAACCCAGATGCGCGTCGCCCACATCAAGGCGAGGCAGACGACCGAAGAGATCATCTCCACGATGGCGACCGATTACATCGCCAGCGGCGACGCTCATTACAGCGATCGCTATCTCGAGCGCATCGACAAGCTCGCGTCCGCTGATCTGCAGAACGTCGCGAAGAAATATCTGGTTCGTAACAAGCTGCTGACCACGGCGCTGGTCTCCACCGACGGCCCGCGCGCCGAAGGCCTGCCGGCGGCCGAAGATCTGCTCCGAGCCGCGGCGCCCACCACGAAGCCGACGGCCGAGCCCGTCGAGCCGTCGACGATCTCGCGCACCGATCTCGGCAGCGCCGGCGTGCTCGTGCATCGACGAATGACGACGTCGCCGCTCGTGTCGATCCAGGTTTACGCGCTGGGCGGATTGACCGCCGAAGACGAGAAGACCAACGGCATCGGCAACCTGACGATGGACATGCTGCTTCGCGGAACCCAATCGCGCTCGGCCGAGCAGATTGCCGAATCGCTCGACGCGATGGGCGCTGATCTGGACGCCGGCTGCGGCAGCAACACCTGGGCGTGGAGCGCAAGCTGCCTGAAGGACGATCTCCCGAAACTGACCGAGATATTTGCCGATGTCATCGCCAATCCTGCGTTCGCCGGCGACGAGCTGGGCAAGGTTCGCGATCGCACGCTGGCCGCGATCGACGCGCAGGACGCCGACTGGAGCGCGCAGGGGATGCGGTTTTTCAAAGCGCAGTTTTTCGGCCCGTCGAAATCGCCATATCGATTTCAGACAATCGGCTCGGCCGACAACGTAAAAGGATTTACCGCGGATCAGGTGAAAAAGTGGTACGCCCAGAAGGTGCTGAAGGGGCCGCGCGTGATCGCGATCTTCGGCGACGTTAGCCTGGACACCGCCAAAGCGACGGCACAAAAGCTTCTCGGCTCGCTGCCTGCCATTTCGAAACCGGAAGCGACAGTACCGATGCACATCCATTCGCTTGTGGCGCGTTCCGAAAAGCCTTCGGTGAACGTCGGGCGGTTCGAAGTTCAGAAGACGGATCAACCGCTCGCCGGCGTGTTCATCGGTTTCCAATCGGACAGCACGTTCGCAAGCCCCGACCGATTCGCAACGACGGTCGCCGACTGCATGACCAGCGGCTACGAAGGTCCGACCGGATATCTGTTCGACGACCTGCGCGGTCGCGGTCTGGTGTACCAGGTCGATGCTGACGACATGCCCGGCCTGAGCCCGAAAATGCCCGGCGCGTTCGTCGCCTTGGCGGGCTGCGATCCGGCCAAGGTGAACGAAGTCGTCGATGTCATGCTGCTTAATATCGCACGCCTGCAGGGCACGCCGAAGGACGTGCAGGCCGATTGGTTCGATCGCTCGAAGCAGCTCATTACCACGCAGGATGCGCTCGACCAGGAAACCCCCGAAGCGCAGGCGGCCGAGGCGGCGTTGGATGAGCTGTACGGACTCGGCTACGACGCGCACGCGCAGTTCGCGGCGAAGATCAACGCCGTGACGCTCGACCAGGTGCGCGAGCTGGCGAAAACGAAGTTGCACGACTGCATCATCACGATCAGCACGCCCAAGCCAGAGCTTGTCAATCGCGCAACGAGGACGCGACTGTACGACTCGTTCCCACCGGTCGATCTCACGCCGCGCGGCGTGCAGCACGACACGGCCGGGGGAACGGCTGCGCGCTCTGAAAGTGCCAGCGAAGCTCCGTCCGCGGCAGGTGCAGCGCCATCGAAATGAGCGAGCCGGCGAAAATCATCGACGCATCGCAAACGATCGCGGCGTTCGTCGAAGCGACGGCCGCCAAGTCGCCGGCGCCGGGGGGCGGGAGCGTCACCGCGCTGGTCGGCGCGCTGGCGGCGGCGATCGGTGAGATGGCCGTCAACTACAGCGTGGGAAAGAAAAACCTTTCGAGCGATGACGATGCGACGTTGCACGTCGTGCTCGACGAGCTATCGCGGGCGCGTCGCATGATGCTGGAACTGATGGTGGAAGATCAGGCCGCCTTCGCGGCATTGAGCGCCGCGCGGAAAATCGCCAAAGACCATCTCGACCGTGATCCGACATTCGCCGCCGCGCTGCTGGCCTGCATCCGCATTCCGCAGGCGATCGGCGCGACGGCGGCGGCGATGCTCGAGCTCTGCGGATCGATCGTTCCGATCGCAAACCAGTTCCTGCTGTCGGATCTGGCCGTCTGCGCGGAGTTGTCGATGGCCACCGTTCGCTGCGCTGCCTACAACGTTCACGTCAATCTGGCCGATATCACGGATGCAGAGGAGCGGCGGCGATTCGACGAATCGACCTCGGACCTGCTTTCGCGAGCGACGGCGCGAGTGAAGCAGGTGATTCCCGCGATCTGGAGTCGAATGACCTGAACGTGAGCGTGATGCGCGATGATCGTGATTACAAGGTCGAGCTGAGCAGCGCGCCGCGGATGTCCGCGAACGCGCCCTCGGCGCGGCCGTTTCTCAGCGTGCAGTTCGCGTGCTGCAACGTCTATTGCCGCATCTACCGCAATCTCGACGGCAGCAAATACGAAGGTCGCTGTCCGCGCTGCGGCAGGCCGGTCACGTTTGTCGTCGGCGAGGGTGGAACCGATCAACGCTGCTTTGTCGTCTCGTAGCCGCGGCTTACAATCCAACCCGGCCAGAGAGTAACGAGACACCCGGAGGAAGAAACCAATGAGCACGGACGCTCCAGCCAAACCCGCAACCCCGCCATCGACGACCGGCGGTTACGACGTTGCCCGGCCGCACGGGCGATGTCATGTCACCGATCGCGTCATCGCGCCCGGCGAGAAATTCATGGCCGCGCTGCGCGAGACGCCCGCAGGGTTCGAGCGCATCGACGTTTCGCCCGAGGCGTGGGAATCGTTCAGCCGCGAAAACGTGCTGGCGTTCTGGCAGGCCGTCATGCCGCGCGCCGAAGCGAAGAAGCGATTGTTCGTCGACGACACCGTGCTCTGCGAGCTCTTCGAGCGCCTCGCCGACGCCACCGAACCCGTGAAGCTGAACTTCCGCTTCGTGCTCGGCCTGATTCTGATGCGAAAGCGCCTGGTCATCTACGAGAACACGCGCAACGAATCCGATCGCGAGATCTGGCAGGTTCGCCTGAAAGGCCGCGACGACACGCTCGATTTGCTCAATCCGAAGCTCGACGAGCAGCAGATCGTCGAGGTCAGCCAGCAACTGAGCCAGGTGCTCAGCGAGGAACTTTGATGCGGTTCGCTCGCGCTACGAGCCTGCTGGTTTGCGCTCTCACATTGATCGGATGCGTTCCAAAGAATCGTGCGCAGCCGAAGATTTACACCGGTCCGACCGAGCCGATGCGCGATGTCGTCGCGGCGATCAACGAGAACAACGCGAACCTCCCCACGCTCTGGTCGCGCGGATATTTCGAAGCCAACGTCGTCGACCAGGGCCGCTCGCATTTCGTCAACGGCGACGTGCTGGTGCTGTACCGCCGCCCGGGCGAGCTGCGGATCGTCGGAAAGAAGGACATTGCCGGAACGATCTTCGACATCGGCAGCAACGCCGAGCGCTATTGGCTGATCGTGCGCGGAGACGTGAACACCATGTGGTGGGGCGCGCACGCGAATGCCGATCGCGTCGATCCGAGCGAGATTCCGATTCCGCCGCAGCTCATGCTCGAGGTGCTTGGCGTGGGCGCGATCGACACGAACTTTCGCCAGCCTCCGGCGCCCGTGATGCGGTTTAACGATGACGCGGACGTGTACATGATCGTGTGGAGCGCGCCGCTGGCCGATCGCTGGGCGGCGCAGAAGGAAGTGTGGTACGACCGCGCCACCAAATTGCCGGTGAAGGTGTTGCTGTTCGACGCCGATGGCCGCGTGGTGCTGCGCGCGGATCTGTCGAAGCACGTCGCGTTGCGTGACGCCGCCGGCGGCGCGGGCAACGACGCACCGGAGATCGCTTCGCAATATCGGCTTTACTTCCGCGCCAGCCGAACGAGCATCACGTTCAATCTGGAATCGCCCGCGCTGAAGAGCGGCAACGCGCCCAACGACCGCAGCTTTGCATTTCCCACCGAAGAGAATGCTGGGGTAAAGCGTGTCGTGCGGGTCGATGATCCTTCCACGAACCGGTAAGATCGCGCGCGACGTGAGACGGGTTCATCACATTCTCGGCGTCACCATCGCGTTGTTGTCGCTCGCCGCTGCGCCGGCGGCCACGACTGTGACGACGAATCGCGCGACCGCGCCGGCGAGCGCTTCGCCGGTCGAGCTATTGGCGCACGGCACGGACGAGCTGTACTGGATCGCGCGGGTCGAGCAGTCCGAAGCGGATCCAAATGCTCGGCGCACGCTCGTGCAGATGCGCAGCAATGCGACGCAGCATTGGCACGCGCTGGGGCGCATCGACGGCCGCGCCGTGCAACTCGCCAGCCGCGGCAGCGACCTGGCCGTGCTGCTCGACAACGGGCAATGGATGCTGATGTGGCCGGGCGGCGGCACGCTCGGCGCGCCGCTGCCGAACGGCGCGCGAATGCTCGCGCTGGCGGGCGACAGCTCGGGCACCTTGTGGGCCGTCGGCCGCGGAGACATCGCCCCCATCGTCGACAAGCTTCCAGCGGCGACAAAGCCCGCAACGCGCGGTAGCACAAGGGGCACGCCGGCCTTCGCGCCTCCTAAAACCGTTTCGGGAATTGCGCTGTTTCAATGGGACTCGCATGCCTGGCAGCCCCGCGCGATGATCGCGCGCTCGGACGACGCGATCGGCAGCGCGACGCGCGCCATCTCGCTCGCCGTCGTCGGATCGCAGCCGGTGATTGCAATCGGCAACGCGGAGTCGCGCGTGCGCCTGCTTCGATTTTCGGAGGAAACCAGTCGTCCTGAACTTGAACAGCTTGGGGACATCGGGATCGCCCAGAAGGCCGAGCTGCTCGGGTCGTCTCAGCGGGCGTTTTTGTGGATGCGCGCAACGTCTGGCGCGGGGTCGATCGTTCCGATTGATCAGTCGATCCAGCCCGCGATCGCCTTGGCTGCCCCTGCGGAATATCGCGCCGACGAACCGGCCGCTCTGGCCAGCGCTACCGGTCAGCTTCGGTTCATCTTTCTGCACGACGGCAAGCTGTTCGAGCAATCGTACGCGAGCAACGGGCAGGCGAACGGTACGCCGGCGATCATCGCCAACGCCGCCGCGCCGACGCTCGACGCGATGATGCAATGGATCGCGGTGGCGGTGCTGCTGATGCTGTCGTTTTTCATCTTCGGCCCGGCGCGCCGCCGCACCGAACCGACGCGCAAAGATGCGAAACACTCGCGCGAAGACGATCCGGAAATTTCGATCGGCGACCTGCCGCCGCCGCCAGCGCGCCCGATCAAACATCTCGCGCCGCGGCTGCCGCGCATGCAGGCGGCCATGCTCGATGCGCTGCCGGTCATCGTCGCCGTGTTCATCACGGCATCGCGCTTGATGGATGCCCAGCTTGAAGAGCGCGCCGACGTGTTACACGGGCTGCGGCTGATGCTCGCGTCGGCGTACGCCGTGTACTTTCTCCACACGCTGATCGGCGAGCTTTTCACCGGCCGATCGATCGGCAAATGGCTCTTCGGCCTGCGCGTTGCGACGGCCGAAGGTCTCGAGCCGGGCGCGCTGGCGATCATCCTGCGCAACATCGTTCGTCCGTTTGAGCTGGCGTTGTTCTTCCCCATTTTCATCCCCCTCTTTTCGCCCCAACACCAACGGATCGGCGACATGGTTGCAAACACCGTGGTCGTCCTCGCCGACTGAGGCGCATTTCGCGCGCCATCAACGCGATCGACCTCCGCCATCGTCGTCATCCGTTATCCGTTGGAATAACAACGCCACGCCACGTCACGTCACGGGGATAAATGCCGTTACCTAGAAGTACATGGTAACCGTACATTGTACTTCTAGGTAACGGCAATTCGACCCGCTCTGAAAATGGATGCGTGAGGCCGAGCGGCCACAACGCGGGCGCGACCGGCCACGACGGGGCCGAGACGGGGCCGCGAGGGATTTCGGCATTCGGCCCACGCCACGTCCCCGCTACGCCACGCCACGCCGTGCCATGCCACGCCACCCGGATAAATGCCGTTACCTAGAAGTACATGGTAACAGTACCTTGTACTTCTAGGTAACGGCAAATTCGACCCGCTCTGAAGATACATACGGGGCCGCGACCGGGATAGGCCGCGACGAGGGCGACCCGACGGGGCCACGAGCGATCCCGACATTCCGAGAGATTTCCTTCATACCGAGATTCCTCGCACGTATGCTCGGAATGACGATCCTGCCGATTGAACGGAGCGAGGTGCAGCTGACTCCACTGAGCGTAAACGAAGTCAGATCAACGTGCTCGCTGCTAGCGGCCTGGAAATCAAGGGGCGGTTGCAGCACTCCATCGGAGCGATTGTCATTCGTTGCAACAGCAACGCCGCGCCGCCGAAGTAAACAAATGAATGCCGTTACCTGGAAGTACATAGTACAATACCATGTACTTCTAGGTAACGGCATTTAGTATCCCTCTCTGAAAGTACATGCGAGGGCGCGACGTTCATGGGGGAGTGACCTCATGCTCGCGGGTGTGGCGCTGTGGGGTGCGAACCGGAATGGCGGGCTGCGTTCGAGCGTTCGAGCGTTTGAGCGTTTGAGCATTCGCGTGATTCGAGCGAATCGAGATGCTTCGCCGCGGCTCAGCGAGACGCGCTCTTTCCCACGGTTTGCGACTGATTTTCATTCCTCGCACGTGTAGTGCAGCCGCGTGAGAATTCGGCATGACGGTCCTGCGGGAATTGACAGAGCTAGACTAGCTCACTTCGATTTCTTCAGCGCGATCCAACGAACGACAATCTTCTCCAGCTCGTCCAGCGGCACCGCGCCGGAACCGATTACTGCGTCGTTGAAATCGCGCACGTCAAACTTCTCGCCGAGCTCCTTCTCCGCGCGGCGGCGAAGCTCCTGGATCTTTAGCTCGCCGATCTTGTACGCGAGAGCTTGACCCGGCCAGGCGATGTAGCGATCGACTTCGTTGGTGATATCCAGCTCGCTCTTGGGCGCGTTGGCCTTGAAATAATCGATGGCCTGCTGGCGCGACCAGTGCTTGGCGTGGATGCCGGTATCGACGACCAGCCGAACGGCCCGCCACATCTCATAGGTTAGCTGGCCGAAGCGATCGTACGGGTCGTCGTACATGCCGATCTCTTGGCCAAGGCTTTCGGCGTAGAGCGCCCAGCCTTCGACGAACGCGCTGTACCCGCCGTAGCGGCGAAACTCCGGCTGCTCGCCGAGTTCCATGGCGCGGGCGATCTGCAGATGGTGTCCCGGCACGGCTTCGTGCAGCGTGAGCGCGGGCATTTCCCACTTCGGGCGTGTTTCGGGCTTGTACAGATTGACGTAATACGTTCCCGCGCGCGACCAGTCGGCCGCGCCGGGCTGGTAGTACGCGGTGGTCGTGTCCGGCGCGATGTTCATCGGGATCGGCTCGATGCCGTACGGTTGGCGCGGAAGCACTCGAAACAGCTTCACCAGCTTCGGATCGATGCGCTTCGCCAGCGCCCGCGAGGCCGTAAGCAGCTCATCGCCACTCGCGTAGAAGAACTGCTTGTCCGTTCGAAGGAATTGGAAGAACTCCTCCATCGACCCCTTGAAGCCCGATTGTTCCTTCACGCGCAGCATCTGGGCGCGGATGCGCTCGACTTCCTTGACGCCGATCTCGTGGATCTGCTCGGGCGTGAGGTCGGTGGTGGTGTGCTCTCGCGCGAAGAACGCGTACATCTCCTCGCCGCGCGGCGCCTGCCAGATCCCAACCTGCTCCGGGCAGGCGGGCAGGTACTCGTTCACAAAAAACATGTGGAACTTCGAATACGCCGGCACGATCTCGGCCGTGATCAGCGCGATCGCCTGGTCGGAGAGCCGCTTGCGATCGTCGGCGGAGATCGAATCGGGGAAATGCTTGAACGGCTTGTAGAAGCCGCTTGCTGTCGGGTCTTTCACAAGCTGCTTCGTGATCTGATCGGGAATGCGCTGCATCACGATGCGCGGCAGGAGCATCTTCTGCTTCATTCCTTCGCGCAGCAGCGCTTGCGTCTGCTCGAGCTGCTGCGTGAACGACTTCAGCCGGGAGATCCAGTCTTCGTAATCCTTGAGCGTTTGAAACCGGAGCTGATCGACAATCTCGTCAGCATTTTGGATTCCGCCGCGCTGGTTGAGCGGAACGAGGTGCCATCGAAACTCGAATTCCTGACTCGCTTCAGACTCCTGCCGTCGAAACAGCGCGAGGTTGAGCTGGTCGTCGGCCGGCAGGGCTTTCGCGTCGAGCGAATCAAGCTCCCTCAGGACCTGCCGATGATGCTCCGCGCGCGCCTCCAGCGCCGTCAGCGAGTTGTCGGGCCAGCGATCGTTCCAGCGGCGATCGCCTAGCTCGGAGGCCCAGGTGGGGTTTTGCTCCATCGCCCAATCCCACTCGCGATGAAAAATTTGGTGCAGACGGTCGACGGGAGTGGCAAGGGTGAGAAAAAGATGCAGTGCGGTCGCCAAAAAGAATTTTGCCATGGTTTATTGTCCAAGGTGACAGGGATGTTGGCTGTTCGTGAAATAATCAATCCATAAAGTGTTGAATCTCAATGGTTTATGCGACAATCGCGCGTGTGTGTGGAAACGAACATTGGGCCGGGCGTTGGCGTATGGCAAAAGTAAGGATGCGTTGTCTCCTTCCTTGACAGCCGCCGGGCCGGCCCTAAAACTGCCGCCCCCACGGGCTTGGTTTCCGCTCGGTTATCGGCGTACCCAGCGTCACTAACGTCAAGGTTTAACGTCTTTGAGTCGATACGAGCCTCGGACACGCGCCGCCAAAGCAGAAGTATGACATGGCCAGGAAGACCGGCAAGAATCTCGTGATCGTCGAATCGCCCGCCAAGGCCAAGACGATCAACAAGTACCTCGGCGACGGCTTCATCGTGAAGGCGTCGATGGGGCACGTGCGCGATCTGCCGTCCAAGGGCATGGGCGTCGATCTTAAGACGTTCGAGCCGGAATACGTCATTATCGAAGAGCGCGGAAAAGGCAAGGTCGTCAGCGAGCTCAAGAAGCTGGCCAAGGAAGCGCCGGCGGTTTATCTCGCGACCGACTTGGACCGCGAGGGCGAAGCGATCGCGTGGCATCTAAAAGAAGCGCTGGGGCTGAAGGACGACGTCAACCGCGTCATCTTCAACGCCATCACCAAAACCGAAATTCAGAAAGCGTTCGCCAAGCCGCACCGAATCGACATCGATCGCGTGAACGCGCAGCAGGCGCGGCGAATCCTCGATCGCATCGTCGGTTATGAGATCTCGCCGCTGCTTTGGAGAAAGGTCGCCAAGGGCCTGAGCGCAGGCCGCGTGCAGAGCGTGGCGGTGCGGCTGATCGTTGAGCGCGAGCGCGAGATCGACGCATTCATTCCCGCGGAGTATTGGAAGATCGCGAGCATCTTCTGCGCCGGCGCGCCGGATGCAGCGGGCAAGCTGTGCTCCAAGTGGACCGATTTCCTGACCAACACCGGAAACGGCGAGCGCACCAAAATCGAGCGCGAGAAGTGGCTTTCCGAAAACGAATGCTTCTCTGCCGAGCTGGTCGAGCTGGGCGGGAAGAAGTTCGAGCCCAACAACAAGACGGACGCGCGTCGCGCGGCCGAAATGCTCGGCTTCGTCGTCACCAACGAAACGACCACCGAAGACCCCGAAGCCAAAGGGCCTGCCAGGAATCTCACAACGATTGAAGGCCACCTCGGCAGGTGTCCGCCGTTCACCGTGCGCAGCATCGAGAAGAAGCGCACGACCTCGCGTCCGCCCGCGCCGTTCATCACCAGCACGCTGCAGCAGGGCGCCTCCAGCCGGTTGAGCTTCAGCGCCGACCGCACGATGCGCATCGCGCAGGGCCTGTACGAAGCGGGCTATATCACCTACATGCGTACCGATTCGACGAACCTGTCGAACGAAGCGATCCAGATGGTTCGCTCGTTCATCAAGGGCGAGTTCGGCGACCGGTATCTGCCGGACAGCCCGAACAACTACACGTCGAGCAACAAGAGCGCGCAGGAAGCGCACGAGGCAATTCGTCCGACCGATGCGAACTTCACGCCGCACGAGGCGCACGCGAAGCTCTCGACCGACGAGCACAAGCTTTATCAGTTGATCTGGAACCGCTTCGTCGCCTGCCAGATGCCGCCCGCCGAGTTCGATCAGACGACGGTGCTGATCGACGCGAAAGATGCGGTTTTCAAGACCAACGGCCGAAAGCTCGTGTTCGACGGCTTCATGAAAGTCGCGGGCGTGAGCAGCGAAGATCAGCTCCTGCCGGACCTCAATGAAGGCAAGGCGGTTCATCCGATCGAGATCGAGCCGACGCAGCACTTCACGCAGCCGCCGCCGCGCTACACCGAGGCGAGCCTGGTGAAGGAGATGGAAAAGCTCGGCATCGGCCGGCCCTCGACGTACGCGAGCATCATCAAGACGATCCAGGATCGTGAGTACGTGATGCAGCGCGACCGCCGCTTCTACGCGACGCAGCTTGGCAGCGTCGTCACCGACAAGCTGATCCAGGGCTTCCCCGACATCATGAATGTCAGCTTCACGGCGGACATGGAAGGCAAGCTCGACAAGATCGAAGAGCAGCACCTCGATTGGATCAAGCTGCTGAAGGATTTCTACAAGCCGTTCCACAAGGATGTCGGCGAAGCGCTCGAGAAGATCGAGCACGCCGGCGGCGCGGTCTCGCAGTACACCTGTGAAAAGTGCGGCGGCAGGCTGCTGTATCGCATCAGCAAGAACGGCTTTTTCCTCGCGTGCGAGAATCGCGAGTGTGGAAACACCAAGCCCGTGGACGAGCAGGGCCGGCCGACGCTGCGCGAAGTCACCGAGTTCAAGTGCCCGGTCTGCGGCCGCGAGATGATCAAGCGCAAGGGCCGCTTCGGCGAGTTCCTCGGGTGCTCCGGCTACGCGGTGAAGAACGAGAAGGGCGAGCCAAGCTGCTCGACGATCATCAACCTCGACAAAGACGGCAACCCGCTGCCGCCCAAGCCCAAGCCGATCACGACGACGATCCCGTGCGCGACGTGCGGCTCACCGCTGTATCTCCGCAACGGCAAGCGTGGGCCGTGGCTCGGATGCAGCAAGTATCCCAAGTGTCGCGGTCGCATGGCGATGGCGAAGCTTTCGCCGGAAGATAAGAAGCAGATCGAAGCGCTTTCGCCGATGCTTGCCGAAGGCGCCGCCGCGAGCGAAGAGATGATCGCGAAGATCCTCGCCGCCAATCCGACCCTCGCGCCGAGCGGTCCGGTCGTGCGATATCCGATCACCACCGATATCGACTGCGATGAGTGCGGCAAGCCGATGCTGATCCGCAAAGGCCGCCGCGGTCCGTTTCTCGGGTGCAGCGGATATCCCAAGTGCAAGAATACCGCTGAAGTTCCCGCCAAGCTCATGGAAGAAATGGGATTGAACGGCAACGATGACGCCGGCGGCAACGGCAACGGCAACGGGAAGATCGCTGAAGCCAAGTCAATTCCGCTTCCCGAGCCGATCGATCACGAAGACGCCGCGTAAACCCGCGCGGCGCGCGGCGCCACACACCTTCCCAATCACCCACGGTCGTCCCAGAGCGCAGCGCCGGGCGGCATGGATTGTCCAGCTAACCTTAGATGCCGCCCGCCGCTTCGCTCTGGGACGGCCGTGGAGGAATCCGCACTCGAACGACATTGATAGATCAAGTCGCGGGGCACCGATACCGGTTCAAATTGCCGGCCCTCTGCTCTATAACGTGACCGAATGCCCCACACCGCGGACGAGATCGAGCTGATGCTGCTCGGCACCGGCACCAGCGCCGGCGTGCCGATGATCGGTTGCCACTGCGCGGTGTGCGAAAGCGCCGATCCGCACGACAAGCGATCGCGGCCCAGCGCGCTGGTCAGCTACGACGGCGTGCGCATCCTGATCGACACGTCGCCGGAGCTTCGACTGCAATGCATCGCCAACCATATCGACATGATCGACGCGGTCGTGTTCACGCACGCGCACGCAGATCACGTGATGGGCCTGGATGACGTCCGCCGCTTCAATGCGATGAGCAAGCGGTCGCTGGACATCTGGGCGAACGAGCAAACCCACGCGGCGCTTGAGCGCTGTTTCGGTTACGCGTTTCTTCCGCCCGGCGAAGGACCGAAAGTATTTCGTCCAATGCTGGTCAAGCGCGTGATCGAAGGGCCGTTTGAAATCGGATCGCAGGCATGGACGCCCGTTCCACTGATTCACGGCGAATGGAACGTTCTCGGTTTTCGCATCGGACGCCTTGCATATTGCACGGATGTCAGCCGAATTCCCGATAAGTCGTGGGATCTGCTGCGCGACCTGGACGTGCTGGTTCTCGACGCGCTTCAACCGCGGCCGCACCCGCAGCACTTCAGCCTGGACGAAGCGGTCGAAGCTGCGCAGCGAATCGGCGCGCGGCAGACGTTGTTCACGCACATAACACATTACCTTCCGCACGCAGAGACGAACGCAAGACTGCCGCCGGGAATTCGATTGGGTTTCGACGGCGAGCGCGTGGTGGTCAAACCATGAAGAGCTATCGCGCGATCGCGGAATATTACGACGCCGAGTACGAGCACAGCCCGATGCTCGCGAAGGATATTCCGTTCTTCCTCAGGCAACTGCCGGCGCGAAAACGATTGCGCGTGCTCGACGTGTGCTGCGGCACAGGCCGATCGTGCATCCCGATCGCGCAGGCCGGCCATCGCGTGGTCGGTGTCGACGTTGCTCCCGACATGCTCGCGATCGCCACGCGCAAGCGCGATTCGGTTGGCCTGTCATCGAAGCAGCTTCAGCTCCTGAAGATGGACGCGATGAAGCTCGATCTCGACGAGCGCTTCGACTGGGCGGCGATCTTCTTCAACACGTTTCTCAACTTCGTCACGCTCGATCAGCAGGATTGCGTTCTGCAAGGCCTGCGAAAACACCTGCGAAAATGCGGTCGAATCTGGATCGACATCTTCCAGCCGAACCTGGAAATTCTCGCGCGGCCGGAGTCGAAGAATTACGATCCGTCCGTCTTTTTCGTTCCGAGCCTCGATCGCACGGTGCAGCGCGTCGTCGACGTCAAACGCGACCCGAGCAAGCAACTTCAGCGCGTGACGTTTCGGTACACGTGGTTCGATCGCTACGGTGTCGAGCAGCACGACAAGCTCGAGTTCGATCTCACTTTCATCTTTCCGCGCGAACTGCAGCTCGTGCTGGAGCGAAACGGATTTCGCATCGAGAAAATCTTCGGCGATTACAATGGCGAGTCGCTCAACGTCGATTCGCCGCGCATGATCGCGTTGGCTCGGAAGGAATAGCTCATGCAGCATGCGCTGATGATCGCGCTGGCGCTCACCCTGCTGAGGCCGCCGGCGACGCAGACGTCGATGCCCGACATTCGCGTCGATCCGCGCGTCGAGCTGTTCAGCATCATCTTTCATCTGGCTGGTCATCCGGAATATTCCAAGCCGATGGTGAAGTCGTATGCCGACGACGTGAATGCGAACTTTGCTCCGTTCAAAGATCACAACGCGATCAAGCTGGCCCGCGAGCTTCGGCGCAAGAGCGGCATCAGCTACGACGCGCCGATGACGCTGGCAATTCATCTCAACGATGCGACGAAATTAGAAGGGATTGTCCCGCTCGATCCGCGGCCGGAGGGTGTCGATCAGCGCTGGAAGCCCGACGAGATGAGCGCTTTTCTCGAAGCAGCGCGAACGTTTTCGCACGATGCGAATTTCGAAAAGTTCTTCAACGATCACAAGCCGTTGTACGCGACCGCGACGCAGCGCATGGGCGCCGCGCTCTCGCGCGACGGGCACATCGAGTGGTTCGAATCGTTTTTCGGCAAGCGGCCCGCGGCGAAGTTTCATCTCGTGCTTGGCATGCTTAACGGCGGACAGTGCTACGGCACGCACGCGCGCGTCGGCGATCGCGAAGAGCTGTATTGCATCCTCGGCGTGTGGAATACCGACGCGAATGGCGAGCCGACGTTTCCAAAACAGGTCCTGCCGTTTGTCGTGCACGAGTTCTGCCACTCATACGCAAATCCGCTGATCGATTCTCATCTCGCGCAGCTTGGGAGCGCTGGAGAAACGCTGTTCAAAAAGAACGAGCCGATCATGCGTCGTCAGGCGTACGCCAGCGGGCAGATCGTGCTGCGCGAATCGCTGGTGCGGGCATGCGTCGTGCGCTATCGCAACGCCATCGAAGGTCCCGATGCGGCCAAGGCGGAAATCGCGCAGCAGGAAAAGCTCGGCTTCGCGTGGATAAGCGATCTGTCAAACCTGCTGGGGGAATACGAATCGCATCGCGATCAGTACAAATCGCTCGACGACTTCATGCCGCGGGTTGTGTCGTTCTTCCAAGAGAAAGCGAAGAAATAATTGAACCGCCGAGGCGCGGAGAACTCCGAGAAAGACGTCGAGGGTAGAAGACATGTTTTTCCCGGCGTGCGTCGCGGCGTTGCATTCTTCTTAGTTGCATTTTTCCTCTTGCGCGCGACCATCGATCGTCATGGATCCTCAATCAGCAATCGATCGTGTATTGCCCGCGACGATCGATCTGCGGCATCGGCTGCACCAGATTCCTGAGCTCGGATATGAAGAGACGAAGACGTGCAGCGCGATTCGTGACGAGCTCGCGAGGCTTGGAATCAAGCATCTTGGCAACGTCGAGGCCGCGCCAACCGCGACGGTCGCGCTTGTCGGGGATCCGAGCAAGCTGTGCATCGCGCTCCGCGCCGATATGGATTGCCTGCCGATCGCCGAGCAGACGGGCGCGCCGTACGCGAGCACGCATCAAGGGCGCATGCACGCGTGCGGACACGACGGCCACATGTCCACGTTGATGGGCACAGCCGCGATATTGAAGTCGATCGAGAACGAGCTCCCAGTATGCGTGAAGTTCCTCTGGCAGCCGGCGGAAGAAGGCGGGGGCGGGGGGAAACGCTTGTGCGACGCGGGCGTGCTCGACGGTCGGATCGGCCCGAAGGTCAGCGCAATCTTCGGACTGCACGGCTGGCCGGGATTGCCGGTCGGATCGATCTCGACGCGTCCCGGTCCGCTGATGGCGGCGACCGACAACTTCAGCGCGACGTTCCTCGGCAAGGGCGGCCACGCCGCGTTCCCGCACCTCGGCCGCGATCCGATCGTCACCGCCGCCGAGGCGGTGCTCAACCTTCAGCAGTTCAGCAGCCGCGAGATGGACCCGACCGACGCATCGGTGGTCACCGTCGCGATGTTCAACGCCGGCACGGTGCACAACGTGATCCCCGACAGCGCGACGATCGCCGGCACCGCGCGAACGCTCAACGCGCCGGCGCGAAAGATGATCCAGGACTCGATCAAGCGACGATGCGCCGGCATCGCCAGCGCGAACGATTGCAAGCTCGATTTCAAGTGGATGCCCGGTTATCCGCCGACGGTGAACGACGAGCGAATGACCGAGTATGTCGAGAAGATCGCCAGGCAATCGCTCGGCCGCGACCGCTTCATCCCCGCCGCGCGCCCGGTGATGGGCGGCGAAGACTTTTCGTATTACCTGGAGCGCGTGCCCGGCTGCTTCTTCTTCGTCGGCGTGATCCCGCCGGGCAAGAGCGACTATCCGCTGCTTCACACGGATCGGTACGATTTCACCGACGCCGCCCTGGGTGTCGGCATGCGGATGTTTGTCGAGCTCGTGATGAACTATCAGCCGTAGCCCGTGTTACGATTCGCCCGGTCCGTTTTCACACACCTCTTTTTGGGAAGGATCGGGCATGAAATACATCATCAGCTGGTACGAGCGGCCGCAGGGGTCGCCCATGGAATACGAGAACGCGCAGAAGCGCATCCTCGAAGTCTTCGGGCAATGGAAGAGGCCGGACAATTTCAAGATCGAATTCTTCGTCGTCCGCGTCGGCGAGTGGGGCGGGCATATGCTTGTGGAATGCGACGACGGGGTGACGATTCACAAGGTGTGTTCGATGCTGCCATCGTTCGTGTTCACGGTGCATCCGGTGATCAAGGTCGAGGAAGCCGTGAAGGGCGAGCTTGAAGTAATCAAGTGGCGGGATGAACTGCCGAGGAAATGAGAGGGTGAGCAGGTGACAAGGTGAGGGAGAGTCGTTCACCTTGTCACCTTATCACCCGCTGGCCTTGTCATTCGCACTACGCCGCTTCGCGCTCGCTGTGATCTTCCAATTGTCGCGTCGGCGCCGGTTCGATTAGCTGTGGCATCATCGATTGCTCGCGAGCTTCGATCACTGCAACACTGTAATCGGTCTCGCGAAGTCTCGATTGTGCACCGGATACATCGATGAGCCGCTGCTGATCTTTTGCACCCAGCAACGGAGAGGCGGCGCTGGTCAATCCCTCCAGCCGTGACGTGACTGCCTTGCAGAAAGGTCCGACGTTGCCGGTTGAATCGGCCCATCGACCCCAATACACCACCAGCATCGGCACGCGCGGGATCGGTGGATGCAGCTTGATCGGGCTTCGCGTGTACGAGCGCAAGTACCACACGCGCGTGCCTTGATCCTGCACCGGGTGAATCGGCGCCGGTTGATCCGGCGGAATCAGTCCGACAAACAGTTCCAGGCGCGCCGCGCCCTCGGGCTTTGCCTGCGACATTCCATACCCCGCGTTGAATGCCAGCTCGTGCACCGCCGTCGCTCCGCTGCCCTGATGCAGCGCCTGCACGAAGCGCAGATAGGGCGGCTCCTGCGGACACGTGCGTGCTTTGCGTCGCCCCGGCTCCGGCGACATGCCGAGTGCGAATCGCGTCGCATCGTCGACCTCGTCATTGGCGCGGATGCGTTTTGAAATCCGCATGATCAATCGCTTCGCTTCATCGCGAGCGGCGTCCTTCGCGCGGGTGTTGGTCGAATGCCCGTGAATCGTCTTGCGAAATTCCTCGACGGCTGCGCAAAGCGCGCGCGCTTCATCATCACTCACGAGATACCGAGCTGGATCGCTTTCGACGGTCCGCGCGAACGAGCCCGCCATCGTCAGAAAATCGAGATTCCCGTTTGGGATGAACCGCTTAGCCATGCCAGCCTCCCGGTTGAATGTTGGCAGCGGGCATTTCATCGGCAATGCCGAGCGGTTTGCCGCACCGCGACGTCCGATACCTATTTCGAGCAGTGCTGCCGGCGTTATCGACACCGCTGCCGACGATGCGAACGCTGGACTTCGACCACCCAGCACCACGCCCCGCACCCGCGACAGCGCAGCTGATCCATTCATCTCTTCTCCCCGCGCAGCCGGCGCCGTGCTGACCGCGCGAACAGCGCTGCTGAGCCTTTCAGCTTTGAAGTTCAGTGGCAGTTGCATGCAGATGAGCGCTTAGAGGGATGATCCGAGACTCGGAACGTGCAGGGTGGAAGTTGGATCGGACTCGATAGTCGGCGGAACGAGACCGATTACAGCGCAATCGTGCGGTGCTGAATCCGAAACGGACCGTCATGAAGAAGGAACGAAGACGTTTCGTGGCTTGCAGAACCAAGTTAAGCCGAGAACGAGTCGTGCGGGCGTTCTAGCGAGGTATCCGGGGAAGCAAACGGTTTCTGTAGCATGGTTGTCCAACCCATGCCGAGTCGATGGGCACGGGTTGGAAACGCGTGCGACGAGAGAATGAGCTTTTGACAGGAAGGGATGACGGGGTTGCAGCGAGCCAACCTGTGCAAATTCTCTATCTGAATGAGAGACCCGGACAAAACAGTCCGAGCGAATCGAAGCGACTCACGAAGCCGCATTCTCTTCGACTATTTTGCTGACGAGATCACGCAAATTGCTTGCGTGACTCTCTAACTGCGACGGCCTCAAGCTGATGCGTAAGATACTTCCGCCACTCTGCAAACCTACATTTAGGTCAGCCTTGTCGAGCTGTTCTTTCCAGTGCTCTGCATCGTTAGGCGAACAATGGACGTAACAGAAGGTTGGCTGGCATACCCACCAAAAAATGTTGTTGGTCTGGTTGCCCGAACGAAGCCCGATATACGAACGGTTATGTTTGAGTTCAAAGCGCTCGGTCGCTTTCTCGTTGATCATTTCAAGCATCTTATCCACGATGCCGACTGTCGCTGCTGACCCGCGTTCGAGCCAGAAGTTGCGATCGGCAAGAGAAAGTTCTGTCTCATCGTCGGATCGCAACGGCGTTCGATCGAGGACACGTACGAAATTGAGCACGACTTGCTCGCCGACCTGCAACGCGCTGAGCTGAATTGCGACGAAAGGTATGCTGCCCGCGATCAAGCCGAGCACGTTGAGAAAGCGCGTTGTGACATTCTCGGCAACGAGAACGGCGCAGTGATCGTACGCAGGGTATCGGCGGCGCTCGATGTCCCAATACTCGATGCAACGGATGATATGGCTTTCGTCCGTCGCTCCAAGCATCAACTCAACCTCATAGCGAATATTCTCTCCGCGATCGAAAAACAGAAGATCAAGTCTCCCTGCTTTGTGCTGAGTCCGCTCGCGCTGCATCAGGTCGACGTTACCGAGACCCAGAATGCTTGGATCGAGTGCGATCTGTTCCTGCAACCAACTCTCCGAGAAATCGGGATGGTTCAGTAGAGAAATCGGCTGTGCTTTTACGAATCGCATTGCGCTCATGGATAATTTGCCCCAGAAATGCCGTAGATTATTCTAACTCGCGTCGTCTATCAGTTTCAGAACCGCAGTCACCTGTTCGCGCGTGACGGTGGGGAAACCAGCGAGGAAATCATCGATCGAAGAATTGCCTTCGAGATAATCAAACAGCGTCTTCACCGGCACGCGCGTGCCGGCGAAACACGGTATGCCGTGCATGATCTCGGGATCACTCGCGATCGGGTTCATCAGTGACATTGTAGCATTTTCCGCATAGTCTTCCGCACTTCATCATGGCCAAGAACATCAAGAAACGCTCGGAAGATTACGCGCAGTGGTATCTGGACGTGATCAAGGCGGCCAAGCTCGCGGACTATGCGCCGGTGCGGGGGTGCATGGTCATTCGTCCCGAGGGGTACGCGATCTGGGAAGCGATTCAGCGCGGGCTCGATCGGCGGTTCAAGGCGACCGGGCACGTGAACGCGTACTTTCCGCTGCTGATTCCGCAGTCGTTTCTCGCCAAAGAGGCGCAGCACGTCGAAGGCTTTGCGATGGAGTGCGCGGTCGTCACGCACTCGAAGCTCGAGAAGGATGCCGAGTCCGGCGGATTGAAACCCGGCGGCAAGCTCGACGAGCCGCTGATCGTTCGCCCGACGAGCGAAACGCTCTTCGGACACATGTACGCGCAGTGGGTGCAGAGCTATCGCGACCTGCCGCTCCTGATCAACCAGTGGTGCAACGTGATGCGCTGGGAGCTGCGCACGCGACTCTTTCTTCGCACCGCCGAATTCCTCTGGCAGGAAGGTCATACCGCGCACGAGACGGCAACCGAGGCGCAGGAAGAAACGCTGCGCATGCTCGACGTCTACGCCCAGTTCGTCGAGAACGTGCTGGCGATTCCGGTGATCAAGGGACCGAAATCGGAGAGCGAAAAGTTTCCCGGCGCCGTCACGACGTACTGCATCGAAGCGTTGATGCAGGATGGCAAGGCGCTGCAATGCGCGACCAGCCATTACCTGGGCGACAACTTCGCCAGGGCATTTGAGATCAAGTTCCTGTCGCGCGAGAACAAGCAGGAGTTCGCGCACACCACAAGCTGGGGCCTGACCACGCGGATGATCGGCGCGACGATCATGGTGCACAGCGATGACGAAGGGCTGGTGCTTCCGCCGCGCGTTGCGCCAGTGGTGGCGGCGATCATGCCGATCTTCAAGACGTCCGAGGACGAAGCGAAGGTGCGCGCGTACATCGACAAGCTGATCGCCGCCTTGATTGGCCAGGGCGATGCGAGCCGCTTCGTTCAGCACGGCATCGAATCGTGTTTGTACGATTCGCTGAGCGAGCAGCGCATCATCGCCGACTTCCGCGACGCGCGACCGGGCGACAAGCAGTATCACTGGGAGCAGCGCGGCGTGCCGTTCCGCATCGAGGTCGGCCCGCGCGACGTGGACGGCTCCTCGTTCGTGCTCAAGTCCCGGATCGACGGCACGAAAGAAATCGTCAAGCTCGAAACCGTGTCGCGCGAGTGGTTCAAGCAGAAGCTCGACGCCGCGCACGACACGCTCTTCGCGCGCGCGAAACAGATTCGCGAAGACAACACGCGCGAAGCGTCGACCTACGACGAGATGAAAAAGATCCTCGAAGAGAAGGGCGGGTTCGTGCGCTGCTACTTCAACCCGGACCGCGCGAACGAAAAGAAGATCAAGGACGAAACCAAGGCCACGGTGCGAGTGATTCCACTCGATCAACCGGCGTCGAAGGGGAAGGACATCATCACCGGCGCGGAAACGGGAACGCAGGTGTTGTTCGCGCAGGCGTATTGAGAACAGGCGTCGTCACAATCGCGCAGCCGTCATCGATCTCGAATCTTGAGCCGCCCCCTATACCGAGATTCCTCGCGAGTACGCTCGGAATGACCGGGCGTTCGATAGCAATTTCTGCCGGCATCGGCCGTCTCGTTACTTCCCACCCTGTGCGGCCTTAGCGTTTTCCAAATACTTCCTGTACGTCGGCCGACTTAGCAGTTTGTTCTGGATGATGTGAATCGCGCTGGCGACTTCCTGGCGGTCCATGGGATGAAGCTCGGGCAGGGCGAAGAACGCGCCGGCGGCTTTTGCGGTGATCTCCCAGCAGGCGGCTTCGGCGTCGGTCATGCCGGCGGCGATGACGAAGTCGCGATCGACCGGCTTGGTCGCAGGTTGTGCGTTTGCCTCGTCCGGCAGCGCGGACGTAACCATCGCGGCGGCCGCGCCCTGCAGGATCGTTCGACGCGTGAGATCAGACATGTTGCACTCCATCAACCCGTCTGCCCGAAACTCTTCGGCGTGACGTTCACCTGAAACGAAAGCTGCTCGAGCGAGACCGCTAGATCGACCGCGTTGATCGCGATATCCGGCGGCACGGTCAGCGAGACCGGCGCGAAGTTCAGCAGCCCGCGCACGCCGGCTTCGATCAGCTCGTCCGCCACGGCCTGCGCGACGTCGGCCGGCACGGCCATCATGGCCAGGCGGATGCCTTTGCTGCGCACGGTCTGCTGCAGCTCGGCCAGCGGCTGAACGACAAACGGGCCGAACTTTTTCCCGATCTTACTGGCGTCGTTATCGAAAACGGCGACGAGCTTGAAGCCCTTCGCATCGAACCCGCGATAGGCCAGCAGCGCCCGGCCGAGGTTGCCCGCGCCGACGAGCAGCACAGGCCAGGTCTTGTCGGTGCCGAGGATCTTCTTCACGCGGACGATCAGATCGTCGACCTGATATCCGATGCCCGGGTGTCCGAACTGCCCGAAGTAGGCTAAGTCCTTGCGAACCTGCGCGTCGGTCAGGCCGAGGCTCTCGCCGAGCTGTTTGCTGGAGATCGTGGCGCGATTGTTGCGCTTGAACGCTTCGAGCTGACGCAGGTAAAGGCTGAGCCTGCGCACGGCGGGGTTTGGGATGAGATCCGGTCTGGGTTGATCCATCGTTCCGCCAAAGCCCCGGGGCAAGACGCGCGAACCGGCGACGCAAGCAAGCGATCACCGCTCGCTCGCGCGTGGCGGTCGCAAGCTATCCGCCCAAACTCGCACACGTCAAGTCGCTGCGCGGGCGACGAATGGGGGAAGCGCGGGGACAGCGCCAGCGCGACGGCAGAACCATCGACTCCGGCCACAGTTATGGTCGCCAAGCCGGGCAATTCTTGACACCTTTTCGGGTGTCTGCTACCGTCCGAAGCGATCGAAAAACTCGCCAGTTTTCACCCCTGATTGCCCGCAGGGAGCAGCACTTGATCGACATCCGTATGACAACCCAAGGCCAGGCTCGTCGGACTTCTTCGCGTGCGATTTTTCGATTGGTGTTTTGCATCGTCACGATAACGATGCTGCTGCTCGCGCCGATCGGGTCGCGCGCAAGCGCGGCCGCCGGACCGGCGACGCTGCCCAGCACGACGATCACTTCGCCCAATCCGTCCAAGCAGGAAATCGAGCGATTTCTCGACAGCGCGCTCACACAGCTTCGCAGCGATGATCCGGTCGAGCAAAAGACCGCGCGCGAAGCCATCGTGGCCACGGTCACGAAGGTCACGCCAAGCCCCGCGTTTGCGTTCAGCTATTCGTCGGGATTGAACTCGCGACTGGCGCCGCTGGCCAACGACGCGAACTGGCGCGTGCGGCTGAACGCCGTGATCGCCGCCGCGAAGGTGGCCGAGCAGGTCAAGAACGATCACCTCGTGCCGACGATCTCAGGTTTCCTGAAAGACGAGCACCAGGCCGTGGCGCTGTGGGCGGTGAAGGGATCGCAGTTCGTGATCAACCAGGCGCCGTCCGGGCCGAGCCTCGTGCCGGCGGTTCTCGCGACCGGCAAGCGGGTGCCGGTGGCGGCGGCGGCGGCGTACGCGGCGCTGGCGTCCAACCCGCCGGAGACCGCCCGGCTGACGGCCGTGCAGGACCTGCTCGCGCAGCGAATCACCCTTTACCGAAACAGCATGCCGCCCGATCCGCCCGCCGATGGTACGGGTCTGGCTAAGTTGGTCGAGACGCAGTGGTGGCGTCTGCAGTCGCCTCAGCAGCAGACGCGCACGGCGCAGTTGATGGTTGACCTTGCCTCCGGAGTTGCCAAGCAATTGACGCCAAGCTTGAGCAACGATGACAAAGAGCAGTTCATTGCCCTGGTGAAAACGATCGGCAGCTCGGTCGCAGCCATCGCAATCATGGACGAATCAAAGAAAGCCACGCTGGAGAAACCTGGACAGGCTGCACAGAAGCTGCCACGCGCTGCGCCGTTGAGCCAGATTGCCAGCGCGATTGCAGGCCTCTATCAGCCTTTGAAAACGGCATTTCCCGGCATCACCGTGCCGGCTTCACCTGCGACAAACCCGACGGGGATGAGTAATAATGTAAGTGGCCAATAGGTTCGTGCGGCGGTTAACAAGGCAGGGAGAGAATATGAGACACGTTTCCTTCCGCTTCGCGGCGTGCGCCGCCGCCCTCGTTTCGATTCTCACCGTTTGCTCGTTCGCGCGCCCGCCCGCCAATGGCAAGCGGCCGATCAGTTACATTGACCGCGGCGACATCGGCACGCTCGACCCAAACCGCATGAGCTGGGCGCAGGACATCCGCGTCGGCCAGGCGCTGTATGAAGGTCTGTATGCAAATGATCCCGTGACGTTCCAACCCGTGCTCGCGACGGCCGACAAAGCCGACGTCAGCGAGGACAAGAAGATCTGGACCTTCCACATCCGCGATAACGCCAAGTGGAGCAACGGCGATCAGGTCACCACGGCCGACTTCGTCTTCGCCTGGCGGCGCATGCTTGAAGAGCCGGGCGATTACACCTATCTGCTCGACCAGTACATCGCCGGCGCGGAACAGTACGAAAAAGAGTTCGGGGAATATCTCGCCAAGCGTTCGGAAGGTCAGCAGGTTACCAGGCCCGATTTCAAGAAGGTCGCGATCGAAGCGCTCGACACGAACACGCTGCGGGTGACGCTGAAGAACCCGTGCAACTTCTTCCCGGACCTGCTCGCCTTCGAGTGCTATTACCCGACGAACGAGAAGTCGATGGCCAAGTTTCGCGAAGTCGACCCGAAGACCGAGCGCGTGACCTACAACGCCGTCTGGGCGACGCCGCCAAATCTGGTGACCAACGGTCCATATCGGCTGACGAAGTGGCAACTCCGCGTCGGCCTGGAGATGGAGCCCAACGAGTACTACTGGGACATCGCCAACGTGAAGAACGGCGGCGTGAAGATGGTCGTGGCCGAAGAAATGCTCACGCAGGTGCGCAAGTTCGACGCGCATGAAGTGGACATCCTCGCCGAGCTCACCGGCGAGATGGCGGCCAACATGAAGGAGCAGGGCCGCAACGACATTCACATCGATCCGAGCTTCGGCACGTATTTCTACACGTTCCTTTGCACCGAGAAGTTGCCGGATGGAACGAAAAACCCGTTCGCGGACATGCGCGTGCGCCAGGCGCTGTCGATGGCGATCAACAAGGAGCCGATCGTCAAGAACATTACCAAGGCCGGCGAGCCGGTGACGGGCGCTTATGTTCCGCCGGGCGTGTTCAAGGGCTACAAGTCGCCCGCGGGTCTGCCGTACGACGTGAAGAAAGCGCGGCAGCTCATGAAAGAGGCCGGCTATCCGGCGGGCAGGAACTTTCCGCAGATCAAGCTGACGTTCAACACCGAAGGCGGCGAGCACAAGCAGATCGCGGAATACGTTCGCAACCAGTGGAAGACGAATCTCAACATCAACATCGATCTCGATGGCGTTGAGATCAAGCAGTTCCAGCAGCGGCTGCACAACAAGGAATACGCCGTCGGCCGCGCCAGCTGGTACGGCGACTACATGGACGTCAGCACGTTCACCGACAAGTACGTCACCGGCGGCGGCAACAACGATTCGGCCTGGAGCAACAAGGAATACGACAGCCTGCTCGAGCAAGCCGCGAGGGAGCCCGACGTGCAGAAGCGCTTCGATCTCCTGAGCAAGGCCGAGCACATCCTCGTCGAAGAAGCGCCGATCCTCCCGCTGTACAACTACGTCAACAAGCTCGCCTATCGCGACGAAGTCAAAGGCCTGAACCCCAATCCGCGGAATATCATTGTGCTGAAAAACATCTCCGTTGAAACGAAATGACACTCCCTAGCCCCGTACTCGGGGAGAGGGCGGGGGTGAGGGGTCTGCACAACAACCATGCAACGCCGCGGAATGTCGCCATGCACGTTTGAAACGCTCACGACCCGCGCGCGTGAAATGCGACATGAACCCGCGGCTGGCGAAACCATCCTGTGGAGCAACCCTCGCGACCGCCAACTCGGTGGCTTCTATTGCCACGGGTGCCGACTGGTCGTTGAACTGGACCGCGATGGTCATGCAGAGCCTGATGCCGCGCGGCGAGATCTGAGGCGCACAGAAATCATCGAGCGCGCGGGTGTGAAGGTCATCCGATTCTGGAACACGGACGTATTTGACAACCTCGCTGCCGTTCTCGAAGCGATCCTTTCAACTTGCAATAAACTCAAAAACCCCTCACCCTAACCCTCTCCCCGAGTACGGGGAGAGGGGACCAAAGCAGCCATGTTTCGCTTCATCATCGGCCGGTTGATTCAGTTTCCGCTCATCCTGGTGGTGATTTATTTGACGACGTTTTTCCTGGCGTGGGTGGCGCCAGGCAGTCCGTTCGAGCGGACCGATCGCAAGCTGCCGCCGCTGGTGCTCAAGTCGCTCAAAGAGAAGTTTCACGCCGAGACGTGGTATAGCTTTCTGGCGTTTTACCCGTATCGAATCATCGCGCACGGCGACCTCGGGCCGAGCCTGAATTATCCCGAGCGCACGGTCAACGAGATCATCAAGACGCATCTGCCCGTCTCGATCGTGCTGGGCGTGGCGGCGGTGGCGATCGCGGTGGTTTGCGGCGTGACGATCGGCACGCTCGCGGCCGTCAGGCGAAACGGGCCGCTCGACTGGATCAGTCTGAACATCGCGATGATCGGCATCAGCGTGCCGAGCTTCGTGGCCGCCAGCGTGCTCATCGCGGTGTTCGCGGTGCACTGGAAAATGTTCCCCGCCAGCGGCTGGCCGCCCGGATGGTCGTGGCGCTTTTCGACGCTGGGCGAGTATCTCTGGTATCTGGCGCTTCCCGCGACGGCGCTGTCGCTGTTGCCGATGGCGTACATCACCCGGCTCACGCGCGTGTCGATGATCGACGTGCTCAGCAGCGACTACGTTCGCACCGCCCGCGCCAAGGGCCTGTCCAAGTCCAGCGTCGTCTGGAAGCACTGCCTGCGCAACGCGATCCTGCCGGTGGTGAGCTTCATCGGTCCCGCCGCCGCCGGCACGATCGTCGGCTCGTTCGTCGTCGAGAAGATCTTCAACATCCCGGGCCTGGGAACATTTTTCGTAACCAGCGTGCAGAACCGCGATCAGCCGCTGATCCTGGGAACGGTGATGGTCGAATCGACCTTGCTGCTGCTCGTGAACCTGGTGGTCGACGTGAGCTACGGGTTTGTCGATCCAAGAATCGACGTAACCGCCACGCGAAATGAGGCGTGAGACGTTTCGTGCAGAGCCCGTCATCTCGAGCTCTGGTTGTTCCGCGTCCTGAAGCTGGTGTGGTGAGAGGATATGACCGAGATCGCCGCGACATCTATTGCGCCGCAGGCCGACTTGGGGAATCGGTTCGCGCTGGAGAAGCCGGATCATGTCTGGCGACGGCTGCTGCGCAACGGGCGCTTTCTCGTTGGCGGGGGGCTGTTGCTGCTCATCCTCGGCGCGTGCCTGGTGTCGCTGCACTGGACCGGCCGCGAGTCGCTCGGCAAGGATGAGGATGATTACGACATACTCAATCCCTACTACTTCGATTCACAGGACCCGACGCTGGCGGAGAAAGGTCCCTCGTTCGATCACGTGACCCGCTGGTTCGGCACGGATAAGCTCGGCCGATCGATGCTGATGCGCTGCCTGTTTGGCGGAACGGTCAGCCTGGAGATCGGCATGGCCAGCGCGCTGGTGTCGGTGCTGCTCGGCGTGACCGTCGGATTGATCGCCGGTTACCGCGGCGGATGGATCGACGCGCTGCTGATGCGCACGGTGGACATCATGTACGGCCTGCCGTACGTGCTGCTGATCATCCTGTTCAAGATCGCGCTGGAAGAACCGCTGAGCAAGCTGTTCACCAACGCGTCGATCGCCAACCGCGCGGTGCTGTTCATGGCGATTGGGCTGGTCAGTTGGCTGACGATGGCGCGCGTCGTGCGCGGGCAGGTGCTCAGCCTGCGAGGCCAGCCGTTTATCGAAGCCAGCCGCGCCATCGGCCTGCCGAGCTGGCGCATCTTTATCTTCCATTTGCTGCCCAATATCGTCGGCCCGATCATCGTGTACGCGACGCTGACGATCCCGCAGGCAATCCTCAGCGAATCGTTCCTGAGCTTCCTGGGAATCGGAATTCAGGCCCCGATGCCGACGTGGGGCTCGCTGGCCGCCGACGGGCTGACACCCGGGCTGTTGCCGCACAACCCAAGCTGGTGGATGCTCGTGTTTCCGTGTACTTTACTGGCCTTGACGCTGCTGAGCCTGAACTTCGTGGGCGACGGCCTGCGCGACCTGTTCGACCCCAAGCGAGGCGAGGCGGCAAAGCTGTAGCAACCGAAGAAATCATGCGGCTGCGAGTTCGCGCGGTTGTCTTCATCGCGCCAAGCCGGAGCAATTCAAACCATGGAAAACCGCTTCACGATCAAGGACTTTTTTCTTTTCTCGCTGGTGGTCGCGGTGCTGGTCATGCTCGGCATGTCGATGAAGCAGTTCGATCGCCAGTTCGATCGCGTGCTGTCGATCGAGAACCAAAACCGAACGCTCGCGGGCGACCTCTCGTCGCTGCGGGAGGATCTGCGAAACCTTCAGTCGCGCGTCGGCCAGGGCGTCACGATGCGTGCGCCCGAAACGACCTCGGCGACAAACGGCGTCGCTGCGAACGTCACCACCGCCGCCGCAGCGCCGGCCAACTCCAACACGGCGCCTGCGAATAACAGTGCCAACAATGCGGCGCCGGCGATTCAGGTGGCCGGAATGTTTCCAAACGACCCGTTCGGCCGCGTTCGCGAATCGCAAAAGAAACCCGACTATCAGCAGGGCGACTGGTTCATCAGCAACCTTCCCGCGCGCATCGGCCGGATGACGCCGTTCGTCAACGAGGACGTTTACGGCAGCGCGATCCGCGCGCGATGCATGGAGACGCTGCTCACCCGCGAGCCCGAAACGCTCGAGTGGAAGCCGCTGCTTTCCGAGTCGTTTGAGATGAGCAAGGACGGACTGGAGCTTCGCTACAAGCTTCGCAAGAACGTCGTCTTTGCCGACGGCAAGCCGTTCACGGCCGACGACGTGATCTTCACGTTCGACTGGATCATGAACTCCGAAGTCGATGCAGCGCGACAGCGCTCATACCTCACCGAGCAAAAGGTCTCGTGGGAAAAGGTAAACGACTTCGAGGTCGTCTTCCGCATGGCCAAGCCTTACTTCGAGTTCATGGCGATCACCGGCGACGTGCCGATCCTGTCGAAGGATTTCTATTCGAAGTACAAGCCCAGCGAGTACAACGAGCTCCCAGGGCTGATGTTTGGCACCGGTCCATACACGCTGCGCAATCCTGGCCACTGGTCGCCGGGCGAGCGGATTGAGCTGGTTCGCAACGAGCGGTATTGGGGCGTGAAGCCGGCGTTCAGCAAGATTATCTACACCGAGGTCGAAGAAGAAGCCGTTGAGACCACGATGTTTCAGAACGGCGAGGTGGACGACATGGTCACGACGCCGGACCAGCACGATCGTCTGAAAAAAGATGAGAAGACGATGGCGCGCGGCAACCCGCTGGAATACAACAGCATGCTCGGCGGCTACACATATGTCGGCTGGAACCAGCAGCGCGGCGGCAAGCCGACGGCGTTCGCCGACAAGCGCGTGCGGCAGGCGATGACGATGCTGATCGATCGCGACCGCATGGCCAAGGAACTGTGGCGCGGCTATGCAAGCGTTTCCGCCGGCCCGTTCTCCAAGCGCGGCAAGCAGATGGCGCCGGATGTCGAGCCCTGGCCGTTCGATATCAAACGCGCCAAGGCGCAGCTTGCGGACGCCGGTTTCACGGACAAGAACGGCGACGGCGTGCTCGACGGCCCCGATGGAAATCCGCTGAAGTTCGGTCTGGTTTATCCGTCAAAGAACGAGACGAGTCAGCGGATCGCGATCTTTCTCAAGGACAACTTCGCGCGCGGCGGCGTGCAGGTCGATCTCAAGCCCACCGATTGGCCGACCATGCTTCAGCTGCTCAAGCAGAGCGATTTCGACGCCTGCACGCTCGGCTGGTCCAGCAGCGTGGAGAGCGACCTGTTCCAGATTTTCCATTCGAGCCAGATCGGCGACAACGGCGACAATCGCACGTTCTACGTCAACAAGGAGCTCGACAAGCTCATCGAGCAAGCACGTTCGACCGTTGACGAGGGCGAGCGCATGAAGCTTTGGCAGCAATGCACGCGCATCATTCACGAAGATCAGCCTTACACGTTTCTGCTCGATCGCATGTCGCTGCGGTTCATGGACAAGCGCATCGCGAACGTGCAGAAGACGCGCATGGGCCTGAACCTCATGTACACCGAAGTGATGCCGATCCCGTGGTATTCCGCGGCGGGCCAGCACAAGTACGAGAAGTGATCTCTTCTGATCAAGACAAAGTAGCAAGCGAGTTGGCGAGCAGGCGGGCGGGCACACACGTCGGACAATGGGAACTTATCTCCTCAGACGAGCGCTGCTGATGATCCCGACGCTGATCGGGGCGACGATGCTGGTGTTCTTCATCGTCGCCGCCGCGCCGGGCGGAATCCAAGGGGCGCTGCTCAGCGCAGAAGGAAACATGCGCCCCGAGCAGCGCCGGGCGCGCGAAGAATATCTCAGCGCCCGCTACGGCCTCAACAAGCCTCTGATCGTGCAATACCTCCGCTGGGTTAACAAGGTTTCGCCGATCGGTTTCCGCACGTGGGAGCTGGACGATCCTCAGGTGAAGGCCGCCCGTCAGTTAGAGAACGCGCGGCATGAACAACTGCGTCCCGAATTGCTCGCGCAGGGAATCAGCACGGGAAAGATCGACGAAGAGCTCAAGAAGCGCGTGGACGAGAAGCCCGACGCCGGCGACGTGCGCTTCAACAAGCCGGCGTTCAAAGTTCCGGATCTGGGCGACAGCTTCACGCGCGGGCGCAAGGTGTCCGCGCTCATCGCCGAGGCGCTGCCGATCACCATCCTGATCAACACGATTGCGATCCCGATCGAATACATCCTTGCGATTGTGACCGGGGTGTGGGCTGCGCGGCACCGCGGCAAGGCGATCGACGTGGCCAGCGGAACGACGTCGCTGGCGATGTGGTCGCTTCCGCAAATCTGGGTGGCCGTGCTGCTGATCGGATTCCTGGCCAACGATCGCTATCTGCACTTGTTCCCGACGCAGGGCCTGAGCGACGTGCAAGCCGACGGCATGTCGTTCCTGCCGGTGAATTGGTTCACCGGCTCGTTTCAACGTGGCTGGTTCATCGATTTCATCTGGCACCTCGTGCTGCCGGTGGTGGCCATTTCGTACGGCAGCGTGGCGTTTCTTCACAAGCTCAGCCGCGCATCGCTGCTCGACACGCTTCAGGCTGACTTCGTGAGAACCGCCCGCGCCAAAGGCCTCGGCGAGCGCGCCGTGCTTTGGGCGCATGCGTTCAGCAACAGCTTGATTCCGCTGATTACCGTCCTGGTGTCGCTGCTGCCCGCGATGATCACCGGGTCGATCATCGTCGAGACCGTTTTCGGAATTAACGGCATGGGCCGCCTGACCTATGAAGCGATCGAGCAGCGCGACCGCGAGCTGTTCCTGTCGAACACGCTCATCATCATGGTGCTGACGCTGGCTGGATACTTGTTAGCGGACATCCTCTATGTGATGGTCGATCCGCGGGTGACGTATGAGTAGCATCATTTCCGCACAACCCCCCGCGGACATGCAGGACGGAATTCCGCCGCCCGCGCCGGCAGTGGACATGGAACCGGCGCCGCGCGAGCCGGACCGCGGGTCGCGCTCGTTCTTTCGCCAGGCGATGTACGACACGTTTCAGCAAGTCGGCGCTCGCCTCGGCGCCGGCTGGGTTGTCATCCTCGGAACGACGGCCATTATCGCGCCGCTTATCGCGAACTCGCATCCCATTTTGATGAAGACCAAGGCAGGCCCGTGGACCAGCCCGATGCTGCGCAACTTCAGCGCAGTCGATTGGACGCTGCTGGTCGTCGGCGCATGTCTGGTTGCGATGCTCGTCACGCGCAAGTTGCGAGCCGCGCGCGCGTTGCTTGTGATGGGCGGGCTGACCGTCGTCACGTCGATCGTCGCGGGAATTTTTGCGAATCCGCAGCAGGCCATGGACTGGTCGCGCTATCGCGACATGGCCCGCGCCGGCGAGCTGTCGCACGTCTTCTGGACGGTCATTCCGTACAGTCCCGCCGACCGCAATTCCGACGCCTATTACGTCGCACAAGCCAGCGCCAAGCCCGGCGAAGTCGTGCCGATCATCACGCATCCGTTGGCGCCGTCGCGTGAGCATTGGCTTGGCACGGAGCGCTCCGGCGCCGACATGCTCAGCCAGATGATTCACGCCTCCCGCATTGCCCTGGCGATCGGGTTTGTTTCGACCGGGATTTCATCAACGCTGGGCGTGCTGATCGGCGCGCTGATGGGATATTTCGGCGGATGGATCGACCTGCTCGGCATGCGCTTGATCGAGATCATGCAGGCGTTGCCGCGCCTGATCCTTCTGCTCGCCGTCGCGGCCATGATCGGCAACAACATCTTTCTGCTGATGGTTGTCATCGGATTGACCGGGTGGACAGGCGATGCGCGCTTCATCCGCGCGGAATTTTTGCGCCTGCGCAATCAAGACTTCGTGCAGGCGGCCATCGCCGTCGGTTTGCCGCTGCGGTCGATCCTGTTCCGGCATATGCTGGCCAACGGAATTACGCCGGTGCTGATCAACTCGAGCTTCGGCGTGGCGGCCGCGATCCTGATCGAAGCGGTGCTGGCCTTCCTGGGACTGGGCGATCCCGACCGCCCAAGCTGGGGCGGCCTGCTCAACCAGGCGCGCAGCGGCGGCGCCAGCTTCAACTGGTGGATCGCGGTCTTCCCCGGCCTGGCCATCTTCCTGACCGTCTTCAGCTACAACCTGATCGGAGAAGCGATGCGAGATGCGTTGGATCCGAAGCTCAAGAAAAGAGATTGAGCCACAGATGGGGCACAGATGCACACAGATATCGCAGAGAGGATCATCGGGTGTGCTTACAAGGTCGCGAAGGGTTTGGGTTGTGGATTTCTGGAAAAGTGTTACGAGAATGCGCTGGCTCGTGAGCTACGGAAGCTGGGATTGAACGTGCAGCAGCAGCTTGGGATCGATGTCATTTATGATGGAGTCGTCATGGGCCAGTACGTCGCTGATCTGGTTGTCGAAGGCGTCGTTCTCGTCGAGCTCAAGGCGATTAAGACGTGCGACGAGATCCACGCGGCGCAATGCATAAACTATCTCGCGGCCACCGGACTGAAGGTTTGATTGCTCATCAATTTCGGAAAGCGAGTACAACCCAAACGACTCGTTCACGGTTCCCTTCAGGCTGAAACGGTCGAGTAAGCACCTGTGTACATCTGTGCCCCATCTGTGGCAAATAAACTATGCCTGACGCGCTATTAGAAATCCGCGACCTTAACGTCGCATTTGAGACCAGCCGCGGGGATGTGCGGCCGGTGAGGGATTCCACGCTCACGATTTATCCCGGACAGACCGTGGCGGTCGTCGGGGAATCGGGCTGCGGGAAATCCGTCACCGCGCTGACCGTGCTTCGGCTGATCCCCTCGCCACCCGGAAAAGTCCTCGGCGGCGAGATCTTGTTCCAGGGTCGCGATCTGCTGAAGCTCTCCGAGAGCGAGATGCGCCGCGTGCGCGGCAAAGACATCGCGATGATCTTCCAGGAGCCGATGACCTCGCTCAACCCGGTCTACACGATCGGCGACCAGATCGTCGAAGCCGTCGCGCTGCATCAGCACGTGAACACGCGGCAGGCGTACGAGATCGCCGAGCAGGCGCTGCGCGATGTCGGCATCGCCGACCCCGGCCGGCGGCTTCACGAATACCCGCACCAGATGTCCGGCGGCATGCGCCAGCGCGTGATGATCGCGATGGCGCTTTCGTGTCAGCCGAAGCTGCTCATCGCCGACGAACCGACCACCGCGCTGGACGTGACGATACAGGCGCAGATTCTCGAGCTTCTGCGCAAGCTTCAGCGCGAGCGTGGCATGGCCATCATGCTGATCACGCACGACCTGGGCGTGGTCGCGGAAAACGCCGACGTCGTCGCGGTGATGTATGCATCGCGCATTGTCGAAACCGCGACCGTCGAAGAGCTGTTCGATCATCCGAAACACCCGTACACCGAAGGATTGTTCCGTTCGGTGCCCAAGCTCGGCGCACATGCGCAGCGGCTGGATACAATCCCCGGGACCGTGCCCAACCCGGCGCGCTTTCCCAGCGGATGCAAGTTTCACACGCGCTGCCCGCGCACGCGGAAGCTCGCCGCGGAAGCGAAGCGGGAGGACACGGTGGAAGTGACCTCCAGCGGCGAAAAGTTCCGCGTGCTCAAGCGCTGCGCCAACGAAGAACCGGAGCTGCGCGAGATCGAAACGCGTCACTGGGCGGCATGCCATCAGCTCGAGCAGTACGATCGCGCGCCGGTGACCGAGCCGGTGCTCGAGCACCAGCGGGAGGTGGTTCCGAAGATCGTTGACGGCGGGGCGCCGATGCCGGCAATTCCCGTGCAGGAGGTCGCTTCGTGACAGCAGCAACAACTGCCGCATCAGCCTTCGATCGATCGAGCGACAACAGTCCCGCTTCATCCGCGCCCGATGGAACGCTGCTGGAAGTGCGCGACCTGAGGACCTATTTCCCCATTAAGCGCGGCGTGTTCTCGCGGACCGTCGGTTACGTGAAGGCCGTCGATAACGTGACGTTCGACGTGCAGCCGGGCAAGACGCTGGGCCTGGTGGGCGAATCGGGCTGCGGCAAGACAACGGTCGGCCGAACGATCCTGCGATTGATTCCCTCGACCTCCGGCGTCGTGCGCTACAAGGGCCAGGACTTCTTCCAATACCAGGGCGAAGAGCTGCGCCGCCTGCGGCGGCAGATGCAGATCATCTTCCAGGATCCGGTCAGCAGCCTGAACCCGCGCATGACCGTCGGCAACATCATCGGCGAGCCGATCCAGGTGCACGGGATCGCGCGCGGCCGCGAGAAGGACGAGCGCGTCGCCAGCCTGCTTTCGCGCGTCGGGCTCGACCCGACCTTCGCGCGGCGCTACCCGCACGAGTTTTCCGGCGGCCAGCGCCAGCGCATCGGCATCGCCCGCGCGCTTTCGGTCGATCCCGATTTCATCGTGTGCGATGAGCCGGTCAGCGCGCTGGACGTTTCGATCCAGTCGCAGATTCTCAACCTGCTCGACGATCTTCAGAAAGAACGCAACATCGCGTACCTGTTCATCGCGCACAACCTCGCTGTCGTGGAGCACTTCAGCGACGAAGTCGCTGTGATGTACCTCGGCCGCATCGTGGAGAAGGCGAGCAGCCGGGAGCTGTACAGCAATCCGAAGCACCCGTACACGACCGCCCTGCTGAGCGCCGTGCCGGAACCCGACCCGCGGCCCAAGCGGCAGCGCATCGTGCTGCGCGGTGAGGTGCCGTCGCCGAGCAATCCGCCCAGCGGCTGCCCGTTCCATCCGCGCTGCCAGCTTTCGCGGCAGCTCGCGGCGCAAGCGAGCGAAGCCGAGACGGTGCAGATCAAGAGCGGCGGCGAAACGTTCCGCGTGATGAAGCGCTGCGTCGCCGAGATTCCGCCGCTCGCGCAAAAGCAAGGCGAGCCCGGACACGTGGCGGCGTGCCATTTCACGGAATGAAGCGCGGACTGCGGCAACCGTTATTCCGAGCGTATGCCTCGCGGGTACGCTGGGAATGACGAACCTCTGGGAGTTCAATCGACTATGCCCAACACCATACGATTGCATCGCGTTCTTCGAACCAGCCCTCAGAAAGCGTACAAGGCTTTCATCGATCCCGAAGCGATGGCCAAGTGGCTGCCGCCCAACGGCTTCACCGGCAAGGTGCATCAGATGGATGCGCGCGTCGGCGGCTCGTACAAGATGTCATTCACCAACTTCGCCACCGGCAAAGGCCATTCGTTCGGCGGAAAGTACGTCGAGATGACCCCCGGTCAGCGCCTCGTGTACACGGACAAGTTCGATGATCCGAACCTGCCGGGCGAGATGCGCACGACGATCGTGTTCAAGGAAGTCTCGGTCGGCACCGAGCTGAACATCACCCAGGAAGGCGTGCCCGACGTCATCCCGGCCGAAGCGTGCTACCTCGGCTGGCAGGAATCGCTGATGCTTCTGGCGAAGCTCGTTGAAGCGGATATTCCGGATTGAATCGCGCGCGAGTGCGCGCGTGTTATCACATTTCGCGCACGCACATACGCATGGCGCGCGATGACGTTCCATCCATTCGCATCTTCCCGATGAGCGCGACGCTCGCCGGCTTTCGCGGCCGAAGCATTGAGGACGTGCAGCAGCGGCTCTTTCTTCGCGAGTTACCGCAAAAGTGCCGCGGCCGGTGGCGCTATCAGCGCACCGGATTGAACGCAGCCGCGGGCGCCGTTGTTCTGTTTCAGTTTCGCGCGCGGATCATCGCCAGCGCCGTCTTTCTGCGCGACGAGAAATTCCAGCACCCGCGCCACGGCTGCGCCGGCGTTCTCCATTTCGAACCGACGTCGTTTCGCACGTTTGAGGCGCTCGACGTCGCCGCGATGCGCGCGGTCTGGCCCAGCTTCCGTGCGTTTGGCCACGTGAAGCAGTTCCTGAATCCGACACTTTATTCAAGATTCAGGCGGCGGTTGCGGGGAGTGAAGTCGTCGTCCGCCGACTGAGACAACAAACCGCCGGCAAGCTTCCTGGCTTGCCGGCGGTGGAGCCTTGCGAATCCTTTCGCACCTTCCGTGAGTTCGAGGGCATCCTGCTACGCTGCGTGTCCTTCCGCAGGTTCGACCTCCTGTCTTTCAACCAGCTCTTCGAGAAAAACGGCCAGGCCGTCTTCCTGGTTCGATCCGATCACGCGCTTGGCGAGCCGCTGGATTTCCGGTTTCGCATTGCCCATCGCGACGCCAAGGCCCGCTTCGCGAATCATGTGCAGGTCGTTCATGTCGTCGCCGATCGCGATGATTTCGCCGGGCTGAACATCGTGCCGCCGCGCCACGTGCAGGATTCCTTCCCACTTGTTCACCGACGGATCGAAAATCTCGATCAGCTCCATTCCCGTGTGCGGGATGGCGATGCGATGAAAGAAAATCCGGTCGGCAAAGCGCTCGTCGAGCGTTTTCTGAATCCGATCCAGGGCGCCCGGCGGGGCGACGGCGGTCACGCGAATCGTGTGGCGATGGTGAAACGTCGCCAGCCGCGGAAATATCTGCACGCTCGATCGCGTCGCTTTCAGCCAGTGCGCCATCTCGTTGGCGAGCTCGATGTCGCCGGTCACGACATAGTCGGACCCGCTGGCCGGTTCCTGCGCGGCGTTGGCGGCGTGGCCGGCGGACTCGATCGCCTCGCAGATTTCCCGCGCGAGCTGCGGGTCCATCAGCACGCGATGCAGGGTGAGCTTTTCTCCCGTATCGACCACGAGCGCTCCGCCGACGAACACTGCCGATGCGTAGTGCGAAACCGCGTCGAGAACGAGCTGACTTTCCGTCCAGTTCCTGCCGGTTGCAAAGCACACCAGCAGTCCGGCCTCGAGACACCGATGAATCGCCGCCTTCGTGCGCGGCGTGACCTGAGCGGTCGGGGAGAGGAGCGTGCCATCCAAGTCGATGGCGATCAGCTTGTAACCGCCCGAACTGGTGCTCATCTCCCGACTGCTCCTTTCTCAAAATACGACTTCACACCAGGATTTCAACATGTGGTGGTGTAACTGACGGGTTATCCACAATCTGTAGGTACTAGCGTGGCAGTGTATCCGTTGGAGCAACATAACGCCGAACGATCAGCATGGAGGAGGGCGAATCACGGGCGATTCGTTCCGGCCGCCAGCCGAACAGATGCGACTCCAAGCCCCATTCTTCCGCGACGCCGATGATCACCAGGTCAAAGCCCACCGCCTCGCGCAACACCGCCGCGACCGGCGAGTCGTCTTCGATCACGCGAAAGTCCACCTGCTGAGGCTGCGATGGATCGTTGAACACGCGCTGCACAGCCTCCTGCGCTTCGAGCGTTCGCACGTTCGCGCTGCGCGCCGGTGGAACGACGTGAACCACCGTGATCTTCGCTTTCGTGTTCCGCGCCATGCGGCCGGCCACTTCCATCGCAAAGCGATCGTGCCGGCTGCCGAGGTACGGCACGAGAATTTTCTTCACATCGTCAAAGCCGCGATCGACGAACACGGCGACGTTCGTCTCGCACGTGCTGAGAACGCGGTGTACCGTGCCGCCGAGCATCGTCTGGCCGAACACGGGCTTGTGAAAACCCATCAGCACCATGTCCACGCGCTTGGCCTGCGCGACGGCGCAGATGTCGGCGCCGGCGTCGCGCGTGACGAAGCTGAGCGCCTCGACCGGCTCTTTCCAAAGCGCAGCTTCCGTCAGCAGCGGCGCGAACTCCGGTCGATCGGTGGGCTCGATCGCTTCGTCAAGACCGCTGCGATACGCCTCATGGTCGACCGGCCGGCGCAAATGGAGCGCAACGAGGCGTCCTGAATTAGGGCCCGGTCCGACCAGCGCTGATCCCAGGCGCGCGAGGACCGCACCGTTGCTTGGCAGCGCAACCGGAATGAGCACCGAATAGTCGCGCCGCGCTTCGGTCGCTTTTGCAACCGATTCATCACCCCCGAACCGCGCCGCCGGATAAACCCAGTGCAATACCGGCGTCGTCAGCGCCGTTGTGATCAGCGCCATGATGACCATCATCGCGAAGATCGCCGGGGTGATGACGCCTTCCTGCAGGCCGATGTTGAGGATTACCAGCTCCATCAGCCCGCGCGTGTTCATGAGGATGCCGATGGTCGACGCTTCGCGCCAGCCCAGCCCGCAGGCGCGGCCTGCGATCGTCGAGCCGCCGAATTTTCCGGCGCAAGCGACGCCGATGATCAGCAGCGTGTCGATCCACAGCTCTCGGTTGTCGAGCAGCCCGATCTGCGTGCGCAGGCCCGTGTATGCGAAGAAAATCGGCAGCAGGAACACGACCGTGTAATCCTCGAGCTTTTCGCTCAGCGCCCGGACGAACCGCGTGCCCTTGGGCATCATCGCGCCCATGAAGAACGCGCCGAACAGCGCGTGGATGCCGATCGCTTCGGTCGTCCACGCCGATGCGAGGATCAGCAGGAAGATCACGGCGACCACGTTCTGCCGCAGCCGGCCCTGCCGATCGTGAACCGTCTGCAGCTGCCGGAGAAACGGCCGAACGATGAAGAACATCACGAGCACGTAGACAATGGAAAACGCCGCGGTGATCAGTCCCGGCTTCAATCCGTTCGCGCGGGCGATGCCGACGACGAACGCCAGCATGCACCACGCGGTCACGTCATCGACGGCGGCGCAGGTGATCGCGATCGCGCCGACCTTCGTCTTGTGCAGGTTGCGCTCGGTGAGGATGCGCGCCAGCACCGGAAACGCCGTGATGCTCATGGCCGCGCCCATGAACAGCGCCGCCGACGTGAAGCGCATGCGCGGCGAGTCGTTGAACAGGTTGGAGTAGAGAACGAGTGTCAGCGCCGCCCCGAGCAGGAACGGCGCGATGATGCTGACGTGACTGATGACGACCGCGGCGTGCCCGCGATTTTTCAACAGCTTCGGGTCGAGCTCCAGGCCAACGAGAAACAGGAAGAAGATTACCCCGATCTGGCTGAGCACGTCGAGATACGCGGTCGGATTTACCGTCACGCCCGAGCCGGCGATCGTGTCGGGGCGGAAAATCTGCGTCCACAAATCGGGCGCGAGCCAGCCCAGCAGGCTCGGCCCGAGCATGATTCCGGCGATCATTTCTCCCATGACCTGCGGCTGGCGCAGATAACGAAACAGCACGCCCATCACCCGGCTCAGCGCCAGGATCAGGCCGACCTGCATCAACAGCGCCATGATCAAACTAAGGTGCATGGGACGGTTTGGAACTCGCGGAAGTGTTCGATGAGCGGGTGGCGTTGCCGTTTGCTTTTCGCGGCGATGAGCCGCGCGGATGCGCGCGAGCGATGATGCGCGCGATGAACGCTTGCTGCTGCTGCTTGAGATCGGATGAATCGATCGTCACGCGATAGACGTCCGGCGTCGGCTGCGGCTCGAGAACGACGGACGCTCCGTTCCCCGCGAGCCGGATCGGCGCGCCGGGCATTTCCCCGACGGCACGCACGTCGGCGCGGGGCATTTCCAGCTCGTACGGTTGCCTGCCGCTGATTCGGAGCCGCGCGAATCGGCCGGATTGCTCGATCGTCGCGCGCAGGACTTTCGCCGCATCGTTGCCTTCCGCGGTCAGCTCCCATTCGCCCGCCAGGTCCGGCGGCGCGCGAAGGGTCGAGCCGTAGGCAAGGATCGTCCACATTCCCGCCGCGAACACGACGAGCATGATCGCGTACACCGCGGTGGCGTTGGTAAGCTTGATCGGCATCGTCGCGCGGCAGCCTATCAGAGGATCGCGCGCTTCGCGACCTGCGCGCGATCGCCATCGCTTTCGCGCGCGGAGACGAGCGAGCGCTCGCGCCGACAATTAAATTGTTCACATTGCGCTCGATCGGCGATAATTCTGCTTTCCATCGGGAGACTGCGCGCATGCCACACGAGCTGATCGAGAAGCAGGTGATTTTCGAAGGCCGCAGGATTCGCCTCGAAGTGCATCAACTGCGGGACGAAGCAAGCGGCCAGCGCGTGCATCGCGAAGTCGTCGTGCATCCGGGTGCGGTTGTCGTGCTGCCGTTCATCGATGACGACACGATCATCCTCATCAGGAGCACGCGCTACGTGATCGGCCAGCAGATCATCGAGCTGCCTGCCGGCACGCTGGAGAAGGGCGAGCTGCCGATCAACTGCGCCGGCCGCGAGCTGCTGGAGGAGACCGGCTATCTCGCCGGTCGAATCAAGCCGATCACGCCGTTTTTCACATCGCCGGGAATCCTCTCGGAAAAAATCTATTCGTTCGTCGCCTACGATCTGGAAAAGAAAGCGCAGGCGCTGGAAGAAGGCGAGGATATCGACCTGCTGGAAACAAAGTTCGACGAGGCGATCGAGATGATTCGCGACGGGCGCATCGCCGACGCCAAGACGATCGCGACGTTGCTGATGCACGACCGGTTTTCACGGAAGAAATAAATCGTCATGGCCTGGCAGGATCGGCCTTATTACCGGGATCAAAGCGGATCGACGGGCAACCCGTTCATGTGGCTGCTCACCGGCTCGGTGCACCTGTTCACTTTGTTTGGAATCCGCGTGCGGGCGCACGCGTCGCTGATCGTCCTGCTCGTGCTGGTGCTGCTGTTCGGCGTGAGCCGCGGCGACAACGTCGAGGCGCGCGTGCAGGGCCTGTCGGTACTGTTTCTCGTGATCCTGCTGCACGAGTTCGGCCACTGCTTTGCGGCGCGATGGACGGGCGGCGAAGCGAACGAAATTTTGATGACGCCGCTCGGTGGACTGGCGATGGCGATGGCGCGGCGCCGGCCGCTGCCAACGTTCATCACGATCGCGGGCGGGCCGGCCGTCAACGTGATCATCTGTCTGGTGTGCGGCTTCGCGCTGTTCCTGACGATCGGATTCTGGCCGCTGGGCCCGTGGAGCATTTCGCGCGCATTCGACCCCACGCCGGGCTGGCTGCAGATCTCCAGCTACCTCTTCTGGTTTTACACGGTCAGCTACGCACTCCTGCTGTTCAACATGCTGCCCGTGTTCCCGCTTGATGGCGGCCAGATGCTCCAGTCGATCCTGTGGAAGCCGCTGGGTTATTACCGATCGATGCTCATCACAATGAACGTCGGGCTGGTAGGCTCAGTCCTGATGGTGATGGCCGGCATCGCGATGCTCGGGATGGGGGGATTCGGGCTGCTGATGGTCTTCATCGGCGCCAACTGTTTCATCAACTGCTTCCAGATGCGCGCGATGCTGCGCACAGAAGGACCGTGGGCGTTTCAAAATGAAGACAGCGTTGACTACGGCGCTGATTTGCAGGCGTCGCTCCGTCCCGAACGCAAACGCAAGCCCGGCCTGATGAGCAAGCTCGCGGCCAGTCGTCGCGCCAAGGCCGCGCGGGAAGAAGCGAGCGAGCAGCGGCAGATCGATGCCATCCTCGCCAAGGTTTCGCAGCACGGAATGCACAGCCTCTCATGGATGGAAAAGCGAACGCTGAAAAAAGCGACCGAGCACCAGCGGGAGCGCGACGCCCGCCGTCCGTCAAAGGCCACGCGGCGCGGGCTTTGACCATCTCTATTCAGCGACTTACCTTTTGTTTCCGTGATGACCGAAGCCGCGTTTCAGCGCTGCATCAATCCATCCTGCGCTGCGACCTTCGCGATCGCTGAGGTTCACGTCGCCTGCCCGAAGTGCGGCAGCCTGCTCGATGTCGCGTACGACTGGTCGCGCCTTGGGGTGCCGAAATCGCTGCGCGAGTTCGATGAGCGATCCGGCGGCCGCAATGCGCTTGATTTTTCCGGCGTCTGGCGATTTCGCGCGCTGCTGCCGTTTTATCGAGACGAATCGCAAATCGTAACCGTCGGCGAGGGCAGGACGATCGTGCAGCAGGCCGACCGGATCGCGCGCGAGCTCAGCATGTCGGCGGGGGCGCTTCAGCTTCAATACGAAGGTTTGAACCCGTCCGGCAGCTTCAAAGATAACGGCATGACGGCCGCGTTCACGCACGCGCGCATGGTCGGCGTCGAGCGCGTCGCGTGCGCCTCGACGGGTAACACCAGCGCCAGCCTGGCGATGTACGCGTCGCTCGCGCAGATGCAGGCGATCGTGTTCATCGGGTCGGGAAAAATCGCGCTGGGAAAGCTCAGCCAGGCGCTGGATTACGGCGCGCTGACGCTTCAGATCAGGGGCGACTTCGACGCGTGTCTTCGCCGCATCAGGCAGATCGCGATCGATCGGCCGGCGCTGGGCGTGTACCTGATGAACAGCGTCAACCCGTTTCGTCTCGAAGGGCAGAAGTCGATCATGTACCGCGTGCTCGAATCGCGCGGCTGGACCGAGCCCGACTGGATCATCGTGCCCGGCGGAAATCTCGGGAACTGCGCCGCGTTCGGCAAGGCGTTCGCTGAACTCCGCGAGCTCGGCCTGATCCGGAAAATCCCGCGACTCGCCGTCATCAACGCCAGCGGCGCGAACACGCTTTGCGAATTGTTCACCCGGCAGAACCTTCGTTGGGACGGCGGAAAATTCGATGCGACCAAAGCGCAGAAGTTGTATGCGACGATGGACGAATCGAATTTTCACCCGCACACGGTTGCAAGCGCGATCGAGATCAGCCGGCCGGTGAATCTGCCCAAGGCGCTGCGGTCGCTGGACGTGATGAACGGCGTCGTGCGTGAAGTGAGCGATGATGAAATTCTCGAGCACCGCGCCCTGGCTGCGCGCTTTGGCTTCGGCTGCGAGCCCGCCAGCGCCGCGACGCTCGCGGGACTGCGGTGCTTGCTCGACGAGCAGGTGATCTCGCGCAACGATCAGGTCGTTTGCATCCTCACCGGCCACGAGCTGAAAGATCCGAATGCAACGGTGCAGTACCACACCGGCGTGGATCTGAAGGAAGCGCAAAGCACTGCTCCCCGCCGTCCGCCACGCGGGAAATATGTGAATCAACCGCTCGATGTCGATGACGATCTCGATTCGATCGTTCGCGTGATCGAAGCAAAGGGGAGCACATGATCTCGATCGCGATCATTGGAGCGTCGGGACGGACAGGCTCGCGCATCGTGGCGCTGGCGCGGCAGCAGCCGGATCGATTTCAAGTCGCAAATGAGATCACGCGGAGCAATCAGCGAATTGATTCGCCGCGCGTTGCGATCGATTTCAGTGCGCCGGAATCAACGCGGCACTGGCTGGAGTTGTGCCGTCAACGGAAGATTGCGATGTTGATTGGAACGACCGGTTTGAGCAAGGACGATCACGCCGCGATCGATGCGGCCGCGCGCGATATCGCAATCCTGCAGGCCAGCAACACGAGCGTCGGTGTGGCCGTTTTGAACAAGCTCGTCGCCGAGGCGGTGAGAATGCTGCCGAGCGATTGCGATGTCGATATCGTCGAAGCACACCATCGGTTCAAGAAGGACAAGCCTTCGGGTACCGCGATGGCGCTGGCCGAATCCGTCGGCCGGGATACGCCCACCCACTCGCTCCGCATCGGTGACGAAATCGGCACGCACACCGTTCATTTCGGGCTGCTCGGCGAGCGGCTGGAGCTCACGCACCGCACCACAAGCCGCGACACCTTCGCCCACGGCGCCCTCCGCGCGGCCGAATGGCTGGCCGCTCAAGCGCCGGGGCGATATTCGATCGCCGACGCATTCGTCATGAAGAAAAATTGACGGCGCGTTTTGCGCGCAGCCTGCCGATAATCAGAATGGCCATGAGATTCATTCTGCTGATCCCCCTCGCGCTCGCTTTCGTTCTGACCGGCCCGTCTTTCACGAGCGGCGGTCCGCCGGCGCCTAAGAAAGCGCTCCACGCGGTGACGATGGACGATATGAAATTCACGCCCGCCACGATCGAGATCAAGGTCGGCGAGACGGTCGAGTGGACCAATACCGACGAGCGCGACCACAACGTCACAGCCAAGGATGGCTCGTTCAAATCCGACAACCTCAGCAGCGGATCGACGTTCAAGTTCACGTTCACAAAGGCGGGGAAATTTGCCTACGGCTGCACGCTTCACCCGCGGATGAAGGGTGTTGTGGTGGTCAGCGAAAAGTAACCCCGGCGGGTTCCGCTCGCGCCATTGCCAGAACTGTAGAAATGTTGCGCCGCCGGTGCGCGCGGCGTGCAACGCCGACGTTATGCGGGAAGCGCTTCGCGGGCGCTGCGTACAGACCGACTAGCCCCGGCACATGTTTGGACATGGTCTCGGCGTATGTTCCGCCTCGTTTTGTTGCCCGGGCTCTCAGTCCTTTCGATCTCGCGCATCCAAAAGCGATACGTCAAATACCTCGCCGGAAAAACATCCGACACGCCCAAGAAACTTCTTTCCGTCTTGCTCGAACCTGATCCACGCTTCCCCCCCAACCCTTGCAGCGTCCGGCGTAAAGGCTACATCCAGTATTTTCGAATTCGCATCCATCGGCCAAAGGGGCGTGAGAAAGCATACGCCCTCCGGGAGCGACATGTCCGGGCCATTCAACCGATAGAAGAGCTTGTATTCACCGGCGAGTTTGACATGGAGTAACTCCAGGGTGCGACGGGCCGGCCTCACATGGCGCTCGACGGGAAGTTCAACAGAAAAGCGCTGTTTGATGTCGCCCGCCTCAAACTCGCGCGCTTGGAACGACAGTTCTTTCACGGTACCATCATCAGACTCTATTTTGACCGTGTACTTTCCAGCAATCCACGGTGTCATTCGACAAGACACAATCGCTTTCTCCGGTTGGTCTGGTCCCGAGAAGAACCTTCCCCAACGCAGCTGGCTGCCGTTAGCAGCGTATCCGTCAATCTCCGTCCGTCCATCTGGACCCAGGAACTTGATGAACACGCTTTTCTTCAACAAATGATCTCGCGCCGAAGCCTCTGCGCATGGAAAGTTGACGATCAGCTGAGGAATCTCGCCGACAAAGTAGTCTTGTCGCTCCATCTGGATGTTCACCTGCGGCAATGTCGTCGGTGCGGCGAGCGATCGTGCAAACAACAACGAAATTAGCAATCCCCGAAAGACCATATGATCCCGCTTTCTCTAGACAGGTTTGAGATTCAACCCCTCGTTGTTCAAAAGATCGATCTCAGACACCGATGATATCGCCGTTTTTCGTTGCGCTAGCCCGAATTTCGTGCGCCAGGCGCGCAACGCCGACGATATTTGGGGAGCGTGCGATCTTTGACAATTGAATGGCGATTCAATGGCGGAGCGAAGCCAAAGGCCATTGCGCGGGGCGTTGGCCTAAGTCGTTGCGGGGCCGGCGATTGATGGGCGATTCGATCATCAACCAGAGACGAAAACGATATCAAAAATCGACAGAGCGAACCCAAAGCGACGAATGTCCGCCGATCATCTGGCAGCGGTGCTTGTCATCGGCGCGCGTCTGTCGCATAACTGGCCGCGTGAGCAGCCCGGCGATTCTTACCGACATTCCTTCCGAGCGGTTTCCGCGCCACATTGCGATCATCATGGACGGCAACGGGCGGTGGGCGGTGAAGCGCGGGCTGGAGCGCGTGCGCGGGCATGAGGAAGGGGCGAAAACCGTTCGCGCGGTGGTGACGGAATGCGCGCGGCTACGCAAGCATCGCGGTGGGCCGGATTTTCTCACGCTGTATTCGTTCAGCCTGGAGAACTGGAAACGCCCGACCAACGAAGTCTCGTTTCTGATGCAGATGTACATCGATTACCTGCGCCGCGAACGGCCGACGATGATGGAGAATAATATCCGATTCCGCCAGATCGGCCGGCTGGCAAATCTCCCCGAGCCCGTGCTCGACGAGGTGAACATCACGCTCGACGAGACGAAGAAGAACGATGGGCTGACGCTCGTGCTCGCGCTCAATTACGGCAGCCGCGCGGAGATCGTGGATGCGGTCACCGACATCGCGCGGAAGGTCGAAGCCGGCGGGCTGAAGCCAGATGACATCGACGAAGAAACGATCAGCGAGCACCTCTACACCGCCGGCATGCCCGACCCGGACCTGCTGATTCGTACCGCCGGCGAGATGCGGATCAGCAACTACCTCCTCTGGCAGATCAGCTACGCGGAGCTGGTCGTCAGCGATGTTCTCTGGCCGGATTATCGCGAGCCGGATTTGCATGCCGCGATTCGCGAGTTCGCCGGCCGCAACCGGCGATTCGGGGCGCTGGATCACACCAACACGTTGCGATGAATCCGGATGTGCAGCGCGTAACGACTGCGCGGTCGTCGCGCGCGTCAGATAACCCTGCATCCTTCCCGCGCGATTCTCAATGCATTTGCCGCAGAGAGGGCATGGATCATGTTGAAGGCATGGATCAACCCAACCAGCGAACGAAGCCCAAAGCGCCCCGCGTGCTGCGGGAATTCTTGTTCGAAGAAATGGAGAACGACGCGTCGCCGTCCGTCACCGATCGCGCGGACGACCTTCGCGTGCACGCGTTCCAGGAAGCAACCGATCTCGAAGCCGAACGATGGGATGGCCTGTCATGAGCGACCGCGCTGCAGCTGCTCCTGCCCTCAACATGAACTTCGTGAAGCTGATCGAAGAAGCCGAGCGCGAGCTGACCTGCGAATCGCGCGGCCAATGCGACAGTTGCGACGCGTGCCGTCGGAAAACGACGGAAGGCGCATCAGATCAGCGCAAGGAGATCGTCGAACGCGGCGCCGCTGCTGCTGCCGCCGCTGTCGTCACGAGCGCTCCGATCGAAGTGAATCGCCGACGTCACTCCCTGAACGGTTGATCGCGCCGCGGCTTGAACGTTCACGACGAACCGGCCGATCGTCCGCGCGGACGTGGCGTGTCCTTCTGTGTCCGTCACCTGTTGATCCATAAGCCGGATTTGATACTGACCATTGTCCGGCGCATCCCACAACCCGCCAGGCGCCGCCAATTTGTATCGGGCGGTCAGCAAGCTGTCATCGCCGTCGTCAGTCGAGTTCACCACACGATCGAACTTGGCGTAGCGTACGAACCCGTTCGGCCCGGTCATACGGAGATCGCGGTTGTCGAGCGTCGACCGATCGATCGCCGCGTCATCGCGGTACGTCACCAGAAATGCGTGCGATTGCGGGCTCGCCGCGATAACAGTGCGCGCGAAAGTGTTGGCTGCCGGTGACTCGTCGCGCCAGCGACGCGTGATGATCCGTGGCTCGGGCGTTGAAAACTCAGCGTCGGTCACGGTGTCCAGAATCGAACCGTCCATCGCGAGCGCAAGCTGTCCGACGGACCGGTGCTCACCAAGCTTGATCGAGCCGCTGTCGCCGAACGACTGATCGAGCGAGCCGTCCGAGTTGAAGCGCGCGATTACGGCAGTGTCGAAGTCAATGTTTCCACTGACGACGATCTGGCCGTTGGATTGCCCGAGCACCAGCTCCGGATCGAAGGGAGTTGAACCGTCCAGCGTCACTGGCGCGACGCCGTTTGTTCCGAACGATGCGTCGGGTAATCCGTCGGGAAGGAGTCGTCGCAATTGGGCGAACTCGTCGTCTCGCTCTGTGTCACCGGCTGCCAGCGCCACGACAACGCGGCCTTGTCCGTCGATCGTGAAGTCCGTCGGCTCGCTTCCGAGATCAAACTCCTGCGACGTAGGGAAGTGAAACTGCGCCTGAGATGAAAAGAACGCCTCCCGCATCGTCGCGTCCTTCGCGCCGTTCACAAGCAAGCGGGTGAGGTGCGTGTACGTCTGAGTCAAGTCGTCATCGATCATGGCGACCTGGTTTGAATCCTTGTGAAACGAGAGGAGATTTCCAGAGTGATCCTGTGCAACTTTCAGCACGGTGGAATTCGGGAGGTTATCTCCGAAGTTCTCGGTGAACGCGCTGCGAAGGACGATTCCGGCAGTGCCGAAGGTCGTGTCGATGGAGCCGTCGGCATTCAGTCGCGCGATGGCGGCAGCTTCGGCGACGAACGGGTGGCCGTTGCTGTCGAGCTGAGATGTTTGCTTCCCCTGGTTGCCGGCGAGCACGACCTTCCCGTCAGATTGAACGAGGATGTCGGCGATCCGATGCGTGAGCGGCGAAGGCACGACGCCGAGCTTGCCGAACGATCGATCGACGCGACCGGTCGGCAGCACGCAGAAGACTCCTCCGTCCACTGCGACGAAAAGACGATCGCTGGAATCGACCGCAGCCGGATTACCGGTTGCATCCGAATATCGCGCCTTCGGGGCCAAGGTGACGTTGAAGCCTGGATCGAACTGGCCGAAGACGTCGTAGCGTCTGATCGAGCCTCCGTTGACGACGAGCAGCCGGCCGTCATGCATGACGACTATGTTTCCGGGCGCGTGTTCGATGGAGCCAGCGTTGCCGAAATGGGTGTCCGCCGCGCCAGCGCTGAGCAGGCGACGCGCTTCGAGAGATTCATAGCAGATACTCATCGAGCATCCGATCGTTGAAGAGAGTAGATGGTCCCTTCGAGAACACGTCGGGACGTGGATGAAAAGCAGCCGGCACAGCGCCTCCGCGGATGCGGACGAGGAACGTGCCCACCGTTGCGCCGGATTCGAAATGGCCTTCCGTGTCGGCGACTTCGTTCTTGATCAGGCGCACGCTGTAGAGCCCGTTGTCTGCCGAATCCCACGAGCCGCCGGGAGCGGTGAAGCGGTAGCGCGCGGTGACCAGGCCGTCGTTGTTGGTGGAGGCGATCACTCCGATGAACTTCGCATACGCAGAAGATCCGAACTGATCCTGCACCTTCAGGTCGCGGTTGCTCAGCGTGGACAGGTCGATCGATCCCTCATCGCGATACGTCACGTCCAGCGTCTGCGCTCGTGTTGTGGCCGCGAGCACGTGTCGGAAGCTCAGCGACGCCACCGGCGCATCGTTCGCCCAGCGCCGGCGAAGAACGGTTTCGGTTTGTCCGCTGCCGTTCTTGAACGATTCGCGCGACAGGATCGAACCATCGGACTGCATCCTGAACGACTGGATCGTCAGGTTCGTGCCCAGCGACATCACGCCGTCGCCGTCGAACGTCGAGTCGAACGAGCCGTTGCTGTTGAGCCGGATCAGATACTGCTGCCGTGAATCGCCGCTGCCCGAATGCGCGGTGATCAAGTATTTCCCATCGGGCAACCAGACAAACGTATCGAGATCAGGATGGACAGCGCCAAACGACAACTCGGCAAACCCGTCGCCGTCGAAGCTTGCATCGATCGCGCCGCTGGGAAGCCGCCGCATGATCATCGCGTGCGCCGGATCGTTGGCGTTGGCGTCGTTGAGCAGCGTGACGAGCCGCCCCTGTGTATCGACGCCATACGTTCCAGGCAGAACCGTGCCGGTGATCCTCGCCGGCTCGCCGGGATCGGTGCTGAACTCCGGCGGATAACGGACGAAGAAGGAATAGCTGAAGCGCGTCTGTCCTTCGAGCGCGCCGAACGTCGGATCGATCACGCCGTCAGAGTTCAGCCGCACGAACGTGATCGACTTTCGCTCATCGAGGAAGAACAGGTCGCTGTTGGTAAACGAGTCTTCGACGCGAACAGTGAGGTTGCCAAAGCTGTCGGCAAATGCGCCAGTCGCGCGACGACTGCGAAAGCCGTCAGGGTCCTGAACGAAATCGGTGACGTAGCGCACACCCTTCGGTCCGAAGCCGGTGTTGCGCTTTCCGTCCGGGTTGATGACGCAGACGCCGGCGGCAATGTTGTCAGTGCGATCGCCGGGGTCCTGCGCGCCGATGTTCTGCGTGCCGGTGACGACGAGCCGGTTGAGCTGATCGATCGCCAGCGAATCGATCAGCTCGGTGAACGGCGTGTTGACGACTCCGCCGGCGCCGAAGGTCTTGTCGAGCGAGCCGTTGGGCAGCAGGCAATAGATTCGCCCGTTGACCGTGGTGAACAGCCGCCCGGTGTCATCGAGCGCTCCCGGCGTGGACGACTGGCTCTCCTTGAAGAGCAGCGTAGGCCTGGTGGCGATCGTTACGTGATAGCTCGGATCGACCGAGCCGTTGGATTTGAAGCGCGTGATGTCGAGCGAGTACTGCGGCGAACCTCCGGTGCTGGTCGTCTTGCGGACGATGTAGTAGACCTCTCCGTTGCCGCTGAGCACAAGGGTGCCTGCGGAGACGGCAGCCGCACCGTTCTCGCCAAAGTACGGATCGATCCCGCCGACGGCAAACAACTGGCGGCGTTCGAGCGATTCGATCGAACAAGAGCCACGCATCAGAACCTCCTCACGGAAGCGCAATGAAATGGATATCTGCGGCCCACGATTGTACCGAAACGGAACAATGACGGCCCCGACAATTTGAAATGGCCGCCGAACAACGCTCCGGTCCTGCAAGTTTCTGGCAACAATCGTTTTTTGAAAGGAACTTCACGGGAGCGTGCGAGTGATGCCGAAGCGCATCGCCCCTGTCTACGACAGGACAGCACGCGCACGCGCGTTGGCACTCAACTTTGTACTCAGGGAGCGACGCGCGGCGGAGTGAGTGGCGGCGCAAGATACATCGAGCCCCAGGTTCCGGGGCGGAGTTGCGTGAGCAGCTCTTTTGGCGCAGACCAGAAATAGTCCAGCGCGTGTTGGAAGTCGCGCACGTGGATGTTGAAGGCCATCTGCGGCTGCTTGCGAGGATCCCAGCCATGCAGCGCTTTAGCGGGGATGAACATCTCAACGACATAACGATCCGGCAGCACGCGCACGGCTTTCTTCACATCGGGGTGCGGGATCAAGTTGTCGTCCAGCGCATCGCCCGGGCGGTGCCATTGGCCGACCACGCCGGCGATGCCGCCTTCGCCGGGGAAGTCGTTCGGAACGAAGAAGAACTGATGATCGTTCACATCATAAAACGTCTGGTCGGCTGCGACCGGTTGCGTGCTGATCCAGAGCTCGACGTTGTCGCGCGTCCACCACCAGCCCTTGGCCGGCGCGCCCTGGATATCGTCGTCGAAGATCTCCATGCCGATGAACAGGCCCTGATCGTTCCAGCCCAGGTACACGTTGGGCAGCGGCAGCTTGGACCGCTCCAGGCCGATCGTTTGCGAGTGACGAATGCCGTTGAGCTTCGACGTCGGCGACCAGTCGCTCAGCTCGCCGTTAAGCGTCGGCGGCTTGGTCAGAAACGGAACGTGCGCGACGGGCTTGTTCGCGTAGCTTTCGCGATAGAGATCGTCGCCGCGGTCGCGCGTGCTTTGAGCGTGCAGCTCGTTGAGCTGCGGCGAAGTCTCCTTCACCGCGCGGGCCAGCGACTCGTACGGCGTGTCGTCCACGTCCACGATGCCGAAGTTGACGTCTTCGCCGTCGTTTGACCGGCCGGATGGCGGCTCGTCGTTCCACTGAAACCAGTCCGCGCCGATGACGTAGGGAACGCGCGCCAGCCGCGTCGTGTATTGACGATACCCATCCGCCCGCGCCTGCTGGTCGAGAACCTGCGCGGCAAAACCAACCGTATTGCGGTTTCCGCTGCGGCCGTCGAGGGCGTGAAACGAGTACTCGCTGAGGATCACCGGCTGGCCCGATTTCTCGTACATCATGCGGAACATCTCTTCATCGAGACGGCCGTCGCTGACGTAGTAGTTGATCGATTGTGCGTCGGTGTATCCGCGGCTGGCTGCCACGACTTCGTGCGGCGCGAACCCGCGGAATCGCACGCCCAGGATCAGGTGATTCGGATCGCCGCGACGCACCGCCTCCGTCGTCAGCTTGAAGTAATCGCCGGCGAGATGCGAAAGCCACGCGCTGAGCAAACGCCCCATCGGCTTGGGCTGATCGTGCGGAAGCTCGGTCAGCGCTGCAAGCTCGCTCCAGTCCTTGAGTGACGTCTTCCACTCGCGGTTGAAGTCGTCGATGTTCGTCCACACGGTCTGGATCACGCGCAGCACTTCGCGGCGATTCGGATCGTCGTTGCTCAGGTGATTGAAGTAGTGCCCTGGCCCGCTGAAGCCTTCGCCCCAGTCGATCTCGTTGTCGATGTAGTAGCCGACGAGGTTGCGATTGTCCTTCAGCGCGGTGACCTGCGATTCGATCGCGCGCTCGGCTGTCGGCGCCCACTGCGGCGAATAGAAGCGCTTGAACTCCGGCTTCATGAAGCTCCACACGTTCAGGTCGCGCGTGATCGGTACGTCGAACTTGTGAAAGACGGGATTCGACCACGCGCCAAGGCCCTTGAAGCCGATCGAGTGCACGCGGCGAACGGTGTTCTGCGCCCACTTGTCGAGATCGCCCGCGCCGTCGGCGGCTTTGTCAGCGCCGGCCTCGGGCGAGTAATCGCGCGAAACGTAATGCGGGCCTTCGCGATCGCGGCCGAGCTGGTAGGGTTGTACCGTGGTTACCGTGTTGAGAAATTCGATCTGACCCGCGGGCGAAAGAAACCACCACACGCCGTCGTTGGTTTGCGCCAGCCGCCAGAAGTTTTCCCTGCCGACGATTCGCTGGAAGTGCGGCTGCGCCGGCTGCGTTGCCGGGTCGGCCGGCGCCGTGACGATCGACGACATCGTGGAGGTCGTCGCGACGGTCGTTTTCGCGCCCGAAAAGAATGGATGAACCCAAATGCCCAGAAGCAGAACGAGGATTGCCGCAGCGGCGAGTCGATCCATGAGCTGTCGGCGGGTAAGCGAGCGTGCCGTTGTGAATTTATCGGCCAACACCTGAGGAATGATTAAACCAAAACGCGGGACCAGAAACTAACATAACTTATTCTAGCCTCGCCATTTGCGTGACGATTGCGGGGCCGCATTTTGCCTAGGGTCTCCGGCTCCGCGCGCAAGCTGCTCGTCGCGTGCGCGCGGCGTACGCGCAGGTCGTTGGCTTGACGTCGCGCGGGGGAATCGTAAATTACGCCGCCCGTCGGCGGCGCGTCGTGAGTTGCAAAACTTACGTTCGTCGCCGGCGTATAGTCGATATCGCTGCAATCGCGGCAGCGCATGCGACGACAGTTCGTGCGTACAAACAAGGAGCTCAAGTGAAGATTGAGCCAAATTAACCGGCTCACGCTGACCGCAACCCTGCATTGGTCGGCCTGAGCCGATCGATGCGGGCTTTGTGTTCAGCGACAACAACAAAGCTCGCCTGTCTCGATAGCAAGAGATGGACGCGTGACGATGACCCGCAGGGGCCGACCCGATTCACGGTCGGCAGTCGCCAGAAGGATTCGACGATTGCCCGACGCGAAGCATTTCTCCGGCTTCCGCGGGTCAAACTGTTTAGGGACTCAATCATGGCTCGTGACTTAACCAAGATTCGAAACATCGGCATCGCCGCTCACATTGACGCCGGCAAGACAACCGTCTCCGAGCGCGTGCTCTATTACACCGGCAAGATCCACAAGATGGGCGAGGTCCACGAAGGCACCGCCGTCATGGACTTCGATGAAGAAGAGCAGAAGCGCGGCATCACGATCAACTCCGCCGCGACGACCTGCCCGTGGGATCGCAACGGCGAGCGCTACACGATCAACCTGATCGACACGCCCGGCCACGTCGACTTCACCGCTGAGGTGGAGCGCTCGCTGCGCGTGCTCGACGGCGCGGTCGCCGTGTTCGACGGCAAGGAAGGCGTGGAAGCGCAGTCCGAGACTGTGTGGCGGCAGGCGACCAAGTACAAAGTCCCGCGCGTCTGCTTCGTCAACAAGATGGACAAGGTTGGCGCGGACTTTGACTTCAGCTTCAACAGCATCATCGAGCGCCTGGGCGCGCCCGCGGTGGCCGTGCAGATTCCGATCGGGCAGGCCGGCACGTTCCAGGGCATCATCGATCTCATTCGTCAGGTCGCGATCTATTACGACATGAAGAACGAGAAGGATAAGGGCAAGACGCAGGTCGAAAAGCCGATCCCCGCCGACGAGAAAGAACGCGTCGAAAAGTGGCGGCACACCCTGATCGAGAAGGCCGCGGAGCTCGACGATCATCTCACGGAAAAGTACCTCACCGATCCGAACACGATCACCGAAGATGAAATTCGCAAGGCGCTTCGCAAGGGCACGATCGAGTTCAAGTGCCACCCTGTCTTCTGCGGATCAGCGCTGAAGTACGTCGGCGTGCAGCGGTTGCTGGACGGCGTGATCGACTACCTCCCGAGCCCGAAGGACATCCCGCCGATCGAAGGCCACGACGTAAAGGACCCCGAGAAGATCATCGAGCGCAAGCTCACGCCCGAAGAGCCGTTCTGCGGGCTGGCGTTCAAGATCGTGAACGATCAGCACGGCGATCTCACGTACGTGCGCGTGTACAGCGGCAAGCTCGAGAAGGGCAGCCGCGTGCTCAACGCAAACCGCAACAAGCGCGAGAACATCTCGCGCATGTTTCAGATGCACGCGGCCGATCGCAATCCAATCGACGTGGCCGAAGCGGGCGACATCGTCGCGTGCATCGGCATCAAGGAAGCGCTGACGGGCGATACGCTCTGCGATCAGGACAATCCGATCCTGCTCGAAAAGCCCACGTTCCCCGACCCGGTCATCAGCATGTCGATCGAGCCGAAGACGGCCGCCGACAAGCAGAAGCTGGGCGAGGCGCTGACGACGCTGCGCCGCGAAGACCCGACCTTCCACGCCAACTACGACGAGGAAACCGGCCAGACGATCATCGCCGGCATGGGCGAGCTGCACCTCGAGATTTTGCGCATGCGTCTGACGCGCGATCACAAGGTCGAAGTCATCGTCGGCAAGCCGAAGGTGGCGTACAAGGAAACGATCACCGGCAAGGCCATGAACGTGCGCGGCAAGCACGTGAAGCAGTCGGGCGGTCGCGGTCAGTACGGCGACGCGATCATTAACATCGAGCCGTTCGACGGAACCGGGCCCGACGGCAAGCCGCTTCCCGCCGAAGAGCTCAAGGAGCTCGGCTGGAAAGACGGTGTTGCGTGGGAAAACAAGGTGTTCGGCGGATCCGTGCCGAAGGAGTTCATCCCGTCGATCGAGTACGGCGTGCGCATGGCGGCGAAGACCGGCGTGCTCGCTTCGTACCCGCTGATCAACGTGAAGGTCACGCTCGTGGACGGCAGCTATCACCAGGTCGACAGCTCGCAGGTTGCGTTCGAACTGGCCGGTGGACTGGCGTTCCGCGAAGCGGTGCAGAAGGCGCAGCCGACGATCCTCGAGCCGATCATGCGGCTTGTCGTCACCACGCCCGAAGAATTTGTCGGCAACGTCAACGGCGACATCAACAAGCGCCGCGGCATGATCATCAACAGCGAGCAGCGCGGCAACACGCGCATCGTCGAAGCCGAGGTCCCGCTCAGCGAGATGTTCGGTTACACGACCGAGCTTCGCAGCATGAGCACCGGCCGCGCCAGCTCGGTGATGGAGCCGCTGCGCTACGCTCCGGTCCCTAACAGCGTTAAGAACGCGATCCTGGAAGAAGTCGGATAAGTTGCGCCCGAAGGGGCGAAGTGAAACTGCGGGCGGATCGGTGCAAATCGGTCCGCCCGTTTTCATTTGCAGCGGCGCGCATGCAACGCGATTCGCCGCGAACTCGGATAAACTGACCGCTATGAAGGAGCATGATGGCGGATCGCGCTCGCGCCGCGAGCCGGTCCGCCCGGTATTCGACCCGCCGCATCAATCAGCGCCGCAGAAAGCGCCTGCGCAGAAGAAAGTTCCAAAAAAAGAAAAGTCGAAGCGCCGCCAGCAGCCGCAAGGGCAGCAACAGCACCTCAAATCGCAAGCTGCGCCCCCAGTCGCGATGGAGTCACCTCGTCCTCCTGCATCGTTCATTCCGGGTTGGGTGGCGGCTGTGGTATGCGGCATCCTGATCGTGCAGTTTTTCCTCCTCGCGCTGCTTGCGGTTCGGCAGAAGAACGCGACCTACGACGAAAACTTCCACGTGCTTGGCGCGTATTCCAACCTTTGGCTGAATGACTATCGGGTGGATTTCGACAACTTCACCTGGTGGAGCTACTGGGCAGCGCTGCCGCAGGGGCCGAGCGGCGTGAAAATCAATCGTTTCAACCCACACTGGCAAGAGCTCGTCAACTTCAACATCGACATCCGCGACAAGTGGACGATGGCGACGCTATATCACACGCCCGGAAACGACGTCGATGCGATCCTGAACCGCTCGCGCGTGATGATGCTGCTGGTCGGGTGCGCGCTGGCGGGGCTGGCGGCGCGATGGAGTTACGAGCTGGGCGGATCGATCGCGGCGATCTTCGCGACGATCCTGCTGACGTTCGATCCCAACTTTCTCGGTCATTCGCCGCTTGTGAAGAACGACGTGTCGGCGGCGCTCGTCGTCGTCGCGGCGGCGTACGCGGCGTTTCGAATGGTGCGGCGAATCACCGTGTGGAACCTGCTCGGGCTGATCATCGCCTGCGCCGCGTCGGCGAACGTCAAGGCGTCGGTGATCATCGTCGGGCCGCTGGTGATCCTCGCGCTGGCTGTGCGCGCGATCCTGCCCGTCGATTGGATCGTGCTCGGAAAAGCGCTGTACAAGCAGTCGCATCGACTCGCCGCGGTTGCGGCCTGCGCGATCCTCTGCGCGATCAGCGGATACACCCTGATCTGGGCCAGCTATGGATTCCGCTTCGCCACGACGACCGATTCAGCCAATCCGATGTCGATCGAACGCTACGCGTTCGAGGATCGATTTCGTCATTACTACACGACGCACGGAAGTTTGATGGCGCTGGACTTGCCGGAATCGGCTTGGCCGACTTCGCGCGGCATCGCGCTGGCGGTGTGGGCGGAGAAGCATCACCTGTTTCCGCAGCCATGGCTTTGCGGCTTTGTCTACGCGAGCGCGGAGCTGCGCTATCGCCCGATGTTCCTGCGCGGTGAACGCAGCCTGTACGGATGGTGGTACTACTTCCCGCTCGCGTCGCTTTACAAGCTGCCGATGGCAACGATCGCGACGCTTGCGGCGCTGCCGCTGATCCTCCTCAGCGTGGTTGTAAGACGATGGTGGCGATCGCAACTGCGCTTTCGGCAAGTGCCGACGGATTGGCTCCTACCCGCGGTCTGCGTGTTCGGCATCGCCGGCGCGATGCTGGCGATGTCGATGATCTCGCACGTGAATCTTGGCGTGCGGCACATATTTCCGGTCTACGCGCTCGTATACATCGGCCTGGGCTGGGCGGCCGCGGTCGCCTGGCGACGTTGGATCTGGCTTACGCGACCTCTCCCGATCCTTCTTGCGCTCGTCCTGATGATCGAGTCGTACGCGGCGTATCCGAACTACATCGCGTTCTTCAATCGCGCAGCCGGCGGCGCGCGCGGCGGCATTAACCTGCTCAGCGACGCCAACTTGGATTGGGGACAGGACCTTAAGCTTGTCGCGCAGTGGGCGCGCGAGCATCCCGATGTGCCGATGTATCTCTGCTACCAGAGCCTGGCCGATCCGCATTATTACAAGCTGGACTACTCGCCGGTGTTTTCCGGTTATCACAACGAGGAGGGTCTGCCGGTAACCAGGCCCGGGATCCTGGCGATCGATGCGAACTCATTACAGGCCGTCTTCAGCGACGACACGTTTCGCGAGATGATGCAGCACGTTCGCACGGCCGAACCCGTCGAGGTGCTCGGTGGAACGTTCTATCTCTATAGGGTGAAATAAGCACCGGTCGATGAATCCCTTCCCGAAGATCGGTCTGCGCAGCAACGTGGTCGGCATGACGATCTGCGCGTTGCTGATGGTGCAATTCTTCGTTCTCGCGCTCACTGCGGTGCGCCAGAAAAACGCGACCTACGACGAGAACTTTCACGTGCTCGGCGGGTATGCGAGCCTCTACCTGAACGATTACCGGGTCGATTTCGACAATTTCACACTGTGGAATTACTGGTCGGCGATCCCGCACGGCGCGGGGGGAATCAATATCGACACGAGCGATCCGAGCTGGAGCAAGCTCGCGTCCGAAAACGCGGGAACGCGCGACGACTGGTGCGTGAAGACGTTGTATCGCACGACGGGCAACGAGGCCGACTCCATCATCAACCGCTCGCGGGTAATGATGCTGCTGCTGGGCGTGGCGCTGGCCGTGCTCATCGCGCGATTTGCGTTCGAGCTGGGCGGGTGGATCGCGGCGATCTTCGCGACGGCGCTGTTTACGTTCGATCCGAACTTCGTCGGCCATTCGCCGCTGATCAAGAACGACGTTGCAACCGCATTGGTGATCGTGGCGACGTCGTACGCGGCGTGGCGCGTCGGACGGCGTGCGACGTGGTTGAACCTCTCGGCGCTCCTGCTCCTCTGCGCGATCGCAGCCAATGTGAAAGTGTCCGCGATCCTCACCGGGCCGATCGTGATGCTGGTCCTGCTCGTGCGGGCGCTGTCATCGCGCGAATGGATTTTTCTGAATCGCGTTCTGCGGACCAGACCTGTCCGCGCGCTGGCGGTGATTGCAACGGCGCTTTGCGGTGTTGTCGTGAGCTACGTCGTGATCTGGGCTTGCTACGGGTTTCGGTTTGCCGGCACCTCCGATCCGCAACATCCGCTGGACATGTCGATGCTGGTGCTGGCGGATCGCAGCAGGCACTTCGCCGACACATTTGGCGAGCCGATGCCTCTGCGGTTGAGCGAGCAAACCTGGCCAAGCACGACAACAGTCGCGCTGTGCCGGGCGCTGGAGCGGCGGCGGATTCTGCCGCAGGCGTGGCTGTGCGGGATCGTCTACGCGTCGGCGGAACTGCGGATGCGGTTTGTTTACCTGATGGGCGTAACGCGCAGGTATGGATGGTGGTATTACCTGCCGGTCGCGTCGATGTTCAAGTTGCCGACGGCGACGCTGCTTGGAGTCGTCGTCCTGCCTGCTCTGGTGGCGTGGCGCGCTGCGCGAATCCGCAGGCGACGATGGACGGCGTCGCGCAGTGACGCGGCGATGTGGGCCGGGTTGTGCGTGTTTGGCGTCGCGGGAATTTTCCTCGCGATCTCGATGGCGTCGCGCGTGAGCCTCGGCGTTCGGCACATCTTTCCGGTTTATGCGCTGCTCTATGTCGGACTCGGGTGGGTAGCCTGGCTGATCTGGAGGCGGCGCAGCAAATGGATGCAAGTGGGGCTGGTTGGACTGCTGTTCGCTGTCGCAGTCGAATCGATCGCCGCCTATCCGAATTACATTGCGTTCTTCAACGTCGCCAGCGGCGGGACGAACAACGGCATCAACCTGCTCAGCGATGCCAACCTGGATTGGGGACAGGATATCAAGTTGCTCGCCAGGTGGTCGCGCGAGCATCCGGAGGAACGCATCTTTCTGTGCTACCAGAACCTGGCCGATCCCTCGTATTACGGCATCAACTACGAGCCGATTTTTTCCGGCTATCGTTTGAACCGGCAGAAAGTTCCCGTACACGGGCAGGGCGTGCTGGCGATCGACGCAACGGCTCTGCAAGGCGCGTTTGCTACCGAAGGGTTCCGCATCCGCACGGCTGCGCTGGCGGGAAAAAAGCCCATCGCGATCCTGGGCGGGACGATCTTCCTGTATCGCGTTAACTCCAACTGATCGCCCGCGTTTCTGGTATGGTGTCGGCCCTTCGGAGGTTGATCAAAGATGGTTCGAGCAATTCGCGTAGCCATGTTCATCGCGCTGCTTGGCACGTTGGCGCGGGCATCCGATGACACGACAACATCATCACCCACGACCTCGCCAACGACGTCGCCCGCCGAAACCGTGAAGGTCAAGCGCGGGGCGCTGAAGCTGGCGGTTACCGCCGGCGGGGCGTTCGAGCCGATCGATCCGTTCGAAGTACGCTTGCGCTTCAAAGCCTACCAAGGTGATCTGATCGTCGTCTCAGCCGTGGCGCCGGGCGCGCAAGTTGCCAAGGGCGATGTCGTGCTTCAGCTCGACGATCGGCAGGTCAAGCGTCAGCTCGCGCAAGCGGAGAGTGACCGCGACTCGGCGAAGGCGAATCTTCAGAAAGCGCAATCCGACGTCGCGCTGGGCGACAGCTCGGACGCGCTGGCGCTGAAAATTCAGAACGATGAAGTGAAAAACGCCGAGGCTGCTCTGAAGTGGTGGGAGAACGTCGACGGCAAGCAGATTCTGGAAGCCGCCGACCTGGCCGTTCAATACGGCAAGGATTCAGTCGAGGACCAGGAAGACGAGCTGGAGCAGCTCAAGAAGATGTACAAATCCGAAGAGCTGACCAACGCGACAGCCGACATCGTCGTGAAGCGGGCGCTGCGCGCGCTCAAGCACGCGAAGGTGAGCCTTGGGATGACGGAAGAGCGATCGAAGAAGACCAAGGAAAACGACTACGAGGTCGGCCACGCGCGGATGAAGTATGCCGTCGATCAGCAGAAGCAGGCGCTCGATCAACTCAAGGCGCAGCAGGCGCAGGTGAAGGTGCAGCGCGCGGGAGCGCTGACCACCGCAAAGCTGGCGCTCGAGTCGGCTGAGGAGCGGGTGGCCGACATGAAAAGCGATTTCGCGCAGTTCGCCGCTCGCGCGCCCGAGAGCATGACGATCTACTATGGCCAGCTCGTGAACGGATCGTGGCAGAACAGCAATCCGAAGCTGCTGCGTCCCGGCGAAAAGATCGTGCTCCAGCCCCCGCACCTGCTGCCGGGCGCGCAGATGACCGGTTGCCTGCCGGGCAAGCTGAAGTTCGTCGCGAACGTTCCGGAGGACAAGATTCTCCTCGTTCAACGCGGGCAGAAGGCCGAGATCGTTCCGTCAGCCATGCCGCAGAAACCGATCGAAGGAACGGTTACTGAGTCGGTACGCGTGGTTGGCGAGAGCGCGAGCTATGACGTCGCAGTCGAGCTGCCGAGCGACGTGCCGGAATTAGCCCCGGGCATGAAGGCCAGCCTGAAGATAAAGCCGAGCGTCGAAGCAACGTCGCTGTTGGTGCCGGTGGCGGCGTTGAAGGACGACAAGATCTGGGTGCATCAATCCGATGGAACCGACAAGGAAACCGAAGTCCTGGTCGGCCGAAGCGACGGCGAAATGGTCGAAATCGTTCGCGGCGTCAGCGAGGGGGATGAAGTGCTCGCGCAGGCCAAGAAGTGATGTATCGACTTTTCCTGATCAGCACCGTTTTCCTCGTCGGCTGCGCCGGAAGCGCGCAGACCGCGGCGATCGATGCGACGTCTTCGTCACCGCCCACCACGCAGCCGCTCGTGGAGCGGACGATTCGCCGGCCGAGCATCGACCGCGCGATCGCGGACGGCGTGGCGTACCTGGTGCGCGCGCAGCAACCGGACGGATCATGGGGCACGGGCCTGGAGACGCGGGGGACCGAAATTTATTCAATGGTCCCCGGCTCGCACGATGCGTATCGCGTGGCTACGACCGCGCTGTGTGTGATGGCGCTGCGCGAAGTCGGCGAAAAAACGGCGCATGCGAAAGGCGTGAACTATCTGCTCGAGCACGGCGAGGCGCGGCGAGACGACGGCTCGATGCTCTACAACATCTGGGCGCACATGTATGTGCTCCAGGCGCTTTCGGAAGAGATGCAACACGGAAACCAGGACCCGCGCATTCCCAGCGCCGCGCGTCAGCAGCTCGAACGGTTGAGCGAATACGCCACGTATCTGGGCGGTTGGAATTACTACGACTTCGGCGCGCACACGCAATCGCCTTCGCTTGGCGCGACGAGCTTCGGCACGGCCGCCGGTCTGGTGGCGCTGTGGGAAGCGAAGCAAGCCAACATCGCGGTCTCACCAAAAATGATCGCGCTGGCGATCCACCGGCTGGAAGAATGCCGGCTGCCAAACGGCGCGTATCTCTACGGCAATGAATATCAGTACATCCCGCACCTGCCGGCCAACATGTGGCGCGGCGCGGTTGGCCGCACGCAGCCGGGGAACTACGCGCTGTGGCTTTGGAAATCGAAGCTCGTTGGTGAAAAGGAGTCGATCGAAGGGCTGAAGATGTTCTTCCGCGAGCACATCTACCTCGACATGGGCCGCAAGCGGCCGTACCCGCACGAAGCGTGGTATCAGACGTCTGGCTATTACTACTACTTCGATCACTACTACGCGGCGAGATTGCTGGAGAAACTGAATCGCAACGACCGCGCCCGCTTCGCCCCGCAGTTGGCCCAGCACGTTCTGCCACATCAGGAAGCCGACGGCTCGTGGTGGGACTACGCGATGTGGGACTACCACAAACCCTACGGAACCGCGTTCGCGGTGATGACGCTGCTGCGTTGCCGCTGATCGGATCGACGATATCCGTGTGATTTTGAACCCCCGTCGCTTGACAGCGTCTTAATTAAGGTTAAATTCCGCCGCTCGCTTCCGTTGGAGCGAGGCGGAGTTCGTGTCTGCCAGCTGCGAACGGCAGTTTGGGTAGATTCGCGGAACGTGCAGTCTGGAAAGCGTTTATGAACGGTCATCGGATTCGAATTCGCATGGAGTCGTACGACCACCGGTCGCTGGATACGTCGGCGAAGGACATCGTCGACAACGCCAAGCGAACCAACGCCCGCGTCTGCGGGCCGATCCCGATGCCGACCCGTGTCGAGCGCTACACCGTTCTGCGAAGTCCGCACATCGATAAGAAGAGCCGCGAGCAGTTCGAGATGCGCACGCACAAGCGCGTGATCGACATCTTCGAACCGACCGCGCGCACCGTCGAGGCGCTGAACCGCCTCGTCGTTCCGGCCGGCGTCTTCGTGAAGATCAAGGCCTAGACCTTTTCGATCGCTCATACACATGCCCCTGCCTGAAAAGGGGCATTTTGATTGACCTTGTGACCGCGGGGTTCATCCAAGAACCCAATCCCCTTCTCGAAGGGCGCGAGTCGACGGTGAGGTATTGTCATGACACCAGCACTGCTTGGCCGCAAAGTCGGCATGACGCGCATTTACGATGACGCGGGCGCGATCGTCCCGGTCACCGTCGTGCTCGCTGCGCCCAATCACATCACGCAGGTGAAGACCGCCGACGGCAAGGACAAGTACAACGCGGTGCAGATCGGGTTTGACGACTGCAAGCCGCGCTTCAGCACGCAGGCGCTGATGGGCCACTGCGCGAAAAGCGGTGTCGGCCCGAAGCGCCACTTCGCTGAGATCAAGCTGAAAGAGCCCACGACGCTGACTGCCGGAACGGAAGTCGGCGTCGAGTCGTTTGAGGGCGTGCAGTACGTCGACGTGATCGGCACGAGCAAGGGCAAGGGTTACGCAGGCGTGATGAAGCGGCATCACTTTGGGGGCCAGCCGGCGTCGCACGGCACCGAGCGCAAGCATCGCTCGCCGGGTTCGCTCGCGTCGCGCGCCACGTGGCGCGGCCAGTGCGGCAAGCCGAAGAAGGGCGTGCGCATGGCCGGACACATGGGCGTGGACCAGGTGACGACGCGAAATCATCCGCTCGTCAAAATCGACAAAGACAAGAACCTCTTGCTGATCAAAGGAGCGCTGCCGGGTGCAAACGGCGCGCTCCTCTTCATTCGCAAGAGCATCACCGCGCGTGTGAAGCCCGCAGCGGCGGCAGCGGAATAGCGGAATAAGCCATGATCGAAGTCCCCATATTCAATCAGTCCGGCAAGAAGATCGACACCTTCAAGCTCGACGAAGCCAAGCTCGGCGGCGGCGCCGCCGCCGCCGGCGCGTCTGCGAAAGACGGCAAGTTCGAGATCAACAAGGACCTGCTCAAGCAGGCCTTGACGATGTATCACGCGAACCAGCGCCAGGGCACCGTGCAGACGAAGGCGCGCGGCGAGGTCGCCGGCTCGACGCGGAAGATGTTCCGCCAGAAAGGCACCGGCAACGCCCGCACCGGCGGCATCCGCAACCCGATCAAGAAGGGCGGCGGCCACGCGAAGCAGAAGCGCCCGAAAGATTGGCGGCTCGCGATGCCCAAGAAGGCGCGTCGCCTGGCCACGCGTCACGCGATCCTGTCGAAGATTCAGAGCAACGACATTCGCGTGCTCGACGGCATCTCGCTCGATCAGCCCAAGACCAAGCTCGTCGCGCAGATGTACAAGGCGCTGGGCATCGATCGAAGCTGTTTGTTCGCGTTGTCGGATCGAAATGAAACCGTCGAGCGCAGCGCTCGCAACATCGACCGCACGACGCTGACCACCGTGAAGCAGCTCAACGCGTGGGACATCCTTCGCAACCGCACGCTGCTGATGACCAAGGACGGCTTGGAGACTTTGCTCAAGTAATCGAACTCAGGAGATTTGCGATTTGCAATTTGCGATTGAAAACAAGATCGCAAATCGCAAATCGCAAATCTGAAATCGAAAATCCAAAAAACATGGACTACGTCAACATCATCATCAAGCCGCTCGTGACTGAAAAGTCCACGCATCAGCAGCAGACGCGCAACGCGTACGCCTTCCAGGTGCACGCCGGCGCGAACAAGCCGCAGATCAAGCAGGCGGTTGAGAAGTTGTACAACGTGAAGGTGGCTGACGTGCGCACGCTGACCCGCAAGGGCAAGCCGCGCCGCACGCGCACCGGGATGAGCAAGACCAGCGACTGGAAGCGCGCGATTGTCGTCCTCGCTGAAGATTCGAGGATCGAACTGTTTTAGAGGAGAGTGGCCAATGGCCAATGGTCAGTGGTCAGTAAAGACCGTGTTTGCGATCCTTACTGACCCCTGACCACTGACTACCGACCACGTATTCGAATGCCGATCAAGTATTACAACCCGACGTCCCCCGGTCGCCGCCAGGGCTCGGTCATCGACTACAAGGCGCAGCTCACGAAGTTCACGCCCGAGCCGTCGCTGACGGTTGGCAAGCGTCGCCCGACAGGCCGGAACCATCACGGCGTGATCACCGCCAAGCATCACGGCGGCGGAAACAAGAAGCTGTACCGCCTGATCGATTTCCGCCGGCAGAAAGACGGGATGAACGCGCGCGTCGAGGCGATCGAATACGATCCGAATCGCTCGTGCAACATCGCGCTGATCAAGTACGAAGACGGCCAGAAGAGCTACATCCTCGCGCCCAACGGTTTGAAGGTCGGGGCAACGGTCGTCAGCGGTCCTGATTCGCCGCCGGAGCTGGGCAATTGCATTCCGCTGTCGAACATCCCGGGCGGTCTCGAGATTCACAACATCGAAATGAACCCCGGTCAGGGCGGCAAGCTCGTTCGCTCGGCCGGCGGCGTCGCACGGCTCAGTGCCAAGGAAGGCGAGTGGTCGGTCATCATTCTGCCATCCGGTGAAATGCGACGCGTGAAGAGCAAGTGTCGCGCGACGATCGGCCAGCTCGGAAATCTCGACTGGATCAACGTGACGATCGGCAAGGCCGGACGATCGCGGCACATGGGGATTCGTCCCCACACCCGCGCGAAGGCGATGAACCCGATCGATCACCCGCTGGGCGGCGGCGAAGGCCGCAGCAACGGCGGACGTCATCCGGTCAGCAAGACCGGCGTCCCTGCGAAGGGCGGCATCACGCGCAGCCCGCGCGCGAAGAGTGAAAAGCTGATCCTGCGTCGCCGCAAGTTCGGCACGCACCAGGTGCGTCCGCAAACAGTGAACGTGTAACGGACCAAGGACAAAGCAATGAGCAGAAGTGCAAAGAAGGGCCCTTACGTTGACGAGAAGCTCTTCAAGAAAGTCACGAAGCTGAACGAGAATCGCGCCAAGCAGCCCATCAAGACGTGGGCGCGGGCGTGCACGATCATCCCGGAATTCGTGGGCCACACGTTTGAGGTCCATAACGGGAACAAGCACCTGAAGGTGTTCGTGCAGGAAGACATGGTCGGGCACAAGCTCGGCGAGTTCGCGCCGACGCGTGTGTTCCGCGGCCACAGCGGCCGCAAGGCCGCCGAGACCGGCCCGGGCGCCGCGCCCGCCCCCGCGCCGGCGAAGGGATGATGAGCGTGGTGATGACTCATCACTCATTACTGAGCAACTGATATGGCTTATCAAGCAAAACATCGATTCGCCCGCATCACGCCGCGGAAGGCGCGGCTCGTGCTGGACCTGGTGCGCGGCCGCGACGTGGACGACGCGCTGGCCATGCTGCGGTTCTCCAAGAAGCGCGCCAGCGACATGGTCGCCAAGGTGATCCGCTCCGCCGTCGCCAACGCGAACGAGCAGGAAACCTCGGCGATCCGCAACACGCTGTACGTCGCCAAGGCATGGGCCGATCCGGGTCCGACGATCAAGCGCTTTCAACCGAAGGACCGCGGCAAGGCGTACCCGATCATGAAGCGCACGAGTCATCTGGTGGTCGAGGTCGATCAGCGAGAGACGAAATAGGAGATTTTCGATTCCGAAAATCGCAATGTGAATTATGGGTCAGAAAGTCAATCCAACCGGCTTCCGCGTCGGCATCACTGAAGAGTGGAAGAGCAAGTGGTACGCGCCCAAGGCGGCGTACGGCAACTTCCTCGTTGAAGACTTCAGGGTGCGACGGTTGATCGACGCGAAGCTGAACCGCCGTCCGCCGTTCGCGGCCGTGAGCGATATCCTCATCGAGCGCACGCGCGAAGAGGTGACGATCACGATCAAGACCGCGCGACCGGGCCTGGTGATCGGGCCGAAGGGCGCTGAAGTCGATAAGCTGCGCGAAGAGTTGGAAGACATGATCAAGCGCAAAGTGGCGCCGATCAAAGTCATCGAGATCAAGAACCCGGACCTCAACGCCCAGCTCGTCGCCGAAGCGATCGCCGAGCAGTTGAAGAAGCGCGCCAGCTTCCGCCGCGTGCTCAAGCAGCGCATGGAAGCGTCGATGCAGGCGGGCGCGAAGGGGATCAAGCTATCGGTTTCCGGTCGCCTTGGCGGCGCGGAAATCGCGCGGCAGGAGAAGGCCGGCATGGGCTCGGTCCCGCTGACCACGCTCCAGGCCGACGTGAACTATGGCTACGCGATCGCTTACACAACGTACGGCACGATCGGCGTGAAGTGCTGGATCTACCGCGGCATGTACGGCGACGAAAACATGGTGAGCGAAACCGACGTGCGCCCGGGCGGCGCGATGCGAAGAGGACGACGGTAAGTATTCGAAGATCGAGAGTTAGTCCCGCGGCAGAACCCGCAGGGCTTCCATCGGTAATCGAGAGCCTCGCGGCCTTGCCGGGGGGTGGTGTGTGAAAGAGTTCTGGTGATTTATGCCCATGATGCCCAAGCGGGTGAAGTTCCGCAAAAGTCAGCGCGGAAAGATGAAAGGCAACGCCACGCGCGGCAACACCGTCGCGTTCGGCGAGTACGGCCTGCAGACGCTCGAGGCGTCGTGGGTCACCGCGCGGCAGATCGAAGCGGGCCGCGTGGCGGCATCGCACTTTCTGCGACGCGAGGGCCGGCTGTTCATCCGGATTTTTCCGCACAAGCCGGTCTCCGGCAAGCCGCTGGAAACGCGCATGGGCAAAGGTAAAGGCGAGCCGGAATTCTGGTGCGCTGTCGTGAAGCCCGGCACCGTGATGTTCGAAGTGTCCGGCGTGGATGAAGTGACCGCCAAGCGCGCGCTCGCTCGCGTCGCTCACAAGATGCCGGTGCAGACGCGCTTCCTGGCGCGCCGCCACGCAGTCGCCTGATCTGAAATTGAACGAGACGAAGTCATGAAGGCCAAAGAAATTCGCGAAAAGCAGACCGATCACCTGACGCACGAGCTGGCCGAACAGCAAAAGCACATGTTCGAGCTGCGCAGCCAGGCGGTGACGGAAAAGCTGGAAGACCCGAGCCAGTTGCGCAAGGCGCGCCGCACGATTGCGCGCGTAAAGACGATCCTGCGTCAGCGCCAGCTCGACGAACAGAAGAAGGCAACCGCAGCAAAGTAAGCGTTTAGCGACGCTCGTTATGAGAAACGATATGCCAACCGCGACCGAACAGTCTGAAACGAAAAAGCGTCCGCTGCTTCGCACCATCCAGGGCGTCGTCGCATCGGACAAGGGCAACAAGACGATCAAGGTCGTCGTCGAGTACCAGGCGATGCATCCGAAGTACGGCAAGTATCTCAAGCGCCGGACTGTGCTGCACGCGCACGACGAGAAGAACGACGCCAAGGAAGGCGATACCGTCGAGATCGCCGAGTGCCGACCGCTGAGCAAGACCAAGCACCATCGCCTGCTCCGGATCGTCCAGCGCGCTCCTGAAAAGGCCGTGCAGGTATCCGCGGAAGAAGTGATGACCGGTAAAGCACCCGAGGAACGGTAGAGGCCAGTCTGATCACTGGCCACTGACCACTGACCACTTGAGCGTGACATGATTCAGCAACAAACGTATCTCGACATCGCCGACAACACCGGCGCGAAACAGGCGATGTGCATCAAGGTGCTGCGCGGCAGCTCGAGCAAGGGAAAGTTCAAGCGCAAGATCGCCAACGTCGGCGACGTGATCATCTGCGCCGTCAAGAAGACGCTGGCTGGCGGCGAAGTGAAGCAGGGCGAGATCATCCGTTGCGTCGTGGTTCGCACGAAGCAGCCAGTGCGGCGCAAGGATGGCAGCTACGTTCGCTTCGACAAGAACGCCGCCGTCGTGATCGACAAGGAAAACAACCCGCGCGGCACGCGTATCTTCGGCGCCGTAGCGCGTGAGCTGCGAGACAAGAACTTCATGAAGATCGTTTCGCTCGCAAGCGAAGTGGTCTGACCGAGCAATTGATAACTGGCAACTGATAACTGGCAATTGGCAACTGGCAACAGACATGGCACGACACATTAAATCCGGCGACCAGGTGATGGTCATCGCGGGCGCGGACAAGGGGAAGACCGGCCGAGTCCTGCGCGTGCTGGTGGACAAGAATCGCGTGGTGGTGGAAGGCGTGAACCGCGTGTGGAAACACGTGCGTCCGAGTCAACGCAACCCGCAGGGCGGCCGCATTCAGAAGGATGCGCCGATCCATGCCAGCAACGTGATGCCGATCGATCCGGCCAACGGCAAGCCGACGCGCGTCCGCTTCGAAGACCGCGACGGCCGCAAGCACCGCATCGCGGTGTCCGGCGGCACGGACCTTGGCCCGGTTGATCGAAAGTAGAAATGGTTTAGCGGCGTCGCACGCGACGCGCGAGAGCAGTCATGGCAAAAGAAGAAAAAGACAAGCAGTCAAAAGGCCCCAAGGGAGCCAAGCCCAGCGCCGAAGAGATCGCCGCGCGCAAGGCCGCCAAGAAGGCGAAGACCGAGCAGCAGGACGAGGCCGCCGACGAAACGCCGTCCGCGCCCGCGCCGCCGGCGCGACTCATCGCGCATTATCGCGAGAAGGTCGTGCCGCAGCTTCAGCAGAAGTTCGGTCACACGAACAACCTGGCTGTTCCGCGCCTCGAGAAGATCGTGATCTCGATGGGCGTCGGCAAGTACGCGACCGCGGGCGGCGAAGGCAAATCAAAGATCGAGCAGGCCGAGAAGGAGCTCGGCGTGATCGCCGGCCAGCGCCCGGTGCGCACGAAGGCGAAGAAGTCGGTCGCCAACTTCAAGGTGCGCGAAGGCATGGAAACGGGCCTGAAGGTCACGCTCCGCGGAAGCCGCATGTGGGAATTCCTCGACCGCATGGTGACGCTGGCGATCCCGCGCGTGAAGGACTTCCGCGGCCTGTCGCCCAACGGCTTCGACAAGAGCGGGAACTATAATTTCGGGTTCACCGAGCAGACGGTCTTCCCGGAAGTCGATGCCGCCGCCGTGACGTTCCAGCAAGGCATGAACATCACGATGGTGACGACCGCGCGAAACGCCGAAGAAGGCCGCGAGCTGCTGCGGCAATTTGGTTTTCCGTTCCGCACGGATGAGAAGGAATCGAAAAGTAAGTAACTCATTGACTGAGCGACACACACAGGACGCAGTCTTATGGCCACAAAAGCGTGGGTATCGAAGCAGAAGCGGCGCGAAGAGTTGATCAAGCGCTACGCGGAGGTTCGTCGGCAGCTCAAGAAGGAAAAGAACTATGCCGCGCTGGCGAACCTGCCGCGCGACAGCAGCCCGACGCGCAGCCACCTGCGCTGCCAGCTGACCGGCCGAAGCCGCGGCAACCTCCGCAAGTTCAAGATCAGCCGCATCATGCTTCGCGAGCTTGCCCTGGCCGGGAAGATCCCGGGATTGAAGAAAGCAAGCTGGTAGCGCGCGGCGCGGCTGCGGTGTGTCCTGCGAGAGCGTTCGAGTACTGACCGAACTGATTACTGCTGATTTACGATGAACAACCAAGATCCAATTGCTGACATGCTGACCCGGATTCGCAACGCCAACCGGGTTGGGCGGCGCTTCGTCCAGATTCCCAAGAGCAAGATCTGCTCGGGCATCGCGCAGGTGCTCAAAGACGAAGGTTACATCGAAGACTTCGACGTGATCGACGACGATCGGCAAGGCCAGATCCGCGTGCGGCTGAAGTATTCGATGACTGGCGAGAAGATCATTCACGCGATCGATCGCGCCAGCAAACCCGGTTGCCGCGTCTACCGTGCGGTCGATGCGCTGCCCAAGGTGCTGAACGGCATGGGCATCTCGATCGTGTCGACCAGCAAAGGCGTGATGAGCGACCGGCGGGCGCGCGAGCACAATGTTGGTGGAGAGCTTCTTTGCACGGTGAGTTGATCGTTGGCTTGAGGATTCGTCATGAGCAGAATCGGCAAAAAACCCGTCCCCGTCGGCAAGGCCAAGGTCACCGTCAACGACCGAAAAGTGGCCGTTGAAGGCCCAAAGGGCAAGCTGGAGCTGGACGTTCATCCCGCGATCACCGTGAAGATGGACGCGGATAAGAAGGAGCTGGTTGTCACGCGTCCCGACGACGAGAAGCAGAACAAGGCATTGCACGGCCTGACGCGCGCGCTGCTGGCGAACATGATCGAAGGCGTGACCAACGGGTACAAGAAGTCGCTGGAGGTGCAGGGCGTCGGCTACAAGGCTGAGATGAAGGGCAAGACCATCGTGCTGTCGGTGGGATTTGCCAACCAGATCACGCTTCCGATTCCCGGCAACGTGACGGTGCAGGTCGAAGGCGCGAACAAGATTCACGTGACCGGCGCCGACAAGCAGGCCGTCGGCGAATTCGCCGCCCGGGTGCGGAAGATTCGCAAGCCCGAGCCGTACAAAGGCAAGGGAATTCGTTACGAAGGCGAGCAGGTCAAGATCAAGCCGGGCAAGGCCTTCGCCGGCGCTGGTGCGAAGTAACAAACGAGGATTTTCGATTTGCGATTTTCGATTTGCGATTGATGGGACGAACGGAAACCGTCCGGACAATCGCAAATTGCAAATCGGCTATCGCAAATAGAAAGCATGGACAAGAACAAAGCCAAAACCAAGCGTCTTGAGCGGCGCAAGTTTCACACGCGGGCCACGCTGATGGGCACGCCCCAGCGTCCGCGCTTGAGCGTGTTCCGTTCCGACAAGCACATTTACGCGCAGCTGATCGACGACCACGCCGGCAAGACGCTGGCGGCGGCGTCGAGCACGCTGAGCGACGTGCGCGGCGAGCTGAAGAACGGCGGCAACATCGCGGCGGCCAAGAAGGTCGGCAAGGCGATCGCGGACCGCGCCAAGGCCGCGGGCATCACGCTGGTCGCGTTCGATCGCGGCGGGCGTCGCTATCATGGCAGAATCAAGGCGCTCGCCGACGCCGCGCGCGAGGGCGGACTAAAGTTCTAACGAACGTGACGCGCGCATAACGCGTGCAGATGACTTACAAAGCAAATTATGACCGAAGAAAATCCAGCAGCATCGACACCGCCCCAAGCCTCGCAACCCGAGTCGCCGGCAGCGCCGCAGACTGACGCTGGCGCCGCGCCGGACGCAACCGCGCAGCAGGCCCAGCAGCAGCAGTCCACCGAACAACCGCGCCAGCAGCAGCAGCGCTCGCGCGGCGGCGGACAGCGCGGCGGCGGCGGTGGTCGAGGTGGTCGAGGCCGTGGGCGTCGCGATGATCGCGGAAGCGCTGAAGAAGGCGGCGTCGAGCACTCGGTCGTGCGAATCTATCGCTGCTCGAAGGTCGTGAAGGGCGGACGCACGTTCAGCTTCGGCGCCCTCGTCGTCGTCGGTGATCGCAAAGGCAACGTCGGCATCGGTTACGGCAAAGCCAACGAAGTTCCGCCCGCCGTCGAGAAGGCGCAGAAAGACGGCAAGAAGGCGATGTTCAAGATCAACCTGAAGGGCACGACCATCCCGCACATGGCGACAGGCCGAAGCGGCGCGAGCACGGTTGTCCTCGTCCCCGCGCGGCCCGGCACCGGCGTTACCGCAGGCAAGAGCGTGCGCCCGTGCCTGGAACTGGCGGGCATCACCGACATTCTCACCAAGGCGTACGGTTCGACGAGTCCGAAGAACCTGGTGAAAGCAACGATCGCCGCGCTTCAGCAACTGCAGAATCGCGAGCAGGTGGAAGAAAAGCGCGGCGTGACGCTGGAGAAAGGCGCCGGCCAACTGCTGAGTGTTTAAGAAGTGATCGCCACGGGACGCAGCGTGGTGAGACGGTTTTCAAAGACGAGAGTAAGTCATGACATTGCAAGAGATCACTTCCGGCGCGACGCGAAACAAGCGGAGCCAGCGCAAGGGCCGCGGCGAGAGCAGCGGACGCGGAAAAACGTCTGGCCGCGGTAACAAAGGCTCGGGCGCGCGAGTCGGCACGTACATCCGGCGCGGCTACGAAGGCGGCCAGACCGAAATCTACAAGCGCTTTCCGAAGCGCGGCTTTTCGAACGACAACTTCGAGCGGCGCTTCCACATCGTGAACCTTGCCGATCTCGAGAAGTTCGACAGCGGCGCGACAGTCGATGCCGCTGCCCTGCACGAGCGCGGCCTGGTGCCCGACCTCAAGCAGCCGGTGAAGATCCTGGGTGACGGCGACATTTCCAAGAAGCTGACGGTGATGGCCGGCTGGTACAGCAAGTCGGCGCATGAAAAGATCACCAAGGCCGGCGGAACCGCGCAGAACCTGAAGGGCGAAGCGTTCGAGTTCCCCAAGCCCAAGAAGAAGTTCGTCAAGCGCGAAAAGACCAAAGAGGGCGGCGGCGGAAAGAAGAAGCAGAAGGGCGGCGGCGGCGAAGAAGGCGCGCCCGAAGGCGCAGCGCCCGCGGCAGCAGCAGCCACTGCCGAACCGCCCAAGACAGCCGAATGAGCAGTCGTCCAGCGGCCCCGCTTGCAGGGCGCGCGGGGGATATGATGTTGTCCCTGTCGCGCCGCGCAAGCGGGGCCGCTGAACAACAATCTTTTCGCGCGCTCCAGGTTGTCGTCAGCAGCGTGAGGTGTAGAACGAATGTTTAAAACGCTGGTCAACATCTTTCGCGTTCCGGAGCTGCGCAACAAGGTTCTCTTCACCCTGCTGATGCTGCTGATTTATCGCATCGGCTATCACGTGCCGTTGCCGGGCGTCGATCAGAGCAGCTTCGAGGAACTCAACAAGAAGCAGCAGGAGCAGGGCGAAAGCACCGCCTCCGGTCGGCTCGCCAACTACGTGTCGCTCTTCAGCGGCGGCAACCTCAGCCAATCGACGATCTTCGGCCTCGGCGTGATGCCGTACATTTCGGCGTCGATCATCTTTCAGCTTCTGGGCACGGTTGTTCCGTCGCTGGAGAAGATGCAGAAGGAAGGCGAGACCGGTCGCAAGAAAATTCAGGAGTGGACGCGCTACGTGACCGTGCCTCTGGCGATCATCCAGGGAATCTTCTGGATCAGCTACATGCATTCGCCCGGAACCGGCAGCGCGCTGGTGCAGCCGGTCTTTGCCGGCCCGCGCACGATGGCGTTCTGGATCACGGGCGTCACCGCGCTGACCGCCGGCTGCGTGTTTCTGATGTGGCTCGGCGAGCAGATCGACGAATACGGCCTGGGCAACGGCGTCTCGCTGATCATCCTTGCCGGCATCGTCGCGCGCATGCCGGCGGCGATCACGCAGCTCATCGAGCTGACCAACCTCACCGGCAACCCCGATCCGGTGAAGATCATGACGCCGGGAAAGATCCTGTTCCTCATTGCTTCGTTCGTGTTCGTTATCGCCGGCTCGATCTTGATCACGCAGGCGCAGCGGCGCATTCCGATCCAGCAGGCCAAGCACACGCGCGGCCGCCGCGTTTACGGCGGCTCGAAGCAGTACCTGCCGCTGCGCGTGAACCACGGCGGCGTGATGCCGATCATCTTCGCGCAGTCGCTGATGCTGTTCCCGGGCATGTTCTTCGGCTGGCTGAACGGCGTGCTCGCGGGGCACGGCTGGAACAACTGGTTCAGCTCGGCGGTGCAGTTCCTCAACGTCGAGTTCGGCCGCGGCGCGTTCGTCTACGTGATGGTCGAGGTCGCGATGATTTACTTCTTCAGCTACTTCTGGACGACCGTCCAGTTCCAGCCCAAGGAAATGGCCAACCAGCTCCGCGACTACGGCAGCTTCATCCCGGGCCTGCGCCCGGGCAAGCGGACGGCGGATTATCTCGAGAAAGTGATGATGCGCATCACGTACGTGGGCGCTGCGTTCCTCTCGATCATCGCGATCGTGCCGACGGTGCTGGCGGTGTCGATGAGCATCCCGTTCCAGATTACCGCGTTCCTCGGCGGCACCGGTCTGCTCATCGTCGTCAGCGTGGCGCTCGACATGGTGCAGCGCATCGAGGCCAACCTGCTCATGCGAAATTACGGCGGCTTCCTCGGCGGCGACGGACGAAAGGGCAAGCGGATCAAAGGTCGGCAGTACTAGGGGATTTGCGATTTCAAAATTTTGCGATTTGCGATTGCCGGGGACCAAATCGCAAATCGCAAGTTGCAAATCTAGAATGGCTCATGCCCATCATCCTTAAAGCTCGTCGCGAAATTGAGATGATGCGGCGGGCCGGACAGATCGGTCACGACATCATCCACAAGATGAAGGAAGCGGTCGCGCCGGGCGTGACGACGTTCGAGCTGAACGAGATCGCTCGCGGCGAGCTCGACCGCGTCGGCGCCATCGGGCTGAGCAAGAACTATCCGACGTACAAGCCCAACGAAGGCTTTCCGGCGGAAACGTGCGTCAGCGTGAACGAGGAAGTTGTGCACGGCATCCCCGGCCCGCGCCAGCTTCGCGAAGGCGACGTCGTGACGCTGGACCTGGCGCTGTCGTTCAACGGCTATTGCGCCGACACGGCGATCACGGTCGGAGTCGGCCGCGTGCATCGCGACGTGCAGCGCCTTCTCGATGTGACGCGAGACACGTTGCAGCTTGCGATCAACAATGTGAAGCCGGGCCGGAAGTGGACCGACATCGCCCGGCTGATGCAGTATCACGTGGAGCAGGCCGGGTTCAACGTGGTTCGCGAGTTCGTGGGTCACGGCGTCGGCCGGACCATGCATGAAGACCCGAAGGTGGCGAACTTCGTCACCGGCGAGCAGCTTCGGGGCGACTTTAAGCTCAAGCCTGGCATGACTTTAGCCGTCGAGCCGATGGTCGTGATGGGCGGCCGCGACGTCGAGCAGCTCCCCGACGGATGGACGATCGTGACGCTTGACGGGCGGCCGGCAGCGCATTTTGAGCATACGGTCGCGGTGACGGAAAACGGCGTGGACGTGCTGACCGACGGCCGCGCGCCGTGGGGGTTGTAGAAACGCGTCGGTCGATCGGCTGCGCGCGCGGATTTGAGCAGCGGGCCGATTCCTGCTATTATTTTCGATTCGACCCTTTTGGACGATTTGCGTGAGAGGCAGCGTGTTGTCATGAAAGTGAGAGCAAGCGTTCGGCGGATCTGCGAGAACTGCAAGATCGTCCGCCGCAAAGGCATCGTGCGGGTGATCTGCACGAACGTGAAGCACAAGCAGAAACAAGGCTAAGAGCAGAAGAACAGAAGGTCAGAAAGGACAGAACTCTCTGCCCTCCTGATTTTCTGTCTAACTGAATTGTTGGAGCAAACATGCCCCGTATTGCAGGCGTTGACATTCCGCCGGACAAGAAGATCAAGATCAGCCTTCGCTACATTGTCGGCATCGGGCCGAGCAATTCGCTGAAGGTTCTCAAGGAGCTCGGCATCGATCCGGAGCGCCGCGCCAAGGAGCTGAGCGAAGAGGAGCTGGCGCAGATCATCGGCATTCTCGATCGCGATTACATCGTGGAAGGCGCGCTGCGACGGCAGATTCAGCAGAACATCGGCCGCCTTCGCGAGATCGGCAGCTACCGCGGCCATCGTCATCGCCGCAGCCTCCCGGTGCGCGGCCAGCGCACGCGCTCGAACGCGCGAACGCGCAAAGGTCCGCGCAAGACGGTCGCCGGCAAGAAGGGCGTCAAGGAACTCGGCAAGTAAAACGAAGAAGCGCACTAATCGCGGGGACGGCCGTTGGCCGGATGATCCGCAAAGGAATTTTTAGACAATGGCAGATGAACCGACACAAACAGCAGCACCCACCGCCCCACCGGCAGCAGCAGCGCCGGCCGCTCCGGCAGCAGCAGCTGCAGCTCCCGCGGCGGCAACCGGCGGCGGTGGCGGCGCCGCGCACAAGCCCGCGGGCAAGCCTTCGGTGGGTCCGAAGAAGAAGCTGCGCAAGGGCGTGACGCGCGGCGTGGCGCACGTTCGCGCGACCTTCAACAACACGCTTGTAACGATCACCGACACCAACGGCGAGACGATCTCGTGGGCGTCGGCGGGCACCGTTGGCTTCAAAGGCGCGCGTAAGAGCACGCCGTTCGCCGCCGGCCGCGCCGCCGAAAAGGCCGCGAGCGAAGCGCGCAAGCACGGCATGATCGAAGTCGAAGTCAAAGTGAAAGGCCCCGGCGCGGGTCGCGAGCAGGCGATCCTCAATCTCCAGAACGCCGGCCTGAAGGTCATGGGAATCGAGGACACGACGCCGCTGCCGCACAACGGCTGTCGTCCGCCGAAGAAACGACGCGTGTAGGAATTTTCGCGCAAACCTGAAACCGCACATACAAATCGCGACGTTCGACGAGGTGGAGTACAGATGGTCCCGACTGGTCGGGACGGCAATTCTCCGCGATTCGAACCTCGCAAGGAGCATCAGTCATGAGAATTCGCTGGCGTGGATTGGAGCTGCCGTCGCGCGTGACGCGCGACGAGCAGGTCTCGACTGAAACATACGGAAAATTTTCCGCCGAACCGTTCGAGCGCGGATTTGGAACGACGGTGGGCAACAGCCTCCGCCGCATCCTGCTCAGCTCGCTGGAGGGCGCGGCGGTCACGCACATTCGGCTCAAGGGCGCCGAGCACGAGTTCAGCTCGATTGCCGGCGTGATGGAAGACGTCACCGACATCATCCTGAACGTCAAGAGCCTGATCGTGAAGCTCGACGCCGACGAGCCAAAGGAAATGCGCCTTCACGCGCGCAAGGCCGGGCCGATCACCGCGGGAATGATCGAGGCCGATTCGGCGATCACGGTCGTCAACAAGGACCTGATCATCGCGACGCTCACCGAAGACGTGAGCTTCGAAATGACGCTCACGGTGGAAAAAGGCCGCGGTTACGTCACCGCGGGCGAACACCTTGAAGGCCAGGACGAGCAGGAGATCGGGCTGATCGCGGTCGATTCGATTTACTCGCCGGTCACCCGCGTGCGCTACAGCACGGAAGACGCCCGCGTCGGCCAGAAGACCGACTACGATCGCCTGATTCTCGAGATCTGGACCAACGGCACGATCTCGCCGGAGATGGCGATGGTCGAAGCCAGCAAGATCCTCCGCAAGCACCTCAACCCGTTCGTGCAGTACTTCGAGCTGGGCAGCGACGTCGCCAGCGACGATGCGGTCGGCGCGCTGCGCGATGCGAGCAAGGCCACGATCGATCCGGATCTTCAGCAGAAGCTGAACATGACCGTGCAGGAACTGGACCTGTCGGTGCGTGCAAACAACTGCCTGGAGAGCGCCAAGATCAGCACCGTACGCGATCTCGTGAAGAAGACCGACGCCGACCTGCTGAAGGTTCGCAGCTTCGGCAAGACGAGCCTCCGCGAAGTGAAGCGGCGCCTCGCCGACCTTGGCTTGAGCCTCGGCATGGACCTCGACGCGGTGCAGACCGCGCAGGCCGCTGCTGCGACAATGCCCGACGACGACGAGGAAGAGGACGAGACCGAGGACATGGAAGAGAATGGCCAGGAAGCCGGCGCCGCCGGTTCGGCTGGCGAATAACGAGAATGAGTGGCCAGTGGTCAGTGGCCGGTGGTCAGAAAGACTGCCGATCGACTGAACACTGACCACTGACCACTGACCACTGATGAGGATGCAATGAGCAGTCACATGATTCGCGGTCGTCAGCTCAGCCGCGATACCGAACATCGCCGGGCGCTACGCCGAAACCTTTGCCAGTCGCTCTTCGAGCACGGCAAAGTCCGCACCACCTTGCCCAAGGCCAAGGAAGTGAAGGCGATGGCTGAGCGGCTCATCACGCTTGCGCGGCAGAACACGCTCAACGCGCGTCGCCGCGTGATCTCGATCCTGCGCGATCGCCGCCTCGTCGATGACGAGCAGGAGTTCACCGGCAAGACCGTCGTGCAAAAGCTGTTCGACGAAGTCGCGCCGCAGTTCGCCGATCGCGCGGGCGGCTACACGCGCATCATCAAGACCAGCCAGTACCGCATCGGCGACGGCGGCACCCTCGTGCTGCTGCAGCTGCTGACGGAAAAGTCCGAACCGCGCGGCACCGCCCGCCGCAGCGCTGGGCTTCGCCGCAAGCGCAACCAGCGTCGCCAGGAATTCGCCAATCAGCTTCGCAAGTCGGATGGCAAGAAGGCTGCTGCCCCGGCCGGCGCAGCCGCAGACGCCGCAGAAGCCAAAGCGGATGAAGGTGAAAAAGCCGCTGAATGATCAAGCGGAGCATCGCCCCGTAACATCGCCTCACAACATAACGCCTGTGACATAACGCCCGTGGCATAACGAAGGAGCGAACCCATGTCAGCCTCCACGACTTCGCGTTGGTTTGCGGTCGTTCTCGTCCTTCAAATGCTGATCCTCGCGGGGCTTTGGCTCGGCGTTAGCGGGTCATCCGTCGCCTACGCCCAGCCCGATGCCGGCCGCGATCGCAAAGAGCTTCTTGAAGAGGTGAGGAAGACCAACGCCAAGCTCGACACCCTCATCGAGCTGCTTCGTTCCGGCAAGTTGCAGGTGCAGGCCGCGCAGGCCGATCAGCCCAAACCCGCTGGCGACCGCTAGCGCGGAGTGAGCGCGCACCTCTGTTGCGCCTCTCCCGCCCGGAACAGTCGCACAACATCGTGACAAAAGTCGGATTACCCGATCGCGCCTGGTAAGATGGCGAAGATCAACGCGCGCGATCGGCGGGAAATTTTTTCGTGACTCAGCCCGCACTCCATCCCAACGCCCTCAAACTAACTCTCCTAATCTCCGCTAATTACGCGTCCCTCCCACGCTTCGCCGGCGCTTCATTGCGGTCTCATTAATCTTGTTGCAATCGCGGTCGAGCGAACTATCATCTCCGCCACACATCGTTGCGTGCGCCGGGACAAGGGAACTCGGCGGCGCAGGTCATGTCTCATAGTCAGGCTTTCGTTTCGGCCCACTAAACAGAAGGGAGCAGCAATGCTTCAGGCGAAGAAGGTGCGCGCTTCGCGCGCGCAGGGGCAGTCTCGTTCGTGTTGTGGCGGCGGATCGTGCGGCAGCGACTCGTTCTGCGTCGATCCGATCGAACGCGCCGTCAGCGCCGCTCGGCGCGGCAGCAGCGGCAGCAGCAATGGCGCGACATTCCAGGGGCGGCATTTTGAAAAGCTCGAAACACGGCAACTCCTCTCGGACACCGCCGGCAACCCGCCGTGCCCGCCGCCGTGTCAGAACGTCTGCTTCGAATACGTCTGCGATCCGTGCGACTCCAGCAAGAAGGCCCTGAAGATCAAGGGAACCTGCGAGAGCGACTGTATCGAGGTCTGCAAGGGCACCCGCTCCGACAAGGTGCGCGTGAAGGTCAACGGCTGCGATGCCGGTGAGTTCTGCTTCAGCGGCTGCATCATCGCCTGCGGCGAAGACGGCTGCGACAAGATCACCGTCAAGTCCGACGTCTGCAAGAACACGTTCATCTTCGGCGGATGCGGCGACGATTGCCTCAAGGGCGGCGGCGGATGGAACGTCATCTGCGGCAACGACGGCAACGACTACATCGAAGGCAACTGCAACCGCGACATCTGCATCGGCGGCAAGGGCTGCGATGAGATCTGCGCCGGCGGTCGCGACGACCTCATCGTCTGCGGCTACACCTGCTACGACAACTGCGCCGAAGACCTCTGGTGCATCCAGAAGGAATGGAACAGCGATCACCTGATCGATCAGCGCAGCAAGTACGTCCGCAGCGGCGGCGGCAAGAACGGCAGCAAGTGCTTCTCCGATTCCAACTGCCACGACGACTGCGAGCGCGACAAGGTGACCTCCGGCGACGGCAAGGACGTGATCTACGGCCGCAAGACCGGCGACAGCTCCAAGCAGGACTGCGTGACCGACTGGTGCTCGAGCGACAAGTGGTGCGAGATCTGCCCCGCTTGATCGAAATCAACACCCGCGCACTGAACGAATCGCGCGCGCGCGGAGTGTGCTCCCTCAAACTCCTCTCCCTCTCCCAGTACTCTGGGAGAGGGCAGGGGAGAGGGCGCTCAATCCTTCGTGGTGGGGTGTAGAAATTTCACGATCCCGTCATTCCGAGCGCACTCGCGAGGAATCTCGGGCAGGAAAAGACAAGGGCGCGCTAGTTTCACTGATGGGGGTGCTCGCTCTTCCACATTTCGATGCGGTCGATGTTCTCGACGATCCGATCCGCGATGCGGATGATCGCGTCGATCTTGTGCACCGGGGCGAGCGCGAACGTGCGTTGCAATTCCATCTGCAGCAAGTCATACATCCGCTCGATCAGCTCGAGGCGGACAGCATCGGCGTTGTCCACTGAAGTAGGCCTCCATGGGCTACCTGTTCCCCCTCCGCGCGGCGACTATACCACATCTGTCAACTGGCCAATCGCAGTTGTCGCTCAGGGATTTCGGAGATCTGCTGCTGTTGCTGGCGAGTCGGATCGTACTTCCCGCACGGCAACAAGTTGCCATTTCGATCGATCTCTTCCAGATACCGATCCCGCAGCTCCCGCGCGGCGGCGACGTGCCTGGGGTCGTTCTTCTGCTTCAGACGCCTGGGTTGGGGCGGCTTCGGCGATGAGGGGCTGGTAGCTGGCGTTCCTGAGAAGGCTGCTGCGTAAATTAGAAGGATGCCGCTTTCATCGGACATTTCACTTCCCGCCCGCGGGGCGGGCCGAGGGTGAGGACGATGACTGCGCGTTCGGGACCTCGTTCAGAATCCTCCACGTTAACGGCTTCACGACGCGCCGGTCCGATCCCGTGGTGCTGGTGGACAATCACGTCGGCGCGGACAATTCCGAAACAATTAGGAGAATGTCTTTTCGATTAGCTTTCCGACTAGCTCGTCGCGCCTCTTTTTTGTGAGAAGTGGAGTGCGGCCGAGCAAATAAAGCTGATAAATCTTGGCGTAGAGAGAGGCAAATTTTGAGATCGGCCCAAGGATGTGATGGATTATACCGCTGAACACGCGATGTAGTCCCGCGCCAACAACTGCGCCAGCACATGTCGCCTCTTGAATTGTACAAAAATCTTTTAGAAAACGAGGATAGAGAACCATTGCAAGGCTTGATCCAACGAAGCCCCCAAACCCCAAAGACTTCGCGAAGTTTACAACCTCTAATAAGTCCGGCATAAAAGCAGTAACGCAACGCTGAAATTTTCGGCCGTCATTCGTACATATGTCTTAATTTCTTTTCCAATGAGTCATCTTTCCATCCTTCCAGAGCGCGGCCAGACGCAATGTAAAGCGAAATGAGTTCCGCAGCGACGTAAGCAATGGCGCACCACCAGGTAGCGGAAGTCGAATTGGCCGGATCGACGGCGAGCTCAATGCGATCGCGGATCGATTTTGCCTGCACGTCCAAGTACGCGCGGGTCGTTTGCGCGGCCAAATCTCCTAACGATATCACAATGAGAATTCGAGCAGCGGCGAGGATAACTACGCAAATCATGTACTTCACGCGAGTGTCGCGCAACCATCTGACGGCAGCTTTGGTTTCCTCGAGCTGAGTCTGAGCCAACACATCTTGTTCGCGCACCGCATGTGCTGTGGTCATAGTCACCTCATCCGAGACAGGTCATGCCTGATGAGGACGAAAGAGTTTAAGCATTTGCTCCTTCGTCTACGTCGTTGGCGCGATCCTTCTCTCATTGTTTGTACTCACTTTGATCTCAAGGAAGTGTATCCGCTCGATGGCCATCACTCCAAGGTGTTCCGCGGGTGCCCCTACACGAATCTGTCCGTCTGTCCCTTTGTCACTACGCCGCGCGATGATAACGCTGCGGTGGGGCGATTCGATCCGCGTTCATCCGGTTACCTCCCGCCGTTGCGGGAACCCATCCGCGGCTCAACTCGTTTGTTGCCGCATCAGCTTGCGTCATTAGTCGGGGCTCTTACTTGCTTGACCCTCTTTCTCCTTTGCAACTGCCCGGCACAGGAAGTAGAGAAGAAGCAGAACCCACAGTGCTACGAGTAAGACCGGGTTCCAGAATGTCGGAGCGGAGGGAACGTGGCAAAAGTTTATCCACGCGCCTGCCAAAGCGATCAACAGTGCCAAGATGGTGAGAACGTCAATTCGGCTCCACGCCGCGAATCGAGAGACAAGTGCTGATATTGCTACAAGCGCCGCCGCGACGAACGCCAACACGGCGCGGTTGGGCGAGGGCGAGCCCAACTGAAAGTCCAACGCGCCTAAAGCGCCGAACAATGCAATCGAGTCTAGGAGGTCGGAGACCAGGTGAGGAATCTTGTACGGTGGCTCGACCGTTGCGGAAGTTGCCTTAATTTGATCTGTAGCCGGTGTTCCCGCCGTTACCGTGTACTTGGCTCGCAGTCGCAGGAAAAACACGCAATGGTAGAGGGCGAACCAGCCAACAAAGAAAGTCATCCAGCATGTGGGGAGGGGTTGGTTCGGGATCTTGAGGAGAAACGCGGTAACGGCGCGCACGAACCACACCAGCGTGGCTCCCAGCGCGCCGGGATACAAGAGTCCCGTGACGAATAAGAAGAGGTATGGGTTTCCGGTCGTCTTTCCGTTAGCGGGTGGAGTCATGGGTCCCCTTTGGATTTGCCAGAGGAAGTGTAAGCATTTCCTCAAGACGATCGCAAATTTTAGCCAATCCCGCGCAGAGGCGCAGATGCGGGATCGGACGACGGCAGCGCATTGGCGCGATCATGCAGCGACCGCGTTGGATCGAGGGCGAGCGCCGGTAATGGAGTGTTGGGGTCGCGCGGCCGCGCGGATCTTTTGCTTAACGTGAACGCAGCACGATGCCGATAGGGATACTGGTCGCGGCGATCCCCGAAGAAGGTTCCCCCCCTCCTTCTTCACCCGCGACTTTTTTCATGCGCGCTGCGGGGCTGGGCGGTTCGCGGGGGCGGTTCACGGGGGGCGCGGGGCGGGGCGCGGGGCGGTCACCGATTTCTCATTTCTTCCGCTACATTCAAATGGTCGCCGGGCGTACAGTGCGCCCCAGATGTTGCTGCAAGACCAGGAACGATTGACGAAAGCGCTGATGAAAACCGATCGCGCCGATCGGATCTCGCTCATCGAAACGCTGGCGGACCAGTTGGGGTGGTCGCTCGATCGCGTGCTGGTTACCGCGCGAGGGCTGGAAGAGTCAGGCCAGGTGATCGTGCGGCAATCGACCGTCGAATGGCTTGTCAAGAAAGACTGAGACGCTGCGCCTGCGGAGCGCCCGCCCCGGGGGGTTGGTTTGCGTCAGATCCGCCGAAATTTCTTGTGGGCGCGCGGGTGACGTACGATCCACCGCGCCCGAACACCCCCCGCGGAATGCGACTGGCAGAATTCATCCTCGCGAACGTCGAGCCCATCCTTGCTGAATGGGAAGCGTTTGCGCGCAGCCTCGAGCCTGGCGCGACGATGACCGCGCTGGGGCTGCGCAACGATGCCGAGTCGATCCTTCGCGCTGCCGCTCGGGACATGCAGGCGCTGCAGAGCCTCCCGCAGCAGGCGAGCAAGTCCAAGGGCCACGGCGGGGCTGGGGGCGCGTCGAGCAACGGGATCGACAACGCGTCGTCGATGCACGGCGTGGCGCGCGTGGGCTCGGGCTTCGGCATCGAGCAGGTTGTTTCCGAATACCGCGCCTTGCGCGCCAGCGTCCTGCGCCTGTGGCGCGAGAGTCTCCCGCCGCCCGACATCAACGACGTCGACGACATCACCCGCTTCAACGAGGCGATCGATCAGTCGCTCGCCAAGACGGTCAGCAGTTACACCAAGCGCGTCGATCAATCGCGGCGCATGTTCCTGGCGATCCTCAGCCACGACCTGCGCAACCCGCTGCACTGCATCCGGATGGCGGCGCTGCTTGTCTCGAAGAAACATGAAGACCCGGACTCTGCCGATGCGCTGTCGATGATCGAGACCAACGCGGAGGCGATTTCGCGGCTCGTCAGCGACCTGATCGACTTCGCCTCGACGGGCGTAGGCAGCGCGATCCCCCTGACCCGCGGGCCCGTCGATCTGGAAAAGCTCTGTCGCGAGGTGTTGGACGGATTCCGCGCTGGGCACCCGCAGCGCACGTTGCGCATTCGCGCGCAGGGCGACCTGGTCGGCGAATGGGATGCAGCGCGATTGCGGCAGGTCGTCTCCAACCTGCTGGGCAACGCGCTTCAGCACGGATCCGAACAGGGAGCGATCGAGCTTTCGGTATCAGCCGAAGGATCGAACGTGGTGCTGAGCGTGCACAACGAAGGCGCCCCGATCCCGCCGGAGATACTGGCGACGATCTTCGATCCACTGGTTCGCCACGCCACGCCCGAGTCGGCAGCGCGGCGCGTTGGCGGCATCGGCCTGGGCTTGTACATCGTGCGCGAGATCGTCGTCGCCCACGGCGGCACGGTAAAAGTTATCTCGACGCGCGAAGAGGGCACGACGTTCACGGTGCGCCTCCCGCGCAGTCGCGCGGCCGTGTGACCGGGGGGTGCGGGGCGATTCAATCCGCGTGCGTCGGCGTCGGCCGCGGCTAAAAGCTACTCCGCCCAGAAAATCGGATTGATGTAGCTCTCGGGTGGGAAGCCGCCGTAGTGGAGTTCGGCGTCGATGGCTTTGAGGATTTCGTCCAGCGTCGCCTGGCTCTTGGTGAGCACGCGCGTGACGCCGAGTTTGCGGACGCGCTCGACCTCGGGGCTTTCGGGATACGCGGTGAGCAGAATCACCGGCAGCGGATGAAAACGCAGGTACGAGCGCACGACCTCGAGCAGCTCGGCGCCGTCCATCTCCGGCATCAGCAGGTCGAGCAGGATGAGGCTGGGCGTGCGCGACAGGATCGACTGGAGCGCTTCGCGGCCGTTGGGCACGCGCGCGACCTCGTGGCCGGATTTCTCCAGCGACTGGGCCAGCACCTCGCGGCCATCGGCATCGTCGTCAACCAGGAGCAGGTACGCCATGCGAGTTCGCGCGCGATGCTACCGGGGAGTCGCGCTCGAAGTCATCCGACGATTTTCGCGCCTTAAAGGTTCGTGCGGTCGCGCGCGGTTCGTGATTCCGGCCACCCGGACTCCGGCGGATTCGTGCCGATTCGCGCCGATTCATGCGCGGATGGCTATTGCTATTTTTCTGACCTCAAACTACGGGCGGTATTGCGCATGATGCCTGGGGAGGCGTGGCAAGTTTGACAGGAAAATCGCGGGGCGCTTACAATCGCCGAACCTGATTCCGGTCGTGACCGCAGACCGCAGCCAACAGGTACGTGAAGGAGAACCGAACGCGCGTATCATTTCAGCGCCCGCAGGCAGGCTGACGTGCCGTCCGTCGAACCTTGGTTTAACTGATCGATTTCCGCCGCGATGGGGCCGCGCTGAAGGTGTTTCGCGTGGCTCGCGTTCGCGTGGCTCGCGTGGCTTGTGTGGGGTTAAGTCGGTTTGTCGGAATGCGGCGCGCCGCGGCGCGCCATTTGAACAACTGCAGCATCATCCATGGCTGAACAGATATTCAAGACGGCGTTCATCACAATCTATATCGGCATCCTGCTGGTGACGGCGCTGTACGGCCTGCATCGCTACGTGCTGGTCTATCTCTATCTCAAGCATCGCGACAACCGCTATCAACCCAAGGGCAAGTTCAACCCGCTGCCGCGCATCACCGTGCAGCTTCCGATGTACAACGAAGACGTGGTTGCCGAGCGCGTGATCAAGCACTCGTGCCTGATCGAATATCCGCGCGAGCTGCTCGAGATCCAGGTGCTGGACGACAGCACCGACGAATCGGCTGAGATCGCGAAGAAAGCGGTCGAGGAATGGGCGGCCAAGGGTTATCCGATCAAGTACATCCACCGCGACAACCGCGTGGGCTACAAAGCCGGCGCGCTGGCGGCGGGACTGAAGCAGGCAAGCGGCGAGCTGGTGGCGATCTTCGACGCGGACTTTGTTCCGCCGCGGGATATTCTCAACAACGTCGTCAACTATTTCGTGGACGACAAGATCGGCTGCGTGCAGGTGCGGTGGGATCATCTCAACCGCGACGCATCGCTGCTGACGCAGAGCCAGGCGATCTTCCTCGACGGGCATTTCGTGATCGAGCACACCGCGCGCAACCGCAGCGGGCGGTTCATGCACTTCAACGGCACCGCCGGCGTGTGGCGGCGCACGACCATCGACGACGCGGGTGGCTGGCAGCACGATACGCTGACCGAGGATCTCGATCTTTCGTATCGCGCGCAGCTCAAGGGCTGGCAGTTCGTGTACTGCCCCCAGTTCTTCGCGCCCGCCGAGCTTCCGCCGGAGATGATCGCCTTCAAGCAGCAGGCGCATCGCTGGACGAAGGGCTCGATGCAGACGTGCATCAAGCTCCTGCCGCGCATCCTGCGATCCAAGCACCTGCCGTACACGGTGAAGAGCGAGGCGTTCTTCCATCTGACGAACACGGTGGTCTATCCGCTGATGGTTCTGCTGACGATCATGATGTATCCGGCGTTCATCTACGCCGACGGTCCGTGGAAGAACTGGCCGTTCGCCAAGATGATGTTCGGCATCAGCTTGTTTGTGTTGGCGACGTGCTCGGCGGGGACGTTCTTCGTGTTCGCGCAGCGCGAGCTGTTCGGCAAGCAGGCGCTGCGTAAATCGCTCGGCTACATGCCGGTGCTGATGGCGCTGGGCGTGGGCGTGTGCATCAACAACACCAAGGCCGTGTTCGAAGCGATCTGGTCGGCGATCCGGCGGAGGCCCACCGAGTTCGTGCGCACGCCCAAGTACGGCGTGACCGGCAAGGATCGCAACTCGTATCGCCCGCAAACCGTCTTCACCTTCCGCACGCTGATGGTGCCGATCATCGAGATGGCGTTCGGCGTGTACATGAGCACGTTCATCTTCATCAGCATTTACTACAACTATGCCGTGGGCAGCGTGCCGTTCCTGCTGATCTTCGCGGGCGGATATCTCTACGTCGGCGTGAACTCGCTGTACGTGCTGTACCGGATGAACCAGGAAGCCCAGCAGGAAGCCGCGCTGATCGCGCAGGCGGAGGCGGCCGCGGCGGAAGTGTTGCCGATGTAACGGCGCGCTTTTGATGTAGCGCGCAGCTTGATGTAGCGCGCAGCCGCGGCGCTTCGATCGAACGATTCACCTCGTCAGGTTTGTTCCTTGCCCTATCTCGTGATCAACACCGAGGGTCGGCCGCTCATGCGCAAGTCGCTGGAAGGTCCGGCGATCATCGGGCGCTCGCGCGATTGCGATGTCGTCGTGGACGATGGCCGGCTGTCGCGGCAGCATTGCCGCATCGAGCCGAACCCCGATGGCACATGGTCGCTGATCGACCTGGCTAGCACGAACGGCACGTTCATCGCCGGACAACAGATCAGCACGCACCGTCTCAGTGACAGCGATGAAATCCACGCTGGCCGAACGCGGATCATCTTCCATTCGCGCTCCGCCCCGCCGGCGCGCCCGGATCAACCAACCAAGTCGCAGCCGCCCGCGCCGTCGATCGCCAGTGCAGGCGGATCACCATCAGACACGCTGTTTGATTCGCGCTTCCGCATGCCGCGCGTCGATCCCGGCAGCTTGCCCCAGGGCGGTGCTGCATCATCGACATCCCAGTCCACGACCACGCGCCGCGCGCCGTTGCCGTTCCAGCGTCCGCCCGCGAAACCGATGGTGCCGGGAGAGACATCAACCGCCCGCAAATCGAATCCAATCCGCGCGCTGCTGCAGAAGTTGTTCCAACGCCGCTCGTGACGCGCGCGCCCGATCTTTGCATTCGAGCGACCCGCGTGCGACAAACGACGGCGATGCGGTTGCTGTTTCATACTGTGCCTGTCCTGTTTCGCACCGCGTTGCTTTTCATTTCCGCGATCGCCTGCGCCCTGATTCCGCTCGGTTGCACCAGCAAGCCGAAAAATGTCGTCACGATCCGCTTTGTCGTGTCCGTTCCAAAGCCGCTCGAAGCCGGCGAATCGGTTTACATTTCGGGCAATCTCGAACAAGTCGGAAGTTGGAGCGGCGAAGGACTGCTGCTCCGCCCGCAGCGCAACGGAACGTACGCCGGCGCGATCGACCTGCCGCGCGGCGGCGTGCTGGAATACAAGGTCACGCGCGGCTCGTGGGATACGGTCGAGAAGTCCGCCGACGGGAGCGAGATCGCAAACCGCGTCGTTCAGCTCGATCGCGATCGCACGGAATCGATTCGCGTCGGAAGCTGGAGCGGATCAGGCGACACGGCAATCCCACCGCCGCCGCCGCCGCAGTCGACGGTAACCGGCGACGTTCGCTATCACCGCAAGTTTCGCTCGCTGAATCTCGGTAACGAGCGGACGCTGACCGTGTGGCTTCCGCCGGGATATGAGGGCGATCCGTCGGCCCGGTACCCCGTGCTGTACATGCACGATGGACAGAACCTGTTCGACGACGCGACCAGCTTCGCCGGCGAATGGCACGCCGACGAGACGGCCGCCGAGCTGATCGCGCAGAAGCGCATCGTTCCGATCATCATCGTCGGGATCGAAAACGCCGGCAGCGCGCGAGTCGATGAATACACGCCGACGCGCAAGCCCGTGCGCGACAGCGATGCGACGACGCAGGCGATGGCTCAGCCGGCAACGCATCCGGTCGCGATGGAGGGCGGCAACGCCGAAGCGTATGCGCGGTTCCTGATCGAAGAGGTCAAGCCGTTCATCGACGCGAACTACCGCACGATGCCCCAGCGCGAGCACACCGCTGTCGCCGGCTCGTCGCTGGGCGGGCTGGTGTCGCTGTACCTGGGTTGGAAGCACGGCGACGTGTTCGGCAAAGTCGCGGCGGTCTCGCCGTCGCTGTGGTGGGACAAGCAGCGGATGCTGATCGCGTTCGAATCCGACAACGCGTGGATGCGCCGCGAGAAAATCTGGTTCGACATGGGCACTGACGAAGGCTCCGGCGTGAACCCGCAGCAGAACATCCGAAACACGCGCGAGCTTCACGCGATCCTCGCCCGCGCGGGCCGGCACGAAGGCATCGACTTCGTTTACCAGGAATACGAAGGCGCTCGCCACAACGAGCAGGCGTGGTCGCAGCGGTTTGATCAGATCCTGATCTTTCTTTTTCGACCGCAAAGTTGACGGCTGATCTTTCGGCATTCCACGACTCGATCCGCGTGAGATACCCTCGCTCAGGGGCCGGCTTGGCATCGTCTGACTTCGTCGTCCGCGTGCATCGGCGCTTGTCTGCGGCTAAAAGGTGGTCACGGACATGCGATTTATCGGATCGATTTCAGACGCGACGGCGGCGGGGCGGTTCGGGGATTTCCTCACCAGCATCGGCATCGCCAACACCATCGAAGAGAACCAGCGCGATGGCGGTCTCTCGGTGTGGGTGCACGATGACGACGACCTGGAGCGGGCGCGCACCGAGATGGACGCGTACAACGCAAACCCGGTCAACCCGCGCTATGCGCAGGCGGCGGCGATCGCGCGCGAGCGCCGCGAATCCGACGAAAAAAAGCAGCGCTCGCTGCGCCGAAACTACATCGATTATCGCACCCGCTTCGCGTCGATGGCAGCCAGGCCTACGCCGGTGACGATCGCGCTGGTCATGCTCTGCGTGCTCGCCGCGATCGCGACCCAGTTTGGCGAAAAAAGGACCGGCGCGATGCAGTGGATGCTGTTCGGCCGATTGACCGAGTCGCAGGAGCAGGCGCTGGCGCAGCAACAGTTCAAGGAACTCGTGCGCAGCCGATACTTCTCGGCATCGCCCCGCGCGCGGGCTTTCACGCTGTTCCCGCCGGGATCGGAGGACGTTCGCCACGGACAGGTATGGCGCTTGTTCTCGCCGATGTTCATCCATTACGGCATCCTGCATTTCATCTTCAACATGTTCTGTCTGGTGAACCTCGGCGGCGCCGTCGAGCGGCGCATGGGCAGCTGGGTGCTCGTTGGCATCGTGCTGCTGACGTCGATGCTTGGAAATATAGCGCAGTTCTACTGGAGCGGGCCAAGCTTTGGCGGGATGTCGGGAGTCGTGTACGGACTGTTCGGGTTTGTGTGGATCAAGAGCATCGTGCAGCCGAGCCTCGGGTTTCACATCGACCGCAACACGGTGACGATCATGCTGGCGTGGCTGGTGCTGTGCATGACCGGAATGGTCGGCCCGATCGCCAACGCCGCTCACGTCGTGGGGCTGGTGATCGGAATGATCCTGGCGCACGCGCCGGTGTCGTGGAAGAAGTTGATGCGCGCGGTCTCCGCGCCGCGGGGTTGACAACCTCAGGTCGATGCAATTTCGATCGTGCGCGCGCGACCGCGCACGATACGTAATTTCAACCATTTTTATCGGGCAATCCCGCAACGTATTCGTTTTATTGCGCGATCAGCGCGCTCGCGGCGCAACGGCGACGGAGAACGGGGGCGCGCTGCACGTGGCGAGGGGTCGCCAGGCGCCGCGCGGCGAGATCTTTGACAATCGAATAATCAGGTATGGACGTGCGGCCGATGCGAAGCGCGAACAACGTGAATCGCTCGGCGGGCGTGGGAGAAACTGCGCGTTGGTGCAAGAAAAGCGTGTGTCCAATGCGATGGCTCCGGACGATCGCGCGGATTCGACGGATTGGCCGAAGCGTTGGACGGGCCGGGACTTGTGCGATCGCTCCCGCGTCGCGCGACTCGCCGGCGCGCCATCGGCCAGGCGCTGGCGAAGCGCAGGCCAAGCGCAGGCCGGAGCGCTGGAAGCGCGGGCCAAGCGCGGGCCAAGCGCGGGCCAAGCGCTGGCCGGAGCGCGGGCGGGAGCGCTGGGGAGCAGTTTTGCTTCTCGCCGAGCCCCGCGCGCAGGCGATCGCCGGTGATACGCAAGATCAGCGGGCGCGGCTCGATCCGAAACCGAGTCGCTCGACGGGGAGGATGGATTGAGATCGTTCGAGATTGCCGGTGTCCCCCCGGCGCGTCACACCTGCAGGATCTCGTTGCGCTTGTGCTCGAGGAGCTGCTCGACCTTTGTCTCGTAGTTCTTCGTCAGCTCCTGCACGCTTTCCTTGGCGCTCTTGGCGTCGTCTTCGGTGATCTGCCTGGCCTTCTCTTCCGTCTCGACGAGTTTGTTGGCGTCGCGGCGATTGTTGCGGATGGCGATCTTCGCGCGCTCGCCCATCTCCTTGGTCTGCCCGACGAGTTGAAGTCGCCGCTCCTGCGACAGCGGGGGAAGCATCAGGCGAAGCTGCTTGCCGTCGGAGTGCGGGGTCAGGCCGATCTTGCTGTCGTTGATCGCGCGCTCGATCGCCTTCATGTCGCCCGGCGAGAACGGCTTGATCAGCAGCTGCGTCGCCTCGGGCACGCTGATGGCCGCGATCGACTTGAGCGGCGTGGGGCTGCCGTAGTAATCGACCTGGATGTGCTCGACGATCGCGGGCGAAGCGCGGCCGGTGCGGATGCCCCGCAGCTCGTGCTGCAGATGCTCGACCGCCTTCTCCATGTGCAGCTCGCAGTCCATCAGAATGTCGTCGACAGGCATAAGTGACCTCGGGAGATTTGCATTTGTCAAATTTGCGATTTGCGATTGTCACTGGCAAGGCCGAGTTCTGCAAACTTCGCAATCCGCAATTGGCAAATCGCAAATCGAAAATCGGAGGAGGTTGTTGACAGGGCGAAAATAACATGTTACCCTTTGGTCACATTTGAAACCGAAACGCACGGACCGCGTTTGGAAGGCATTGGCGGATCGGCGCCGGCGGCGAATCCTCGACCTGCTGGCCAAGCGACCGCACAGCACCGGCGAGCTGGTCGCCGCGTTCCCCAAGCTTTCCCGTTTCGCGGTAATGAAGCACCTTCGCGTGCTCGATCGCGCCGGATTGCTGCGCGTCGAGCGGCAGGGCCGCGTGCGCTGGAATACGCTCAATCCGGTTCCGCTGCAGGATGCGCTGCGGCGATGGGTAAGCCGGCAGGAGTCGATGTGGTCCGATATGATGTTGAACATCCGCGACGCCGTGGAGGCGCCGCCTAACACTTCGGGAGGTTCGTCATGAGGTTCATTCGAATGTTCGCCGTCTTTGCTGCGGTGTTGCTGGTGTCGCGTGTCGCGCTGTCGGGTGAGAAGGCTCCGTCGCCGCTCGATCCGCTCAAGGCGCTGGAAGGGACGTGGGAAAAGACCGGTCCGGACGGCAAGCCGACCACGATCGTCTTCCACAACACGGCCGCGGGCAGCGTGGTCGTTGAGACGATGTTCCCCGGCTCGAAGTTCGAGATGGTCAACACCTATCACATGGACGGCGACAACCTGATGATGACGCACTACTGCGCGCAAGGCGTCCAGCCGCGGCTGAAGCTCGTCAAGCACGAAGGCAACGCGTGGACATTTGAGTTTCAGGACTGCACGAACCTGAAGGAAGGCGCGAGCTGCATGGGCGGCCTCGAGCTGATCATCGACGGCGACAAGCTCACCGAAAAGTGGAGCTACCGCACCGACGGCAAACTCGGCAAGGCCGAAACGTTCGAGTTCCAGCGCAAGAAGTAACCCCGCGCGACAGTTGTTCGATTTGCAAGCGTCTTTACGACTTGAATCAGAGTCCCATGCTGTCCGTGCGCGCTCGCATTTTGCCAGCAAGAGGAGATCGACCGTGGCTAACCCGCTCAAGTTGCTCAAGCTCAAGGCCGCCGGATTTCAGTTTATCCAGGAACTGAAAGTCGATGCGCCGCCCAGCCGCGTGTGGAAAACGGTGCTGGACATGCCCGGATGGTTCCGCTTCAACCCGACCGACAAACGTCACGGCAGAGTCGAGCCGTGGGTGGGCGGACGGTTTTACGCCGAGAATCCCGATGGATCGTCGTCGCTGTACATGACGATCACGCGCATCGAGCCGAACAAGCTGCTGCGCGCGATGGGACCGATGGGAATGTCACACCTGCCGGTGAACAACGCGTTCATCTTCGAGCTCCAGCCGCGCGGAAAGAATGGCACGCTGCTGCGTTTCTGCCAGCGCACCTTCGGGTTCATCACCCCTGAAGTTCAAAAGGACTACGCTGGCGGATGGAAGCAACTGCTGCCGCAGATCAAGCGGATGTCGGAAAAGAAGAAGCGCTGAAACTCGTCAACGCAGCAACGCAGATGTGCGAGCCGCAGTCATTCCGAGCGTACTCGCGAGGAATTTCGGGCGAGGAGAATCGTTCGGTGTGTCGAGATCCCTCGCGGTACGCTCGGGATGACAGGCCCTCATCGTTGACGAATGCCTTAAGAGAATTTGATCACGGATTGATTTTCGTTCCCACGCGCTCGCCGCGCAGCACGCGGGCGATGTTGCCCGGCGTCTTGAGGTTGAACACGACCAGCGGCAGCTTGCGCTCCATGCACAGCGTGATCGCGGTCAGGTCCATCACCCGAAGTTTCTCACGATGCACCTGCTCGTACGTGATCTGTTCGAACAACTTGGCGGACGTGTCTTTCTTCGGGTCGGCTGAGTAGATGCCGTCCACCTTCGTCGCTTTGAGCAATACGTCGACGCCCAGCTCGGTTGCGCGAAGCGCTGCGCACGTGTCGGTCGTGAAATACGGATTGCCCGTGCCGGCGGCGAGGATCACCACGCGGCCTTTCTCCAGATGCCGAACCGCGCGGCGGCGAATGAACGGCTCAGCCACGCTGTACACGCTGATCGCCGACTGCACGCGCGTCGGCTGGCCCATTTTTTCCATCGTTTCCTGAAGCGCCACCGCGTTGAGCACAGTGGCGAGCATGCCCATGTAATCGGCGGTCGCGCGGGGAATGTGGCCGTCCTCGGCGAACGTCGCGCCGCGGATGAAATTTCCGCCGCCCACCACGACCGCGAGCTGCACGCCCATCTGCGCGACGTCGACGCATTGGCGCGCCATCTGCTCGAGCTCGGTGGCCTCGATGCCAAACCCGCCCTCGTGACAAAATCCTTCCCCGCTGATTTTCAACAGGACGCGCTTGTAGATTGATTTGCCGTTGGGTGAGCCAGCTTCAGGCATGGGCGGCATTATGCAGAGGTCAGTTGACAGTTGCCAGTTGTCAGTTGCCCGCGCAATCCACGGATCGGCGGAAAACTGGCAACTGGCAAGTCATCGAGCCGATAATCGATCTGCATGACTGTCGTTTTGCTCGGTTACCGGGGAAGTGGGAAGACGACGGTCGGCCGAAAGCTGGCGGATCGGTTGTGGGTGAAGTTCGTGGACACGGATGAGCTGGTCGTGGCAGCCGCTGGGAAGAATATTCGGGAAATCTTCGAGCAGGACAGTGAGGCGCGGTTTCGAGAGCTTGAAATGGCCGCCGTGCGGGAGGTGTGCGGCCGCGAGGATCACGTGGTCGCGCTGGGCGGCGGGGCGGTGCTGCGCGAGGAAAACCGCGCGCTGCTCAAATCGATGAGCGCGTCGCGAATCTATTTGCGATGTCAGCCGTCAGAGCTTCTGAAGCGAATTGAAGCCGACCCCGAAACGGCCGCGACCCGCCCGAGCCTGACCAAGCTCGCCGGCAGCCCGGCGGAGATCGAAGCGATGTTGAAAATCCGCGAGCCGCTGTATCGCGAGGTGATGACGAAGGAACTGGATGTGACACACCTTTCCATCGACGAAGCGATGACGTACATCACGAAGCTGATGTAGTTCCGATTGCCTCTTCCCAAGGGAGAGGAATAGATATCGAATGCTCGCGCACCTGATCTTCATCCTGTTTCTCTTCGCGCTCGGCACGTGCGTGGGGAGCTTCCTCAACGTCGTGGTCTGGCGGTTGCCACGCGATGAATCGCTTATCTCGCCCGGCTCACACTGCCCCACGTGCAACACGCCGTTGTCGTGGTATGACAACATTCCGGTTTTCGGCTGGATTTTCCTTCGCGGAAAGTGCCGCTACTGCGGCCAGCGCATTTCGCCGCGCTATCCGATTGTTGAAGCGGTGACGGGCCTGCTCTTCGCTGGTTATTACGCTGCGTTTTTCTTCGCGCAAATCGGGCCGTGTCACGAGGCGGTTGTCGTCTTCAACGGCAAGCAATGGGACGTGCTTCGCGCGCCGCTAATTATCCAGCGCGACTGGCCGATCTACGCGCTGTACATGCTGCTGATCGCCGCGCTGCTGGCCGCCAGCCTGATCGACGCGGAGCTTTTTATCATTCCGATCGAAATTCCCTGGCTGATCGCGGCGATCGGCGTCGTCGCGCATGCGTTTATCCCGACCTCCGTCGCCGGATCGCTCGGCGTGAACTGGCCGGGCGCTTCAACCGCCGCCGGCGGGGCGATCGGCCTGGTCATCAGCATCGTGATGTTTCGCGCCGGTTGGATCACGCAGAGCTTCCCGCGCGGGGAGCCGCTGCTCGAAGTCGATCGCGAGGAAATCGCCCAGAAAATCGAGCAGGCCAAGAGCGAAGGAAAGACGCTCGATTTCGAGGAAGACCTGCCGCCGCATTACACGCGCCGGCAGATTCGCGGCGAGATCGGCAAGGAGATGCTGTTCCTTCTTCCGCCGCTGATTGGCGCAGCGATCGCCGTCGTCGTTTTCGTTTCTCCCGCGCGGCAGGCGTGGCTCGAGCGACAGCTCTCACAGCAATGGCTGAGCGGTATTTTGGGCGCGATCCTGGGCGCGCTGATCGGCGCGGTCGTCGTGTGGCTGACTCGCGTCATTGGCACCCTCGTGTTCGGCCGGGTTGCGATGGGGCTCGGCGACGTACACCTGATGTTCGGCGTCGGTGCAGTGATCGGCGCCGGCGCGGCGACGATCGCCTTTTTCATCGCTCCGTTTTTCGGCATCCTCATCGCCATCTGGATGCTGATCACCGGCAAGCGCCGCGAGTTGCCGTACGGCCCGTACCTTTCGCTGGCCACCGCGTTCGTGATGTTGTTTTATTGTCCGATTGCCGATTACCTTACACCCGGCGTGTACGGGTTGATCGAAATCGTTCGCGCCAGATTGGGACGCTGAATGTGGCTGAAGATCAAAGTCTGGACGAAGGTCGTCGTCGCATCGGCGCTGGTGATCTACGCACTGCTGTTCATTTATAACAACAGCGGCAAGCAGGTCGATTTCTGGTGGTGGTTCGGACATCCGACCACCGCGTCGGTCTTCACGCTGTCCATCCTGTCGTTTCTTTCCGGCGTCGTCAGCGCGATCCTGATCCGCACGACTTGGAAGACCTATTCGCAAATTCGAGAGCTTCAGCGGCGTTCCAAGCAGCAGCGACTCGAACGCGATCTCACCGAGATGAAATCCAAAGCCGGCATGCTGAAAACGCGCGAGGCGCAGGCAACGCCCACGCCGGCCGCCGCGCGCGATCTCGATACAGACGACGATCTCGATGAAAACCCGCCTCCTTCCGCTTGAGCGATGCTGCCTTTCGCTTTAGCATGCGGCTTCACACGGAACGACGAATGGGACATTTCGCCAGTGGAAAGGAGTCGCGCATGCGTCAATCGATGGGATGGATCGGGCTGGCCGCGGTGGCGGTGATTTCTTGCCTGAGCACGGGTTGCCAGAACAAGTTGTACGACGAAAACCGCGCGCTGTACCGGCAGAACAACGAGCTGCAGGCGAAGCTGCGCGAGAACGAAGCGCGTTCCAGCCAGATGCAGGCGCAGCCGCAATCGCCGGATCAATCGGCGCAGCTGGCATCGATGCAGCAGGAGATCGCCAATCGTGATGCCCGCATCACCGAGCTGCAGAACCAGCTCAACAAGCCGCAGCCCAACACGTCGAGCGAGGACAACAATCTCCTCAAGGGCATCGAGGTGACGCGTGACGAGCGCGCCGGCACGCTGACGGTCAACTTGCCCGGCGACGTGCTGTTCGCCTCCGGCAGCGCTGAGCTCAAGCAGTCGGCCAAGGCCACGCTCGACAAGGTGATCTCGGCCATCCGCAGGGATTATGCGAACAAGAAGGTACTTGTGCGCGGATACACGGACACCGATCCAATCACGCGCACGAAGGACAAGTGGACGGACAACCTCGACCTCTCCGCCGCCCGCTCGCGCACGGTTGCGAAATATCTGACGGAGCAAGGCCTCGATTCCAAGCGCGTGGGCATGCAGGCCTACGGCGAAACGATGCCGAAGAACAACAAGGAGCATAGTCGGCGCGTGGAGATCGTTGTCGAGACGAGATAGAAAGCGATTGCTCAGAATTTAAAGTAGAAGCTCCAGACGCGCAGGCGCTTGGAGCTTTTTTGATCAGGCTCCACCGGTTTGCCACTTGCGAATCGCCTCAATCGGCCGGAGCAGCATCAGCACGTTGAGCGTGAGATTGTCGCGAATGATCCAGAGCATGATCAACTCGATGACGATGAAGAACCCGATCGACCACCACAGCCCCAGCTTGCGAGCGATGTAGAAGCCGAGAACGAAGCTGGCGATGTCACCCAGCGAATTGAAGATCGAATCGCCGCTGTACCCGAGCGATGCGGTAGCGGTGCGATAGCGGTTGATGACGATCGGCGAATTTTCCAGCACTTCCCAGCCGATCTCGATCGTCGCGGCGATCGCCGCGCGCGTGTTGAGGCTTAACCGTTCACGCAGCGGCCAGAGAACTCCGAAGAACACGATGCCGTGGAGCAGGTGCGAAAAGCTGTAGGCGTCGAAGAAGTGCTGCGAGTTGTGCGAGGAATTGACGCGCAGCGAAACCGGATTGAGCTGCCCGCAGGCGCACCACCAGACGCGGCCTTGCCAGCGGAGGTAGACCACGGCGATCACCAGAAGCGCGAGCACCAACACGACTGGCCCGCGCGCTCGAAGTGGCGTAGGTGCGCCGGCGTCGCGAAGGGCGGCAGTCATGCAGGAATTATCGGCTCGATCGAACTCGAAAGTGTCACCACGTTCAAATCTTCCGCGGGTCGTACGCCCAGTGAAGCAGAGCCTGGCGCTGTCGCGGACGACAGGCGAAATCGCACCGCGGACAGTTCGCACGCAACTGAGCGATGTGGCGACGAAACGCCAGCCAGCGCCTGATTTGCCGCTCATCGTCATTGCATCGGCGGCCGAGATAGTAGCGGCAATACCACTGAAACCATCCGCGCGGATCTTCGTGGTAGATCCAGCCCTTCGCGACCCAATACGACAGCGGGCGCGATGCGTTCACGCCGAAGAAGTTCAGCTTTGGATCGTGACGCTCCGCGCAGAGTTTGGCGCTGCGAAACCAGCTGACTGGAAACTCGTCCTGGCAATCGGTCATGTACTTTCCCCCGAACACGCCGAGCTCCAGCATCTGGCGCGGCGAGAGTTGCGGGCGAAACGTCGGATGGAAATTGCGACCAGGTGGCTCGGTCAGCTCATATCGGTAGCCGCGTTGCATGAGGTCGTTCACGATCACGATCGGGCGGCGCGCCATGTTCGCTTCCCATACAAAACAAACCGGACCGCGCCCACTTGCTGAGCGCGGCCCGTCATTGATTAAACAATACTCACGAACGATGGTGAAGAAATCAGCGGCCTTCCGTCGGCGCGGCAGCGGTGCCGTTGGCGCCAGTCTTGCGCGTGAAGGCGATTTCCATCATCTTGAATTCCTTCCCGCTCTTCGGGTCGGTTCCCCAAGCCTCGAGCGTCTTCGTGTCAGGACCGGTCATCGTTTCGATCTCGCGCATCGTCACCTGCTTCTTCGCGATCGGGCAGTTGTAGCTGAACGTCCAGGTCAGCGTCTTGCCGTCGCTGGAGAGGTTGCCCGTGCCGATGGCCATGCCAGTGCCGCAGTTGTCCATCCAGCTCGAGTTGAACTTCTGCGAGACGTTGTCAAAGCCGTACACGGCGAAGCCGTTGAACGGACCCATGCCGGGCATCTCGCCGGCCATCTCGCACTTGATGAACCGTCCGTCGAGCATCGGCGTGTAGGTTGCGGTGCATTCGGACTTCATCGGCTCGGTGTCGGGTCCCATCCACATGGTGTTCTTGCCCTGCCACACGCCGACGCTCTTGGCGAGATGCTGGTGCATCTTGCCCGGCGTGGCGGCCGTCATGCACGCCTGCATGTCGTTCTCCGTCCATCCCGGCGGCATCTTCATTTCGTGTCCGCCCATCTTCGCGTCCTTTGACGCATCCTTCGGCGGCTCGGCGATCGCGAGCGATCCGATCGCAACGATCGACATGCACATCAACGCTGCGAGAGAAATTTTGCGGCTGCGGTTCATGCGGAACCTCCCGGTGAAATGTTGACATGCACCAGACCGTTGCCCAGGCGCGATTGCGCAGGCGCTTCCCAAACCGGCTGGCGCGAAGCGGCATCTTATCGAGAACGTGACGTCTTCGCCTCTTCCTCCTTCCGACGCGCGTTTTACCATTTGCAAATTCCGCGAGCAGAGTGGCGGGTGGAACGTGCGACGGCATGGGGGACTTCATCCGGCTCGCCGAAACGTGTCCGGCTTGTGAACACAGCGCCGGTCTACAAAAAAACCGCAGGCCGCTCTGTAAGAGCGGCCTGCGGCGGGCTATGGGGTTCCGGCCCGGGGTTTCACGGGTGTGGATGGGCCGGAATGCGCGGGCAAGATGTAATCGCCGAGTAGAGGGTGCACAGGGTGAGCCAGCTCATACTCGACGATTCGGACTATAAAGAACAAAGCCCGTTCCCCGCAGCGCACAAAATCGGAAAAATTTTCAGAGCCGGGAAACCGCTGGAAATCAACGAGATTTCGAGAATCCGGGCGCAACCGGCCAGTGCCGCGGCGAAAAATCTCCATGTCAAAACGGCGACGACAGTCACATGTGGCGGACGCCTTTGGCAGGCCATCGACAAGGCCTCGATATTGTCAGCCGAAACGGTGAAGCGTAGAGTGATGTGAGTTCGCGCGTGTGTTGAGTCGCGCTTCGGACGCGACTTGACAGCGGGGCGGAGCGAGCGAGCGACGTGCGTGCGTGCAATGGAGAAGAACATGGCCAATGATGTGGCGGGCGATCACTTTGTGATCATTCGTATCGAAGGAATGCACTGCCACAAGTGCGAGCAGGCGATTCAACGCGCGCTGACGGCCAAGCCCGGCGTGCGCGAGGTCGAAGTGGATTTCGCCAGCGGCCAGGCGTCGGTCCTGCTGGACCGCGGAAGCGCGACCGTCAAAGAACTGATGGACGCGATTGAATCAGCGGGGTATCACGCAAGCGGCTTCACGCAGGGACAGGCCGGCCAGACCGGGCAAACAACACGTTAGCGCATTGCACGCACAATCCTCACGAATCGAGAGAGTTGAACCACCTGCCAGCGCCATCGAGCGTTTGATCGCGCGGCCCATGAGCGAACGCGCGCGCGAGCACAAATATCGATTCGCACAGGCAATGGTGTTCGGCCTACCGGTGATCGCGCTGCAACTGTTCGGCCGACAGCTCGGTGGGGCGGAGGCGCCGCGCTGGATTGCGCTTCTTCAAGCGGTTCTCTCCGGATGGATCGCCTGCGTCGCCTGCACAGGCATGATCACGGAAGGCATCGTTCTGCTGATTATTCGGCGGCGGCTGACAGCCGACCTGCTCGTCGCGCTCGTCGCGGTGGCGATTGAAGTCTTCAGCGTGTTATCCGTATTGCACATCCTGGTGAGCGGACAAATTTGGTATCGCCCGCTGCTGTTCCACGTTGTTGTGGTCGTGCTGGTCGGCTGGTGCGGCTTGCAGTGGGCGCGATGCGCCACGGTGCATCGTCGCGCTTCAGAAAGTCCCCGAAACTTATAAGGGCGCAGCACGTCGCTTGCTCGTATCGTCCGCCGATGCTTCTGCTCTGGATTAGCTTCATTCTCTTCGTGCTTCTGCTGCTGGCGCTCGATCTGGGTGTATTCCACCGCAGCGCGCACGTTGTCAGCGTCCGCGAAGCGCTGGCGTGGTCGGGCGTGTGGATCGGGCTGGCGCTGCTGTTCAGCGTGTTCGTTTACTTTGGTTACGAGCGTGGCTGGATGGGGCTGGGCGCGTCGATCGACCCGGTGGACAACCTTCAAAACGACGGCTCGCGCGCCGTAACCAAATATCTCACTGGCTACGTGATCGAGAAATCACTGAGCGTGGACAACATATTCGTGATTGCGATGCTCTTCGCGTTTTTCGCTGTCCCTGCGAAAGACCAGCATCGCTTGCTGTTCTGGGGAATCCTGGGCGCGCTCGTCATGCGCGGCGTGATGATCGGCGTCGGGGCGACGCTGATCGCGCGATTCAATTGGATCCTCTACGTCTTCGGCGTGTTGCTGCTGCTCACCGCCGTCAAGATGCTGCTGATGAAGCATGATGAGATCGATCCAAACAAGAACACGATCGTGCGCGTCATCCAAAAATTGTTGCCCGGGGTAGGACCGTCGGTGCTGGCGCTGGTAACGATCGAAGCGACCGATCTCGTGTTCGCGGTCGATTCCATCCCCGCGATCTTTGCGATCACCGGCGACGCGTTTCTCGTGTTCACCAGCAACATCTTCGCAATCCTCGGCCTGCGGAGTTTGTATTTCGCGCTGGCCGGCGCGATGAAGTCGTTCAAGTATCTCAAGCCGGCGCTGGCCATCGTGCTTGCGATCGTCGGCGCAAAGATGCTTTCGCATCACTGGCTTAAATCGATACTCGGCGATCGGTTCAATTTCTACCTGCTGGGTGTCGTGCTGCTTGTCCTGCTGGCGGGCGTCTTGGCGTCACTGATCGCTTCGCACCGGAATTCCCAGAAAATGAAGCCAGCTTCGGCCGTCTAACGGCCTTGCTCGCGAGGCGCGCCTACAAACCTTTATAATCCCGCGCATGCCAGAAGCAGCAGCAGCGGCGGCGGCGGCGACGCCACGGGTCGGCATCATCATGGGCAGCAAGTCCGATTGGGAAACGATGCGCCATGCCGCCGAGATGCTCGATCAGCTTCAGGTCGCTTACGAGAAGCGAATTGTCTCGGCGCACCGTACGCCGGATCTGCTGTTCGAATATGCGGGCACCGCCGAGTCGCGCGGTATCCGGGTGATCATCGCCGGTGCTGGCGGGGCAGCGCATTTGCCCGGCATGTGCGCGTCAAAAACGACATTGCCGGTTCTCGGAGTTCCCGTTCAATCAAAGGCGCTCAGCGGGCTGGACTCGTTGCTGTCGATCGTTCAAATGCCCGCGGGCGTTCCCGTCGGCACGCTCGCGATCGGCGAAGCGGGCGCCAAGAACGCAGCGCTGCTGGCGGCGCAGATTCTCGCGCTCGCCGACGACACGCTAAAAGAAAAATTGAAAGCGCATCGCGCCGTGCAAAGGCAGGGGGTTTCCCGTGAATCGCTCTGATCCAGACAAGCCGACACTTGTCCAATACGCTGCGGCCGAGCCGGGAGTGACACGTCGCGGGTTTCGGCTGCTGCTGCTCCTCACGTTCATCAACACGATTCTGCTGGGCGCGTACGTGATGGGCCCGGGGTTGCAGGTGTTCGCCAAGCAGCAGTGGGCGGCGTTCCAGGAAAAGCGGCGCATCGCAAAAGCGCTAGAATGGGCCAAGAGCAATGAACAGCTTGCATTGAACCTGTCCGTCCCGTCCGGCCAGCTGATGTACGCAGAGGACATCGAGGGCATCACGCTGATGGAAAAACAGGTCGCCACCGCGTCGGCTGAACCGTTTGGGCAGGTCGTCACCGCGCACGATCGATTGATGCCAAACAGCAGTCCCGCGCCGTATCCGGTGCGAGATCCTCAGGTGCTGGAGAATCCCAAATTCCTCGCGACATTTGCCGATGATCGGTTCGACTCGACGGGCGGGCCGCTGTTCATTTACAAGCGCACCACGCCGAGCGGCGAAACGAAGCTGGTGATCGTTCGCGTCATCAGCAGCGTAAAGTTGGGCGATGATGTGCGCGATCAGTCGGCCGGGTCGCTGTTCAATTCGTTCGTGCGATCGTCGCGCACGCTCGTCATCACGACGCGCGATCCCGTTGCCGTGTTGCCCGGGGGGAAGATTGGCGCGGCCGTTCACTCCATCAGTCGCGCGACCTATGTAAACCCGCCCGAATATGCCACTCTTGTTACGATCGATCGCACGACGCCGCCGCGCACATTCGTCGAGCTGCACGGCCTGTTGCGGTTTTACGCCGGCCAGCCGGATCCAAACGACCCGTCGCGCTTCACAATCCGCTACACGCTTGACGATGAAGAGGGACTGATTGATTGCCGTTTGAAGGATGAAACCGTCACGATCACCGAAACTGGACCGCTTGCAAAAGCGCGATTGCAGGGAGGATCGGAGCCGCCGCTCGCTCCGCCGCCGCCCTCCGTGCGAACCGCCAAGCCCGGTGCGCCCAGGCAGTCCACTCCCACCACCGCGCCTGCAAGCAATCTCAGCCAATCAAAGGGATGACGATCCTCCCCGGCCAAACCATCGGCATTCTTGGCGGCGGACAGCTCGGTCGCATGTTTGCGATCGCGGCGCGGCGGATGGGGTATCGCGTGCACGCGCTCGATCCGACGCCGGAAAGCCCGACCGGACAAGTCGCAGATTACGAGGTGACAGCGCGTTATGACGATCTTGATGCCGCGCGACGATTCGCGTTTGGCGTGGACGTGGTCACCTTCGAGTTCGAAAACGTTCCGGCCGAGACGCTCGCGGCGATCGAAGAAATCCGGCCGGTGTTTCCGTCGCCGTTCGTATTGCAGACGACGCGACACCGGCTGCGCGAGAAAGAGTTTCTCGCCAAGAACGGTTTTCCGGTGGCGCCGTTTCGTCGCGTCGATTCGGTCGATTCACTTCGCGGCGCAATCGCAGGGCTGGGCACGCCGTCCATCCTGAAAACGGCCGAGTTTGGATATGACGGCAAGGGACAGTCGATCATCCGCGATCCATCGGAGGTTGATCGCGCCTGGAACGAGCTTCGCGCCCCGGTCGGCGTGCTGGAAGGTTTCGTGAAGTTCGATTGCGAGATCAGCGTGGTGGGTGGACGCGGCGAAGACAGGTTGTTCCACGCGTTTCCGCCCGTCGAGAACGTGCATCGAAATCACATTCTCGACGTGACGACGTATCCCGCGCGCATCAGCGCTGGCGTGTCTAAGCGCGCAATCGAGATGGCTCAGGAAATCGCGGCGAAACTCGATCTTCGCGGCGTAATGTGTGTTGAAATGTTCGTCGTGGGCAACGAGGTGCTGGTCAACGAAATCGCGCCGCGGCCCCACAACAGCGGCCATCTCACGATCGACGCGTTTACGATCAGCCAATTCGAAATGCAGCTCCGCGCTGTGTGCGGTCTGCCGATGACGGCGAGCGTGCCCCTCGCGCCGGCGGCTGCGATGGTCAACCTGCTAGGCGACCTGTGGCACGATCGCACTCCCAACTGGCCCGCGGCGCTGCGCGACTCAAGCGTGAAACTGCACCTGTACGGGAAACAAACCGCGCGACCGGGAAGAAAGATGGGTCACATCACCGCGACCGACGATTCGCTCGAGCGCGCTCGAGCCGCCGCAATGTCAGCGCGAGATGCGCTGACTCAAGCGGCGATCTGAACGTCGATCGACCGCAACAACGGACGTACAAGCGCAAGGTAGAGCACGACGAACGCAGCCGAAAATAGAGTGGCCTGCAACCAGCTGTCGGTCCAGTATTCCGGTGTCACCGTTACGATCAACGTGTAGTCGCGGGCGACGTTCGCGTCCGGCAAGGAAAAGCCCCACACCATCCCACCGAGTTGTGGCGCCATCAGATAACCCACTACCGGCACCGTGCCGAATATCACCGCCTGCCAGCTTGATTTCGCCATTGACGCCGAGAGCCAGCTCATGCAGGTGAAGAGCGTGACGGTAGCGCAAGCCAGCGTTACGACGCGCGCAACCGGCGCCCATTGCTACTCGATCACGCATGTCCCCTGCGATGACGCCACTGGTAGGAGCTGCGCGACGCACCAGCGAGGAAGGCAGACGGATAAGCAAATCACGCCGATATTCCATCCCGGAAGACGGTCTAACCAAAGGATCTTCGCGCCACCTGACCGGAGCGTGTGGCTCCAGTACGAAAAGCAGCACGGTCATTCCAACAGTCGAGAGCACGATGCTCCCAACGAAAATCCATTCCGACGCTGCCAGCCGCGAAGCATCGTCCGGCGCGATCCGTTCACAGATAGCCAACGCGCTATGCGAAACGATCTGCTGTGCGTTCGCCGCCAGCATGGTGGCTACAAGTAACGCAGCCAATCGCCTGGCGACACGCGTTGCCGACGCCCAGAACCTTCTGAGGCGTGCTTTACTGTGCGCGCCGCACAGCAATCCCTTATCGTTTCAGCCTCGCCAAAATGTCTTTCGATGAGCAGCAGGATATCGTCGTCGCTCAGCGGCTCAGTGCGCTTCCGATAGGCCGCTGCCTTTTCCTCGACGTGCGATAGCAGCTCGCTTCGAGTATCGACGTCGAACAACAGTGCAGGAGCGACGCGCTCGCCGAAATCTTCGAGCTTGCGCATGAGCGAGCCAGGCAGGGGGAGATCTTCAGCCATTAGCCGTCCTCGGACGCGAGAACCGCGCGATCAATTCGTTGAACGCCGACCATTGTTCCGCACGAGTCGAGAGCGACGCGCGGCCCTTTGCCGTGAGCGTGTACAACTTCCTCCGCCGCCGCGGCTGGGACTCGGTCCATCGAGCGCGGATGAGCCCTTGTTTTTCCAGTTTGTGCAGGATCGGATAAACGGTCCCCTCATTCCACTCGAACAATCCTTCCGCCGACTCGTTCAGTCGCCGCACAATCTCATACCCCCAAGTCGGCTCCGCCGCGATCGATCCAAGCACCAAGAGCGCCGTCGATGCCCCAACCAGGTCCTTATCAACCTTGCTTCTCACAGTTCTCACTCCATTCGATTCGCGAGCAGCCAAATTGCTTTCGAAGCCGCCTCGCTAAAGAGCCTTCCCCCGCATCAGGAGTCTGAAATGCCGTTACCTCGAAGTACATGGTAACATACCATGCAGTTCAAGGTAAAGCCATTTATTGTTTCCGCGGAGCTAGGCGGCGGCACCACAGGGAGCCGTAGGACGGGGAATGATGCAGCGTTGGGGGGTAGGATTCCACAAGGCTTGCGGGAATCGCTGCCCAATTGGATCGTGCGCGCATTCCTTGGCCTTGAAAGGGGGGCGCGCGCGTCTTGCGCTTCAGCTTCAGCGATCTTTCGAGCCGGACCACATTACAATGTTCCGCATGATCTGAAGGGCGGATATGGGTGTGTAGCCGGTGATGCCGCTGGTGGGATAGCCGACCAGGGCGGCGCTGAGGTCTTCGGCGGATTGGACGGCGATGAGCTTGCCGTTGAGCGCGTAGCCACGCAGCCGCGGGAGCTTTGTGGGCGGGAGTTTGCCCGGCGCAGCGCGGCGGTAGCTGAAGCTGTCGATGTTGAATCGCCCGCCGCCGCCGTCGAACTTGCCCGTGTAGATCGGGTGATCGGCGGGAAGAGGCTCGCTCTTGAGCTTCGGATACAAGTCGGCCATCAGAGCTTCGAACGACAGCGTTGCTTCGCCCGATCCGCCGGCGGCGTCGAAGAACAGCAGACCCCCCTTGTCGAGGTAGCGTTTTGATCTCCGCGCGCTCGAGCGGGCGGAGCGCGAAACTTTCGGCGGCGCTGAGGTGCGCGATGGCGTACGGCGTCTTGATCTTGTCCCGGCCGATGTCGATCACGTCGGCGGCGAGCTCGGCGTCTTTGGTGTTGTGCAGGATGTTCGACAGCCGCGTCCACGCGAGCGGCTCGGGCTGCCAGTTGCCGTAGTATTTCAGCCGCGCGACCATGCGCTTCACTGGCGCATCGTCGATCGATTCATCGCGATCGATCCACGTCGTCTCGCCTTTGAATCGCGGCTGACCCGCGCCGTTGAGATACAGCCACAGGTTCGCCAGCGGAGAATACGGCGATAGGTTCACCTGCGTCGCGCCGCCGCCGGCTTGCCATTTCCACGACACATCCCCGCTGGGAAACATCACGACCAGCTCGCGCACGCCGTTGCTCAGGCCACGGATCGGATCGGTCCAACCGTTCATCGGGAAGTTGTTGCTGATGATCGGATGTTCTTTCGGCAGATCGCGGAAGGAATAACTTGGCCATAGATCCTTGCACAGCGCGATCGCGCTCCTGGTGAATGCATCACCCTTGCCTTCGTTCACGAGCAGGAGCAAGCCGCCTTCGTTCACATAGCTCAGAATGTTGTTTCGTTGCGTCTCCGATAATTCGAGCGGCCGATCGCTGGCGATGTACAGGATCGGGGCTTCACGGAGATCGCTCAGCGGGGCTTGGGAGTCCACGATCTGCCAGTTCATGTGACGCTCGGCGGCGTGGCGCATGAAGTGAATGAAGTTGGCTGCGTCGCGCGGGCGATTGTTCCATCGGCCGGCGCCGTCCTTGCCAAGCTGGAGCTTCTGAATCGCCACCGGCGAGCGCCCGCGCGAAAGAAACAAGAGCGCGTACGACGTATCGCAAATCGGCCCGAGCGAGCCGGTCCAGCTTCCTTCATACGCCTGCTTTTCGATGAGAAATTCCGCGCCTTCGTCGAACCAGCGATGCGTGCCAAATCTCGTCAGGCCGCTCGCTTCGCCCACGCGTTCGTAGCCGAACAACATGTAGTGAACGAACGTTCCGCCATCGCGCTGGTTGCGGCCCATGATGCGGTCGAGAATGTCGTCGGACTTGTCCTTCGGTTTGATCTCGGTATCGCGCCCGGCGTTGACATCGACCGCAAAGTTGCGGCTCAGCCAGGCCACCGCGCGATCGAGCGGTTTGTTGATGACCGGCACGGACAAGTCCTGCGCTTCGTTCGCATGGAGATAATCGTTGGTGATGTAAAGCGTCGCGGTTCCCGCGGCAGTCATCGACGCGTAGGGCTGGCCCCAGTTCGGCATATACGACCATCCACCGTCTTCACTTTGATATTTCTGCCACACCGTTTCAACGCGCTTCCAGTATGTGCTGGGCACTTCCAGCCCGGAGTTGGCGGCGTACCACACGCCGAGCACGCCGTACTGGCTGTTGGAGAAATCTCCCTCGCCGCCCGTGGGGTACGAGTACATTCCGTCGTTGGGACCTTTCTTGATGTTCGTCGCGAGCAGCCACGCCAGGTCGGTTTTCAGGCTGTTGCCTCGCAAGGGTTCGGGCAGCGTCGCCCAGACGCAGGCGCGCAGGCCGATCGCATAGGTTCCGTCGCGACCCAGCGCGCGGGTCTTGCGCAGGAAATCGATCGCCTTGATGAGTTGTTTCGATTGGTGCGATTCGCCGCAGCTCAGAAGGGCGAGCGTGACCAGCGAGGTTTGCCCGACACGCATTGCGGGCGTCTGGCCTTCGCCGAAGCTGCCGTCGGCGTTTTGATGCGAGAGCAGATAATGCGAGCCGCGCGAGATCGCGTCGTCGACCTTCCGCAGCAGCGGTGTGCGTGACGATGTCGCCGCCGGCATGTCGGCAAGGTCTTCAGGCTGAGCGGGTCGCGCTGCGGTCGCGAGTGGTGTCAAGGCGATCAACAGAAAGACGATCGCGCGTTTCATCAGCACCCCATTTGTACCACGCGCCGTGATGTATTTCGCCTCGGCTCCCTGCACAACTACGGAGAATTTTTCTCCGGTTCCGTCGGCGATGGCAGCGGCGCCTGGGGCGGCGGCGGGGGCGGCACTGGCTGCGGCTGTTGTTGAGGGGCGCGGGGCGCGGCTCGCCTTCGCGGCGGCCGGCGGCCGGTCTTTACGTCTTCTTCGAGCTGGCTCTTTCGTCGCAAAATATGGTGGTAATGCTGCGCGAAGCGATGCGCCTCATCGCGGATGTATTGCAGCATCTTCAGCCCCAGGTTTGAACGCGATAGCCGGATCGGCTCACTCTTTGCCTGCACGTACACGAGCTCTTCCTTCTTCGCCAGCGAGATCACCATCGGCGGCTTGACGTCCATCGTCTTGAACACCTCAAGCGCCGCATGCAGCTGCCCGAGTCCGCCGTCGATCAGGATCACGTCGGGATATAGCTCGTTGTTCGCGCCAGCCTCGCGATACCGCCGCGAGACGACTTCCTGAATCGAAAGATAGTCGTTGTTCCCCTGGCCGTGCTTGATCTTGTACCGGCGGTAGCTGTCCTTGAACGGCGAGCCGTCGATGAAGGTGACTTTCGACCCGACCATCTCGCCGCCCTGCAGGTGAGCGATGTCAATGCCCTCGATAATGCGCGGCGGCTCGGAAAGCCCCAGCGCCTCCTGGAGCGCGGCAATACCTTCCTTCGGCGAGTTGATGAACGCTTCCGGCTGCCAATACTGCTGCTCGCCTTTGGCCGCGCGCTTGCCGAGCGATTGCAACGCCTTGATCTCATCCCGCAGCTTCGCTGCGCGCTCGTAGTGCATGGCCAGTGCAGCTTCGTTCATTTCCTTTTCCAGCTCACGGAGGATTGTCTTGCGATCGCCCTCGAGAAAACGTATCAGCCGCTTCACGTCCTCGTTGTAGGTATCGCGAGGAATACGGTCGGCGCACGGCGCCGTGCACTGGTTGATCGCGTGCAGCAGGCACGGCCGGAAGAACCGCTTGCTCGGGTCGGCCTCGCGGATGTCCAGGTGGCAGGTGCGGAACTTGAACGCTTTCTGAAGATGCGTCACCGCATCCTTCAACTGCCAGACGCTCGTGAACGGGCCGTAAAGTCTCACCCCCTCGCTGCGCGGTTCGCGCGTAACGTACACCCCAGGATACTCGTCGCTCGTCGTGACCATCAGGTAGGGGAAGGTCTTGTCGTCAAGCAGCCGAGCGTTGAACTTTGGCTGGATATCCTTGATCAGCCGGTTCTCGGCGAGAAGCGCTTCGACTTCGCTTTCGGTTTCGAGAACTTCGAAATCGACGACCTGATCGATCAAGCCTGACTTCTTGTATTCGAGCTTCGTCGAGGCCTGGAAATAACTGCACACGCGCTCGCGCAGCGACGCCGACTTGCCAACGTAAATCACCCGGCCCTTGGCGTCCTTCATGAGGTAAACGCCGGGACTCCTGGGTAAAGCCTTGGCTTTGTCGCTCAGTCGCTTGAGACGGTCATCCATGACGTTCTCGGCGCATTCCCTGCTGATTCGCTCCGCAGCCACGCTGCAATTGTTGGTGAGCGGCCCGCGGAAAGCTACCGCCCTGCGTGTCGCCGAGGTTCTTGTGACTTGCATTACGCCGATTTCGTGGGTTCGCGCCTCAGTGGGGCTGCTCTAAATTGCCCTCGGCCGGTAATGCGGGGCGCGGGAGCCCGGCCCTTGTGCGAGGTGGGAAAGATGTCATTTCGGTTCGTACGCCGCCAAATCACGGCGGCCGCGCTCGGCGCTTGCGTTGCGCTTTTTGGATGCCTTGTTCCGTCGCCTGCCAGGGGTGCGTTTACCAACGTCAACCCCGCACGTTCGCCGGAGAAAAGCGTTGACGAAATTCTTACACACATTTACGGCGGAACGTTCACTCGCAACGGGTTGAACTACTCCAACGGCCAGACCACCGCGACGCGCCTCCAGGACGTCCTGGACATCGGCAATCGCGGCGGCAGCGGCGGGGGAGAAGGCAATCCGACCAACCTGTTTCGCTACGCTGACGACAGCAGCGACTTGCCCACGCGCGTGGTCGGTGAATCCGACGACACGAGTGATCAGCTTTGGACCGCACCGTCGGTCAGCACTTCCGTGCAAGCGCGATACGCCAGCTACAGCCAGGAGTTTGGCTGGGTCAGCGGCGAGGACGGCGGCACGTATCACAAGCTGTTCAAGGTGGACGGAACTGGCTTTGATGTCGATGGCGACAAAGGCATGACCGGCATGGCCGGCCAAGTCTGGCGGTGGGCGCGCACCGGCGATAACGGGTTGTTTACGTCGAAGAATTCGGACAACTCAGACGGCGTGGACCACATGGTCACCTACCGCATCACCCAGCGCGTTGGAGTAAACGGCTCCAACAATGCCACGCGCTATTTGCTGTTCTGGGAAGACCTCAAACCCGGCCAGCATCCGGATTACGACTACAATGATTTGGTCGTGGAGCTGGTGACGACGACGAACTCGATCCCGGAGCCGGGAAGCGTAGCGGCGGTCCTAGGCGCTGTGATGCTGAGCTTGCGGCGAAGGCGCTAGAGAAGAGAACTCACAACCCACAACATCCCAACTCACAAAGAAGTTTCAACGCGATAACGAAAGCTCCAAAGCGCGCCTTTGGAGCTTTCCTTTTTTTGCCCTGTTGGAGCTTATTTGTGACTTGTGATGTTGTGACTTGTGAGTCTCTGATCTATCCGACCACAAATTCCGCATGATGCTCTCGCCGATCGTCGACCAGCGGCACAAACTTCTCCTTCTGCTCCTGCCCGTCGAGAACGACGCGCTGCACCGCCCGGCCGGCGCCTTCGAAGCGGACCGTCACGTGATGCACGGTCTCGCGGAAGCGATAGTGCACGACAAAGCTCTTCCATGACGTTGGCACGACCGGCTCGAAGTGCAGCCGATCGACCGTCAGCCGCAGGCCGAGCAGCGATTCCATGATCAGGCGATACATCCAGCCCGCGGAGCCGGTGTACCACGTCCACCCGCCGCGACCGATGTGCGGCGCGACAGCGTAAACGTCTGCCGCGACCACGTACGGCTCGACTTTGTAGGTGTTGATCTTGTCCACGCGATCGCCGTGGTGGATCGGGTTGATCAGGTTAAACAGCTCCCACGCGCGCTCGACGTCGCCGATCAGCGCGAACGCCATGACCGTCCATACGGCCGCATGCGTGTATTGCCCGCCGTTCTCGCGCACGCCCGGGACGTAGCCTTTGATATAGCCCGGGTTGAGATCGGATTTGTCGAAGGGCGGTGCGAAGAGCTGGATCAAGCCTTCATTTCGTTTGACCAGCCGCGCATCAACCGCAGCCATGCCTTGCCGCGCCCGCGCCGGCTCGCCGGCCCCGGAAAGCACCGCCCAGCTCTGCGGCAGCGAATCGATCTGACACTCTGGATTGCTCTGCGAACCCAGCGGCGTGCCGTCGTCAAAATACGCGCGGCGATACCATGCGCCATCCCAGGCGTTCTGCTCGATGTGCTGACGCAGGGCGAGCAGTTGCTCGTCACACTGCCGAGCGAAGATGTGATCCTCTCGCCGCGCCGCGAGCTCGCGGAATTCGCGCAAGACGTCGGACAGGAAAAACGCCAGCCACACGCTTTCGCCTTTGCCCTTTTCGCCGACGCGATTCATGCCGTCGTTCCAGTCGCCGCAGCCGATCAGCGGCAGGCCGTGCTCGCCGAACTTCAGGCCGTTGGTGATCGCGCGAACGCAATGGTCGTACAGCGTTCCCGATTCCTCCGATCGCGCGGGCATGTCGTAATAGCTTTCTTCATCCGGATTGACCGCCCGACCTTCCAGGTAGTTGACCCGCTCGTCCAGCACGCCCGAATCGCCCGTGCTCATGACGTAGCGGCAGACCGCGTACGGCAGCCAGAGATAATCGTCCGAGAAGTGCGTGCGCACGCCGCGACCGATGGGCGGATGCCACCAATGCTGGACGTCGCCCTGCCGGAACTGCCGGCCGGCGGAGCGAAGCAGGTGCTCGCGATACAGGCGCGGCTCGATGTACAGCAGCGACATCACATCCTGCAGCTGATCGCGGAACCCGAACGCGCCGCCGCTCTGGTAATACCCGCTGCGCGCCCACACTCGACATGCCAGTACCTGATACGCAAGCCATCCGTTGGCCAGCACGTTTAGCGCGGGATCGGGCGTGACGACGTTTATCGTGCCCAGCGTCCGGTTCCAGTAATTCCACACACCCTCGAGCTCGCGCCGCGCCGAAGCCGTGCTACGGAACCGTTGAAGCAGGCTGCGCGCCTCGTGCTCATCGCGGCCGCAGCCGAGCACGAAGACAACCTCGCGTTCCTGGCCTTCGCCCAGCTCGATTGTTGTCTGCATCGCCGCGCACGGATCGAGCGCTGCACCGACGCGGCCGGAGAGCTTGGCGCGGCCCATCGCCGCGGGATTGGCCAGCGAACCGTTGCGTCCGATGAACTCGCTGCGGTCGCCGGTCAGCGTCCGGGTCTGCTCGGTGCAGTCGAAGAACGCGATGCGGCTGTTGAACTCGTTGTTGAACGCGTTGCGCGCCAGGAGCGCCCCGGTCCGCGGATCCAGTTCGGTGACGACGTGTGGCATCGTCTTGTGCCGCAGCTCGCCCATCACCCACTCGACGAATCCGCAAATGGAAACGCGTCGCGGCCGCCCGGAGCTGTTGCGGATGCGGATCGACACGAACTTCACCGGCGATTCGGTGGCGACGTACGTCCACATCTCGCTGCGCAGGCCGTTCTCGTCGTATTCGAAGACGCTATAGCCGAAGCCGTGGCGCGTCGTGTAGGGCATCGCGCCGCGCGCGGGCAGCGGCGCGGGCGACCAGAATCGGCCGGTCTCTTCGTCGCGGATATAAAACGCCTCGCCGCTTGTGTCGGACACCGGATCGTTGTGCCACGTGGTGAGCCGCATCTCGTGCGCGTTTTCGCTCCACGTGTACGCGCCGCCGGACTCGCTGATCACCGTGCCAAACTGCGCGTTGGCCAGCACGTTGCACCACGGCGCGGGCGTGATCCGCTGCGGGAAGACGGTCGATATCACATACTCCCGGCCGTCGCGCGTGAACCCGCCCGTCCCGTTGTAATAGATCAAATCGCGATCGAGTAGTTCGACGGCGACGGGCACGTTGTCGGTCTTGCGCATCCGGGTCGGCATGAACCGGCCGATGATCTCGCGCTGCGGAGGGCGCTTGTCGATCTGCTCTTCAAGCGTGCCGGCACTGTCGCTGAGCATTACCCGCGCGGCCGCCTGCATCAACACCTTGTCTTCTTCCGCGATTTGCTCAGCGCGGCGCACGAAGATCCCGCCCGGCCGATCCACGAGCTGCGCGCTGCTGCCCGCCGTCACCATGCTCATGATCGAGTCGTGCAACTGCTGTCGATAGCCGCTCGGATCTTCGTTCCACACGACGAGATCGACTTCCAGCCCCTTGAGCCGCCAATACGCGTGCGCCTGCACGACCTGGCGCACGAGATCCTGCTTCGTCTGATCGCTGACGCGCAGCAGCACAATTGGCAGATCGCCGCTGATGCCGTAGCCCCACAGGCCGGACTGCGCGCGGCGATTGCGCGCGACTACGCCGGCGGGGCTGCGGCGAACCGGGGTTGCGTACAGCACGCTCGACGCCAGCCGCGCGTATAGCTGCGCCTCGGCCTCGGTTGCGTTGAGCTGCCGCAAGATCACCTGGCTGTGCGTCCACGCCAGCTCCAGCACGCGATCGGCCAGGCGATGGTCGTGATATTTTTCGATCAGCGCGCTGGCGCCTTCGCGCGTCTCCGAGACGCCGGTGACGATGTCGATACGAACGGTTTGCTGTGGATCGAGAGTCACGCTGCGCCGAATCGCGACGATCGGATCGAGCACCGAGCCTTCGCTGTCGGTCAGCGTCTCGCTCAAATGATCGAGCGCGAGCGGCGAATGCGGCGATCGGCCGCGTCCGACGAACTTCGAGCGGTCGGTTTCAAACGACGCGTCGCTCGCCAAGGCCGAGCTGTGGACGGCCATCAGGTGCATCATCCACGGCGGCTTTTCTTCAGCGCTGCGCGGCCGGCGCGTGCAGAGGATCGCCGAACGATTCTTCACGAGCTCGGTCTGCACGAAGAGGTTGCTGAACGCCGCATGCGCCGCGTCTGCCGCCGCCGGCGCGAGCACGACCTCGGCGTACGTCGTGATCTCGATCGTCTTGCGCTCGCGACCGCGGTTGGTGAGCGTCAGCCTGCGCAGCTCGATATCGTCTTCGGGCGAGACGGCGACCTCGCAGTGGCTCTCGATATCCCCGTCGATACGGCGGAACTCGGCGCGTCCCTGCGGGAAAATCGCTTCATACGACCGAGGCGATTGCAGCGTCGGTTGATGCGCCGCCGACCAGAAGTCGCCGTTGTCGAGATCGCGCAGGTAGATGAACGAGCCGAAGCAGTCGCGCGTGGGATCTTCGCGCCAGCGCGTGACGGCCAAGTCACGCCAGCGACTGTATCCACCGCCCGCGGCGCTGATCATCACGTTGTACCGGCCGTTGGAAAGCAGGTGCACTTCCGGCCAGGCGGTTTGCGGAGTCGTGAAGATTCTCAGGAGCGAGTCAACCGCAGCGCCGCGTCTCGCGCCGGCGACTTCCGAAGCGTGCGGATACACCGGCGTGACTTTCGGCACACGCTCCTGAAGCAGCAGGTCGTTGGCCTTGAGCATCGGGTCTGCGTCGAATCGCCGCTGCATCGGACGATCGAGCAGCAGGTATTCCAGTGACAGCAGCGTCATGCCTTCGTGATGCGACATGAAGGAGCGCACGGTTGCGAACGTCTGACCGCGCGGCACGCGGCTGGCCGTGAAGTCCATCGCTTCGTAGAAGCCGTAGCGTCCGAGCTGGCCGAGCGAAGCGATCTCCTGAAGGTTCTCACACGCGGCTTCCGGCTCGACCATCAGCGCCATCGCGCTGGCATACGGCGCGATTACCAGGTCTTCAGCAAGCCCGCGTTTGAAACCCAGTCCCGGCACTCCGAATGCGCGATATTGATAGTTGAGATGCGCGTCGGTCGTGTTGTAGCCCGACTCGCTCACACCCCACGGCACGCCGTGCTGCCGGCCGTATTCGATCTGCCGATGCACCACCGCGCGATAAGTCTGCGCCAGCAACGTGTTGTCATAGCTGGGCATGATTGTCAGCGGGAGCAGGTACTCGAACATTGAGCCGCTCCACGAGAGAAGCGCCGGCTCGCGCGCCGAGCTGGTGAGCAATCGTCCCAGCGCAAACCAGTGCTCCTGCGGAAGTTTTCCCTGCGCGATCGTGACGTAACTCGCTAGCCGCGCTTCGGAAGCGAGAAGGTCGTAAAAGCTGGCGTCGAGCCGGTGATCCGAGACGTTGTATCCGATCGAAAGGAGATCGCGCGATTTGTCGAACAGAAAATCCCAATCGATCTGCGCGAGCTTTTCGCACCGGGCGGCAAGGTCGCGGATCAACTTCAGCTTCTCGCCGGCGCGAGCGCTTCCCGATGCGGCGAACGCGCGCAGCGTGCGCACGCTGTCGTCGTCGTTCAGCGATGAGTCGGCCGGCAAGTCAGCCAAGTGATCGCTCGCCTGATTCTGCAGCGCGCCCAGCCACCAGCGCATCTCGGTGTCGCCAACGGCGGCGTTGGATTTGGCGAGCTGGATTGCTTCGTTCATCACATCGCGCACGTCCGCGAGCGCGCGCGGCGAAGCCCGAAGCCGCTTGCGAAAATCTTCGAACTGCCGAACGCTGGCGTCGCTGCTGCCGCCGCCGCTTTCCGATTCGCGCAGCAGGTCGAGAACGATCGTCAGCGTGTCGTCCAGTCCGTCGATCGCGCGCGGCGGAAGCAACGGCGCGTCTTCCAGCTCGATCAACCCCTGTCGCAGCGTCAGCAGGTAGGCGGCAAGATTGCCGCTGTCGACGGTCGAAACGTACCGCGGGTTCAGCGGCGCGAGCGTGTGCGTGTCGTACCAGTTGAACAGGTGACCGTTGTGCCGCTCGAGTTTCTCGACGGTGCTTAGCGTCGCGTCGATTCGCTGGAGCATCGTTTTGCGCGAGATGTAGCCGAAATCGCACGCCGAGAGGTTGGCCATCAGCGCTAGGCCGATGTTTGTGGGCGACGTGCGATGCGCAACGACATCGATCGGGTGCTCCTGATAGTTATCCGGCGGGAGATAGTTGTGCTCGGCGTTGACGAAGACTTCGAAGAATCGCCACGTTCGTCGCGAGAGCTTTCGCAGGAACATGAGCTGGGCTGGGCTGAGCCTGGCCGCGCGCGGCTCGATCGGTTTGCTCAGGAACCACGCGACGCCGGGCGAGAGGAACCACAACGCGATGATCGGTGCGATCGCGGGCAGGATCGCGCCGTGGACCGCCATCAGTCCGATCAGCGCAACGATCGCCACTGCGGGCACGATCCACATCGACGTGTAAAAACTGCCCAGGTCACTGCGGGCGTTGCGCTCGGCGTCGGAAGCGGTTTGCCATTGCAACAGTTGTCGCTTGCTCCAGCAGACTCGTCCGATGGTGCGCACAATCGCATCGCCGCTGATCAGCGCTTCGTAGGGCAAGAACAAGATTGCGCATGCGGCTTGCGCCAGTTGCTTGGCGATGGACGTGAGCACGAAACGCGAGTGGATTGAGGGCGGCAGGTCGCGCGGTTTGTGGACCAGCGCCGTCAGGCCGTGCAAAATCGCCGGCAGGAAGATGATTGCCAGCACAAAGCCCAGCACCAGCGTGGCGGGCACGGGAAGCAACAACGCGCCGACGACGAGCAGCGTCATCGCGATGGGCACGAGGCTTCGGCGGAGGTTGTCGAGGATCTTCCATCGCGACAAGACCGAGATCGAGTTGGGAACACGCGGGGCACTGGCGGTTCCGCCCGGTACGTGCGGCAGCAGCCACGCGGCGATCTGCCAGTCGCCGCGAATCCATCGCTGCCGACGGCCTACGTCCGCGCTGTAGCGCGATGGATGATCTTCGAACAGCAGCACATCGCTCACCAGGCCGGAGCGCGCGTATGAGCCTTCCAGCAGATCGTGACTGAGCACGCGGTTTTCCGGAAACTGATCGCCCAGCGCCTGCTCGAACGCATCGACGTCGTAAATTCCCTTGCCGATGAACGAGCCTTCGCCGAACACGTCCTGGTATACGTCGGACACGGCGCGCGTGTACGGATCGATTCCCGGATCGCCGGCGAAAATGCGGACGAACCACGAGCGACTGGCGCTAGGCAGGCTGATCGCGACGCGTGGCTGGAGAATGCTGTAACCCTCGACCACCCGCCCGGTGATCTCGTCGAATCGCGGCCGGTTGAGCGGGTGAGCGATCGTGCCGACGAGCTGCCGCGCGGCGTCGCGCGGCAGCTGCGTGTCCGTGTCCAGCGTGATGACGTAGCGAATCCTGGCCAGCGCGCTGAGATCACCGACGATCGTGCTGAATCGCTCGTCCGCGCGGCTGGCATCGCGCAGCAACGCGTTGAGATCGGCCAGCTTGCCGCGCTTGCGTTCCCAACCCATCCAGCAGCCTTCCGATTCGTTCCAGCGCCGCGGTCGGTGCATGAGAAAGAAGATGTCGCTGCCGTACCGATCGTCTCGTTCGTCGCCATCCCCATCCGCGCGGTTATCGTGGTCCCCGACATATTTTCGATTGAGATTTTCGATGCCCTCGCGCGCTTGCTTAAGCAGCCGTTCGTCGTCGGGCAGTTGCTCTTCGGAAGCGTCCGTGAAATCGGTCAGCAGCGCGAAGTAGAGGTTGCGATCGCGGTTCGCGAGGTAGCGAATCTCCAGCGACTCGAGCAGCTCGTCGATCGCCGTGCCCGGCGACAGCATGGTCGGCACGACGACAAGCGTGCGGCTTTCCGGTGGAATGCCGTCGGAATAATCCAGACGCGGCAACGTCTTGGGCTCGACGAGCAGCATCGAGAGCCAGTTGACGATGGAAAACGCAAGTTGGCTGGCTGAGAGGATCAGCGGGACGGCGAGGAGGACCAGCGCCCATCGCGGCGCGCCGAGGCGATGCGCTGCGATCCACACGACTACGCAAAAGAGCGTCGTGAGCAGAACGATCGACCCGCCATACACAGTCAACGGGAACGCGCGGCCGAGCGCGGCGAGCGACGTTCCCAGCGAACGACGGGTGCGCGCGCGGCGCTCCAGCACTCGGCAGCCGCGATCGATCAGGTAATAGCCGACGTGATCGGTTCGATCCGCGCGGTCGTCGCGTCCCTTCGTCTCGCGCGCCAGGCGCACGGCCTCGGCGGCGACTTCCGACTCGGTGAGCCGGCTTCGCCGCGCGACTCGTTCCACCGAGTGCCGGTAGCGGTCGCGCGTGCCGAAATCCATGTCGGCGTACACGTCGGCGGGGTCCGTGCGCAGCGTCTGCTCCACCGCGCTATGCGTTTCAACAAACTCACGCCAATCCATCGCCGAAAGAAACCGCAGGCTGCCGATGCTATTGCCGATGGAGACCTGGTCGGCGGCCTGGTTCTGCGACTCGATCCGCACAAGCTGGCCGATCGTCGCGCCTTGCTCGGCGAGGCGCTGCTCGATCCAAGTCGTGGCCAGCGACAGCGCCGGTGTCTGCCCCTGAAGCCGCCGCGCCATCTCCGCCACGAATGCGCTGGAGAGCGGTGGGTTATTCCGCACCATGTCGGCCAGCACCACCACAAGGCTCTTGGGATCTTTTTCGGCGATCTCAATCAGCCGGTCGGACCAATCGTTGGCTCGATCGCGATCGATGCGACCGGCGGCAACGCGAGCGGCGACGCGGCGCAGGTTCTCGATCAGCGCCAAGCGCAGCATGATCGGGATCGCCCACAGCTCGCCGAGTTTCAGAATCGTGACGCTCTGATATCCGGCGATGAACGTGGAAAGATTTTCCGCATCGACCCGCCCGTCGACGTGGCTGATCAGCTCCAGCGCAATGTCGTAAACTCGCGGCGAGCCTGCGCCGACGCCGCTCAGCGCTTCGGTTGCCCCTGCGGCAACGCGGGTTCCGCTGCTCAGCCGCGGAAGCTCGCGCGAATACCCGCGCGGCAGGTGCTGACGCGCCGTGCGGATTTGTTCTTCGATGAGGTAGAAGTTGTCGAGCAACCACTCGGCCGCCGGCGCGATGCGACGGTTCTTGCTCGTCGCAGCGCTCACCAGCTCGTATGCACGAAGCAGGACCGCTTCGTTTTCATCCAGTCGCGGCAGCAGGCGGTCGGGTCCACCCGCGTCGTCCAGCACATGCCAGCCCGCGACGTCCTTCCCGTGCTGCTCGAGTTGATCGATGCTGAACAGCTCTGCGCGAAGCGGCTGCTCGTCGCGCCAAGTCGGCACTTCACCGGCGACGAGCATTGCGGAGGATACGGTGGATTGGTCGTCTGGGGCGGAGATCGCGCCCGACTCATCGGAATCCAGCGGTGACGGCGGCGCGCCGTTGCCGTTGCTGCCGTTGCGCGAGTGATGCTCGCCAGCGCGCGCTTGCCGCAGGCTGGCCAGGGATTGCCTGAAATTCGGAAACTCGAACTTCACCGGTACCGGACCTCCGTGTCAGTGTCGCGCAGGACGGCCGCGCGCTGCTGGGTGGGCGGGCACACCTTGCAGACTGTGCGCCCGGCGCGCGCGCGGCGAATCACATGACGACTGGGCCGTATCCGGCTCGAACGGATGACCTCCTCGGTGTAAGCGAGGCGCTCTAGCCAACTGAGCTAACGGCCCGTGAGCATATCAGTGTAGACGAGATCGAAAGCCGCGCAAAGCGCTTTACGGCTCGCATCGTTGATCTTACGTTCACGCGACATCATGCGAATCATCCGATTTCTGTCCGACGGAAAAACGCACTACGGCCAGCCTATCGACGATCGGTGGGCACGGCGCATCGAGGGCGATGTGCTCGACGAGTTTCGCGTAACCGGCGCTGAGTTGACGATCGACAAGCTGCTGGCGCCGATCGTGCCAACGGACATCTTGTGCATTGGCCGAAACTACGCCGAACACGCCGCGGAGAGCCAGTCGGAGGTCCCCAAGACGCCGATGCTGTTCATCAAGGCGTCTGGAACCCTGAACAATCCGAGCGATCCGATCGTCATGCCACGGCTGAGCACGCAGATCGACTACGAGGGCGAGCTGGTCGTGGTCATCGGAAAGGACGCGAAGTACGTGACGCGCGATCGCGCGATGGATTTTGTCTTCGGTTACACCTGCGGAAACGACGTCACGGCTCGCGACTGGCAGCGCAACAAGGACCTGGGCGGTGGTCAGTTTGCGCGCGGGAAATCGTTCGACGGTTTCTGCCCGCTCGGGCCGGCCATCCTCACCCAAGATGAAATCGCCGATCCGGGAAAGCTGAGGTTGCGGACATATCTCAACGGCAGCGTGATGCAGGATGACACGACGGATCACATGATGTTCGACGTGCCCGCGCTGATCGAGAGCCTGAGCAGCACACTGACGCTTCGCAAGGGCGCGATCATCATGACCGGCACGCCGCCTGGCGTCGGTTTCGCGCGGAATCCGCCGATCTGGCTGAAGGCGGGTGACACGATCGAAGTTGAGATTGAAAAGCTTGGCCGATTGAGCAATCCCGTTGTTCAAGAACGACTTAGCGCTTTTTGTTAGATGGGTTGCCTTTCGTGCGTCGAATCTCCAACAACACAATGGAGGCGCACATGGCGGCGGATGCTCTGACGCTCGCGTTGCAGACACGGTTGGATCAACTCGAACGGCGCGTGAAAGTGTTGCGCGTCGCGCTGGGTGCTACGGGCCTGCTGCTGATCGGCGGATTTGCCCTGGCGATGGCTCCCGCGCATAAGCAGCAACAGCAGCGGGCCGATGAGCTGACGGTGTCGCGGCTGGTGGTTGTCGATCAGAACGGCATGCCGCGGATTGAAATCGGCCCGGACCCCGCGGGCATCCAACGAATGTCACCATCAACCGGCATTATCATTCGAGATGCCAAGGGCGCGGAGCGATTTGGCGTCGGCGTGATGGAAAACAACCGCGTCAACATGGGCTTCGATGCGCCCGAGGGCGTCGGCAATCCGATGCGCGACCGGCTGGCGCTCGGCTGTGCCGAAGACGGCGCGTCGTACATCATGCTCATCGACAACACAACAGGCGTTCCGGTCCGACTCACCACGGATCCCAAGGGCGGCGGCGGCCTGGAGTTCCTCGGCTACGACAAACCCAACAACAAGGTGTTCATCAAGCGCCAATCCTTCGAGGGCGAGACGAAGAAGGAAGTGCACCACGAATTTCCCAAGGAAGACGGCAAGTAGCGCGTCGAACGGAATCATCCGAAGGCGAAGCAGAGGCTCGCGACGGTGGAGGCGACTGCCACGCCGCAGAGCAGGCCTGCGAGAAAGAGCTTGCGTCGCCGCCAAGTGGGAAAGAAAAGCACTATAGAAATGATGACGAGCGTTGCGAAACCAACGCCGACCGCAACACCGAGATGCGCAAACGACCGTCCACCCGTAGCAGCGCTGCCCGACGTGTGCTGCCACGTAGAAATCACAATGCAGAATCCAACAAGCCCGATTGCAAGCACGCCCGCAACGATTCCGACGATGAACTCGATCATGAATCGATTCGACGGATCGAGCCGCGGATCGCGGTAGTTGAGCGGATTGCTCTCAGGCATGGACAACCTGCCCACGAAGGCTTAGCGGCACGCTCGTTTGCGCCCCGGCAGCGGCGCGCAGGGGATCGAGCATCCGCTCGCGGCCATCGCGATAGAACATGTTGTACGTGTCGAACGGGATGATGCGCCCGTCGGGATGCACGATGTGCACGCAGGTTTTCTTTACGCTGCGCACGTCGAAGTTATGCGCGTCGAGAAACTGCATGATAATGATGCGGAAGATGTTGTCGTAGCCGATGCCCGCCGGCGTGGCGACCATCGGCAGGCAGCAGAGCAGTTGTTTGAGCGACGTCGCGGATGATCCGGGACTGGCGGCGGTGCTGAAGAGCTTGAAGAGTTCCTGCCGCAGCTCGGTCTTGCGTTCGTAGATGATCGTGTTGCTGTCGCCGTGCAGCAGGACCTGCGGGTCGATCATGCCGGTGAGCGGGATCACCTGGTTTTTGAGCTTCAGCGCGTACGCCATCGCAAGGCAATCGGGGTGGCAGGGCACGGGGATGACATCATTCGGCTTGAAAACGCTGGATTGTTTCAGGATTTGCTGCCGCACTTCGCCGAGCGTCAGGCGATCGGTCGCGGGATCGAAATTGACCGCGCGCCCCGCATCCTGGATCGGTTGAAAAGTCACGCCGCGCACGCAGCGCTGCCTGAGTGCGAAGTCGATCGTCTCGCCGATCTCGTCGTCGTTCAGACCTTTTTTCAAGGTGACGACGAGCGTCGTCGAGATGTTGTGCTCGTTGAGCCGATCGATCGCGCGGCGTCGGATGTCGGTCAGGTCTGCGCCGCGAAGATCGCGCAGTCGTTCCGGGCGCGTCGAGTCGTATTGCAGATAAAGCTCAAACCCCGGCATGTAATCGCGAAGGCGTCGCACGAACTCCGCGTCCTGCGCAATCTTCACCCCGTTCGTGTTCACCATGAGATGCTTGATCGGCCGGCGCTTGGCCGCGTCGAGGATTTGGAAGAACTGCGGATGAATCGTCGGCTCGCCGCCCGAGATCTGCACCACATCCGGCTCGGCCTCATTGCGCACGACGCAATCCATCATGAACTCGATCTGCTCGAGCGACCGATGCGTGCCCACGCGCTGCGGCGAGCTTTCGCTGTAGCAGATCGGGCACGTGAGATTGCACTGATCCGTTACCTCGACGAGTGTCAGGCACGAGTGCTGCTCGTGATCCGGACACAGCCCGCAGTCGTACGGGCAGCCGTATTTGATCGGCGTCTGAAACTTGAGCGGCATCTGCCCAGGCTTGAGCGTCTGGCGGCTGAGCTTGTAGTACTCGACATCGGTGCTGATCAGCACTTTCTGAAATCGATGCTCCGGACACCACTTGTGGAGGTAGACGCAATCGTCCTGAAAGACAACTTTCGCTTCGACTTTGCGCAGGCACGTACCGCAGAGACTGTTGGTCAGCTCGTAGAAAAGGTAGGGACGATCGGACATGGCATTGCCTCAGTATTTTCGCAGGTCGAACGATTGGAGCACGCCGCGCTCGTTAAACCGCAGCACCAGCTCGCGCTCGCGCAGGTCGGGATACGATGCGAAGCATAACGGCCAGACAACCACGCCGCGCCGCGAGGTCCAGTTGTAGATGAGCATACCCGAGGCCGCCGAGCCGGCCTGCGGCTCGCCGAGAATCCGAATCGCATCGCTCATCGTCGCGCTGCCAATCCGAATTGGACGGCTGGAGTTCGCTTTGCCAACTTTGTTTTCGCCGTTGGTGCCATTCATCGTGCGGTCAAAGGTGGGAATGTAGACGCAGCCGACGAGCAGCCACACGCCGATCGCGATCAGCATCAACGGGAGAGCGAGCCGCCTTCGAAACAATCGCATGCTAAGTTAGCAATCACTATATCTGTGACTTGCTGCATCCGTCAAACCGCTAAATAACAAAATGCGCACGGCGCCAGTGCGGCGACGCCCAGCGCCAGACCGGTCGCGGTGCCGGCGCCGTAACCCGGCCAGCGACCGCCGATCATTCCGCCGGCGATGCCGGTGCCGATCACTGCAATCAGGACGATCGAAAAATACAGGCCGTGTGCGCTCCCCGAGGTCCGGCCTGAACCTGCCGTGGCGGCCATCAGCATGAAGCAGCCGGCGCAGACGGCGATCGCGACGAACAATCCCGCAGCGAACGCTCCCATTGACATTCCGGGATGGCCCGGCCCGCCGTAGGGCCTGGGCCGGCGATAGTCGATTACGTGCGAACCTGTGGATGGTGGCAAGGGCGGCGGTACTGGAAAGGGCCTGGAAAGCTCGTTCGGTCCGGTGATTTCCCGCTGCCGATTCACAGACTGCGCGATCGCCGCCAGCACGGTCAGGATGATCGCGATGACCGCCACGAACAGTCCCAGGAAAGTTCCAACGTGATACAGCGCCGCGAATAAGCCAACCGAGATGATCAAACCCAGCGGCAGAAGCGCAACCGCACCCAAGCGCGAATCGCGATTGGCCTGCTCGTCGAGAGGAAGCACGCGCATCGGCCCGCGTGGCGACGGCGCCGGGAGCGGCAGGGGGGCTGCGCTCGTTTCCGCTTCCGTTTCCGTTGGTTCGCGATTGATTTTCGCGAGGCATCGTGGGCAGGTCAGTTGCATCGGCGCAGTGATGCTGACCGTGAGACTTCGGCCACAGCGCGGGCAGATGACCGTGATCGCCATCATGACGTCTGTCCTTCGCCGGTCGCGGGGTTGGGAGCGTCTTGAGCTGCGACGTCTGTACTGGCGGTGACCGGATAGCGCTGCGCGATTCGCCGCGCCTGTCGAACCGCCTGCGCTGCGAACAGTCCCGCCACGAACAAGGTCAGCACGATGATCGCCTCATCGCGTCGCGGGATGCGCAGCTCCGGAGTCGCGTAATACTTTTGGAAGCCGACGACGTACCACGCGTAGTGCGCCAGCAGCACGAGATACCCGCCGATCGCGCAAGCGGTTGAGACGTACGCGTGTCGAAGCGACAGCCGCAGCGGCGATGCGGCGATGACCAGCACATACAGCAAGATCAGTGGCGATTTAGGCCCTCCGTTGAGCGCGCACAGCAGCGTGATCATGCCAGTGTCGAGCAGCGTGGAGAGGTACTTCAGCTCGCGGGGGACCTGCCGGCGGATTAGCCGCATGTGCAGCGCCGCCGCCGCGCCGGCCCAGATCAGGCAGAGCCACGTGATGCGCTCGTGATACGCGCGGCGCACCGCAGCGTCCCCCGGCGCGATGAAATATTCGACAAGATGCCGGCCGTAGAACAGGACGAGGGCGAGAATGCGGATGAGGTTGACACGAATTTCGCCCGCCCACGCTTCCAGCCGTTGCGTGTCGAGCCAATTCTGTTCCGATGCATCTTCGTCCATTCAGCGTCGGATATTCTCCGTCGCGATGCGCCGAAGTCCAACGATGCACGCGGTGATTCCGAGCGCACACGCAGCTTGAATCGCGCTTAAGCCGAGAAGCGGCTTGCTCGAAGGCTTTATGAACTCGACGAGAAAGCGGAACGACAGGTAGCCGAGCATGAACCAGCGGAACGCGCGGCCGTCGGCAACGTGCCGCGACGTGAGCCACAGAAGCGCGCCGAGAATGACGAGGCACGCAATCTCGTAAAGCTGTGTTGGATGGCGCGGTCCGTCGCCGAAATCGACCGCCCACGGCAGGCTTGTGTGGTTGCCGTACGTGTGATCGGGCAGGCCGGTGAGGAAGCAGCCGATCCGTCCGACCGCGATTCCCACGATGAGCGCGAACACGAACGCGTCGCCGGTGCGCGCGTGCACCTTGAGATACTTCTTCATCAGCTCGACGCCCATCCACCCGCCGAGCAGTCCGCCGACGATCGTTTTTCCGCCGAGCCAATACTGCGGATCATGTCGCAGGTAATCCTGCGGCGATTCGAGAAACGCGAGGATCCGCGAGCCGAACAGCGCGCCGAACACGCATGCAACGATGATCCAGATCGTCGATTCGTCGCTGACGCCAGCGGCCGAACGCGCGGCGCTGCGACGTCGAAGCAAGAGGAAAGTTTGAAATCCCAGCACGTACCCGGCCGTCTCGAACACGGCGTGCGCCGGGATCGTCACGCCGACCACGTGAAATTCAACCGGAAATGTCACTCGCCAAGTATCCCTCGATCAGCTTGTCACGATCAACTCCGGCTGATTCGAGCTGGCTTCCTTGGAGCTCAGCTTCGTCGTCGTCACCGTGCGCTGGAGGTTGCGCAGGACCAGCGTCACTTCGTTCTGGCCGCTGGCTTTCACGGCTTTCAGGAACGTGGTGAGATCGAAGATCCACCACTGGTCGGCGGTGGACGTCGAGACGATCGCGCTGGACTGCAGCGTGCCGAGCGGCGGACGGTTGTTGTACGTCAGCGAGCTGTCGGTGAAACTCGCCTTGCCCGCGCTGTACACGCCGAGCTGCACGTTGGCGTTCTGCACGCCGCTGAGCCGGCCGAACACGCGAAGCTTGGCGCTGGTGATCACGTTCAGGCTGCTGAGGTCCAGCCGCAGGTAGGTGTCGCGCTGGAAGTCGGCGGACTTGTAGCTCTTGACCAGCAGGTCGGTCGAGTCGCCAAAGCTGGTGTCAGCCTGGTCGCCGCCCTGCACGTAGCTGTCGGCCGTCGGGTTGAACGTGTTGGTGACGGTCGTCGGGAAATAGAGCAGGCCGTACGGCACAGTCTGTTCGCCGTTGCCCGAGTTCGAGTAGCGGAAATCGATCGAGGCGTCGCCGGTGTCGTGGATGTATTCAAGAACGATCGGATACTTCGTCCCTCCGCCGGTGAGGTCGATCGCGCCGGTCAGCGTGCGGACTTCGTTGGCGGGCGTGAGCGAGTTGATCACGATCTGTCCGTTAACGCGCAACCGCACGCCGCCGTCGGTGACGATGCTGAACGTGTAAGTGTCGTCGTCAGCGGCTTGGATCTTGCCATTCCAGCGAACGGCCCATGTGTCGCGCGCGATCGCGGCGTCGGGCTTGCCGTGGCCGAAATCAAAGCTGATGAACTTGTCGTTGCGCGTGATCTGCGTGCCGGTAAAGTTCTTGTTGTTGAAGTACACCCCCTGCAGTCCCTTGGTCACCTGCGGCACGTATACGGCCGTGTAGGTGTAGCGCTTGCCGGGTGTCGAGATCTCATGCGCGATGTCGCCGCCATCCGACCAGTGATCGAACACGTATGTTCGACCATTGAGATCCTGCGTGGCGGGGGCGTTGAGCTCGCGGGCGATGCCCTGCACACCGTTGAACGTTGTTCCGCCGGCCGCGGTGTCCTGGCCGTCGAGGTTCACGATGAAGCTGCTGATGTTGGGCTTGACCGTGATGTTCGCGGTGAGCGGCGTAATGTCGCGCGTGGTGGTTGCTGTCAGACCGTTCGAGTCGGTGACCTTGAGGATCACGCGGAAGAAGACGTTGCTCTTGGTGTAGGGCGTGATCGTCGGGATGACAAACGATCCGGTCGTTGCGCCGGTCGTTGGTTGCACGAACGGGCGAACAACGCTGCCGGTGTGGTAGTCGACCTGCCAAGTGAAGCCGGACGCGGGAATGGCGCCGTCCTCTTCATCCGAAGCGGTGCCCGAATACGTGAACGCCTGCCCCGCGTAGAACGTTGTGCCCACGGTGGGCGTCAGAATCGTCGGCGTCGGCGGCGTGTCGTCGATCACCGTCAGCGTCGCGGCGTTGCTAGTAACTTGGCCGACGTTGTTCGAGATCGTTACGGTGAATTGCGCGCCGTCGTCCTGTGCGGTGGCAGAGTCGACGGTGTAACTGGCGCTGTTGGCGCCGGGAATGTCCTGGCCGTTGCGCTGCCACTGGAAGCTGAGCGGCGCCTGTCCGCTGGCCGAGACGGTAAACGTCGCGCTCTGCGACACGCCCACTTGCTTGTCCGAAGGCTGCGAATCAATGCTTGGCGGCTGCGCTTCGGTGTTGCGGATAATCGAGATGAAACCGCTGTCGTCCTGGTCGTCGCCGTCGTGGAATCGGCCGAGGTAATACAGCGCGCCGTCCGCCCCGATGTCGAGATCGACCGGCGCGCCAACGTTGTCGGCGAAGTCTTCGACGTCGTGAGTGCTTGTGTCCATCGTGCGGATGAACCCGCCGCCGATGTCGGCGAAGAAATATTTGCCGAGATACTGCGACGGAAAGCTGCCGCTGCCCGGATAGAACACGCCGCCGGTGATCGCGTTGGCGGTGAAGTGGCCGTAGTAGTAAATCGGGTCGGTGATCCCATTCTGGCCGAGTCCGTTCTGTCCTTCCTGCTGCGGCCAGCCGTAGTTGTTGCCGGCGCCGCCTTCGTTCACTTCTTCATACGAGTCCTGGCCGACATCGTTGATGTACATCAACCCGGTGCCTTCCTGAAAAGCGAAGGTGAACGGATTGCGAAAACCCAGAGCCCAGATCGCGCGGTTGTTCCCGGTGTTGGTGTTGAAGAACGGGTTGTCGTTCGGGATCGAGCCGTCGGAGTTCAGGCGAAGGATCTTGCCTTCGAGGTTGCCCAGGTCCTGCGAATTTTCCGGGTGCTGGTTCTCGCCCACGCTGATATAGAGCTTGCCGTCGGGCCCGAAGTGCAGGCCGCCGCCGTCGTGATAAAGCTGGCTGGCGTCGAGATCGTCCAGATCAAAGAGGGTAGTGGCCGAGCCGGCAGCGACGTCGCCGTTGGCGGTAAAACGCGCCAGCCGGTTGTGGAACGTGCCGTTCTGCAGCGGGGTCGTGTAATAGATGTAAACGAACTGGTTATTGCTAAAGTCCGGGTCGAACACGATGCCCAGCAGCCCGTGTTCGCCGTTGCTGCGCACATCGACGTGCGCGAATGGCTGAGTGAGCAGTTGGCCGTTCTTCACGACGCGAACGTCGCCGGTCTGCTCGGTTACGAAAATTCGGCCATCGGGCGCGATCGCCATCGACGTCGGGCTGAACAAGCCGCTGGTGAGCTGCGTATCGGAGAAACCGTCCGGCACATTGGCCAGCATGCGGCGCGATTCCAGGACTTCCGCGACAACGGGCATGGCCGCCTTGACAAGCTGCTGCTTCGTGCCGCGCGACCAAACGGGCGACGAAATCAGACGACGATACGACCGAGAGAACCAGTTCGACGACATCGCTACATACTCCAATGAAGGGGGTGGACCCCAGGGCCACGACTGCGCGCGCGGGGCGACCGCTATAGAACACATGGCGGCCGCTCGCGTGTGCGGGACCCCTCGAGCACGGTTTTGTGCGGGATCACGCACGGACAGACCGGAAACGCGAACGTGCCACAGTGTCCGCGCGGCCCATTTGCGGTCAAGTCGGGAAACGCGAAATTGCTTAATCCTGCACGAAATTAAGAAAATGTATCGGCGGCTTCATTTATTTTTATAGGGCTGCTTTGCCCGCGCCGCGCACTTTTTCACCGCGCGTAACGGCCGTTTTCGAAACCATCTGCGCCCGTGCGGCGCAATCGATGCGCCGTGAGGCGCTCCGGCTTTATCGGAAGAAGCGGTGCGTTCGATCTTGAAATTGATCGCGCGAACGACACAATGCGATGCAACACTTGCATGGCGCACGCGCGCGTGTCTCCAGTCCTTTTCGCGCGGCGCATGAACTTACGGACGCGCACGGGCACACTTGAGCGCGTGCTTTTGTAGAGTTTGACCTTCGGCCGACGGACTGGCCGATAGACCGAATGGTGTTCGGGCCTTCAGGCGTCGCTCGTGACGCAGGCCACATTCGGGCGACCGTTTCTTGCAGGCGCGTTCCGGTTATCGGCCGTGGGCAGCAGGCGAGCAGCGGAGACCCAGGGACGGGTGGCACGATGGATTCATTTCTTATCCGCGGCGGAAATTCGCTTCGGGGCAAAGTCGAAATCTCCGGCTCAAAAAACAGCGCGCTGCCGATCCTCGCCGCCTGCCTGATGGCCGAGGAAAAGACCACGCTGCGCGGCGTGCCGCGCCTCAGCGACATCAACTCGATGATCGGCCTGATCAAAGAGCTCGGCTGCGACGTCTACCGGCACGAGCCGAGCGGCGACTCCGGCATGACCGGCGGCCCGCCCCTCAACGGTCCGCTCGACATTACCGTCAAGAGCGAGAAGAACTGCGAAGCGCGATACGACATCGTGAAGACGATGCGCGCCAGCATCTGCGTGCTCGGTCCGCTGCTCGCCAAGCGCGGTCGGGCGATCGTGTCGATCCCCGGGGGATGCGCGATCGGCGATCGGCCGGTCGATCTCCACGTGCGCGGTCTCGAAAAGCTTGGCGCGATGTTCCGAAACGAAAACGGCAACATCGTCGGCGAGGTGCGCGGGCGACTGAAAGGCTGCCGCATGTATCTCGGCGGCGCGCAGGGGCCGACCGTGCTGGGCACGATCAACGTGATGTGCGCGGCCGCGCTTGCGGAAGGCGACACGGTGCTGGTCGGCGCGGCGTGCGAGCCGGAAGTCGTCGACTGCGCCGACATGCTCAACAAGATGGGCGCGAAAATCCGCGGGCAGGGGACGCCGGAAATCCGCATCGAAGGCGTCGAAAAGCTCCGCGGCGTCGAGCATCGCATCATCCCAGACCGCATCGAGTGCGGCACGTTTATCATTGCCAGCGCTATCACCAACAGCCCGCTCGAGCTGAAGCATTGCAACCTCGATCACCTGATTGCCGTGACCGACCTGCTCGAAGAAATGGGTGTGCGCATGACGCGCGAGAACGGGACGATCTTCGTCAATCCCACCGGCCGGCCCAGGCCGATCGAGATGACCACGCAGCCGTATCCCGGATTCCCGACCGATTTGCAGGCGCAGCTCATGGCGCTATTGTGCGTGGCCGACGGCATCAGCGTGATCACCGAGCGGATTTTCCCCGATCGCTTCCTGCACGTTGGCGAGCTCAATCGCATGGGCGCGCGCGTCCGCAAGGAAGGACCGACCGCGATCATCCAGGGAACGATGGAGCTGGCCGGCGCGCCAGTGATGGCGAGCGACCTGCGCGCCAGCGCCGCGATGGTCCTTGCCGGCCTGATCGCGCGCGGCACGACCCGCATCGACCGCGTTTACCACATCGATCGAGGCTACGAGAAGATCGAAGAAAAGCTCCGAGCGCTCGGGGCTGACATCACTCGAATAAAAGAGTCGCGCGCCGTCGCGTGAAGTGACGACCTGCCTCGCGCTATCGTGTTGCAGGCGAATGGGTGAAGGGAACTCCTTCTAGCACGATCTCGTGGTTGAAATACTGGTCGAGCTCCACGCTTGCAGCCGCGGCCGCCGCGCTCGGCCGCAGAACGAGATCGAATCGATCGCCGTAAAGTCCCGGCACGTCCTGATAGATTGCGTAACTCGTCTTGGTTGAATTGGCTGCGACTTGCACGGTCGCATTCAGCTTTTGCTCGATCGAGCCAAGCCGCAGATACACGTCGAACGCAAGCGGCGCGGGCGAAGTGTCGATCACCAGCCGGCCGTAGAGAGAATCTGTACCTGTGCGAATCTCAAACCCCTCCGGAGAGATCGCTCGCTTGACCGCGTCGATCATCACAGGATCAACGAGCGGCGTTACGCTTTTTTCGCTTGCGGGCAAGAGAATCCATCTAGCATCCAGGGAAACTTCAAATTCTTCTGCTGGCAGCGATCGCCTGTTATCATGCAGCGAAACGACGGTGACCAGTTCGAACGTGTGTTCGCCTTCGCGCAGGCGGTCGAACAGTGCCGGGTCCGGCTGCTGCGCTGAACTGTAGCCGCCGGCGAAGCGCCAACTCAGGCTCGGGCCGTCTCCGTGAAAATCGTCGGCTACCTTATCGATCCGATGACGAGGCGCCATGCGGATGTCGAACGATCGATTCGCCCGCCTGATCTCGGTGCTGACCGTGTACGGAACTGGGTCGCCTCGGCGAACGCGAGGACGCACCACCAGCTTCATCCTTAGCGCTTGATGCAAGTAGCGGTGCCATCTTGCGGCGTCGAGATGCTCATTCTCATGAGCACTTTCGACGAGCTCGCCCCAGCGCGGATCCCACATCTTTGCGTTCTGCTGCTCGGACAACGCAGCGTCGATGATGTCGTTCAACTGGCCTGCGCTAAGTTCTCCGGCGGTGCTGCGCCGCTGAAGTTCGGACAGCGCTCGATTGCTGCTCGCGGTCGGCGTGGTGCTGCGCGCACTGTGCTGAACCATCCACAGCGGCTCGTATTGCAAGAGATCGATGTTCTGCGTGCTGATGTACGTTTGAGTTCCGAGCCCGCAACTCGCAATCGCGCTCACTACGATTCCCAACAGCATCGTTCGGCGGCGGCGGTCACGGTGCCCGACGGTGATCGGGTTCGGCGCGTACAGATCGGCGCCGCACTCCGAGCAGCGAAAGGTGTCGGGCGGCAGCCCGAGCAGGTCGAACCCGCAGCGGCCGCAAAGCGGGTGATCATCGATCGGCCGACCCCGCAAGCCACGGGCGAGCAGAACGATTCCAACGATCAACAAGATGGACAGCGCAATCGACATTGAAAGATGCTCGTCGTGCGGCGACCACGGGACGCGCAGATAACGACTGCTCCATGGTCAATGTATTTCTCATTCGGAAAGAAATGTGGTGCAGCTTAGCGACTTGGTTGCGTGGTCAGGTCCAGAAAATTCTTTGACAGATCCTGTCCCTGCCATTTGTTGGCGACCACTGTCACGGAATTGTCGCGGTTGATCGTGAACACGATCGTGCCTTCGTGGAAATCGGGCGGCAGGGCGGGCTTCACTTTGGCGAGCCAGTCGTGCGATTCGCCGGATTCGCTTTTCCAGCGCACGTTGGCGGTGTTGGGCAGCGGCGCTTTTACGCCGACCATCACGTACAGCGCGTGGGGTTCGATGTGTTCGGCGTGCGGCTGGCGCTCGCCGGGATATCGCACGCGCGCATCGTGAATCGTCGCCGAAGTTTCGTTGGCGATCGCGATGCTCCGCGTCGGCGGCGCGAACGTCTCGCAGCCCGCGAGCGCAATGCATGTCAAGGCCAGAATCGACGCGCGGATCATCCCAAAAAACTCCCGATTAAAGACGTTTCCTCGCAGCCGACTCGAGCCAAACACGATCGGCGTTCTTCGAAATTCCGATCCACTCATAGAACAGCAGGTACGCCAGCGCACCGCCGAGTTGTCCCTGCGCATCGTTGGGCCGGCGTAACTGTTCTACCGGTATCCCGCTGTCGGCGCGGTTGAGTGTCGCGACGATCTCGGCCGCGCGATCCAGGTTGATCCCGCGCACGCGGTTCGCATTGCGAAGCTTGTCCAGCGCGTCGAGAACGAAGCGCGGCCCGGTGAGAAAAATATCGACAAATCCAGAAACCGTCACGCGCGGGTTCGCAACAACGCTGATCAGCATGCCCATCTGAGCGCCGAGAACATAGGGCAGGGGCGAGGCGCCGCCGAATTCGACGACCGTTTCTCCGGAGTAGCTGCCGCGGGTGCGCCGCTCGGTCCATAGCCGTTGCGAACCAGAACATGGTTCCCACCGCAAGCGGCCCAACGAACAGCAGGGGGATACCGATCGCCAGAAGCATCACAACTCAGCCGGAAAGCATGTTCTCGCGCTGCGTAAGGCGCTCGCGGATCGGCAGTAGCTTGGGTACATCGCGATCGCGCCCGGCGGTCGATAATCCAGCGATGCTTGTGGCACGTTCGAATGCCTTCCCCTTTCTTCGAGATGAGCTTGTCAATTTGTCGAGCTGCTCGAAGAATTCGCTCCGGGCGGGAAAATCGCTTTGAGCAGCGGCTCGACGCGCGATTGCCACGCGGGCTCGTTGAACTCGGCGCCTTGAACTTCTTCGTAGACGTAATCCTGTCCCTTGCGTAGCCCGGCCGAGTCGAATGCCGCGGTGAGCTCGTGCACGTCGGCCAGCGCGGTTGACGCCACCTGCGGATCGCTGACCTTGGCTGGATCAGTAATCGGCGGATAGCCGGCGCCGTTGCCCTTGGTGCCCATGTCGATGTACCAGCGGGTGCCGCGCACGAACTTCGCTTCGTTCATCAGCTCCGGCAGCAGCTTCTTTTGTCCATCGGGCGACCGCAACCACGGCGAGCAAACCGCGACCGCGCCGAACACGTCGGGATGAGTCTCGGCGACATAGATGCTGACCAGCCCGCCCATCGCGCTTCCGCCGATCGCGGTGTGCTCGCGCTCTTTCATCGTTCGATAGCGCGCATCGACGAAGGGTTTCAGTTCTTCGACGAGGAACTTTCCGTACGCGTCCGCCTTCGAGTCGGGATGCTTCGCATCGTTCGTGCTCATGCCCGGAGGCGTGTATTCGCTGTTGCGCAGCTCGGTGTTGAAAACGCCCACGATGATCGCCGGCGAAACCTGGTTGGCCTGCATCAGGCGGTGCGCTGTTTCGTCCATCTTCCACTCGATGCCGTTGAAGCTGGTCGCTTCGTTGAACAGGTTCTGCCCGTCCTGCATGTAGAGCACCGGATAGCGCCGCTCTTCGGCCGACTCGTAGTCGGGCGGAAGAAGGACGACCACGTTCCGCTTCATGGCCAGATATTTCGATGGGAACTGGTTGTGGACGATGATGCCGGGGATCATCGTGATTCTGCCGGGCACGCTCTTGCCGTGATCGGCCCACGACGACACGGTGACTTCGACCGGCTTGTTGGCTTCGACGACGACGTCGTGGTTCTCGACTTCCTGATCGTTGGCGCCTTTCTCGACCGTGCCCCACGTGCCTCGATTCACTTTGAACGCATAGTTCACGCCGTTCATCAGCTCGACCGTGCCAACCCACTTGCCGTCGGGCTTCTTCTCGAGCGGCAGCCCGGTCTCGGCCTGCCAGTTCCCCATATTCGGCGCGCTGCCGCAGATGTAGATCAACTGGTTGTCGGGCGTGTCGGATGGCGCTTTGACGATGAACTGCACCGGCACCATCTTGGCGGCGTCCTTGCGCGCGGTCTGCGCATCGGCGGCGGCCTCGACCTGCGATGTGTGCAGGAAGTACCAGACGCCGATCCCCGCCATCACGATCAGGAACAGCGAGAACAGCACGCCGACGGTCTGCTTGGCTTGGGTGGTCATTGTGCGAGAAATGATAACGAGCCGATCGCCCAGCGCATATCTAACTCGCCTGACCGCGACTCCCAACCCTAGCGAAGAGCTGAAAATTATTCTCAGGATGTTCTCAGATTGCGAAATTGATCGTTGCCTGGTGTGAACAAAGCCAATACGTTGTGTCTCACGATACATCCACCATTTGGAAGGGAGGATGGACCTACACATACAATTTCAGCTTGTTCCACACGCACACGCCGCCCCTTTTTCACTACGAACTGACACCCAGGATGGAGCGAGAACATGTGCAATATCGCCGCAGGCGCAGCCTTGCTGCGCGTTTCCAGCGTGTCCCTGATTTTCATCGCTTTAGCCGCCGCACCCGTCGCCGCGCAAAGCGCATCGCAGCAGGTCGACCAAGGCTCGCATGCGACGCCGATCATCCACGTCGGCGACCCATATCCTGGCCGGCCGGGGGAAACCGTCGGGCAGTTCTTTGACGACTCCCCATTCACCGCCGGCATGCGCGACGCTGCCGGCAACGTGCCGTTTGTCGCAATGCGCTCGAGTGGCACCGACTGCGACTTGCTCAGCTATCACACCTCCAACGGATCGATCACGCCGATGCTGCAGGGCGGGGCGCTGACGGCCGAGGGCCTTGCGATCGACTCGCTGTTTCCGACTCCGGTTAGCGCGAACCTCAGCGGGCAGACCATCGTGGACGGCGTTATCCGCGATATTCCGACCGGCCTGAACACCGGCGCGGTCCTTTCGATCGCGCCCGGCGGCGCCCAGGCGCGCATCGTCGCGTCGGTCATCATGCCCGTGCCAAACCAGTCGCAAGCGTCTTGGGTGGACGTAATGATCTCGACACCGCCGCTTGGCGGGATCAACTACAACATTAACAGCGCCGGCATCGTCGCGCAGAAATCGACCTTCAAGATCGGACCAACCGAGCATCTCGGCGTATACAACTGGACGGCGGCAGGAGGACTGAAGCGCGTGATCGATGACACGCAGGCTGTGCCCGGGCATACGAACGCACGATGGGTGACGTACGTGCGCGGCGCGAGCGACAGCACGCCGTTCGATCCATTTCAACTGCAGCTCACCGACACCGGCGAGACGATCTTTCAAGGCAAGTTCAAGATCGGCACAGCGCTTTCGCGCGGCTTATTTCGCGCGTCGTCCGCGGGCGCGATCACCGCGATCGTCGATCCGGCGCGCGGCGACCAGGTTCCGGGCCGGCCGGCGGGATACGGGTTCTTCTCGATCCCGGGCCGGCCGCTGGCTAACCGAAACGGCGACGTCGCGTTTGAAGCCATCGACAACGTGATCTTCGATCGCGGTGTGTATCTCCAGCGCGGCGCGGGCCAACCGGTGACGAAGGTCCACGACAGCAGCGACCCGATTCCGTCGGTACCTATCGGCACGCGGCAGACGTTCATTAACCTCCTGGCAATGAACGATCATGCCGACACCGTGATCAACGCGTTCTTCGGCGCCGGAGGCGACGCGCGCCAGGCGCTGCTGCTTTGCACCGCGGCGGGCGAGACGAAGCTGATCGCGCGATCCGACCGGATGACCGGACTACCGGCCGATGCGAAGCTGGTCAGCTTTGACGGCAGAACGGCGATCAACGACGCCGGCGACGTGCTCAGCGATGTAACGTTCCAGGACGAAGTAACGCCTTTCATCACACTGCGTATGCATACCTGAACGAGGAAGATCAGTTCGTTCGCGTGCTGTCGCAGGGAGACGTGATCGACGGCATGATGGTGGACAACTACACCCTTGTTCGTTCCGCCATCCAGCGGCGGGTTCGGCAACACGTTCACGACCGACCGCCACTTCATCGCCGACGTGCGCCTGGTGCCGCTGCCCGGCGCTGCGCCGGGCGCCAGTCCGACCTGGGGTGTGTATGACTTTGAAGTCGTGTTGCCCGAGCCGGGCATCGCGAGCTTGATGATGCTCGCAACGATCTCCCGCGTGATACGCCGAACCCGGCAGCGTCGACGATAATCTCTCTGCCTTTCCCAGTAATGGGGAGAGGCAGCGTTGGCGACACAAAAATTTTTGAAAACGGACGAGCGTGCTGGCTTACGCGGCCTTGGCTGCGGTGGGCTTGGTGTACCTACGCTTGATCGGCTTGGTGATCATCCCGTTGCGGATGGCCTTGGTGCTGACCTTGATGCGGACAATGCGACCGTTCACAACCGCGCGGACCTTTTGAATGTTGGGCTTGAACTTGCGCGCGGTGATGCCGGTGACCTTCGTGCCCACGCCGCCCAGATACTTCGCTTTGCCGCGATGGGTGATCTGGTTGCCGAAGGTGGTTTTTTTGCCGGTATAAGCGCAAACGCGGGGCATAAACGTCCTTTTCTTTCCAATCTTTGGGGCGGGGAGTGTAAGCAAACCTAGGTTGCATTGCAAGGTATGCGAAATCAACCGATTAGACGCGGTTGGTTCTTCGTCTTTTCTTGTAATCGCGTCGGCGTTCGCGCGGTCGGTAGCATTTCATGCGTGGAAGCAGTGAACGGCAGAATCGACCTCGAACCAAAGGAGATCGCATGGTTGCCGTTGGCAGCATCTTCGACCTCCGCGGGCCCGAGTTTCTACGACTCTACATTTTCCTGCTTTGCGGTGCGACGCTCGTCGCGATTGTACTGCGGTGGATGATGCGCGCACCCGGTGCAGCCGGAAGCGCGCTCTCGTTTGCGCGGGGCTTGGATCGTTACGAAATTGCATACCTCACCGGCGGGTTGGCGACTGCGAGCGCTGCGGCGCTGGCGACGCTGCTTCACCGCGGGATCGTCAAAATAAAGACCGGCCGACTCAGCGTTGATTGCTCTGCCGGCGACTCGGTCTTGCGCGAACTGCATCCCCTGGAGACGGCCATCTATGCAGCACTGGCAGACAACGAGTTTGTGGCGCCGCGAGCACTGCGCAGCCGCGCGTCCGAGGTATTTCGCTCCAGCCGACTGGAAGCGCGCGAGCTCGTGCTGCCGGCGGGTCGTGTCGCAACGATCCGATTTCTCTGCGCGCTGCCGCTGCTCATCGTGTTGACGCTCGGGTTCATGAAGATCAGCATCGGCTTGTCGCGCAATCGGCCTGTCGGGTTCCTCGTGATGCTGTCGATCGCGACGTTCATCGTCGCGTTGATCGCCCTGTGCAAGAGGCTGACGCGAACGCGCCGCGGCGATGCGGTGCTCAGCGCGATGCGAGCAGAGCACGCGGCACTGCGATCCACTGCCAGCAGCAGGCCCCGGCAGCTTGAGCTCGAGGACCTGACTATGGCGTGCGCGTTGTTCGGACCGGCGATTTTCGCCAGCGCCGGCGATACGGAATATCGCGACTTGGCGCGGCGATTCGTACCGACGATGCAGGGCGGCGATGGGTCCGTTGCCGCCGGGTGCGGCAGCAGCAGCGGCGGTGGCGGATGCGGTGGCGGATGCGGGGGCGGCGGATGTGGCGGATGCGGAGGTGGGTCATGAGTCATCGCAGTCGTCGATCGTTGGCATTGGGTGGATTGGGGATCGGCTGGCGTGCACCGATTGCGCTGATGATCGAGCGACGGAGCGATCTCGGATTCGTCGAGGTGATCGCCGAGCACGTCGAGCCGGCCCTAGGCGTCCCGCAACCGCTGGCGAACCTGCAATCGCGCGGCGTGCGAGTCGTGCCGCACGGAATTTCATTGTCGCTCGGCGGCGCGGAGCGTCTGGATCGCGCGCGAGTGAAGCACCTTGCGTCGGTCGCCAAGCTCCTGGACGCACCGCTGGTGAGCGAGCACATCGCGTTCGTCCGCGCGGGCGGAGTTGAAGCGGGGCACCTCCTGCCCATCGCGCGGACGCGGGCGTCGCTCGACGTCCTGGTCGAGAATGTAAGAATCGCGCAGGACCTGCTGCCGGTTCCTCTGGCGCTGGAAAACATCTCGGCACTGTTCGAGTGGCCAGGCGCGGAAATGAGCGAGGCGGAATTTCTGGCAGAGGCGTTCGACCGCACCGATGCGCTGATGCTGCTCGACCTGGCAAACGTTCACGCAAATGCGAAGAACCTGGGCGGCGATCCGATGGCCCTGCTCGAGGCGCTGCCGCTGGACCGTCTCGCGTACGTGCACATCGGCGGCGGTGAGGAGCGCGACGGCGTGTATCACGATACCCATGCGCACGCGGTGCCGGCCGAAGCGATCCTGCTGGTCGAAGAGCTGGCAGGCCGAGTGAATCCGCCGGGGTTCATGCTCGAACGGGACGAGGATTTTCCCGGCGATGCGGAGATGAACCGCGAGCTGGATCGGATCGCCGCGGCGGTCAAGCGTGGAGCGGCGAAGCGACGGGCGCGAAAACGGGTCCAGGTATGAGCGAATCGGATCGTCAAACCATCGCAGAGTCACAGGCGAGGCTCGTGCAATCGCTTCGCGAGAACGGCCGCCCGCTCGACGGATTCGATGCGAAACGACTCGAGCTCACGGCGGCCGTGCTGGCGCGGAAACGCGAGCGGGCGCGAGCTCTGCATCGACAAGAGCTGCGGACGATGCTTGCCCGGGCGTGGCTGCGGTTTCTCGCGGCCATTCGACGCGGGCAAACAAAAAGCCCCGGAGGAAGTTAACCCTCCGGGGCTCCGTGTAATCGCATCAATTTCGCAGGCTGCGGTTATCCACCCGTCTTCGTGTTCATCATCGGGAAGTGCTCGGCTTCGATCTCGCGCTGGATGATGATCGTGGGTTTCACGAGGATCAGCAGCACCTGCTCGTCCTTGACGAAGCCGCGGTTGGTGAACAGCCGCTTGAGGAACGGGATCTTCGAGAGGATCGGCACGCCTTCCTCGCGCTCGATTTCGCCAGCGAGGGTTTGGCCGCCCAGCAGCAGGGTGCCGCCGTCCGGGACGGACACGGTGGTGCGCACCTGTGTGATTTGAATTTCCGGCTGCTGGATGTTGCCGGTCGTGAACAGCGGCTGGGTCGTGCTGTCGCCGCCGAATTGGAAGTTGCCGCCCACCGGGAAGGTGGTGAGGTTGAGCAAGCGCGACAGCGTCGGCCGCAGCGTGAGCGTCACGTATTTTCGGTCGGAGCTGACGGTTGCCTGCACATCGAGCAATACGCCGGTTGAGACGAGGCTGATGACCGGATCGAAGCCAACCGCGCCCTGTCCGACGACCGGATTGAGGTCGCTGACGTATGCGCGTTCCGTCGAGACCAGCACGAACGCTCGCTGGCCGTTGAACAATGTGACGCGCGGGGCGGTGACCTGGGTGCTGTTGACCTGCGCCTGCGTGGCGCGGAGCAGCACGCTGACCGACCAGTCGTCGAGGAACGTGAAGCCGGTGGACAAGGCGGAACCGATGAAGTTCGTGCCGCCCAGGTTGCCCGGCAGCGTCGTATCAAGTCGCGACGCCTGCGTGAAGCTCGAGCTGGTCTGGTTGATGACGATCGGGCCGGGGATGTTGCCGGCCACGCCGTTCAGGCCGAACGCCATTTGCACGTCCAGGCCGATGTCTTCGAGGAAGTTTCGCTGCACGAAGAGGAAGCGTGCTTCAATCGTTACCTGGATCGCGCGGGTCTCACGAAGCTGCTCGAGAAGCCGCACGAGGGCGCGCTGATTTTCTGGCGTCTGTGTGACGATGAGCTGGCCGGCAAGCTCGCGGACGGAGCCCACGTTGCCGCCGTTGTCCTTCCAGCTTTCCGAAGCGACCGTGTCTTCGATGAGCTTGATGATCGCGTCGACGAGCTCAGTGCGGCTCGGGCCGTTGTCGTCGCCCTGACCGCCGCCACCGCCGCCACCACCGCCACCGAAGATGCCGCCGCCACCGCCACCACCTCCGCCGCCACCACCGCCGCCGCCGCCACCACCGCCGCCGAGATTAAAGTCGGGCGCATCGGTGAAGTCAGGGACGTTGATGATCAGGTCGCGGATGTCGTACACGCGGGTGACGACGTTCTTGGCGAGGTCTTCTTCTGTCGAGATCGAGATAACGCCTTCGTCGATCGTGTATGCGAGCTTCACGCCCGCGCCGCCGGACACTTCCGCGAGGATCGTGTTCAGCGCCTTGGATAGCTTGACGTTGCGCAGCCGCGCCGTCACCTGCGTGGTGCGGTCGATGCCGGCCGTCTCAAGCGCTTTCCAGTTGACGAAGATGTTGGCCTGCGTGATATCGCGGAGGAAGTCCACGACGTCGGTGAACGGCACGCCGGGGAAGTTGAGTTCCGGCAGCACCTTGTCGAGCTGAACCGCGGCCGCCTGGTCGGCAGCGAGCTCGCCGCGTTCCAGAGCCACCGACTTCTCGCGGATCTCCGTCAGTTCCGGCCAGTTGTCGGGATAACGAAGGATGTCGTTGTACGGGATCTTCTTTTCTTCGACTTCGTTCAATTGGCGCGTGAAGTTGCGATCGAAGGCTTCGCGATACTTGCGCTGCTGTGCGAGCAGAGCGCGGTCTTCGATGAGCGGCCGCACGCCGACAGCGTAGTCGTTGTTGGGATCGATCGTGAGGATCTGATCGACTACGCCGAGCGCCGCTTCGTAGCGGGCCTGCTCGACATCCTGGCGTGCCGTCTTGATCAGCGCCGCGATGGTGCGGCGTTTTTCAACCTGCTCGCGCGAAAGACGGTCTCGCAGATTGCCGGCGGATTCTTCTTGCGCGTGCCGGATCTCCTCTTCCCGCGTGCGCGTCTCCGCCTGCGCGATCATCTGGCTGGTCGCGCTCAGGCTGGCGTCGAACTGGCGAACTTCGTCTGGCGTGAAGATGGTCGGATCCTGATCGCGAGCCACGCGCGCCCGTCCAAGAGCTTCGGACGCCACGGCGAACTCGTTGCGATTCACAGCGCGTCGCGCATCCTCGATCGCGGTGTTGAACTGGAAGCGGATGTACTGGCGGCGCGTTTCAACATCCTGTTTGCGACGCTCCAGCGCATCCTGCTGCATGCCGGCGGCCTGGCCGGTCGCACCCATCAACTGGTCGCGGCCGGAAATTGCCGCGGCGTTGTCGGGATCAAGCTCAGCAGCGCGGCTATACAGCTCCAGCGCTTCGGTGGGCCGATTGGCTACGCGGGCGGCATCGGCCTGATCGACAAGCTGCTGCGCTTGCGCGACATCCTGCTGGCGCTGCGATCGCGCCGCGTCGGCGGTGCGCGACAGCTCGTCCTGTGCGTTGGCAGGCGCGTTCGTGCCGGCCATCTGCGTGCCGCGAACGCCTTCCTGCGAAGCGATGCTGGCGAGGTAGTCGTCCGGCGACTTCTCGAACCAGCCTTTCTTGTAGCCCATCTCGCGCGCCCAGGTAAAGTACTGGCGAGCGGCGGTCATGTCACCGGCGTTGTACGCCTTGCGGCCTTGCTCGTAAGCGTCCTTGGCGGACTGTGGACGAGCGAGCTCGGCGACCGGCTGTGCTTCGGGTTGCGGCAGCTGCGCCTGCGCGGCCATGTCCGGCTGTGTCTGCGGCGCATTGGCGGTTTCCATTCCCGGCGGCGGAACGGTGGGGGCGACGATCGTCTGCGGGCCTTCGCCGGGCTGCGGCGCCGGCGGCTGGTCCGGCGCGGGGTTGTTCGCGGCCGTGGACTGTTCACCCGCGGGCGGATTCATGGGCTGCGGCGGTTCGGGCTGCGCGGGCTGCTGCTGGCCGGCCATCGCGTTGTCGGGATTCGGCGCGGTCGGTTGCGGCTGCGCCTCGGGCGCGGGCGCGGGCGCCGGAGCGGTTCGCGCAATCTGCTGATCGACTTCACGCAGATAATCGCCGACGGACTTCTTGAACATTCCGGGCTTGAACCCCGCGTCCCGCAGACGTTCGAACTTCGTCTTGGCGTCCTGGTACCGGCCGGAACGGAAATCGTCCTCAGCTGAGGCGTAAACGCCCTTGAGTTCATCGACCGTGCGCTTGATGGCCGCGTCGGCCAGGGCGCTTTGCTCGCGCGCCTTGGCGCGCGTGCCTTCGTCGGCGTAGCGGTTGTCGGCGGCGGCGCGGTAGTGCCGCATCGCCTCGTCAGGCTGGTTACTTCGCAGCGCTTCCTCGCCCTTCTCGAACTCGGCGCGAGCGGCCTTGCGCTCGTTGGCGGCGTTTTGGGCGCGTTGGAGCGTCTCGTTCAGCAGCTTCTGATCTTTCGGCCCAAGCATCTGGGCATCGACCTGCTGAAGGGTGGAGACAGCTTCTTCATACTGCCGCTTGTTGTATTGCTGAATGCCGAGCTGAAGGCGATCGGCGTTGCTCATGCGCGGCTGATCGGCGTCTTCTTCCGAGGCGGCGGACGTGTCGCTTGCGCTGGTGGCGATGCCCGTGTTTGATGCGCCGGCGTTGAACGGCTGAGCGGCCGGTGTCGCGCCCGGCTTGTCGTCTCCGGCCCAGGTGATCTGCGGCAACTGCGGCTGCTGCTGCGCAGCGCGGCTGATGGCCAGCTCGCCAGCGCTCAGCGGCAGCGCAAGCGCAGCCACGAGCAGGATGGCCCGGCGGGTCGCGAAACCGCGACGGCGAACCGCGATCCCGTTTGTTGAAGATGACTCGTTGGACTTCTGCGGCGGATTGAAATTCTGGGAGAACACGAGTGTTCCTCCTGCTGAGGCTTCGCACCGCACGGCGCCGCGCTGGAGGCCGGCACGCGCACGAGCGCGAGTTACGTTTGGCGTGCCCACCCGCATCTCAGGGCGACCGAGCTCACAGTTCGCGCGCGGTCCAACGTCCGTTGCGCAGCGCGACGGCACGCGGCGAACGACGATGGGCAGGCGCTCTGTGAAATCGATCTGGGCATGCGCGAAGAAGGTCCGATGACGAACGCTGTCGATCCTTGGTGTATACGCACTTCTCGCTGCAAGTCGGGGATTGCATCCGCGTGGACGGCCAACAACGCGCGCGACGACGACAACTACTCAAAACAACCAAGCGGCCGCTTCGCCGCCGGGGAGCGAAAGTTTCAAGTCCGATCAGCACGGCGCACGCGCCGCGCGCATCCAAGCGTCACAGGCCGATCCGTCGGGGCAAAGTCTATATCACCCTCATAGGCGTTGCAAATAAAAATGGTTGTTTCAACGTCACGAACCGCGCTGCCGGCCGTCCGGATAATCGCCACGGCGCGCCGCCGTCGTGTCGGGGTCGATTCTATCGGGCGTGGCACGGCGGCGGAACGATCGAACTAACGACGATTCTCCGCGCGGCTGTCGGGGGCGGCGCCCGCGCGTCACAGTCTGACTATTGCGAATATCCGATCGATCTTTGCTCGAACCCGCCCCGCGCGTCCGAGAACCACCGCATTTCAAGGCTGCCGCGGTTAATCCGCCTTCCACGCCGGTCGATGCCCACCGAAGCCGCAGACGCGCGCCCCGGATCCTCCGGTTCGCGTGCCATCTCCCGCGGCTCGGACGGGAAGGAAATGAAACTCCTCGAGAAGCTCTCGTATCTAGGCGTGGTCTTGCCCAGCTTTTCATCCGTTTTTCAGGGCGATGACCTGGTCGATTTCATCGCCCCGGGCGGGTTGCGCGCCAACATGTATCGAAGCTGGCCGGACAATCCGAAGCTCCTGTCCGATTGGGCTGAGCTTTCGCGGACGCTGCCGGCCGGAACCGTCTTCCAGAGCCCCGCATGGCAGGGGGCGCTTGCGCGGCCGTTCAACCGCGTCGGCCGTTATCGGCTGCTGACCGTGCAGGCGGGCTCGACACTGCGCGCCGTGCTTCCGATGCAAATCGGATCTGGCGGCGTGCTCGAATCGCCCGGCCAAATGATCAGCGACTACCTCGAGCCGCTCGTCTGCGCCGACGGCGAAAGCGATTACTGGCGGTTGATGCTCGGCCTGCTCAAGACGCAATGCGCGGAGATGGGTGCATCGGTCGTTCTGCACAACGTCGCCGCGGACGGACGGTGCCGCGCGATTCTGATCGAGCAGGCGCGAATCACGGGCTTCGAGTTGATCGATGAAGAGTCTACTCCCGCCGCCCGCATCGCAATGCCCAAGACCTGGGATGAATACCTCGCGACGCTCGATGGCCGAGAACGCAAGGAGCTCAAGCGGAAGATCAAGAACGCCACGACGCAGATGGGCGCGCGGCTGGAAATCGTCAGCGCCGGCCCATCATTTCCAGCACATTGGGATCCTAAGCTTAGAATTCCACGTGGACAAGTTGTCGCGG
>JADMIO013049400.1_pt1 | contig 156461 bp, 52 predicted proteins | sample 8958161 | NCBI WGS metagenome assembly JADMIO01 (sample SAMN16585339, study PRJNA669376) | soil metagenome | isolation source: Crop rotation soil | place: USA: Cullars Rotation, Alabama | collected 2011 | reverse complement strand
TTCAATTGATCTTCACCAGGGGCGCGGTCACGCTGCACACCCCGGCCGACTGGAGCACCGCGGACGCCGGCGCCGGAGAGGCCCGGGCCAACTCTGAAGCCGAGGCGCCGCGCCCGGCGGAGCGGGCCGCACCGGTCGCCGATGCGCTCACCGGCGCCGTCTGGGTGCGCGCCGACGGCGGCGGCCCCCCGGGCGAGCTGAGGGTCTTCCTCGCCGACGGCACCCTGATCGAGACCTCGTGCGTCGAGGTCTACGCCCTGCGCACCTGGCGCCGCACCGGGCCGCGCGAGATCCTGCTGGTGGAGGACGTGGAGATCCCGGCCCGCATCGAGGCGCTCAACGAGAACGAGCTGCGCCTCTCGCTGGCCCTGGTCGACGGCACCCGGCAGGAGGTCGCCTACCGGCGAGGGCAGCCGCCGTTCATCTGCCCCGAGCTCAAGCGGTAGCCCGTCCTTCTCCTCAGTCCGCGCGCAGCGCCACCGACGGATCGAGCTCCGCCGCGCGGCGGGCGGGCAGGTAGGCCGCGACCGTCGCGATCCCCACCAGCACTACCGCGGCGGCGAGGTGGCTCGGCAGGTCCGCCGGGCCCACTCCGTAGAGGAGCTTGCCGAGGCCGGTGGCGGCGAGGAGCGCCAGCGGCGTTCCCAGGAGGAGCCCGGCGAGCACCAGGCCGAAGGCGCCGCGCAGGACCAGCCAGACGACCGCCAGCCGCCCGGCGCCGAGCGCCATGCGCACGCCGATCTCGGCGGTGCGGCGGGCCACGGCGTAGGCCAGCGTGCCGTAGAGGCCGAAGCAGGCGAGGAGGAGAGCGAGGCCGCTGAAGGCCGCGGTCAGCACCGAGACCGTGCGCTCGGGGACGAGGGTGCTCTTCACGTTCTGCTCCAGCGTCGCCGTGCGCACCACCGGCAGGCGCGGCGCCACCTCGCTCAAGGCCCGGCGGAGGTCGCGGATGGCGGACGCGGGGTCGCCGGCGACGCGCACCGAGAGGCCGCCCAGCACCTCCCCGGGCGTCTGCCCCGCCGGGCGGTAGGCCATGAACGGCACCTCCCCCCGCAGGCCCTCGTAGCGCGCGTCGCGCGCCACGCCGACGATCTCGTATTGCTCGGAGTCGTCGCCGCCGTAGGACCAGTGCCGGCCGAGGGGATCGCGATCGGCGAAGAAGCGCCGCGCCATGGTCTGGTTGATCACCGTCACCCGCCGGCCGGCCGTCACATCGTCTCTCTCGATCGGCCGCCCGCGCACGATGGCGAGGCCCAGGGTGGGGAAGTAGTCCTCGCGGACGAGCTCCTCGTGCACCAGGGGCTGCTCGCCCGGCGCCAGGTCGTGGCCCTCGACCGTGAAGTTGCTGGTGCGGACCGAGCCGCCCAAGGGCACGTCGAGCGACAGGGTGGCCGAGGCGACGCCGGGCAGGCCGCGCAGGCGCCTGAGCACGGCCTCGTAGAGGGCCGGCAGCTCGCGCGGCGCATAGCCGCCCGCCGTGGGGTCGAGCGAGGCGACCACCACCGACTCGCTGCCGCGGAAGCCGGTGTCCACCTGCGCCAGCCGGCCGAGGGTGCGGCCGAGGAGGCTGGCCAGGGCGAGCAGGACGAGCGACAGCGCCATCTGCCCGGCGACCAGAAACCGCCCGGCAAGGCCCGCCCGCCGGCCCGTCCCGCCCGCCCCACCGACCGCGCGGGTATGGGCCGCCATGGCCTCCACCGGGCCCAGGCGCGAGCCGCGCAGCGCCGGCAGCAGCCCGAAGGCGATGCCGGTCGCGAGCGAGACGGCGAGGGTGAAGGCGAAGACCCGCAGGCCGACCCCGACGTCGAGCTCGGGGGTGCGGGTGGCGCCGGTCATCAGCACCAGCAGCGCCCGCGCCGCCCAGCCAGCGGTGGCGAGGCCGAGGGCGCCGCCGAGGAGCGACAGCAGCACCCCCTCGGCGAGGAGCTGGCGCGCCAGCCGGCCGCGGCCGGCGCCGATCGCCAGGCGGACGGCGATCTCGCGCCGCCGCGCCTGGGCGCGGGCGAGCAGGAGGTTGGCGACGTTGGCGCAGGCGATGGCGAGCAGCAGACCGACCATGCCGAGGAGGATGAAGAGCGTCTTCGAGGAGTCCTCGCGCAGTCCAGAGATACCGCGCTCGGCCGAGGTCAAGGTGACGCGCCAGGTGCGCAGGCGGTGCTGGTCCTCCTCGTCGCCGGTGTAGCCGCTCTGGTGGGTGATCTCGCTCGCCAGCGCCGCCTGCAGCACGCCGGTGACCGCCGGCAGGTCGGCCGGCCTGGGCACCCGGGCGATCAGGTAGAGCCAGGAGACCTCGGGCTGCGGCGGCCAGGGCGCCGTGGCGTCGCCGTTGTGGAAGCTGGCGTTCCCGGCGTAGTGCACGGCGTCCTGCATCATGGTCGGGATCCAGACGTCGGGCCCGCTCACGCCCACCATCGGCCCCATGAAGCCGGCCGGCGCCACGCCGACGATCGAGAAGCTGGTGCCGTCGACCAGCAGCTCGCGGCCGAGCGCCGCGGGCGAGCGGCCGAAGCGGCGCCGCCAGTAGGAGTCGCTGATCACCGCCACCGGATGGGCGCCGAGTGCGCGGTCGTCGGCGGGAGTGAGCAGGCGGCCGATCTGCGGCCGCTGGCGGAGGACTTCGAAGCAGCTCCCGGAGGCGAGCTCGCCGCGTCCGCTCTCGCCGGCTCCGCTCTCGTCGGCAGGGTCGCCGCCGCTCCCCGGCACCTTGAGCTGGAAGCGCGCCAGCGAGGTGATGGCGCAGAGCTCGGCGCGCCCGGCGAGCCGCTCGCGGGCGGCGGTGAAGAGCGGGTAGGAGAAGCGGGGGGTGGGACCCTGCGGGCGCGCCACCTCGGCGACGTAGATCTGCCCCGCCGCCGGCACCGGCAGCGGGCGCAGCAGGACGGCGTCGACCAGCGTCGCGATCGCCGTGTTGGCGCCGATGCCGAGGCCCAGCGAGACGATCGCCGCGGCGGCGAAGACCGGGCTACGGCGCAGCAGGCGGAGGCCCAGGTGGAGATCGCGCCCCAGGTCGTCGAGGGGCGCCAGCCAGCGATGCATGCCCATGAGCGCCTCCGGTGGATCGCCGGGTCAGCCCGGCAGCGGCGAGGAGATCGAGATCTGGAAGCCGTCCGGGTCGGTCACCGCGAAGTCGCGCGCCCCCCAGGGCTCGTCGCGCGGCTCCTGGGCGAGCGCGCCGCCGCGCTCGACGATCGCCTCGGCGAGCTGGTCGAGGTCCATGGCCGTGGTGCAGTAGAGGCGCAGCCCCTGCCCCTTCTTGCGCTCGCGCCCCTTGGCGAAGTCGTCCTGGATGAGGAGCATCTCGACCGATCCTGCCCGGACGCTCGCCCCCACGAGCTTGCCCTCATGGCTCATCTCCTGGGCGACGTGGAAGCCGAGCACGTCGCGGTACCAGTCGAGGCTCACGGCCAGGTCGTCGACGGTCAGGCTCGGCATGATCGAGCGCAAGCGAAGGGTCTCGGGCTTCTGCCTTCTGTCCTGCATGGGCGGTCTCCTCTCCAGATCTGGGCGCCTAACGCTAGCATGGGGCGGGCCGGGGCGTACCCCTGATAGCTTTGCCGGATGCGGCTACGCTGCTCCGGCCTTGCCTGCGCCGCATCCATGGCGCTCGCGCTTCTCCTGCCGGCATGCCGCGCCGGCTCCGGCGAGGCGGGGAGCGAGCCGGCCGCTGCGCAGTATCGGCCCGGTAAGAAGGAAACCGGCGAGGAGGCGCGGATCCGCCGCGTCGAGGCGGGCCTGCTGCCGCCCGTGCTCATCGCGGGGGAGCGGCCGTGGACGCTGGCCGAGCGCATGGCGCACCACCGCGTCCCCTGCGTCAGCGTGGCGGTGATCGACGGCTTCGAGGTCGCCTGGGCAACTGGGGCTACCAGTGCCTCTTCTTCGCTCACCGCGACCGCGGCGTGGGCGCGGTCGTGCTGGCCAACTCGGACAACGGCGCGCCGCTCGCGGAGGAGATCCTGCGCGCCGTCGCCCGGGAGTATGGCTGGCCGGGCTACCTGCCCCGCGAACGCTTCGTGCGGCGCGACGAGGAGCTGACCTACGTCTTTCACCGGGAAAACGGCCGCGGCGCGCTCGTCGCCGGGGTGACGATCGAGGAGGAGGAGCGCACCGCCCCGCGCCTGGCCGCAGGCGACCGCCTGCCGGCCGAGCGGCTGGAGGAAGGCGAGGTCGAGGTGGGACTCTCCGCCTACCGGGCTCTGCACGCCGCCGCTCCGGACGATCCGGCGGTCGCCGAGGAGAGCCTCTCGGGCCGCGGTCTTGCGCTCATGGCGCGCGGCCACGCCCTGGCCGCGGTTGCCCTGCTGCGGCTCGCGACCGATCTCTACCCGAATTCCTCGCGCGCCTGGGACGCCCTCGCCCAGGCGGCGCTCGCCACGGGCGACCGCGGCCTCGCGATCAGCGCCTCGCGCCAGGTCCTCGCGGTGCTCCCCGGCGACTGGACCCCGACCGCCTCCTGGCGGGTGGTCTACCGTCGGCGGGCGGAGGAGCTGCTGCGCGGGTCGAGATCCGATCGCCCGAGGCGGCGGTAGCCCCCCGCGCCCTGCAACCCGCGCCACCGTGTCGTAGGCCCCCAGCGGGCCGAAGCCCGTGGTGTCGCCGATGCCACCTGGGCCGCCGCCGACGCGCTCACCGCGAGGAGCAGGAGAACCAGCAGGAGAAGGCCGAGAGCAAGCCAGCCGAGCGCGCGCAGGGAGGGGGCCGGCCGAGGGTGCGGGTTCGGTCGCAAGCGGAATCCTTTCCGGTCCTGGGAGAGATGGATATCTATCCTCCCCCAGGTGACGTGGGGCCGGGAAGTATTTCTGCGCTCAGGACTTGAAGGAATCTGAAAGTGGAGGGCCGCGAGCCGGCGCTACTGGCGCGGGAGCAGGCTGGCGACGGAAACAGCGGCCGCCGGGCGAGTCGAGGGAGAGACCGTGTCCCCTTCCCGGAGGACGACGCGCGAGGAGTAGGCGCCGCGCCGCGGCTCGCGGTGGACCACCAGGCACCCCCTGCCGAGGTCGAGGAGCCAGTACTCCGGGATGAGGCAGCGGGCATAGAGCGCCGTCTTGCGGTGGCGATCGTGATGGATGGAGCTGTCGGCCACCTCGACGACGAGGAGCGCGGTCGCCGGGTGCGCCGCGGCGTAGTCGTCAGGATGGCCGATGACGACGGCGACGTCGGGCTCGGGCTCCGAGTCCTCGCCGAGCGCCAGAGGCATCTGGCACCGGACGTGGAAGCCTTCACCGTAGAGGGTCTGGAGGGTACGCAGGGCCAGGGAGACGCCGGCGGCGTGACGGCTGCTCTGTGGAGTCATGCCGAAGATGACGCCGTCCACCAGCTCCAATCGCTCCTCGGGATGGAAGAACCCCGCCTCGACGAGGCGCTCGTAATCCGCCCGGCTCAGGCGGCGGATGTCGACGGTCGCTGCGGTCGCGGTGGCCATGGAAGGTGGGTGCTCCCGCGAGCACAGTAGACCTCCGCCCCCGGGGCGTCAAGGCGCGCGATGGGCGAGGGGAACGGTGTGCAAGATCGGCGCTCATCGATCGCGTCCTTCCTCTCGTCGGCAGGAGCGCAGATGGCTGCGGTCCGCGACCCGGCCTTACCGGCAGGAGGGAGTACGAGTGCTATCCTACGGAGGGAAAACCCGATGGGGGCAACTATGGTCGTCGGACCTACCAGCGCCCGCAAGCTCACCTACCAGGATTACCTGCGCATCCCCGAGGACGGGAAGCGCCACGAGATCATCGACGGGGAGCACTACGTGACCCCGGCGCCCTCGTTCGGCCATCAGCGCGCGGTGGTCCAGCTGATCTACCTCCTCCAGGACTTCCTGGTCCGGAACCCGCTAGGACTGCTTCTGCCTGCACCCTTCGACGTGGTCCTCTCGAAGCACGACGTCGTCCAGCCCGACCTGCTGTTCGTGTCCAACGAGCGCGCCGGCGTCCTCAACGAGAAGAACGCCCGCGGCGCGCCGGATCTGGCGATCGAGATCCTCTCGCTCTCGACGCGCCGGGTGGACCAGGGAGTCAAGCGGCAGCGCTACGAGCGTCTCGGCGTCGAGGAGTACTGGATCGTCGACTCGCAGCGCCGCACGGTGCGGATCTTCCGGCGCGCCGGCAGCGCCTTCGGGCCGCCGCTCGACTTCGCGGCCGAGGCCGGCGACGTGCTCACCACACCGCTCCTCGCCGGCCTGCGCATCCAGGTGAGCGAGATCTTCGTCTAGAGGAGAGCCCATGCGCCGCGCCGTCCCGAGCTTTCTCCTGCCGGTCCTTTGCCTGCCGCTCCTCCCGCTGATCGTTGCGGCAACGTCCGCCGCGGCGGCTCCCGCCACCGTGCCGGCGCCGCCGCCCACCCGGCAGGAGGACTTCAAGGAGGTCCTGCACGGCGTCGAGATCCCCGATCCCTACCGCTGGCTCGAGGACCAGCAGGCGCCGGAGACCCGGCGCTGGATCGACGCCCAGAACGCCTATAGCCACGCGCTGCTCGACAAGCTTCCCGCGCGCGACTCGATCCGCCGCCGCCTGGACGAGCTGCTCAGCGTCGACGCCATGTCCGCCCCGGCCGAGCAGAACGGCCGCTACGTCTTCTCGTTGCGCCGCGCCAAGGCCGACCTCGCGAGCCTCTACCTGCGCCGCGGCCTCACCGGCCAGGACGAGCTGCTCCTCGACCCCGCCGGCATGAGCGCCGACCATACCGTCACCGTCACCGACCTCGACCTGTCGCGCGACGGCCGCCTCCTCGTCTACGGCATCCGCCACGGCGGCGAGGACGAGCTGGAGGTGCGGGTCCTCGACCTCGACTCCCGCAAGGACCTCCCCGACCGCCTGCCGCGGGCGCTCTACCGCGGCATCGTCCTCAAGCCCGACGGCAGCGGCTTCTACTACAACCTGCAGGACCGCGAGACCGGCATCCGCACGCTCTTCCACGCCCTGGGCACCGATCCGGCCGCCGACGTCCAGGTCTTCGGCGGCGACCTCGGCAAGGACAAGTGGGCCGGTATTGCGGAGGTGACGAGCGACGGCCGCTACGCCCTCTTCGTCGTCAACCACGGCTGGGGGCGCACTCAAGCATACCTCCAGGACCTCACCGCCCCCGGCGGCCTCAAGGCGCCGATCAAGCCCATCATCGACGGCCTCGACGCCTACTTCAACGTCCAGCTCGCCGGCCACACGCTCTTCACCTGGACCGACTGGCAGGCTTCCAACCGGCGCATCCTGGCCATCGACCTGGATCACCCGGCCCGCGAGCAGTGGCGCGAGATCGTGCCCGCCGGCCCCGACCCCCTGCAGGGCTTCGCCATCGCCGGCGGCAAGCTCTTCGTCCACTATCTCCACGACGTCACCTCGCGGATCAAGATCTTCTCGCTCGACGGCAAGCCCGAGGGCGAGGTCTTCCTTCCCGGCCTCGGCTCGGTCGGCGGCCTCGGCTCGCGCTGGGACGGCCGCGAGGTGTTCTTCGACTTCGAGTCGTTCACCGTGCCGTCGACGACCTTCCGCTACGACGTGGCCACGGCCAAGACGGAAGTCTGGACTCGCGACCGGGTGCGCTTCAGCTCCGAGCCCTTCGAGACGCGGCAGGTCTGGTACCGCTCCAAGGACGGCACCCGCATCCCCATGTTCCTCGTCCACAAGAAGGGCCTCTCGCGCGACCGGCCCCATCCCACGCGGCTCTACGGCTACGGCGGCTTCCGCGTCAGCCTGCTGCCGCGCTTCAGCGCCGCCGTGGCCTGGTGGCTGGAGCAGGGGGGCGTCTATGCCATGGCCAACCTGCGCGGCGGCAGCGAGCTCGGCGAGGACTGGCACCGGGCCGGGATGCTGGAGAAGAAGCAGAACGTCTTCGACGACTTCATCGGCGCGGCCGAGTGGCTGATCGCCTCCGGCGTCACCGACCCGCAGCACCTGGCGATCGAGGGGACGAGCAACGGCGGCCTGCTGGTCGGCGCCGCGCTCACCCAGCGGCCGGACCTCTACCGCGCCGTCCTCTGCCGCTTCCCCGACCTCGACATGGTCGGCTACTACCGCTTCGAGAACAACAACCCGCCGGCCCTGCTGGAGTACGGCGACGCCTCGAAACCCGATCAGTTCAAGTTCCTCTACGCCTACTCGCCCTACCAGAAGGTGAAGCCGGGGACCGCCTACCCGGCGGTGCTCCTCGTCACCGGCGACGCCGACACCCGCGTGCCGCCGCTCCAGGCGCGTAAGATGACCGCCCGCCTGCAGGCGGCGTCCACCTCGGTCACCTCGGGCCGGCCGGTCCTCCTGCTCTACGACACCGCCGCCGGCCACTCCGGCGGCAAGCCGATGAGCCGCGTGATCGACGACGCCTCGCTGGAGGTGGCGTTCCTCGCCTGGCAGCTCGGGCTGGAGCCGGACAGGAAGCCCGAGGTTCCGGCAGTGGCCGCGCCTACCGCGCCCGGCGCGCCGAGCAAGCCGCGCTAGGCGGAATCCGCGCTAGGCGGGGTAGAAGCCAGAGCCGGCGGCGCCCGCCGCCGGCAGCACCTCGATCTCGTACTCCTCGCTGACGTCGGGCCAGCGCGCGATCTCGCCGTGCGCCTTGAGAGTCCAGACGATCTTGTTGTGCCTCGCCGCGAAGCTGTGCATGGTGTCGCGCGGCACGGCGATCGAGAAGCTCCCGGCGGCGATCGCGGCCGCCAGGTCGGTCGCGAACAGCTCCAGCGTCGTGAAGGTGTGGCTGTCGGTCGTGGAGCTCGTGCCGCGCCGGTAGGTCGCCGACTCCGTCCCCTCCAGCGTGAAGGTGAGGCGCCGGATGCGCCCGGCCCAGCCCGAGAAGCGCCACTCGGCCGCGGTCGAGGAACCGAGCGGCAGCGCCCGGCGTTCGAGGGTCAGCGTCAGGCGCGGGTTGAACAGGGCGAGGAACTGGTAGGGCACGCTCGCCAGCAGGGCGAGGCCGATGAGGACGAAGGGGACGAGGAAGAGCGTCAGGCAGCCGTCGCCCGCGCCGGCGCGCCAGCCCTTCACCGCCTGCCAGACGAAGACGCTGACGATGCCGTTCCAGAACAGGGCGACGAGGGTGAAGCCGACGAGCTTGCCGAACGGCGACATCTTCGGCTTGAGGACCACGGGCCCGGCGGCGACAGCATCCGCCGCGAGCTCCCGCGCCCGGGCCCCCGCCACCGAGATCCCGCCCACGGCATATTCCGCGAGCAGGTCGGGGTTGATGTCGCGGCGCCGGTGCATGCGGCCCGAGCGCGCCACGCCGTACATGCCGCCGGCGCCGACCAGCAGGAAGACGAGCGGCACCAGCGCCACCCAGTAGTCGGCCGAGAGGCCGCGGTGGAGCACCGCCTGGGTGGGGTCGGCGGGATCGACGTAGCAGACGGTGCGCGTTCCCGGCGGGTAGCGGGCGACGATCTCGGCCTTGCCGTCGTAGCCGCTGGAGGAGCCGCCGAGGAACTGGTAGCGGTTCGACTCATAGCGCCGGTCGTCGACCACGTAGGTGTAGAGCACATCGACGCTGTAGGTGTTGCTGTCGCTGCCCGAGTGGGTGCGCACCTGGCTGTGCAGGACCGTGCAGGGGGTCTCGCGCCAGTTGCGCGCGCCGGCCGCCTTCAGCGCCGGCAGGACGAAGAAGAGCAGGGTCCCGGCGCCGACCAGAAAGAAGATACCGAAGAAGGCGATCAGGCAGCCGAGCGCCCCGCGGCCCTCGGCGGCGCTGCCGGACAGGGCGGCGCCGGGGCCCGAGCCGGAGCCGGCCCCGGCCGAGCTCGCCGCGGAGGAGCGCGCCGGCCGCCGCCAGACGGAGACCAGCCCGACCGCCCCCACGCCGACGAAGAGCAGGGGGAGGAGCAGGGCGATGCCCACCCACAGGCGGGGGCGGACGAGAAAGGCCCGCAACGGGTCCGCCGGGTCGACGAAGCAGCGCACGTCGGCGCCCGGCGGGTAAGCAGCGGCAAGGCCGCGGGTGGCGGTGATGTCGGAGGAGCCCGTGTAGCCTGGGCGGTAGGTGTCGCCCTGCCGCATGGCGCCGCCGGCCGAGTAGGAGAAACGCACCTGGAGGCGGTAGGCCTCCTCCGCGTCCGCTGCGCCCGGGTTCTCCTCGACGCCGCTCGACAGGATCCGGCAGCTCGACTCCGGCCAGGAGTAGGTGCGCAGCGCGTCGAGGAAGCTACGGCCGAGGAGGACGCAGAACCCCACCCCCAGGCCCAGGAAGGCGAGCATGAAGAGGCTGACGAAGAGCCGCCCCACGACGGTCCTCTCGCCGCGCGAGGAGCCGGACGAGGTGCGGAAGGTCGGGCCGGCCATTTCCACAAGGATTCCGGGAAGGTTTCCGCGAAGCAGGGAAGCTGACGCGGCAGCCTAGCACAGCTATCAGAACCCCTCGCGCAGCTCCGGGTCCACCTTGTAGCTCCACCAGGAGCTCCCGTCGGCGAGGAGATAGCCCGCCTGCTCGCGCACCCCGCGGTCGGCCGACGCCGCGAGCCTGGCGACCAGCGGCTTGAGCTCGCTCTCGTAGCGGGCGACGGTCAGGCCGTCGCAGCGCGTGGTGCCGAAGCGGAGCCAGCTCAGCGCGCGGACCTGCCGCTCCGGCGCGGCGTCGGCGGCATCCGTGAGCGTCGCGCGCAGGGCCTGGAAGCGCGACCACTTCCCGGCGTGCGCGCGCCCCCACGCGCGGGCCCGCGCCACGACGGCCTCGAAGCGCCGCTCGCGCGGGGCGGGATTGGGGGGGATGAGCTGCGCCAGCGGGACGTCGCCGCCGCCCTGCCGGGCGTGCTCCCGGAACGCCTCCTCGCGGATGGCGCGCTCGGCGAAGCCGAAGCTCTCGAAGGTCAGCTCCTCCAGCACCCAGCCGGCGCGCGCCGGCAGGTAGTCGAGGTCGTAGTCGATGATGTACCCATGGCCGTAGAAGGTCTCGGCGCCCGGGTAGATGAGGTCGAGCGTGTTGACGAGCTTCACCACCTCGCGCCGGTCGAGCAGGGCGAGGAGCGCTGGGATCGCCTCGCCCTGGCGCGACTCGAGCTGCCACTTCGCCTGCTGCACGGTCTGCCATTCGGAGGAGAGGAGCTGCGCGACCAGCTCGCGGATCGGGGTCGTGGCGGTCGGCGGGGTGGGCGATGGCTCGGCCGCGCGTGCCGCGGTCGACCCGACAACGGCGAGCGCCAGGCACGCCGGCAGGACGGAGAGCCGCTTCATGGAGCCTCCTTGCGGGCTCGCGCTGGCCGTGACAGACCGCGACGGGGGGCGTTGCGGCGGTCGGCGAGCTGCCCGTCTTAGACTCCGCTCCAGCTCTCGCGTTCCCGGCTTCAGCCCGTGCGCAGCCGGCCGACCAGCCGCAGCAGGGCCGCGCGGTCGGCCTCGCCGAGATCGGCGAAGGCGTCGCGCTCGGCCTCGGCGAGCAGGCGCGCCCCCTCGGCGTGACGGGCGCGGCCCTGGGGCGTGAGCGCCGCGCGCACCGAGCGGCGGTCGCTGGGATCGGGGCGGCGCTCCACCAGGCGCTCGGCCTCCAGCCGGTCAACCAATTGGGTGATGTTGGAGCGCACGCAGCTACAGCGCTCGGCGAGGACGCCGAGGGGGAGCGGGCCGCCCGCCTCGGCGAGGCTCGCCAGCACGCCGAACTTGGCAAACGACAGCCCGGCCCGGCCGAGCCGCGCCTCGATCAGCCCCTCCAGGGCGTGCGCCGATCCGATCAGGCGCGCGGCAGGGGAGGCGAGCTCGTTCATCGCTGAATCATACCGCCGCTCCCGCTGCCCCGGCCGTGGCGATCCGCGGATATCCAGGTCGCCGCCGCCCGGGAATCCACTCTGGCGGCCCGCGGCCCGCCTGATTCATCGGGTACCTGGGAACGGAGAGCGGGGGAGGCTCTCTCGGGAGCGATAGCGCCTCTCGAGAGGAGAGCGCCCACCGCCCTGCCGGAGGTGACCCTCGCTCTTGCGCGGGCGTCCGTGGCCCACCCGCGGGCGTGCCCTGCTCTCCCGGGAGCCGGCAGCGCTCTCCGCCGAGGGAGGGTGGCTCTCGTGAGAGGCATCGTCGCTCTCAAAGGAGCGTCCCCGCTCTCACAAGAGCGACGATGCCCCAAATGGGGGCGACGGTCGCCCCGGGGAGAGCGACCGTCGCTCTGCCTTAAGCGACCGAGCCTCTGGCGAGAGCGGCCGCCGCTCATTTCGGGGGCGACGACACCTTCCCGCGAGCGGTGGCCGCCTGGGTTTGAGCCTGGCCGGCTCTCAGGCTCCGCGGAGCGCGTGCACGGGCGGGGGATCAGCGGCAGGGATAGCCGCGGCCGTACTTGGCTAGCGCCGTCTTCAGCTCTTCGACACGGGCCGCCGGCGCCTTCTCCTCGCCGGCGGCGTCGAGCGTGATCTGCTGCCAGCGGGCGGCCTCGGCGCAGTCGCCGAGCTCGGCGTTGGCCAGCGCCACGGTCTCGGCGTGGGCGGCGCTGGGCTGCGCCTGCCAGACGGCGAAGGCGAGCTGGAGCGCCCTCTTGCCGTCGCGCACGGCGAGGTCCGGGCAGGCGGCGAGGAGGCGCGCCAGGCCGTGGGCGAGGAGGCCGCTCCCGGGGAGCTGCACCAGGCTGTCCTCCAGGTGGGCGCGGGCCTCGCTCCAGCGTTCCAGGCGCACCAGCGTCTCGGCCTCGCCCAGCCGCGCCGCCTCGTCGGCGGGGTCGAGCGCCACGGCGCGGCCGTACTCGGCGAGCGCCTCGTCGAGGCGGCCGAGGTCGCGCAGCATCCGCGCCAGGGTGCGGGCCGCCTCGGCGTCCCCCGGCATCCCGGCCGCGGCGGCGGCGAGCTGCGCGCGCGCCTCCTCGGAGGGGCCCTGCCCGGCCAGCAGCACGCCCAGGTTGAAGTGCGCCGTGGCATTGTCGGGCTCGCGCGCCAGGGCCTCGCGCAGGGCCGCGGCGGCGCCGGCGCGGTCGCCCTGCTGCGCCAGCACGGCGGCGAGGTTGATGCGCGCCTCGGCGCTCTCCGGCCGCGCCGCGAGGGCGCGGCGGAAGTGCTCGGCGGCCTCCTCGTAACGCCCGGCCTGGAACGCCGTCTTGCCGCGCGCGAGCTGCAGCCGCTCGCCCGAGCGCAGCAGGTCGAGGCCGGCGAGCAGCGGATCGTCCGGCCGCACCCCGACCGGCCCCGCCTTCCCCAGGTGCTCCTTGGCCCTGGCCTCGTCGCCCGTCCCGCGGTAGGCGGTCGCCAGCAGGTAGTGCAGCCGTCCGGCCGCGGGCACCGCGGCGAGCGCCTCCTCCAGCAGGGGGACGGCCGTGGCGGCGTCGCCGCCGTCGAGGGCGCACTGGCCGAGCAGCGCCTTGGCCGCGGCCGATCCGGGATCGGCGGCGAGGACACGCCTGGCCGTCGCCTCGGCCGCCTCGGTCGCCCCCTGGAGGCGGAAGACCTCGGCCTGGTAGAGCAGGGCCGCGGTGTCGCGCGGCTCGCGCGCCAGGGCGGCGTCGAAGGCGGCGAGCGCCTCGTCGAGGCGGCCGGCGTCCTGGAGCAAGATGCCAAGCAGGTGGGGCCAGCGGAAGTCCTGCGGCGCGAGGCGCCGGGCGTTGGCGTAGCAGGCCTCGGCCGGCTCGCGCAGGCTGTAGGCGTGGAAGAGCTGGCCCAGCTCGCCGAACGCCTCGGCCAGCGCGTGCCGGTCGGGGGCCGCGTTGCTCCCCACCGCGGCCAGGGCCGCCAGCCGCCGCTGGCCGCCGGCGATCTGCTCGGCGACCGCGGGCTCCAGCCCGGCGAGGTCCGGGAAGCGGACCGGCGGGTTGCCCACTGCCGTCCCCGGAGCCAGGGGCGGGGAGGGAGGCGGAGGGGCAGGGGATGGCCGGGCCGGCGGCGGCGAAGCCTGCGCGGCAGCCGGGCCGGCCGCAACCGTCTCGCCGGTGGCGCGGACTCCCGCCGTCGGGGCGAGCAGGCAGGCCAGGGCCAAGCCGCAGCAGAAGAGAGAGCGTCTCACGGGGAGGCGATCCTATGCGCTTTCGGCCGCCTCGCGCGATCCTCCACGGGCCGACACAGCACTTCGATGGCCGCGGCATTCGAGAATGCCACGCGTGGTTGCCGTGCTGTCAGAGAGTGGACGGCGCTCCGACCGCGCGCCCCGTACCCTGGGTTAGGGCGGTGTAGGCGCGCAGCGGCGGGGGAGGGAAGGACTCGGCGCGGCCGTCGGGCCAGGTGACCCGCACCTCGGCGATTTCGCTGGCCTCGCCCAGCCCCACCAGCACCCGCGGATCGCTCGCCGAGGCGAAGCTGCCGTCGGTCGCCGCCCGCCGCCGGAGCGGCGGCGCGCCCTTGCGCATCACCTGGACCAGGGCGCCCGCGGCGTCCACGGGCCGGCCGGCCGCGCCGGCCTTTCCAGTTCGCTCGCCGGCCGCCGGCCGGGCGAGCAGGCGCAGGCCGATCCACAGCTTGGCATTCCCCACCTGGTTGACCAGCAGCCGCGCCGGCCCCTCGGCGTTGACCACCAGCACGTCGGTGTCGCCGTCCTCGTCGACGTCGCCGAACGCAACGCCGCGCCCCACCTCCGGCCGCGCGAAGTCCGCCCCCATCTCGCGGCTCACCTCGGCGAAGCGCAGACCTCCACCCGGCGGCGCGGCTCCCGCGACGTTGTGGAACATCTGCCGCGGCTGGGCATAGGGGAAGGGCGAGCCGCGCTGCGCCTGCTCCTCGCTCAAGCTCACCTCGCCGTTGGCGGCGAAGAGGTCGAGCCGGCCGTCGTTGTCGTAGTCGAGGAAGCCGGTGCCGAAGCCGGTGGTGGCGAGCCCGGGCGCCGCGAGCCCGGCGCGCGCGGTGACGTCGCGAAACGTCCCGGCGCCGTCGTTGGCCCACAGGGTGTCGGTCTCGCCCGCCAGATGGGTCACGTAGAGATCGAGGTCGCCGTCCTCGTCCGGATCGCCCGCCGCCACCCCCATGTTGGCGAGCGCCCGTCCCTCGCCGTCGAGCGCCACGCCCGCCGGCAGGGCCACCTCCTCGAAGGTGCCGTCGCGGCGGTTGCGCCAGAGGAAGTTCTCCATGCCGTCGTTGGCGACGAAGACGTCCGCCCAGCCGTCGCCGTCGAAGTCCGCCGCCACCACCCCCATCGAGCGCCCGGCCCGCCGCCCGATCCCCGAGGGCAGCGAGACGTCCTCGAAGACGCCGTTGCCGCGGTTGCGCAGCAGGCGGTCGGGAGCCGGCGGGTAGGCCGTGGGCCCGCAGTAGTCGCGCCGGCTGCTGGGCGCGAAGCAGGTGGGGTTGCGCGCCACCGAGAAGTCGACGTAGTTCGCGATGTAGAGGTCGAGCCGGCCGTCGCGGTCGAGATCGGCGAAGGAGGCCGAGAGGCTCATGCGGTCGTCGGCGAGCCCAGCCTTTTTCGTCACGTCCTCGAAGGTGCCGTCGCCGCGGTTCCGCCAGAGCTGGTCGGGGCCGAAGTTGAGCACCAGCAGGTCCACCCGGCCGTCGCCGTCGTAGTCGCCGGCCGCGACCCCCATGCCGTAGCCGTCGGCGCGGATGCCGCTCGCCGCGGTGACGTCGACGAAGCGCGGCTCGGCGCGGCGCACGCTCCCCGCGATGAGATCGTTGCGGAACAGCCGCCCGCCGCCCACTGGCCCGGGCGCTCCCGGCGCGAGCGGCCGGCCCTGCACGAAGAACACGTCCAGGTCGCCGTCGCCGTCATAGTCGAACAGCGCCGCGCCGCCGCCGATGATCTCCGGGTAGTAGAACTTCCCCGAGGCGCCCGTCTCGTACTTGAACGACAGCCCCCACTCCGCGGCGCGGTCGACGAAGGTCTCCGCGGTCGGAGTCACTACCGGAGCCGCTGCCCGAGCCGTGGCCTGCCCCGTCGAGCCGACCAGGAGCCAGACACCGATCAGGCCGGAGCTGAGCTTCACCGGAGACGGCGCGCGAGCTGCTCGGCCTGCTGGCGGGCGAGGGTCGCCGGGTCCGGCTGCTGGACCTCGTGGCGCACCACGGACTCGAGCTTGCGTTCCCGCTCGGGCGCCGCCAGCGCCTTGTCGTGGAGGACGTCCCAGGTCTGGCTGACGACGATCGCCTCGAGGTTCTGGACGCGGTCCAGGAGCTCGCGCTCCCGCGCCTGCAGGGCGGTTACCGTCTTCTCCAGCTGGTCCGTGGACGTGCCGAGCTGCCGGTGCTCGGCGCGTATCTTCATGTACTCCTTGAACGTCCCCGCCAGGATGGCGACGATGGGGATCAAGACCCAGATATTGGAGAAGTCCATGGATGGAATGCCGCCGGGACCACAACCGCGCCCGCTCCATTATACGGGCCGGCGGGCGAAGGGTTGTGGCCCCGGGTGAAGGTCGCCCGGCGGACGCGCTAGTGCGATTCGCCGGCCGCGATCTTCTGCGCCCGCTGCGCGTTGTCCACCACCTGCACGCGCACTTTCTGGACCTTGCCGTCGCTGCTGCGGCGCACCTTGAGGACGATCGGCTGGTTCACCAGCGACCGCGGGTCGGTCTGCTGGGCGCGCGAGCTCATGCCGTGCCGCCGGTCGAGCAGCTTGAAGTCGTCCTTGGCCACCTGGTAGCTCGTGCCGTCGGCGAGACGGACGATCATCAGATTGCCCTGGGTCTCGATGCGGGCGAGCGTCGCGGCCTGGGCCGCCTGGTCGTGGTGGGCCACCTTGCCGGTCTGGGCTGCACCGGCCGCCTCCGCGCCGGCGGCGCCACCGAGCGCCAGCGACACCGCGAGCATCGGCGCCGCGAGCCCCTTGCGGCGGCGCATCAGGAGGAAGCCGGAGAGCCCGACGAGGACCGCGAGCAGGATCTTGCCGTAGTCCCCCAGCGTCGGGACCTCCACGCCGACCGGCGGTGCAGTCGAGTCGTCGTCGAGGATCGTCACTACCTCGGTGGTCGTCGCTCCGAGGGTGGCGCCGCCGGTGGGGTTGGTGAGCGTCACGTTGAAGGTCTCGTTCGGCTCGTCGGTCGGGTCGTTGACGATCGTCACCATGAACGTCTTCGGCGTGCCGTCGCCGCTCGCCCAGTTGAGAGTGCCGGCGGCGGTGCCGTAGTCCCCCGGCGCCACGGCCGAGCCGTTGCTCGTGCCATAGGTCACGGAGACGGCGCCGTCGGTGCCGCCCGTGCGGGTGACGGTGATGGTGATCGTGCCGGCGTTCTCGTTGACCGAGGCGGCGCTCACCGCGAGCTGGATCGTCGTCCCCGAGCTGAGCTCCACGGCCCCCATGTCGAGCCGGCCGTTCGCCACCCGGGTGAGGCCGCGCTGGTCGGTCGCCGGCGGCGGCACGAAGGCCGGATCGCCGGCGTTGACCGCCGGGCTGGTCCCCGCCGGCAGCTGCGTCTCGGTGGGACCGCCGTTGTCCTGTAGAGCCCCGAGCTGCGGGTCCTGATTCAGAACGTTGCCGCCGCTGTCGGTGATGTTGGCCGTCCCCGGAGCTTCGACCAGGGTGAAGGAGAGGTCGACCGTGCCCTCGGCACCGGTACCCAGGTCGGGATCGCTTGGCGCCGTGTTGTCCCCGACGATCGAGTTCTGGACCACGAGCGTGCCGTTGTTCGTGAAGAGGCCGCCGGCGGTCCCCGAGGCCGAGTTGCCGGCGACCGTCGTATGCCGGATGGTGAAGTCCGCGTAGAGGTTGTAGAAGTAGATGCCGCCGCCGTTGCCCTCCGTCGCCTGGTTGCCCGAGATGGTGCTGTTCTCGATGACGAACGAGTCGTCCGGGCCGTAGAAGAAGATGCCGCCGCCGGTGCCGGCGCTGTTGCCCGAGATCGTCGTGCCGCGGATCGCGTGGGTGCCGCCGTCGGTGTCGTAGAGGTAGATGCCGCCGCCCCGGTCCCCCGCGGTGTTGCCCGAGATCGTCGAGTTTTCGATCGTCGTGTCGTCGTCCGGATCGTAGAAGTAGATGCCGCCGCCGTCGTCCGCGGCGTCGTTGCCGGTGATGACCGTGTTCTGAAAGAGCAGCGGGCCGCCGGTGTCCTCGACGTAGACACCGCCGCCATCGCTCCCCGCCGTGTTGCCGCTGATGACGGTGTTGCGGACGGTCAGGTCCATGTCGAAGCCGTCCGCCCAGAGACCGCCGCCGTCACCGGTCGCCGTGTTCCCCGTGATGGTCAGGCCGTCGAGGGTCAGGTCCTGGTCGTAGTTGAAGATGCCGCCGCCGAAGGTGTCGTTGCCGCCGGTGACGGTGAGGCCCGAGATGGTCGCCGCGAAGTTCACCGATTCGTTGTAGAGGTAGAAGACGCGCGAGCTGTTGTTGCCGCTGACGCTCAGCACCGCCGCGCCCGGCCCCTGGATGTCGACCGAGTCGCTGATGGCGAGCTGGCCCGTGGTCAGGGTGATGGTGCCGGTCAGCCCCGCCTGGAAGGTGATGGTGTCGGCGCCGGCGGCGGCGTTGGCGTCCTCGATCGCCTGGCGCAGGCTCCCGGCGCCGCTGTCGTTCAGGTTGACGACGTTGAACACCGCGGCCTGCGCCGGCTGCCCGGCCGCCAGCGCGACCCCCAGGGTCAGCGCGGCGCCCGAAGCCGCGGCGGCTTTCCCCACCTTGCGCTCCTGGCGCGCCTGCTTCCTCTCCAGAGCCCGCCGCTGCTGGCGGGACAGCCGACCGCTCTCCATGGATTTCTCCCCTCGGTAGAAGAACCTATACAGATTTGACGCTAGTATACCGCAGAGTCCAACCGTCACAGGGAGGGGTTGCCATGGGCAAGCGGATCTTCCTTTTCCTTCTCACCAACCTGGCGATCGTCCTGGTCCTCTCGATCGTCCTCTCCCTCCTGGGATTCGGCGGCTACCTCGGCCCCGACGGCCAGCTTCTCGTCGGGCCGCTGGCGGTCTTCTGCTTCGTCTGGGGCATGGGCGGCGCCCTGATCTCGCTCGCCATCTCGCGCTGGGTGGCGCGCCGCGCCGTGGGCGCCCGCCTGATCGACGGCCACAGCGGCCAGGAGCCCCTCGACTGGCTCCATACCACCGTCGGCAACCTCGCCCGCCAGGCTAACCTGCCCATGCCGCAGGTCGGCGTCTACGACTCCCCCGAGGTCAACGCCTTCGCCACCGGCCCGAGCAAGAAGCGCAGCCTGGTCTGCGTCTCGACCGGGCTCCTCGGCGGCATGGAGCGGCGCGAGATCGAGGCCGTCCTCGGCCACGAGCTGGGCCACATCGCCAACGGCGACATGGTCACCATGACCCTCCTCCAGGGGGTGATCAACACCTGCGTCCTCTTCTTCGCCCGCGTCATCGCCTTCGGCGTGCGCTCGGTGCTCGACCGGCGCATCGCCGTCTGGGTGGGCTTCCTGGTGCGCATCGCGCTGGAGATCGTCCTCGGTATCCTGGGCTCGCTGGTCACCGCCTGGTACTCGCGCCGCCGCGAGTTCCGCGCCGACGCCGCCGGCGCCTCGCTCGCCGGCCGCGAGGCCATGACCGCCGCCCTGCGCCGCCTGCTCGCCAACCAGCAGCGCGTCGACACCGCCTCCCACCCCGCCCTCGCCGCCTTCAAGATCGCCGGCGGCAAGAGCTGGCTCGCCGCCTTCGCCACCCATCCGCCGCTCGCCGAGCGCATCGCGGCCCTGGAGTCGGGACGGCTGCCGGGCTGAAGTAAGTAACGGCGAGCCGCTCCGCCGCGCCTCATCTTCAGTACGTCACCGGGCTCGCCGGTCGAGCCCGTTGACGGAGGTCTTGAGAGAACCATTAAAATGGGAGTCCTGGCGTCCCGTCTGGACGGCGCGTTCGAGTCGGCCCCGAGCCCGGAAGCCCGGGCCTCGGGAGGCGCCATAGGAAGGGCAGCAGGAGCGCCCCGTGCACCGTGCGCCGGCCCCGATCTTGCCAATCGCCCCGATCTTGCCGATCGCCCCGACCTCGCCGACCGCGACCTCCTCCTGCTGGAGGCCGGCGCCGCCCCGGCCCTGATCCGCGGCCTCCGGGCGGCGCTCGATCCCGGGTGGCGGGTGACGGTGCTGCCGGCCGACCCGCTGCGGGTGGCCGACCTGCCGCCGGCCACGGCGGCCTTCCTCGTCGTCGAGCGGCCGGCCGCCGCCTGGCTCGCCGCCTGGCTGCCGGAGCTGCGCCGCCGGGAGCCCGAGCCGCCGCTGCTGGTCGCCGCGGCCGAGAGCGCGCCCGGCGACCTCGCCCGCCTGCTGGAGGCCGGCGCGGCCGACTTCGTCCTTCACCCCTTCCACCCGGCGGACGTGCAGGCGCGCCTCCTGCGCCTGCTGGCGCGCGGCCGCCCCGACCCGCGCGTCGAGCGGCTCAAGGCCAAGCTCGGCCTGCGGCGCCTGGTGGGGCAGAGCGCCGCCTTCCTCGCCGCGGTCGAGCGGGTCGCCCCCATCGCCGGCTGCGACGCCAACGTCCTCATCACCGGCGAGACCGGCACGGGCAAGGAGGTCTTTGCCCGCGCCGTCCACCACCTGAGCCGCCGCTCGGGCCACCCCTTCGTGCCGGTCAACTGCGGCGCCATCCCCACCGAGCTGGTCGAGAACGAGCTGTTCGGCCACGCCGCCGAGGCGTTCACCAGCGCCGCGCACGCCCGCAGCGGCCTCATCCGCCAGGCCGAGGGGGGGACCCTGTTCCTCGACGAGATCGACACCCTGCCGCCCGCCGCCCAGGTCAAGCTCCTGCGCTTCCTCCAGGAGAAGGAGTACCGCGCTCTCGGCTCGACCGAGGTGCGGCACGCCGACCTGCGGCTGATCGCGGCCACCAACGCCAGCCTGGAGGAGGAGATCGAGCGCGGCGGCCTGCGGCGCGACCTCTACTACCGGCTGAACGTCCTGCCGCTGGCGCTGCCGCCGCTCAGGGAGCGGGGCGAGGACGTCCTCCTCCTGGCGCAGCACTTCCTCGCCCGCCACGCCGCCGAGCTGGGCCGCTCGCTGCCGCGGCTCACCCCGGGCGCCCGCCAGGCCCTGCTGGAGCACGACTGGCCGGGCAACGCGCGCGAGCTGGAGCATGCCATGGAGCGCGCCGTGCTCCTCGCCGGAAGCTCGGGGCACGTCGGCCCAGCCGAGATGCTGCTGCGCCCCGGCGGCAAGCCCCGGCTCCAGGTGTCGTTCAAGCAGGCCAAGCACGAGGCCGTCGCCCGCTTCGAGCGCCGCTACCTGGAGCGCCTGCTCCTCGCCTGGAGCGGCAACATCAGCCGCGCCGCCCAGGCCGCGGGCAAGGACCGCCGCGCCTTCTTCGAGCTGATCCGCAAGCACCAGATCGACGTCCGCCGTTTCCGCGAGCCCGCCCCTGGCGGCGCGCTCGACGGGGGCCGGCGCGGCACGACCCTCTAGAACCTCTAGATCCTCTGCCGCAGCGCCGCCGCGGGCTCGCCCGCGGTGTGCCCAAAGTCTGATCGCCGTCCAGGTAGGGCATTTCATTGCGCGGGCAGGACAGAAAGGTCCTACCTCGTTGACCTCTCGCTGGCCCTCGTCAAGCAGCCGCACGCGCCGCGCGCGCCCGGACAGAAAGGTCCCATCGCCGGTGGGCGCTTTCCCTCTGTCGCGCGGCGTTTTTCGGCTGGCACCGCCGTTGCTCCCTGGCGCCCCGACCGGTAAACGAGCCGCCCCTGAATGACGCGACGTGTCCGACCCTGACCGAGATGAGATCCAGCGCGAGATCCTCGCTCACTTTGCAGCCCACCCTGACTCCGAGGACACGCTCGAAGGGATCGCCGAGTGGTGGCTGCTGGAGCGCACCATCGAGCGCCGCCTGCGCGAGGTCGAGGGGGCGCTCGACCGGCTGGTCGCCGAGGGGCTCATCGAGCGCCGCGCCGGCCCCGGCGTGCGGCCCCGCTACCGCCTGCGCGGCGAGCGGCGGCGCGAGGCCGAGCGGCTGGCGATTGATCGAGTGGAAACCGATGAGGAGCCGGCGGGCTCGTAGGCCCGACCGCGGCGCCGCATGACTCCCTACGCGAGCAACTGGGAGCACCTCGCCGACGAGCTGCGGCGGCTCGACCTGCTGCTGGAGCGCGCCATCGCCGCCGGCCGCGCGGCGCGTAGCGCCGACCCCTTCGAGCAGCTCCGCGGCCTGGTGGTCACCGACGAGGAGGTGGCGGCGCTGCTCGCCGGCGACGCTACCGCGGAGGGCGAAGCGGCGCCCGACCGGCAGGCGAGCGACGAGCGCCTCGCCGCCGTCGAGCAGGCGATCGCGGCGCGGACGGCGGCGGGCGGCGACCTCGCCCTGCCGCGCCTCGTCCACCGCTTCCAGCTCACCCCCTTCGAGCGGCAGGTCCTGGTGCTCTGCCTCGCCCCCGAGGTGGCCCGCAAGTACGACAAGCTCTACGCCTACCTGCAGGACGACGTCACCCGCAAGCGCCCCACGGTGGGCCTGGCGCTCGATCTCTTCTGCGCCGGCGCCGACGAGCGCCTCGCCGGCCGCGCCGCCTTCGCCGAGGGCGCCACCCTGGTGCGCCACCGCCTGCTGCGCCTCGCCGAGGCCGGCCACGACGGCCCCCAGCCCCTGCTCGGCCGCGGCCTGGGGCTCGACGACCGCATCGCCGCCCACCTGCTGGGGGACGACCGGCTCGATCCGCGCCTGGCCCCCTGCGCGCGGCTCGCCGCGCCCCGCCCCCTGCCGTCCGCGGGGCCCGCCGCGGCGCTCGCCGGGCGGGTGCGCGAGCTGGCCCGCGGCATCGCCGAGGGGTCGGTCGAGGGGTGCCGGCACCTGCTCGTCCACCTGCGGGGCCCCTATGGCGGCGGCCGGCGGGCGCTCGCCGCCGCGGCCGCGGCCGAGCTGGGATGGCCTCTCCTCGTCGTCGACGCCGAGCGCCTCGGGGACGCCGGGCTGCCGCCGTCCGAGGCCGTCGAGCTGGTGGTCCGCGAGGCCTTCCTGCAGCCGGCGGTGCTCGCCGTGGCGAGCTTCGACCTGCTGCTCGCCGACGATGCCGAGCGCCGCCGCCTGCTCGCCGTGCTGCTCGAGACGCTCGCCACCTTCGGCCGCCTGACCTTCCTCCTCGGCAACGAGCGCTGGCGACCGCTCGACCGGCCCGCCGGAGCCCTGCTGGTCGAGGTCCCCTTGCCGCGGCCCGGCGAGGCGGAGCGGGCGGATCTCTGGCGCTCGCGATTGGTCGAGCGACTGACCGCAGACGATGCCGGCGCGCCGATCAGCCCCGAGGTCCTGGCCAGCGAGTTCCGCTTCACCCCCGGCCAGATCGACGACACCCTGGCCACCGCCGCCGACCTGGCGCGCTGGCGGGGGCGGCCCGCGGGGCGCCTCGAGCGCCAGGACCTGCTCGACGCGGCGCGCGCCCAGGCGAGCCCCGAGCTGGGCCGCCTGGCGCGCCGCCTGGAGCCGCGCGCCGACTGGGGCGGCCTGGTGCTGCCGGCCGACCAGGTCGCCCAGCTCCGCGAGCTGTGCGACCATGCGCGCCACCGCGCCACCGTCTTCGGCGCCTGGGGCTTCGGCCGCAAGCTCAGCCACGGCAAGGGCCTGGCGGCGCTGTTCTCCGGCCCCCCCGGCACCGGCAAGACCTTCGCCGCCTCGATCCTCGCCGCCGAGCTCGGCCTCGACCTGTTCAAGATCGACCTCTCGCAGGTGGTCTCCAAGTACATCGGCGAGACCGAGAAGAACCTCGACCGCATCTTCACCGCCGCCGAGGACGCCAGCGCCATCCTCTTCTTCGACGAGGCCGACGCCCTGTTCGGTAAGCGCTCCGAGGTGCGCGACTCGCACGACCGCTACGCCAACGTCGAGGTCAGCTACCTGCTGCAGAAGATGGAGGAGCACGAGGGGATCGCGGTGCTGGCGACCAACCTGCGCCAGCACCTCGACGACGCCTTCGTGCGGCGGCTGAGCAGCGTCGTCGAGTTCCCCTTCCCCGACGCCGCCGACCGCGAGCGCATCTGGCGGGTGAGCTTCCCCGAGGACGCGCCGCTCGGCGAGGTCGACTTCGCCAGCCTGGCGCGCGAGGTGCGCCTGGCCGGCGGCAACATCAAGAACATCTCGCTCGCCGCCGCCTTCTCGGCCGCCGCCGACGGCCAGGTGATCCGCATGGACCACCTCTGGCACGCGGCGCGGCGCGAGTTCGCCAAGCTCGGCCGCGCCTGGAGCGGGCCGGGCGCGGGAGGCGCCGCGTGATCCGCGACCTCTCGGCCACCCTCGACGGCGTGCTCACCGACCCGGGGCTCACGGCCGGCTTCCCGGAGCTGGCGGCGGCGACGGTGGTCTTCGAGCGCCCCTCGGACAGCTTCACGCCCGGCTCCACCTCGATCGACCTCTTCCTCTTCGACATCCGCGAGAACCTGGCGCTGCGCTCGAACGAGCCGCGCCTCGAGCGCCGCGGCTCCGAGGCGGTGCTGCGCGCGGCGCCGCGGCGCATCGACTGCTCCTACCTGGTGACCGCCTGGCCGGTGGGGGGGCCGGATCTGCCGCTCCAGGAGCACCGGCTGCTGAGCCAGGTCTTGCAGCTCCTCAGCCGCACCCCGACCATCCCGGCGCCCCTGCTCCAAGGGAGCCTGGTCGGGCAGACGCCGCCGCTGCCGCTCATTGTGCCGCAGCTCGACGGCCTCAAAAGTCCGGCCGAGTTCTGGACCGCCATGGGGTCGCGGCTGCGCGCCTCGCTCACCGTGACGGTGACCATCAGCGTGCCCTACGCGCCCGAGGTCAGCGGTCCCGTGGTCACCACGCTGCGCAACCGCTTCGGCGACCGCGGGCCGCTGGGCCCGGTGGAGGAGGAGTGGCTCGCCTTCGGCGGCCGGGTGCTCGACGGCGGCAGCGTGCCGCCGGCGCCGATCGCCGGCGCCGTGGTCGACGTGGTCGACGCCGGCCTGCGCACCACGACCGACGCCCTCGGCCACTACCGCTTCGAGCGCGTTCCCGCCGGCAACCGCACGGTGCGCGCCGTGGCGGTCGGCTTCCAGCCTTCGACGCGGGCCTTCGAGGTGCCGGGCCCCTCGGAGACCTACGACTTCAACTTGACTCCGAACCCCTGACGAGCGCACGGCGCCTCAAGGAGGAACGTCGCATGAGCGATTTCAACGCCATCAACAAGACCCCGGGCGTCTACGTGCTGGAGATCGACCGTCCGGGTCCCATCGCCGGGGTGGGCACCAGCACCGCGGCGATCATCGGCCCGGCCGAGAAGGGTCCCATCGGCGTGCCGACGTTCCTCACCAACGAGACCCAGTTCAACAACGCCTTCGGCAGCTACATCAGCTCGCCGCCGGTCTACGCCACGCACGCGGTGCACGGCTTCTTCGCCAACGGCGGGGCGACCCTCTACTACGTGCGGGTGGGGACGGCGGCGCGCTCGACGCTCGCCCTCAACGACCGCGCCGCCGGGCCCGGCCTCGCCTCCATCGCGGTCACCGCCAGGCAGGAGGGGGTCGGCGGCGACGCCATCACCGTCCAGGTCGCGGATAGCGCCCCGCCGCTCGCCCAGACCACGGTGGTGAAGAACACGTCGAATCTGGCGGCCCCCGGCGCCTCCGGCGCCACGGCCCAGGTCGTCGATGCCAGCGGCTTCCGTCCCGGCGACGAGGTCTCGGTGGTGGTGGGCGCCAACCCGGCCGAGCGGCGCACGGTGCGGAGCATCGCCGGCAACGTGCTGACCCTGGACACCAACCTGACCAACGCCGGCGCCGCCGGCAGCGTGCGCATCGCCGATCTGACCGCGGCCCAGCGCAAGCTCCGCCTCGCCGCGACCACGGGCCTCGAGCCGGGGAGCTATGTCGCGGTCACCCAGGGCGGCACCACCGAGCGCCGGGTGGTCGCCTCGGTCGAGCCGGTCAACCGCTTCGTCACCCTCGCTCAGGGCGTGGGCAGCGCCTTCAGCCTGGACGGGGCCGACCCCAACGTGCAGGTGGCGAGCCTGGAGTTCGACTTGATCGTCACCCACCCGGTGGGCGGCCCCACCAGCTTCCTGCAGCTCGCCATGGACCCGCGGCACAGCCGCTACTACCGCGCCGTGGTCTCCTCGCCGCACGTCGAGGTGGCGCCGGCCGAGCCGCCCAACTCCACCAACCCGCCGGACAACCGGCCGCGGGTGCTCGCCGCCACCAACCTGGCGGGAGGGGCCGACGACGACATCGGCGCCATCGGCGCCAGCCATTACCAGGCCGCGCTCACCGCCCTGGAGAAGGTCGACGACGTCAACATCCTGCTGGCGCCGGACCGCACCGACCTGACCGTGCAGCAGGCGCTCATCGACCACTGCGAGAAGCTGCAGGAGCGCTTCGCGGTGCTCGACCCGCAGCTCAACGCCGACCCCACCGCGGTCACCGCCCAGCGCAACGCCCTCTCCTCGAACCGCGGCTTCGCGGCCCTCTACTACCCGCGCCTCGTCATCCCCGATCCGCTCGCCGAGGGGCACCTGATCGTTCCCCCCTCCGGCCACATCGCCGGCCTCTACGCCCGCATCGACGACCAGCGGGGGGTGCACAAGGCGCCGGCCAACGAAACGCTGCGCGGCCTGATCGGCCTCGAGCGGGTGCTCGCCGACGACGAGAACGGCCCCTTGAACGAGATCGGGGTCAACGTCATCCGCTCCTTCCTCGGCCGCGGCATCCGGGTGTGGGGGGCGCGCACCATCGCCCCCGCCGCGCAGACCCAGTGGCGCTACATCAACGTGCGGCGCCTGCTGCTGTTCATCGAGGAGTCGCTGCAGGAGGGGACGCTCGGCGCCGTCTTCGAGCCCAACAACGAGGCGCTGTGGGAGACCCTGAAGCGCACCGTGGGCGGCTTCCTCACCCGCGTCTGGCGCTCGGGGGCCCTTGTCGGCACCACCGCCGAGGAAGCCTTTCGCGTGCGCATCGACCGCGAGCTCAACCCGCCGGAGCTGCGGGCGCTGGGGCAGCTCATCATCGAGGTGCGGGTGGCGCCCACCACGCCGGCGGAGTTCATCGTCTTCCGCATCATCCAGCAACCGGGTGAGCCGATCATCGAGGAGTAGATCCGGCCAGCCCGCGGGCGGCCCAAGGAGACCACGAACATGGCAGCGACCGGACAGCGAGTGGACCCGTACAAGAACTTCCGCTTCCTCGTCGAGATCGAGGGCATCGTCCAGGCCGGCTTCTCCGAGGCGAGCGGCTTCGGCTCGGACGTCGAGGTGGTGGAGTACCGCGAGGGCGGCGACACGCCGACGGTGCGCAAGCTCCCCGGCAAGGTGAGCTACCCCGACCTGACGCTCAAGTGGGGAATCACCGACTCGCGCGAGCTCTACGACTGGCACCGCGCCGCGGTCAACGGCAAGGTGGAGCGCAAGAACGGCTCGATCCTACTGCTCGACGACCTCGGGGTGGAGAAGGTGCGCTGGAACTTCTTCGACGCCTGGCCCAGCAAGTGGGAGGGAGCGAGCTTCAACGCCACCGGCAACGAGGTGGCGATCGACTCCCTCACCGTGAGCTGCGAGCGGGTGGAGAGGGCCTAGGGGAGAGACACCATGTTGCAGACCGAGTACGAGTTCCGGCTGCCGCTCGGCTACGTCGACGCCGAGGGCAACCTCCACCGCGACGGCGTGATGCGGCTGGCCACGGCGGCCGACGAGATCCAGCCCCTGAAGGACCCGCGGGTGCGGTCGAACGAGGCCTACCTGGTGGTCATCCTGCTGGCGCGGGTGATCGAGCGGCTGGGGTCGCTGGCCCAGGTCAACCCGCAGGTGATCGAGGGGCTCTACGCCGCCGACCTCGCCTACCTGCAGGAGCTGTACAACCGCGTCAACCACAACGGCAAGGCCACGGTCACGGCGTCGTGCCCGCAGTGCCAGCACGCCTTCGAGATGGAGATCGACGGCGCGGGGGGGTCCTAGGCTACCCCCTCGGCGCGCTCTACGAGGAGGTAGCCTTCGTCGCTTTTCACTTCCACTGGCCGCTCGCCACGGTGCTCGACCTCGATCATGGCGAGCGCCGCCGCTGGGTGGCGGAGATCTCGAGGATCAACCAGCGGCTGAACGGCGAGTGAGCCTGGATAGAGCGAGAAGTCAGCGAGACGAGACGATGACCGAGCGATCCACCAACCTCCAAACCGCCAGCCTGGCGGGCGCCGCGGAGCACCCAGCCGGCGGTCCCGGCGGTCCCGGCGGTGAACTGAGCGGCCGGCTCGCCGCGCGGCGGGATTTCCTCCGCCGGCGCGGTATGGTGGCGGCCGGCCGGGCGCAGCGCTGGGCCGCCTGGGCGCGGGCGCTGGCCGAGCGCTTCCGGGCCGGCCGGTTGCGCGGCGTGGGCGCGGCGCTCCTCTTCGAGCGCCGGGCGGGGCGGGGTGCGAGCGATGTTCTGCGCCAGGAGCGGGTCGAGCGAGTGGAGCGCATCGAGCGGGTCCGCGAGCGCCTCGCAACCATGCTCTTCGCGCCCCGCCTCCACCTGACGATCGCCCCGCTCCTGCGACTCGGTGGAGCGGCGACGGCGCGCCCGATCCTGCGGTCGACGGCGCTATCGAACGACGCGGCGGTGGAGAAGTCCGGCGTCGCCGTGCCCCCCGCTTTCCATCGGGACCGCGCGCCGGCCCTGGCGCGCGCGCTGATGCGGTGCGGCCCCGGAGCCTTGCCACCCGGCCCCGCTTTGACCCTGGCCCGCGCCCGGCAGCGCGTGCCGTTGGCGCTCGCGGCGGAGCCCCTCGCCCTGGCCGGCCGGGTCGCGGCGCGCGGCCGGCGCGAGGAGACGGCGCTGCCGCGGCCGGCCGCCACTCTCCACCGCTCGTCGCCGGCCGCGCCGCCGTCCGAGGTGGAGGCTGAGATCTCGGCGCACTCCGGCCGCTCCCGCCGCCGCGCCCCGTCCGCCGGCGTGGCCGGCACCGCCCTCGCCGCCGCCGCGGCGGCACCGCTCGCCGTGGCGCCGGGCGAGCTCGACCGCCTGACCGAGCAGGTCGTCCGTCGCATCGACCGGCGCATGGCCGCCTGGCGCGAGCGCACCGGACGGGTGTGACGAGGAGGAGCCGCGATGGGTCTGGCCAAGGCGCGCATCGAGATCCTGCACACCGGCGAGGCGTTCGACGTGCTCTTCAACCCCGAGGAGTACACGCTGTCGAAGGACAACAACTTCGCCTCCCACAACGTGCCGGGCCTCTCCTCGCCGATCCTCCAGTTCGTGCACGGTAACCTGCGCACGCTCACCATGGAGCTGTTCTTCGACACCACCGACGCGGCGCGCGACGTGCGGCAGGAGACCGAGAAGGTGGTGCGGCTCGCCGCCATCGACTCGCAGCTCCACGCCCCGCCGCCGGTCGCCATCTCCTGGGGGTCGCTGCTCTTCACCGGCGTGCTCTCCTCGGTCAACCAGACCTTCAGCCGCTTCCTCTCCGACGGCCGGCCGGTGAGGGCCAAGCTCGACGTCACCTGGAGCGAGCTGATCGATCCCGAGCGCGAGTCGCGGGAAGTCAACCGCCAGACCGCCGACTTTTCCAAGCTCCACGTGGTCACCGCGGGCGAGACCCTGGCCGACATCGCTGCCCAGCACTACGACGACCCGGCGCAGTGGCGGGCGATCGCGCTCGCCAACGGGCTCGACGACCCGCGCGCCGACCTCTTCGCCGGCCGCCAGCTCGCGGTGCCCAGGCTGCCCTACATCGATCCGCTCACCGGCGAGGCCCTGGCATGAGCCCGCACGCGCGCTACGTCCCCGACTACGAGGTGCGCATCAACGGCGAGCCCCTGCCGGCGGCGGTGCGCGCCACCGTTGCCAGCGTGCGCTACGAGGACGGGCGCAACGCCGCCGACCGGGTGGAGATCGAGCTCGGCAACCCCGACCTGCGCTGGCTCCAGCGCCATATCCGCGGGCTCGGCTTCCGTCCCCCCTCGGGCTTCGACATCGGCCCGGTGCGCGTCGCCCAGGCGGCGCCGGCGGGCACCTTCGACCTCGACAACAGCCTCACCCTGGCGCTGGGGTATCTGCCCGGCCCGCTGTCGCCGATGTTCGAGGGCGAGGTGACCGGCGTCGAGGCCTCCTTCCCGAGCGGCGGCATGCCCACCCTGCGCCTGGTCGCCCACGACAAGCTCAACCGCCTGTCGCGGGGCTCCGGCGCCGGCGCCTTCGGCTTCCTGCCCGACTTCCTCGTCGCCAGCCTGACCGCGGCGAAGAACCTGCTCATCCCGGCGATCGATCCCTTCGTCACCGTCGCCTCGACGGCGCTGGCGGCGATCAACTTCATCTTCTCCGGCTCCGGCCTTTACCAGGCCGGCCAGCTCGACGGCATGAGCGACCTCGAGCTGCTCACCATGATCGCCACCAAGTACGGCGCCGACTTCTGGGTGGATGGCGACGTCCTCTACCTCTCCCGCTTCGTCAAGGACTACGAGCCGAGCCTGACCCTGAAGTGGGGGGAGTCGCTGATCGACTTCTCGCCCCGCATCAGCAACGTCGGCCAGGTCGCCGGCGTCGGCTACCGCTTCACCCTGCGCGAGATCCCGCTCTCCTTCCTGGTCACCGTCTTCTGGGACTTCGACCGCGAGACGCTGGGGCTGTCGGTGATCCCGGGGGCGGCGGCCAAGGCCGGGGTCGAGGGCATGATCGGCGGCAAGTCGCTCACCCGCGTCGACCGCCCCATCTCCAGCCCCGCCGACGTGGTGTCGAGCGCGCTCGAGATCGAGCACGACCTGCGCACCAAGCTCAACGGCCGCCTCACCGGCAGCTTCACCGCCATCGGCGATCCCCGCATCCGCGCCGGCGCCGTGGTGCGCCTCGAGGGCCTGGGGCCCGACTTCTCCATGGACTACCGGGTGGCGAGCGTCACGCAGTCGTTCGACGGCAGCGGCTGGGTCAGCTCGGGCCAGCTCTACAAGGAGATCATCCCGTAATGGAAGAGACCCTGACGCAGCTCTCGCAGTCGGTCGAGGACGTCAAGCGCAAGTTCTACGGCGTCACCGTCGGGCGGGTGATCAACCCGCTCGATCCGCTGACCCTGGGGCGCGTGCAGGTGCAGCTGCCGCAGTTCGACGACATCGAGCTGTCGCCCTGGGCGCGTGTCGCCACCCCCATGGCGGGCCTCACCCACGGCCACTACTTCATCCCCAACCCGGGCGACGAGGTGCTGGTCGCCTTCGAGAACGGCGAGCTCAACGCCCCCTACATCCTGGGCTCGCTGTGGAGTGCCATGGCGCCGCCGCCGCTGCCCTCGCCGGTGCCCCAGATCCGCACCATCCGCACGCTGGCGGGCAACCAGATCGTGTTCAGCGAGGTGCCGCCCACCGTCACCCTGCAGTCGGGGCCGACGCCGCCGGTGACCATCCCGGCGCCGCCCACGCCGGCGGGGCCGCCCACCGTCATCCTGTCGCCGGCCGGCATCCAGATCCTCTTCGGGTTGAACGTCATCAACATGACGCCGGACGGCATCACCATCACCGGCACGCCCAACCTGAACCTCGTGGCCACCGGCATGATCACCATGACGGCGCCCAACATCACCATCAACGGCGCCGCCGCCACCAGCGTCCAGTCGGCCGGGGTGTGCAGCGTGACCGCGCCCCTGGTGAAGATCAATTGAAGATCAACTGAGGATCACGGAAGGAGCCGCCCACATGCCCCCGGCCGCCCGCCTCGCCGATCCCTCCGGCCACCCCGGCGTCATCACCGGGCCCGGCGTGCCCACCGTGCTCATCGGCGGCATGCCGGCGGCGGTGATGGGGGACATCCACACCTGCTCCTTCCCGCCGCCCGCCGGCCCGCATCCGCCGACGCCCATCGTCAAGGGCAGCTTCACGGTCCTGATCGGCGGCCGGCCGGCGGCGCGGCTTGGCGACCTCGCCGGCTGCGGCGCACCCATCGTCTTCGGGCTGCCGACGGTGTTGATCGGAGGATGAGCGTGGAGCCGCGGCGCGATCCCAAGGCGTTCCTCGGCGTCGGCTGGGCCTTCCCCTTCGGCCTCGCCGCCGACGGCGAGGCGGCCACCGCCCGCCATGAGGAGGACGTCGAGCAGGCGATCCGCATCATCCTCGGCACCAACCCGGGCGAGCGCGTGATGCGCCCCGACTTCGGCGCCGGCCTGGAGGACTTCCTCTTCGAGCCCATCGCCCCCGGCACCCTGGAGCGCGTACGGCGGCGGGTGGAGGAGGCGCTCATCGACTACGAGCCGCGCATCGACGTGCTGCGCGTCGAGGTCAAGCCGGGCGGGGCGCCGGTCAACCGCCTGGACATCGCCATCGACTACCGGGTGCGCTCCACCAACACCCTGCACAACCTGGTCTACCCCTTCTACTTCGAGGAGGGGGCGCCGTGAGGGCCCGGCCGCGCCCCGTGCTCGACCCACGCCGGGCGGCGGAGATCGTCGCCCAGCTCTTCGCCCGCCGCCCCGGCTACCTCGCCGCCTGGCGGCCGGCGCCGAAGAGTCCGGGCGACGGCCTCGCCCGCGTCTGGGCGCGCTACCTGGAGGCACTGCTCGAGCGGCTCAACCAGGCGCCGGAGAAGAACCGGCTCGCCTTCCTCGACCTCGCCGGCATCGACCGCATCCCGGCCACCGCGGCGCGCGCGCCCGTGGTCTTCAAACTCGCCAAGGGCGCCGCGGCGCAGCACCTGGCGGCGGGCACCCGGGTGGCCGCGCCGCCGCCGCCCGAGGGGGGCGGGCAGATCGTCTTCGAGACCGAGCGCGCCGGCGGCCTCATGCCCGGCCGGCTGGTCGAGGTGGTGAGCCTCTGGCCGGGCCGCGACGAGTTCGTCGACCACGGCGCGGCAATGGCCGCGGGCGCGCCCATCCGGCTCTTCGACAGCGCCCGGCTGGAGCCCACGCCGCATCATCTCTACCTCGCTCACGACGTGTTGCTGGCGCTCGCCGGGAGGGTGGAGCTCAAGGTGGCGTTCGAGCTGGCGCAGCCGGGGAGCGAGCCGCTGACCCTGGCCTGGGAGTACTGGGATGGCGAGGTGTGGCGCCCCTTCGCCCGGCCGGGGTGTGGCGGCGGCGGGGGAGCCGCCGACGGCACCGCCGGCCTCACCAAGAGCGGCACCGTGGTGCTGGCGAGCGATTGCGCCGAGGCCAGGCCCACGGCGGTCGCCGGCGCCACCTCGCACTGGGTGCGCGCGCGCCTCGACGAGAAGCTGCCGCTCGACCCCGACCAGATCCTCCCCGAGGTGTCGGAGATCCGGCTCACCGCCGTGCACCGCCGCGAGCTATCCGCCCGCATCGGCTCCTTCACCTCCGAGTACACGGCGGCCGTCACCGCGCTGGCGCGTGGCGTGGCCCTCACCCTGACCGACGCCGCGGCCGGGCCCGTGGCGGGGGCGCGGGTGGAGCTGGCGGACGCCACGGCGGGCCTGCTCGCCGTCGCCTTCACCAACGCCGACGGCAGGGCCGATCTCAACCTGCCGGACTCCTCGCCGCGCCACCTGACGCTGACCGTCGAGACCCTCGCCTACACGCTCGCCAAACGCTTCCCCTACGAGCCGCCGTCGGTGGCGCTCACCCGCCTGGCCGCCACCCTCGCCGTGGAGCTCGACGCGCTGGTGCCCGAGAAGGCCTTCGCCGACGCCGACAAGCTCGATCTTTCGAAACCTTTCTACCCGCTGGGACAGGCGCCGAAGCCGGGCTCGACCTTCGCCTTCGCGGTGCCGGAGGCGCTCGCCAAGCCGGGAGCGCGGCTCACCGTGCAGATCGAGCGCGCGCGCACGCCCCAGGACGAGCAGTCGGTGGTGACCGGCACGCCGTCCACGTCGCTCGACCACACCGTCTCCTGGGAGTACCACGACGGCCGCCGCTGGGTGCCGCTGCTGGTGGCGACCGGCAGCCCGGGCGACCTCGGCAGCGACGGCGAGGTGCACCTGGTGGTGCCCGGCGACGCCGCCAAGGCAACAGTCAACGGCGTCGACGACCTCTGGCTGCGGGTGCGGCTGCTCGACGGCTCCTACGGCATCCGCCAGGAGGTCGCCTGGTCCGACGGCGCCGGCGGCACCAACCGCTTCGTCTACGTGCTGCCGCAGCCGCCGGCGCTCAAGTCGCTGCGCCTGAGCTACGTCTGGGAGCAGGGGCCGCTGCATGCCGAGCGGGTGCTCGCCTACAACGACTTCCGCTTCGCCGACCACACCGCGGCGGCGCGTTGGCCGGACGACCCCTTCCTCCCCTTCGCCGGGGTGGCGGACCGCACCCCCACCCTCTACCTGGGCTTCGACGCGCCCTTCCCCGTCGACCGGCTGAGCCTCTACTTCGATCTCGCCGAGGAGCGGGGTGCCGAGCGGCCGGCCCTGGTCTGGGAGTACCGGGCGGGCTCGGGCTGGCGGCAGCTCGCGGTCGAGGACGGCACCCGCAACCTCGCCTTCCCGGGCACCGTCTCCTTCATCGGCCCGGGCGACGCCCGGCCGCTGGCGCGCTTCGGTGTCGAGCGGAGCTGGCTGCGCGCGCGCCGCGCCGCCGACGGCCCGCCGCCCGAGGTGGCGGTCGCCGCCATCGCCCCCAACGCCCTCTGGGTCGAGCAACGCGAGACGGTGGTGGAGGAGACCCTGGGCGCCAGCCGCGGCCTGCCCAACGAGAGCTTCCGCATCCGGCGCTACCCGGTGCTGGCCGGCGAGCGCGTCGAGGTGCGGGAGCTGGAGGGGCCGCGCGCCGCGGTGGAGTGGCGGCGCCTGGCCTTGGAGGTGCTGGGGGGCGGTGCGCCGCAGGTGCTGGGCGGTGGCGCGCCACAGGTACTGGGCGGTGGCGAGGACCAGATCCGCGACCTGGAGCGGCGGCTGGGCAAGGAAGGCGGCGAGACCGATATCGAGGAGGGCGACCTGCGCCTGCGCCGCGACGCCAGCAAGGCCGTGGTCGAGGGGTGGGTGCGCTGGCGCCCGGCGCGGCGGCTCGTCGAGTGCGGCCCCGAGGACCGCTGCTATGCCCTCGACCGCGCCTCCGGCCGCCTCGCCTTCGGCGACGGCGAGCACGGCCGCGTGCCCCCGCTCGGGGCGCGGGTGCTGGCGCGGCGCTACGTCTCCGGCGGCGGCCGGGCGGGCAACGTGGCGGCCGGCGCCATCCAGCAGCCGCTGACCGGCCTCGCCGGCGTCGAGAAGATCGCCAACCCGACGCCGGGCGAGGGCGGCTCGGACGCCGAGACCATGGCCGCGGTCGCCCGCCGCGGCCCCCGCACCCTCGCCCACCGCGGCCGCGGCCTCGCCGCCGCCGACCTCGAGACCATGGCCCGCGAGGCCTCGCCGGCGGTGGCGGTGGCGCGCGTCCTGCCGGTCCTCGACGCGGCCGGGCGGCGCCGGCCGGGCTGGCTCACCCTGGTCCTGGTGCCGGCGAGCGAGGCGCCGCGGCCCTACCCCTCGGTCGGCCTGCGCGAGCGCGTCCGCCGCTACCTCGCCGAGCGGGCCGAGGCGGGTCTGGTGGCCGCCGGCCGCCTCACCGTCACCGGCCCCGACTACTTCGCCGTCGAGGTGGAGGCCGAGATCATCCCCGCCGACGCCGCGGCGGCGGCCGAGGTGGAGAGCGCGGCGCGGACGGCCCTCGCCCGCTTCCTCCATCCGCTCTCCGGCGGCCCCGATGGCGAGGGCTGGGAGCCGGGGCGGTCGGTCTACCTCTCCGACGTGGCCGCCCTGCTGGAGGGCGTCGCCGGGGTCGACGCGGTGGCGCGCCTGGCGCTCCTCGCCGGCGGCGTGCCCCAGGGCGAGGTGGTGGCCGTGCCGCCCGGTGGCACCGTCGCCGCCGGTGAGATCCGCCTGAGCCTGGTGGTCGGGAGGAGCTGAAGCCATGACCCTCACCCTGCCGCGCCTCGACGACCGCCGCTGGGCCGACCTGGTGGAGGAGGGGCGCGCGCTGCTCCCCCTCTACGCGCCGGGCTGGACCGACCACAACCTCCACGACCCGGGCATCACCCTGATGGAGCTGTTCGCCTGGGTCGCGGAGATGGACCTCTACCGCCTCGACCGGGTGCCCGCGGCCCACCTGCGGAAGTTCCTCGCCCTGCTCGGCATCCGGCCGCTGCCGCCGGTGGGGGCCGAGGCGGCGCTGGGCCTGCGGCTGGCGAGCGGCGGCCCCGGCGGCCCGCAGCCGTTACCGGCGGGCCTGCTGCTCGACGCGACGACCGCCGCCGGCCAGCGCGTGGGCTACCTCACCCTCGAGCCGCTGGTGGCGGTGCCCGGGTCCCTCGCCGCCCTGCAGGCGGGGGCCGCCGGCGAGGTCCGCGACCTGACGCCCGCCTGGCGCCGCGGCGAGAGCATGGCCCCTTTCGGCGACGACCCGGCCATGGGCGACGCCTTCTACCTGGGCTTCTCCGAGCCACCGCCCGCCGGCGTGCCGCTCGCCCTCCACTTCGAGGTCGAGGGGGGCGGCGCCGGGGAGCGGCGGCGCCTGGAGGAGCGGCGGCAGGAGGCGCTCTGCCGGCCGCCTCGGCCGGGCTGCTGCGGCGAGCCCGGCGAGGAGGGCTCCGGCGCGGACGACGCGCCGGCGAGCGCCGCCGGCCCGCCGCTCCTCCATCACTCGGTGCGACTGGTCTGGGAGGCGGCGGCCCCCGGCGGGTCCTGGCGCCCTTTGGACGCCGCCGCCGGCGAGGTCGAGGACGGCACCCGCGCGCTCACCCTCTCGGGCCGGCTCATCCTGCGGCTGCCCGAGCCGCCGGCGGCGCAGCGGGTGGGCGAGGTCGAGGCGGCGCTCCCCTACGTGCGCTGCCGCATCGCAGGGGGCGCCTACGACGCGCCGCCGCTCCTCGTTGCGGCGATCTTCAACGGCGTGCGCGCCCGCCAGGAGGTGCCGGCGGGTACCCTCTCCTGGACGCTGGCGCCGGGCGCCGTGGTGGAGGGCGATCCGCCGCTGCCCGGCACCGCCGTGCGGCTCGACGCGAGCTTCGACGACAGTGGAGCGATCACGCGCCTGGTGACCGGCGACGGCGCGGACGCCCGGGACATCCCGCTGCTCACGGTGCTCGCCTGGCAGGCGCCCACGGCCATGGCGGCCGGGCTGCTGACCGTGGAAGCGGCGGCCGTGGGCCGCGGCAGCGGCCGGCCGGAACAGACGCTCGACCTGCCCGAGCTGCTGCCGGCGGGGGAGGATCTCGCCCTGCTGAGCCGCGAGGACAACGGCCTGCGGTCATGGCGGCGGCGGCTGGACCTCGACGCCTCGGGTCGCGCCGACGCCGACTTCGTCGTCGAGCCGCGGCCGGAGGACACGGCGGCCGGCGGCCCCCTCGCCGAGCTCCGCTTCGGCGACGGCGAGCGCGGGCGCACCCTGCCCGAGGGGGCACCGGCCTGGGCCGCCTACCGCGCCACCCGCGGGCGGCTGGGGGCGCTCTCCTCCGGCGCTCTCTTGACCCTGGTCGACGGGCCGCGCAACCGGGCGCTGCTGCCCGATTTCGACGAAGTCGTTGCCCGCCTGGCCGGCATCGACACCCCGCTCGCCAGCCAGGGCGGCACCGACGGTGAGGGCCTCGACGAGGCCATGCTGCGGGCGCTCCAGGCCGCCGAGTCGAGCGAGCGGGCGGTCACCCTGGACGACTTCGAGCGGCTGGCGCTGGCCACTCCCGGGGTCTGCCTGGCGCGCGCCGCGGCGCGCGCCGAGCTGCACCCGGCCTTCCCCTGCTACCGCGCCCCCGGCGTGATCACGGTGCTGGTGCTCCCCTTCCTGCCCGCCGGCCGCCCCGTCCCCAGCCGCGGCCTGCTGGCGGCGGTGGCCGCCTACCTCAACCGGCGGCGAGTGCTCGGCAGCCGCGTCGAGGTGGCGGGGCCGATCTACGTCGAGGTGCGGGTGCGGGCGCGCGTCGCGGCCTGCCCCGGCGTCGACCGGGCGGCGCTGGCGGCGCGGCTCGCCGACGCCCTCGACCGCTTTTTCCACCCCCTGCACGGCGGCCCCGCGGGCGGCGGCTGGCCCTTCGGCCGCGCGGTCTACGGCGCCGAGATCTACCAGGTGCTCGACGAGACCCCGGGCAGCGACCACGTGCTCTCGCTGGAGCTGATCGGCGCCGACGGCGAGCCCCGCTGCGACAACCTCTGTCTGCCGCCCACCGGGCTGCCGGCGGCCGGCGCCCATGACATCGCGGTGGAAGGAGGAGGCGGAGCATGCTAGGCGGTCGCTTCCCGTCGCGCGCGCCCGGTGGTCCGGACCTCGAGCGCTACCTCTTCTGGCGCGGCCAGCACCTGCAGAGCCGCGACCTCGAGGACTCCGTCGCCGGCGAGGAGGAGCGCCTCTTCTGGCACAACCGGGCGGTGCACGACGCCTATGGGGTGGTGGTGGGCCTCGCCGTCGTCCCCGGCTCGGGGGTGCCGCCCGAGGCCGCGGACGTCGCCGTTCACGTCGGCCTGGCCTACGACGCCTACGGCCGCGAGCTGGCCCTCCTGGAGCCGGCCACGGTGCCGCCGCCGCGCGATGTCGGCGATGTCGGCGACCAGGGCGACGAGGACGAGGTCTGGGTGCTGCTACTGCGCTACCGGGAGCAGGCCGCCGATCCTTGCCGTCGCGTTGCCTCTGAGGGCTGTGGCTGCGGCGGCGCCGGAGAGCCGCGTAGCGAGCTGGTCTGGCGCCGGGCGCGGCGCGCCGGCATCAAGGACGGCGTGGCCCTGGCGCGCGGGCGCTGGATCAGCGGCACCGCGGGCTGGCTCTTCCTCCCCGAGGAGGGCTTCCACCCCCTGCGCGCGCGGCCCTTCGCGCGGCCCCGCCTGGGCCACGGCGAGACGCCGCCGGGGGGGACCGCCTGGCGGCCGTGGTCGCAGCCCATCGGGCCTTCCGCGGTGCTCGGCAACTCGCTCGTCGTCCCCGCCTCGGCGCGCGGCATCGAGGTCACGGTCGACAGCTCGGCCGCCGGCTTCACCCGCACCCCCTGCTACTTCGCCTGGCTGCAGGGCGGGCCCTGGCAGACCCCCAACCGTCTGGCTTTGACCGTGCTGCTGGAGCGCATCACCGGCGCCGCCCGCGACCGCTTCACCTACAGCCTGTGGGACCCGGGGTCGTCGACCTCCGTGCCGAGCGTCTCGACCGCCGACGGCTTCGACGCCACCCAGGTCACCCAGGGCGCGCTCTTGAACCTCGCCCGCCAGCGGCTCTACGTCTGCTGGCTGGGCATCGAGATGGACCGGACCGCGCTCGCCGCGCGGCCGCATGAAGTCGAACCGAGGTGACCGATGGCATCGCTCGACGACAAGCGGACCCTCGAACGGCAGCGCTTCTTCGATGGCCAGCGCCTGCTGGCGGCCGACCTCGACGAGGTGGTGGCCGATCACCGCTGGCGCCGCGAGCTGCACAACCGCAGCCTCCACCAGCCGGGGATCGGCAACGGCTTCGCCGTCAGCGGCGAGCCGGGGGCGCGCGAGGTGACCGTCGGCGCCGGCTACGCGCTCGACTCCTACGGCCGCGAGATCATCTCCACCCGCAGCCGCGTCGAGCCGGTGCCGCCGGTGGCCGGCGACCCCACGGGCGGCCCGGCGCGCTACGACCTGACGGTCTCCTACCCCGCCGAGGAGGACCTCGAGGAGGCGGAGACCCGCGAGGGCGTCTGCCTGCCCCGCGGCGTGGTGCGCCTGGCCGAGGAGCCGGTCTTCTGCTGGGTGCGCCTGGAAGAGGACGCGGCGGGCGAGCTCCATCCCGCCGACCCGCGCCTGGCGGCGGAGATCGACGCCGCGCTCAGGATCCGGCTCGCCCGCGTCGAAGTGGAGCAGTGCCGGCTCAAGGCGCTGTCGATCGCCGAGCGGCGCAACGCCCGCCCGCCCATTCAGCCCTACGTCGCCTGCGGCGAGGCGCGCCCCGCCTGGCGGGTGGAGACGATCCCGCCGGCGTCGATCTTCTTCTCCGGCGCCAACAGCGGCCTCTTCTCGCTCGCCAACCTGTCGCAGGTCTCCCTCGCCGCCGCCGGCTCCGAGCAGCCGTTTTTCCTCGTCGCGGAGGTCGACACCGGGTCGGCCGCCTTCCGCGCCACGCCCTGCTACTCGGCGGGCCTGCGGGGGCCGCGGAGCCTGAGCGCGCCGGCCTCGGGCTCGGACCTGACCGACCCGGTCGAGGTCTTCGCCGACGGGGTGGTGAGCATCGAGGAGCCCACCCCCACGGGGTTCCGCGTGCGCGTGCTGCCGCTGCTGCTCATCGACCGGCAGACCGCCACGCAGGTCGACTGGTCCGAGGCCGTCGTCCCCTGGAGCGTGGTCTGGATGGGGGTCGAGGGATGAGCTCGCCGGGGGGCAACTTCCTGCACCTGAACCGCGACGGCCGCTGGCCGGGCTTCGCCTGGCGCGCGCTCGTCGCCGGCCCGGACGGGGCCCTCCGCCTCGCCTCGCTGCCGGCGCTGATCGGTGGCGGCGAGGTGGCCCGGTCGCTCGCCTCCTTTCCGGCGCCCGATGGCCCCGCGGGCCTCGCCGTCGCCGCCGACGGCACCGTGGTGTGGACCGACGCGCAGGCGGGAGGGCTGCTGCTGCGCGACCCCTGCGACGGCGCCGAGCGGCCGCTGCCACTCGATGCCGACGCGCGGCTCATCGAGCCCCGCGGCCTCGCCGTGCACCCCGCCCGGCAGGCCCTGGTGATCGCCGACGCCGGCGCCCATCGCCTGCTGCTCGTTGCCCTCGGCAGCTACCAGCTCGTCGACGTCTGGGGCGGGCCCGGCAGCACACCGGGGCGCTTCGACCGGCCGACCGGCGTGGCGGTGGACGAGGCGGGCGCCGTCTATGTGGTCGAGGCCGGCAGCCCGCGGGTGCAGAAGCTCGACTCCAGCGGGGTGGTCGACCCCGCCTTCGAGGCGGCGGTGGCGGCGGCCGCGCCGGCGCTGGCGCGGCCGGTGGCGGTGGCGGTCGCGGGCGAGCGGGTGTGGGTGCTGGATGCCGGCACCCGCGCGCTCTACGCCTTCGGCCTCGACGGCTCGGGCGCCGGCAGCCTCGCCCTGGCGGCGGCCGCGCCGGCGGGCCTCGCGGTCGCGGCCGGCGCCCTCGGCGCTCGCGGTGCCCTCTACGTGGGGGACAACGCGAGCCGGCGCCTGCTGCGCATCGACCCTGGCGATCCTGCCGTGGGCCGCACCCTGGGCGAGGCGCGGGGCTTCGCCGGGCCGGTGGCGGCCCTGGCGACGGCCGGCGACAGCCTTTGGGTGCACCTCGGCGGCAGCGCCTCGCCCGTGCGGCTGGCGCGCGAGGGGGCCACGGTGCGCCAGGGCGTGCTGTGGGGTGGGCCGGTGGCGCTGGGCGGCGAGCCTCACGCCTGGCAGCGCCTCCAGGCCCTGGGCGAGGCGGGTGGCGGCGGCTCGATCACGTTCTTCGTGTACGCCGGCGGGGGAGCGCCGCCCGCTCCCGACCCCGCCCGGCTGGGCGAGCCCGACGGCGGCTTCGACGCCGCGGCCTGGCGGCGGGTCGGCGAAGGCGTGGGCGACGTGCTGGTGGGGGAGCGGTCGCTGAAGCTGTGGATCGGCGCCCTGCTGATCGGCGACGATCGAGGCCGCGGCGGCCCGCGCGTCGAGCAGCTCCGCCTCTCCTTCGACGAGGAGGGCTACGCCGAGCATCTGCCGCCCATCTACCGGCTGCCGGGCAAGGTCTCGCCCAACCCGCCCCCGGGCAGCCGCGAGAGCCTCGAGCGCTTCCTCGCCCTCTTCGAGAGCTTCTTCGCCGACGCCGAGCGGGAGATCGGCGACCTGCGGCGTCTCTTCGATCCGGCCACCGCGCCGACCGCGTCGGTGGCCTGGCTCGACTGGCTCGCCGGCTGGCTGGGGCTGGAGCTGGAGGAGGGGTGGCCGGAGGCGAAGAAGCGGCGCCTCCTGGCCGGGGCCTTCGCGGCCTACGCCTGGCGCGGCACCGCCCGCGGCCTCGCCCGCGCGCTCGCCGAGCGGCTGGGCGTCGTGGCGAGCGTCGAGGAACCCCACGCGCAGGCCGACTGGTGGGTGCTCCCTGCCGACGGCTGCGCTGCCGCCGGCGGCGCGCGGCTCGGCTTCTCGACCCGCCTGGCGGCGGCGCCGCCGCAGGGCGCCGTCCTCGGCTCAACCGCTGTCCTCGACGGCTCCGACCTGATCGAGGACGAGGACCTGGGCGAGCCCCTGTTCACCGGCACCGCCTATCAGTTCAGCGTCGTACTGCCCCGCTCCCAGGCCTCGGCCCCGGCCACCCTCGCGGCGGTGCGGGAGCTGATCGAGCGCGAGAAGCCGGCCCACACCACCTTCCAGCTCTGCCTCGTCGAGCCGGGGATCCGGGTCGGCTTCCAGGCGCTGCTGGGGGTGGACACCCTGCTCGGCGGGGGCCCCGCTCCCGCCAGCCGCCTCGGCGAGCCGACGCGAAAGGGCCTGGTGCTGGCCGGCGAGCCCGCCGGCCGCATCGGCGGCAGCCGGGTGGGCGTCTCCACCCGGCTGGGCGAGGGCAGCCTTGGGGTTCCGACCGGGGCGCGCCGCCCCGCCAGAGAGGAGAAGCTATGGGCGCAATGAGATCGGCCGACGGCTGCGCCTGCCGTCTCGAAGCACCGGAGCGCAACCGCTACTTCCACGGCCAGATGCTGTACGACCGCAACTTCCGGCTGGAGACGGACTATCACAACGGCAAGCGCTGGCTGATCAACCGGCTGGTGGTCGGGTACGGGGTGGTGTGCGGCCTGGGCGTCAAGCCGGCCGAGGAGGACGAGCCCACCTTCATCGTCGAGCCCGGGGTGGCGATCGACCGCTGGGGACGGGAGATCGTGGTGGACGGGGAGGTGGGCCCGCTGGCGGTGCCACCGCGCCTGCTGCCCCCGGCTGGCGAAGGCGAGGGGGGCGAGCGTCCGCAGCCGGACGACAGCGACGAGCGCGACGAGGGCCGCGAGGAGGGCTACGGCGACGAGCGGCGCCGGCGGCGGCGTGGACGGGAGGTCGACCTCCACCTCGTCCTCTGCTACCACGAGTGCACCGCCGAGCCCACGCCGGTGCTGGCGGGCGACTGCCGCGACGAGGAGCCCTGCCAGCCGGGGCTGATCCGCGAGCGCTACACCCTGGAGTTCCGCCCCGGCTGCCTGCCGCCGCGCCAGCCCAAGCTCAAGATCGCCGACGTCATCTCGTCCGACGGCCGGGTGAACTACGAGGCGCTGGTGCTGGAGGTCAGCAAGCCCTGCCGCTGTCCCGAGGACCCCTGCATCCCCCTGGCCACTCTGCACCTCGACCTCGACCACGAATCCTGCCGCTGCCACCGGGAGATCGACCTGACGGTGCGGCCGATCGTCTACACCAACGACCTGCTGTTCCAGCTCATCCTGTCGGCGGTCAGCGAGGGCTCCTCTTACCGGAGCGAGAAGTGAGGGAGAAGACGACGATGCGATACCCATCGAACGCCAAGCCGGAAGCCTGCGCCCTGGGCCTCCTGGAGCTGCCCCGCTACTTCCCCGGCCAGCTCTTGACCCCCGCCGACCTGACCCTGGAGCGGGACTACTTCCGCCAGAAGATGCGCCTGCACAACCGCCTGCTCTGGGGCTGGGGCACGGTGTGCGGCGCCCTGGTCTGCCGGCTGCCGGGAGGCGGCGCCGATCCCGCCGATCGCGCCAACCCCACGAACCCCGCGCCGGACCCCTGGAGGGTCGTGGTCGAGCCCGGCTACCTGCTCGGTCCCTACGGCGACGACATCGTCATCGGCGCTGCGGTCGTCGTCGACCTGCGCACCGGCGGCGTCGAGGGCAGCTCCTGCGAGGAGGCCGCGCCGGCCGCCGATCCCTGGTGCAGCCGCGTCTGCCTGCCGCGCGATCCCGGCCCGCTCTACGTGGCGGTGCGCTACCGCGAGTGCGAGACCCGGCCGGTGCGCGTCCAGCCGGCGGGCTGCGGCTGCGCCGGCGAGCAGTGCGAGTACTCCCGGCTGCGCGACAGCTACGAGATCGGCATCCTCGACCGCTGCCCGAAGAGCCACCAGGGTGACCCGCCGGAATTCGCGCCCTGCAGCGGCGGCATCCCGGTCTGCCCGCCCTGCCCGGACGAGCCCTGGGTGGTGCTGGCGAAGGTCGAGATCGACGCCAACGGCATCGTCGGCGAGCCGGACAACTGCGCCTGCCGACGCATCGTGCTGGCGATGGCGCCCTACTGGTGCGGCTGCCAGCTCCGCGCCGACGAGCCGGAGGAGAACCCGTCGGGCACGGTCGGCGACGTCACCTTCGTACGCCCGGACACCGGCGCCGCCGTCGCCGGCGACCTGGCGCGGGGGGCCACGGTGACGATGACGGCGACCGGCAGCGGCCTCGCCGCCGCCACCCGTGTCGCTCTGCCCGACGGCTTCGAGGTGCAGGGGGTGAAGGTCTCCGGCAACACCCTGACCGCCACGGTGAAGGTGCTGCCCAAGGCCCCCCTGGGCCCGGTCCGCCTGCGGTTGCTCGACTCCTCCAACCACCTGGTGGCGGAGCGGGAGGAGGCCTTCCGCGTGGTCGAGGCCGGCGGCGGCACTCCGCCCGCGCAGCCCTCACCCGGCGGCGGTACTCCGCCAGCTCAGCCTGCACCCGGAGGCGGCGTTGACGCGGGCGCGGCCTCGCCCGGCCGGCGGAGCCCCTCCGGGCGCGGGCGCCGTAAGGGCGAGGGAGGCGACGGGGAATGAAACGACGGTCCACCGCGGCCCGGGCGCCCACCCCCGCGGTGGCGCGCCGCGCGCCGGCCGAGCCGACCGGCGGTCCCGGCCCTGGCCCTGGCCAGCACGAGCGCCTGCTGGGCCTCAACCAGGCGCTCGGCAACCAGGCCATGGGGGCCCTGCTGTCCGGAGGAGGCCCGGGCCTCGGCGTGGCGCGAGATCTGAGCCTGTTCCCGGAGATCCCCGCGCCCAAGCTCGTCCGTGCTGGCAGGGTGGTGTCGCTTACCGTCTATTTCGGCAAAGACCACTTCCTGCTCGTCGAGCGCAATCTGCGAGCCGTCGAATCCCTCGCCGAGGAGCTCAAGTCAAGCTACCTGTCCACGATCACCGTGGACGGGCATGCCTCCGGCGAGGGCGAGCCGCCTTACAACCAGGCCCTCTCCGAGCAGCGGCGGGACCTGGTCGTCGCCCTCCTCGGCAAGGATCTCGACCCCAAGCCCACCTTCGCGGGCAGCGCCCACGGCGAGCAGCAGCCTGCGGTCGCCGAAACCGGCTCGGACGAGGCCCTCGAAGAGGTCCGCGCTCAGAACCGCCGGGTGGAGATCGTCGTCACTCCAAAAATGTTCTCGCCCGTGCCGCTGCCAGAAAAAACAGGAGGCTCGCCTCTCCTGGTACCGCAGGAGAAGTCGAAGCTCTTTCCCAAGACTCCGGAGCAAGCGCTCGCGGACAGGGTCCGCGAGGGTTACTTCAATCTGGGGTCGCAAGGGCGCTCGCTGGAGGACCGCGCAGACGAGAAACTCGACGAGATGATCGACAACCTTCTCCTGGAAGTGGGCGTCAAGAACGCGAAGAGGCGCGGCTGGTTTCGCCGCCAGCTACGCAATGCCGTGAAGAGCGGCTTGAAGAAAGGCATCGACGCGGTGATCGAGTCGGGCGGCTTCGAGCCGCAGGTCGAGGACGCCATCAAGAAAGGCGTCGAAGGTTTGATGAAGGTGAAGTACTGAGCCGATGGAAATCTTCGCTTCTATCCCTCTGCGCCTGCTCGGGCCGCTCGGCGATGCGCTCACCCGGCGCGTGCGGCCGCGGTGCCGGCTGGCCGGCCGGAGCTGGCCCGTCTACGGCGTCTGCGTCTGCTCGGGCGTGGTGCTGGGCGCCGCCGCGGGAGTGGCGCTGGCGGCGCGCGCCGGCGTGTCGCCGCTCCTCGCGCTGGCCGAAGCCCTCGCCGGCCTCGCCGCCGCCCTGGCGCTCGCCTTCGCCAGCAAGGCGGCGACCGGCGGTGAGCGCTTCACCTTCTACCATTACCAGCTCGCAGTGCTGGCGGCGGGCGGCGTCGTGGCGCTCTACTCCGCGGGCCCGGCCCTAGCCGGCCTCGACGTGCTCGCCGTGGCGCTCGCCGTCGTCCACGCCGTGGGCCGGCTGGGCTGCTTGGGGGCCGGCTGCTGCCATGGACGCGCCGTCCCCTGGGGCGTGCGCTACGGCGAGGAGCATGCTGCCGACGGCTTCCCCCAAGGACTGGTGGGAGTGGCGCTGGCGCCAGTGCAGGCCGTCGAATCGCTGGCGCTCACGGCGTTGGCCGCGGCGGGCGGCCTCCTGGTGCTGGCGGGCCGCGAGGCCGCGGGGGCGGGGCCGCCGCCCGGTTCGGCGCTCGCCCTTTATGTCGGGGGGTATGGCGCCGTGCGCTTCCTGCTCGAACGCTGGCGAGGCGATCGCCGCCCCTCGTTCGCCGGCCTCTCCGAGGCTCAGTGGACCGCCCTGGCGGCGCTGGCCACGGTGGTGGCGCTGGGGGCCGCCGGCCGGCTGCCGCTCGGCCGGGTTGGGCTCGTGGCCGGGCTCGCCCTGCTGGTCCTGCTCGGCGCCGTGGCCCTCGCCGACCGGCGCCAGCAGGCCGGCGGTCTGCTCTCCGGCGCTCACGCGACCGAGATCGCCGCGCACCTCGCCCGGCTGATGCGCCGTGCGGAGACCGCGCTAGTCGAGGTCCGCACCACCAGCCGGCAGCTCCACCTGTCAACCGGGCTGCTGGCCGACGGCGGGCGGCCCCTGCGCCTGGTGAGCTTCTCGTCAACCCTCGGGAGTGCCGGGAGCGACGCGAGCGGCGCGCCGCTGACGGCACCCGTCGCGGGCCGCCTCGCCCGCCTCGTGCTCCGCCAGCTCGGCGCTGGAGAGCCGGGCGAGCTGCGACGCGGGGAGCAGGGCGTCTGGCACCTGCTGGTGCCGGCGGCCGGCAGGCCCGAGGGTGGCTAGGGGAGCGGCCGTGGCCCAGCGCAGCGCCCGCGGTGCCCCAAGCGCTCCCGGCTCCCCCGGTTCTCCGGGCTTCGGTATCGCGCGCGACCGCGAGACGACCTCCGAGCCGGGCGTACGGCGCGAGCGCTCGCCGGCGCCCGCCGGCGAGGTTCCCAGGCTCCTCCAACTCGGCACCACCCTCGGCAACCGCACCACGACGGCGCTCCTGGCGGGCGGCCTGCTACAGCGCAAGGTGGCGATCGGTCCGGCCGACGATCCGCTGGAGCGCGAGGCCGACCGCGTGGCGGAGCGGGTGCTCGCGCAGCCCGAGGCCGCCGCGGCCGAGGGCCCAGCGCAGCCCCGGGCCACGGCCGGCGCCGTGGTGCAGAGGGCCTGCGCCGCCTGCACCGCGGGCGGCCAGCCCTGTGCCGAGTGCGCCAAGGAGAAGGAGGACGACGACGAGGAGCAGCGGCGCCCCTCGGCCGCGGCCAGCCCCGCGGGCCAGCTCCAGCGCCGCTGCGCCGACTGCGAGGACGACGAGGAGGAGATCCAGCGGCAGGCGGCCGGCCCTTCTGCCGCCGCTCCCGCACCGGCGCAGCTCGACTCCCACCTCGCCGCACTCGGCCCGGGCCGCCCCCTTTCCCCCGGCCTGCGCAGCTACTTCGAGCCCCGCTTCGGCCACGACCTCGGCGCCGTCCGCCTCCACACCGGCACCACCGCCGATGGCGCCGCCCGCGCCGCCCGGGCGCGTGCCTTCACCCTGCGCCAGGACGTGGTCTTCGCCGCCGGCGAATACACCCCCGCGACCCGTGGCGGGCGGCGCCTGCTCGCCCACGAGCTGGCCCACGTGGTGCAGCAGGCGCCGCCCGCCGCGCGGCGGTTGCCGGTGCTGCGGCGCGAGGAGTCGACCCCGGCGCCGGAGCCACCCATGCCCGCGGCACCGGAGCCCGAGTCGTCGACGCCGCCGGCGGCCGGCCCCGATCCGGCCGCGCAGCAGACGCCGGAGACCACGCCGGAGCCGAGCCCGCAGCAGCAGGCGCCGGCGGCGCAGGAGAGCGAGGGCAGCGAGACCGCGGCGGCGGAACCGGAGAGCGGCGAGGCGCCGCGGGGCCTCATCGTCGCCGACGATGCGCAGCCGGGACCGGAGCAGATGACCCGCAGCGCCTTCCTCGACGAGCTGCACACGGCCGCCTGCACCGCGGCCCAGGCGGGCCTGGCCGGCACCGAGCGCAGCGCCAAGGGCTGCCCCTGGATCGACTATTACTTCCGGCTCTATCGCGGTATGAGCGCCGAGCGCATCGAGGCCGACCTGCTGCGCTACGTCCCCGCCACCCGCGGTGCCGCCACGGCGCGCGACTACATCGCCCCGACGGCGGAGCACATCCACGAGAGCGTGCGCCGCTGGGCGGAGACCGGCGAGCTGAGCGGAGTACCCGAGGGGCTGCCCGGCATGGGCCTGCTGGGGGCCATCGGCGGCTCGCTCGCCGGCCTCGGGCGGATGCTGTTCAAGGCACGCCCCGGCGGTGCCCGCGGCCCGGCCCAGCCGGCGGCGGTGGCGGCGCGCCTCGGCCCCGGGAGCCCGCTGGCGGGGAGCGCGCGCTCGCGCATGGAGCGCGCCTTCGGCGGCGGGCTGGGCGGCGTCCGCGTCCACACCGATACGACCGCCGCGCGCCTCGCCGGCCACTTCAACGCCCGCGCTTTCACCGTCGGCCGCCACGTCGCCTTCGGCCGCGGCGAGTATCGCCCGGGGACTCCGGCCGGCGATGCGCTGCTCGCCCACGAGTTGGCGCACACGGTGCAGCAGCGCGCCGTCGGGGACGCCGCAGCGCAATCCACCCCACCGGCCAGCGCGCCGCTCGAGCGCGACGCCGACCGCTCGGCGGTCGGGGCAGTCGCCGGCCTGTGGGCCGGGACGGGGCGGCTCTCTCGCCAGATCGTGCCGCGCCTGAGGTCGGGGCTGAGCCTCCAGCGCTGCTGCAAGGATAAAAAAAAGACCAAGGTGCCGACCGACGCGTCGTGTGCGCCACCGGCCGACGCCGCGGAGGTCGCCAAGCTCAAGGAGGGCTTGATCTCGACCTTCAAGCTCTCCGGGGTGGTGGAGCTGGAAGGGACCTGCTGGAGCAAGGACGAGCTGAAGAAGGTCCGCAAGGGCCTCGACCAGCTCTCTCCGACCCAGCGCGAGGCCATCGCGGGCGTCACCTTGAAGCGGGTCAAGTCCACCACCTGCGACGGCTCTCCGCCCGGCTGCTTCCAGCAACGTCTCGTCGCCGACACGGCCCAGCGCCAGGACGCGATCGAGCTGGCGGACGAGGCGTTCAAGGGGGCCGCGGTCAACCTGCCGCCGGTCGAGGACATCGTCCTCCACGAGGTGGGCCATGCGGTGGAGAGCGTCGACCGGAGGGCCGCCGAGGTGGCGAGGCAGAAGTCGAACCTCGAGGTGGAGCGCAAGAACCAGGCGCGGGCCAAGGCCGTCCTGGCGTTCAACAATGCCATTCCGCCCGGCGGCGCCGACGCGCTCGCCTTCGACTCGAAGACCAACGAGGGGGCGGCCTACGGCCGTGGCCTGCTCGCCGTGAACCGAGAGTTCACCAAGATCTCCAAGGTTCTTGACGGCATCGGCAACGATCCTTCGTCCACGACCCTGACCGAGGCGGCGACGAAGATCGGCAGCCAGGCGGACGATGCGGAGAAGGCGATCGCCAGTATCGACAAGCTGCGCGCCGCCCTGCTCAAGCGGCAGCCGGACACCAAGGAGCTGAAGCCCGCCGTCGAGCAGTCCTTCAAGGACAGGCTGAAGGCTGCCCGGGCGGTCGTCGAGGCCACGAAGGCCCAGGTCGAGGTGCAGAAGAAGTTCGAGGGCGCCAAGGTGGCGGAGAAGGCGACGACAGCCAAGATTCCGCTCGCCGGCGAGGGCAAGGTCCTCGACGCCACGCAGCGGCTGGCGCAACTGGTGGCCCTGGTCGAGATCAAGAAGATCGACGTCAAGGCGAGCCCGTTACTGAAGGACTATCCCAAGGACAACTGGCCGCAACGCCCCGGCGAGCTATTCGCCGACCTCTTCCAGATGTCCGTCTCGGAGCCCAAGAAGCTGCGGGCGTTCGACCCGGACGTGGCGGACTTCTTCACCGAGCCGATCGGTGCCAAGGGGGAGATGGAAAAGCGGGTCGCCACCAAGGTCGGGTCGATGGGCAAGAGCGCCGCCAGGATCGAAGGGGCGAAGGCGCCCTGAGCAGACGACCGTGACCTCGCTGATCCGCCGCCGTGAAGAGCTGGCGCGGGCGCCGACCTCGCCGGTGCGGGTGGAGAAGCGCCGGGGCGTCGCCGTGCGCCCGCCGCAGCCCCGGCCGAGCTTTCTCCACCTCCAGGCCGCGCTCGGCAACCAGGCCACCGGCCGCCTGCTGCACGCGGGTGCCGTGCTGGCGAAGCGGCGGGGCGAGCCGCTGCCGGCCGTCCCGGCCCCGAGCCCGCGCGGCGGTGGAGCGCTCATCGCCCGCGAGCTGGGCTCGCTCGTCCAACTCGCCGGGACCTTGCCGCCCGGGGAGGTGGCCCCGGCACGTGCAAGCACGGAAGCGCAAGCGCAGACCGGCAGCAGGCCGGAGTGGCTGGTCCCGGACGGCGCCGCGCCGGGCCCCGGCCAGATGAGCCGCGTGGATTTCCTGTCGGCGATGCGCGATGCCGCCCGTGAGGCCGCCGAGGAGGGCCTGGCCGGCACCGGGCACACCGCGCGCGGCTGCCCATGGATCGAGCACTACTTCCGCTTCTATCAGCAGCAGAGCGCCGGGCGCATCGAGGACGACCTTCTGCGCTACGTGCCCGCGGCGCGCGAAGCTGCGAGCGTCGGCGAGCTGCTCGACCGGGCCGCCGAGCACGTGCGAGCCAGCGTGCGGCACTGGGCGGCGACCGGCACGCTGACTGGCGTGCCGCGCGGGCTGCCCGGCATGGGCCTCCTGGCGGCGCTCGGCGGCTCGCTCGCCGGCGTCGGCCGGCTGCTGGCGCGCTCGGAGCCCGCGGTTGCCGAGGCGGGGTCGCGAGCAGAGTCCCGGCCGCTGGAGGACGCCGCGGGCGCCCTCGATCCCGACGCCGTGCAGGGCCGGCTGGGTCCCGGCCTGCCCCTGCCGGCGAGCGCCCGCGGCCGCATGGAGCACGCCTTCGGCACCCGCTTCGCCGACGTCCGCCTCCATACCGGCACGGCCGCCGCCTGCCTCGCCCAGCGCCTCCGCGCGCGCGCCTTCGCCGTCGGCACCCATGTCGCCTTCGATCACGGCGAGTACCGGCCGGGAACCGTCGTCGGCGATGCGGTCCTCGCCCACGAGCTGGCGCACACCCTCCAGCAGCGGGGCGCCGGCGCGGCTCTCCACCCTCCGGCCCCGGTGCGGCGCGCGGAGGGGGAGGCCGACGCCGCGGCGGCGGGGGTGCTGGCGCGCCTCTGGGGCGGCGCCCGTGCGCTCGCCGGCGGCCTCGCGCGCCCGGCGCTGCCGCGCCTGCGCAGCGGCCTCGCCCTGGCGCGCTGCCAGGAGAGCTTCAGCGACCAGGACCTGAAGACCTATCTCGAGCGCCTCAAGTCGAAGGGTATCGAAGGGGGGCTAGAGAGCGACAACAAGGCCCGCGCCGTGGTGCGGGAGAACCTGGCCCGGCCGGGCACGTTCCAGCTCGAGGACGTCCACGTACTGCGGATGATCGAGGAGATGCTGGACGGCTCCACCGGGGGCGACGACCAGAAGGCGATCCTGGAGCTGCTGCGGCAGTCCAACGCGGCTCGCCTGGGGGCCATCTTCGTCGCCGGCGGCCTCACCTCCAAGCGGCTCCTCGGCAAGTTCTCCGGCGACCCGTTGAAGGAGCTGCAAGCCTTCTTCGAGCGGCGCTTCGAGGGGGGGATGAAAGCGCTCGCGGCCGGCGTCGTGCGCCCCATCCCGGATGCCGACCTCGTCGAGCTCCCGCTGTCGACGACCGACCCGACCCGCGGCTTCCGCAGCGAGGACCTGAAGCGCCTCAAGCAGCGCGGCGAGTCCCTGACCTTCAGCGGCAGCCTCGCCCCGCTCGGCGACGAGGTGCAGCGGCTCCTGCTCGACAACATCGCCGCCACTGTGAGCTTCGCCCTCGACCCGGAAAACCCGGACCGCGTGGCCGAGCTCCAGGCGCTGCACCAGCGGCTGGAGGACGAGGGTCCCAAGGGCTCCTACTACGCGACCCGCACCGCCAGTGCACCCGCCGAGCGCATCGACGCGACCGACCTCTACCATGCACACGTCTGCGTGCCGAAGTCCGTGTTCGACAGCAGCGCTCAGCTCCACGAGCTCCGGGACGCGGCGAGCCCCTTCCACGATTTCGGCCCCGCCCCCAGCATCGACAAGGAGGTCCGCGCCGCCGTCGGTCACGGCGGGATGCCCACCCGGCGGCCCCAGGCGCGCCAGGTCATGGCGGTGGTCGAGAAGCACCGCGAGCCCTTCCTGAAGGCCCTGGCCCCGCTGCTGGAAGCGTTGCGCAAGGAGCCGGAGGCGGGCATCAACTACCATACCTTCGAGACGGCGAAGCCCCGGATCGGCGACGTGCGGCTGCCTTCCTCGCACCCCATCCGCAGCATCTTCACCCCCTTCGCCACCGGTCGGCCGGCCTTCGAGCGCCAGGGCGCGTCCTGCACGCCGCTGATCAACTTCTCCTTCCACGTCGATCGCCGCGGGCGGGTGACGCTGCTGCCTGGCGCCTCGGCCGAAGAGGTGCGGGCGTTCGAGATCCTGTACGGGTGGGACGAGCCGGCCACCGCGGGGCCCCCGGGAGGCGGGAAGTGACCCTGCGCGCCCGCCGCCACGGCTACGAGCGCGAGACCGCGCAGAGGAAGTAGAATCGTGGGTGGAGGGGAACCATGTCGATCGAATCCGACGAGGACTGGCTGGGCATGAAACGCGTGGGGCGGATCGTCGCCCTGACGCTCGCCGCCATGCGCCGGCGAGTGCGCCCCGGCATCACCACCGCCGAGCTCGACGCCGTCGGCGCCGCGGTGCTCGTGGCGCACGGAGCGCGCTCCGCCCCCATGCTGGTCTACGGCTTCCCGGCCGCCAACTGCATCAGCCTGAACGACGAGGCAGTGCATGGCATCCCGGGCGAGCGCGCCGTGCAGCCGGGCGACCTGGTCAAGCTCGACGTCACCGCGGAGAAGGACGGCTACATGGCCGACGCCGCCCTCACCGTGCCGGTGCCGCCGGTCTCGGCGGAGAAGCGGCGCTTGACCGAGTGCGCCAAGACCGCCTTCTTCAAGGCCCTCGCCGTTGCCCGCGCCGGGCACCGCGTCAACGAGATCGGCGGCGCCGTCGAGCGCGAGGTGCGGCGCAACGGCTTCGCGGTGCTGCGCGACCTCTCCGGCCACGGCATCGGCCGCTCCATCCACGAGGAGCCGAGCGTGCCCAACTATGCCGACCCGCGCTGCCGCCAGCCGCTGACCGAGGGCTTGGTCATCACCATCGAGCCGATCATCGCCGCCGGCATCGGCCGCTCGGTCGAGGCGCAGGACGGCTGGACCGTGTGTACCGCCGACGGCGCGCCCTCGGCCCACTTCGAGCACACGGTTGTCATCACCCGCGGCCGGCCGGTGCTGCTCACCGCTGCCTGACCGGCGATCCGGCGAGGAAACGATCATGCCGCTCTACGAGTACTGCTGCCGCTCTTGTGGCCATCGCTTCGAGATCCTCCAGCGCCTGGGCGAGAACGGCGACGGGCTCGCCTGTCCGCGCTGCGGTACCGCCGAGCCGGCCAAGCAGTTCAGCACCTTTGCCAGCATGACCGGCGCCGTGGGTACGGCGGCGCAGCAGGCTGCCGCCTGCGCCTGCGGCAAGCCGTCCGGCTTCGGCTGAGCCTCCTAGCCTCCCACCGGCCCGTGCGGCCGACTGCTCGTCGACTGGGGCTACAGCAGGAACCTCCATAGCCGCGCTCTAGTCGAACGACTCGCCCCAAGATTTCAAGCAGCATCTGCCGCTTTCCCACCCTTCGCAGACGCGCTTTTTCCTCTACTCGCTTGCTCTCTGCGCAGGCACCAGAGGGAGTGAGCGCAGAGGCATAGCTGCATGTGTGTGAGGTGTCATGAGCACTAAAAAACTGGACGGTGTCTACCCGCTGACACCCCTCCAGGAGGGGATGTTGTTCCACAGTCTGTATGCGCCGGGCTCCGGCGTCTACGTCGAGCAGCTCTGCTGCGAGCTGGTCGGTCCGCTCGACGTCGCCGCGCTGGAGCGCGCCTGGCAGCGGGCGATAGAGCGCCATGCCTTGCTGCGCACCGCCTTCCTCTGGAAGCGGCAGCAGCGCCCCGTGCAGGTGGTGCAGGCGCGGGCCGAGCTGCCGCTGGCGTGCCACGATTGGCGCGCGCTGCCCGAGGGCGAGCGGCGGGCGGGGCTGGAGACGTTCCTGGAGGAGGACCGCCGGCGCGGCTTCGAGCCTTCGCGCGCGCCGCTCATGCGCCTGGCGCTGATCCGATTCGCGGGCGAGGTCCACCAGCTCGTCTGGACGACTCACCACCTGCTGCTCGACGGCTGGTCGCTGCCGCTGCTCTTCGGCGAGGTGGCCATCGCCTACCAGGCGTTCGTCGAGGACCGCGAGCCCGAGCTGACGCCGGTGCGGCCCTTCGCGGATTACCTGCAGTGGCTGTCGCTGCACGACCCGGCGTTGAGCGAGCCCTTCTGGAGGCGGGAGCTCGCCGGCTTCCACAGCCCCACTGCGCTCGGCGCCGACCGCGGCGCATCCGCCGCTCCCGGCGAGCTCGCCGAGCGGCGCCTCGCCCTCGCCCCGGGCCTCACCGCGGCCCTGGAGGCGGCGGCGCAGCGGCACCGGCTCACCCTCGGCACGCTGGTGCAGGGGGCCTGGGCGGCGCTTCTGGCGCGCCATGGGGGGGATGGCGGGGATGACGACGTGGTGTTCGGCGTCACCGTCTCGGGCCGCTCGATCGACCTGGCGGGCATCCAGTCGATGGTGGGCCTGTTCATCAACACGCTACCGCTGCGCGCGCGCCCGGCTGCGGCTACGTCGCTGCTGCCCTGGCTGCTCGACCTCCAGGAGCGTGCCCTGGAGATGCAGCGCCACGAGCACACGCCGCTCGCCCAGGTGCAGGGATGGAGCGACGTTCCGCGCGGGCAGCCGCTCTTCGACACCATCGTGGTGTTCGAGAACTATCCCACCGGCGCCTCAGTCGGCGGCGGCGCCAGCGGCTCTGCCGAGCTGGGCGGCGGCGTGCAGATCGCCAGGGTACGCTTCGCCGAGCGCACCAACTATCCGCTGACCGCGCTGGCGACGCCGGGGCGAGTTCTGGAGCTGCGCCTCGCCTACGACCGGCGGCGTTATGAGAGCGCCGCGGTCGCGCGGCTGCTGGGCTCCTGGCGGATCCTGCTCGCCGGCATGGCAGCTCTGCTGGAGCGCGAGGGTGGCTGGGTGGGCGATCTGCCCTGGCTCGACGAGGCGGAGAGCTGGATGCTGCGCGGCGAGTGGAACGACACCGCCCGCGATTATCCGACGGGGTGCCTCCACGAGCTGTTCGAGGCGCAGGCTCGGCGTACGCCGGAGGCGGAGGCGCTGGTCTGCGGCGGCGAGCGGATGAGCTATGCCGATCTCGACCGGCGGGCCGCGCGGCTGGCGACGGAGCTGCGCCGCCTGGGCGTCGGCCCCGAGACGCGGGTCGGGATCTGCCTGCCGCGTGGCATCGGCATGGTGACCGGCCTGCTTGCCGTCCTGAAGGCGGGAGGCGCCTACGTGCCGCTCGATCCGGCCTATCCGCGGGAGCGCCTGGACTTCATGGTGGAGGACGCCGGGCTGACCGCGGTGCTGGCGGACGAGACGACCGCGGCGGCGGTGCCGCTTCCTGTAGGGGTGCTCCTCGTGCGCGGCGATCGCAACAATTGGCATGAGGGCGAGCCGGCGGTGGAGGAGCCGCGCGCTGCGGCGCCTCTTTCGATTGTCTCGCCCTCCAGCCTCGCCTACGTCATCTACACCTCGGGCTCGACCGGCCGGCCCAAGGGCGTGGCCATTGAGCACCGCAGCGCCGTCGTGCTGATGCACTGGGCACGCGAGGTCTTCGCGGAAGGCGATCTCGCTGCTGTGCTCGCCTCGACCTCGATCTCGTTCGACCTCTCGGTGTTCGAGCTGTTCGTGCCGCTGTCATGGGGCGGTAAGGTGGTGCTGGCCGACAGCGCGCTCGCCCTGCCGGGCCTGCCGGCCGCCGGCGAGGTGACCTTCGTCAACACGGTCCCATCGGCCATGGCCGAGCTGGTGCGTTCGGCAGGGCTGCCCGGGTCGGTGCGCGCCGTGGGCCTGGCCGGCGAGCCGCTGCCGCGCGCGTTGGTCGAGGCGCTCCACGGCCCACACGTGTACAACCTCTATGGACCGTCCGAGGACACCACCTACTCGACCTGGTGCCTGGTGCCGCCCGGCGAAGAACGGGCGCCGGCCATCGGGCGCCCGGTGGCCGGCACGCGGGTCCTCCTGCTCGATCGCGCCTTCGGCCCGGTGCCGCCGGGAGTGCCGGGCGAGCTGTGTCTCGGCGGCGACGGGCTGGCGCGCGGGTATCTCGGGCGACCGGAGCTGACCGCCGAGCGGTTCGTACCCGACCCCGTGGGGGGCGGCGCGCTAGGCGCGCGCCTTTATCGCACCGGCGATCTGGCGCGGTACCGGCCGGATGGGTCGTTGGAGTACCTGGGGCGGCTCGACCACCAGGTGAAGGTGCGCGGCTTCCGCATCGAGCTGGGAGAGATCGAGGCTGTCCTGGGCCTGCACCCGGGCGTGCGCGAGGCGGCGGTGATCGCGGTGGAAGGCGAGGCGGGGCGCAGCCGGCTCGCGGCGTTCGTGGTAGGAGGCGAGCGCGAGGTAGAGGGCGGCGAGATGCGCGCCTTCCTGGAAGCACGGCTGCCGGCCTACATGGTGCCGCCGACCTTCCAGAGCCTGCCGGCGCTGCCGCTCACCCCCAACGGCAAGGTGGACCGCAAGGCGCTGGCGGCGCGGGCCGTGGCGCCGGAGGAGGCGGGCGGCCGTGCCTATGTCGCGCCCTCGACGCCGGTGGAGAAGATCCTGGCCGAGATCTGGGCCGATCTCTTAGGGGTGGCGCGCCGCGGCGGGCGGGTCGGGACACACGACAACTTCTTCGAGCTGGGCGGCGACTCGATCCTGAGCCTCCAGGTGGTCTCGCGCGCCGCCCAGGCGGGCTGCCGCATCACGCCGCGCCAGCTCTTCGACCATCCGACGGTGGCCGAGCTGGCCGAGCTGGCGGAGATCGCAGCGCTGGGCGGGGGGCGCGAGACGGCGGGAGCGGCGCAGGGCGCGGTCGTGGGGCCGGTGCCGCTGACGCCGATCCAGCGCTGGTTCTTCGAGCGCTGGCTGCCCGACGCGCACCACTTCAACCAGGCCGTGCTCCTGCGCGCCGATGGAGCGGGGCTGACGGCGGGTGTGGCGATGAAGGCGTGGGAGGCGCTGCTGCGCCACCACGACGCTTTGCGGCTGCGGTTTATCGACGAGAGTCGCGCGAGGGTAGAGCCGGAAAGTCGTGCCGTTACACCGCCCGGGCGCGAGCGGCCGGAGCGTGTGCGGCAGTGGAACGCCGCTCCGGGCGGGCCGGCGTCGTTTGCACAGGTCGACCTCTCGGCGTTGCCGTCCGGGTCGGCCGGGCGTGAGGTGCTGCCGGGGGTAGCGGGCGAGGCCCAGGCGGGGCTCGACCTCGCGCACGGGCCCCTCTCCCGCGCGGTCTGGTTCGACCTGCCCGGCGGCGATGCGCGGCTGCTGCTCGCCATCCATCACCTGGCCGTCGACGGCGTCTCCTGGCGGGTGCTGCTCGGCGACCTGGAGACCGCCTGCCGCCAGGTGACGGCCGGCGAGCCGGTCGCGCTGCCTCCCAAGACGACCTCATTCCGCCACTGGGCCGAGCGGCTGGAGTCGCATGCCAAGATGGCTGCGGCGCAGGCGGAGCTGGCTTGGTGGATCGAACAGGGCGAGGTAGCCGCGGCGCGGCTGCCGGTGGACCGGCCCGAAGGACGCAACCGAGTCGGCACGCAGCGGTCGGTAGAGGTCGAGTTGGGTGAGGCGGAGACCATGGCTCTGCTGCGCCAGGCACCGGAGGTCTACCGGGCGCGGCCCGACGAGGTGCTGCTGGCCGCGCTTGCTTGGGCACTGGCTGGTCAAGCCAGCCAGGTTGATCGGGCGCTCGTCGGGCAAGCCGGCGAAGCGGTTGCGGTGCTCGCCGGTGGCGGGTTGGAGGTCTTCTCGGCCAGAAATGAGGTGGGCTCGTCTGCGCCCGCGACCGAGCCTGGCGTCTCCCTCCTCACGGTTCCGGCGCCGGCGGTCGCGGGAGCGGTGGTGCGTTTGGACCTGGAAGGGCACGGGCGCGAGGAGATCCTCGAAGGGGTGGACCTGTCGCGCACCGTGGGCTGGTTCACCAGCCTCTACCCGGTGCTGCTGGAGGTGCCGACGGGCGGCCCCGGAGCAGTGCTCAAGGCGGTCAAGGAGCGCTTGCGCGCGGTGCCGCGCCGGGGGATCGGCTATGGCCTGCTGCGCTACCTCGGCGGCGCCGAGGCCGCCGCGCGGCTCGCCTCCCTGCCCGCGGCCGAGATGGTCTTCAACTACCTCGGCCAGCTCGATGCGGCTCTTCCGGAAGGATCGCTCTTCGCCCCCGCGGCGGAGCCGGCAGGAGCTGCCGAGAGCCCGCACGGCGAGCGGGCGCACTCGCTGGTGATCAACGCCTTCGTCTCGGGCGGTCGGCTGCGGGCCGAGTGGAGCTACGGCACCGAGCGCTTCGAGCGCGCTACGGTCGAGCGCCTCAGTGGGGCGTTCGCGGCCCATCTCGCCGAGCTGGCGGCGCACTGCGCGGAGCTCGCCGGGCGGGGTGAGGTCGTCTTCACGTCGTCGGACTTCCCGCTGGCCGGAGCGAGCCAGGAGGAGCTGGAGCGGGCGCTCGTCGGGGCGCGGGCGGTCGAGGACGTCTACCTGCTCTCACCCCTTCAGGAAGGCATCCTCTTCCATAGCGTCTATGCGCCGGGCTCGGGGGTCTACGTCGAGCAGCTCCTCTGCCGCTTTGCAGGGGAGGTGGATGCGATTGCGATGGAGGAGGCATGGCGGCGGGTGGTGGCGCACAACCCGGTGCTGCGGACCTCGTTCCGGTGGGAGGGACTGGAGCGGCCGCTCCAGGTGGTGCACGCGCGGGCCGAGGTGGCCTTCACGGTGGAGGACTGGGTAGCGGACTCAGAGGAGGGCGGTGGCGAGCCGGTACAGGAACGGCTGGAGGCGCTACTGGCGGCAGACCGCGCGCAGGGGTTCGCGCTCGACCAGGCGCCACTGATGCGCTGGCGGCTGGTGCGGGTGGGCGGCGAGCACCACCTGCTTTGGACCCATCACCACCTGCTGCTCGACGGCTGGTCCTACGCGCTGATCGCGGGCGACTTCCTGGCCGCCTATGGAGCGCTGCGCAGAGGGAGCGAGCCGCGCCTGCCGCGTCGGCGCCCGTTCCGGGAGTATGTGGCCTGGCAGCAGAGGCAGGACCTCGGAGCGGCAGAGCGCTACTGGCGCGAGCGGCTGGCCGGCTGGACCGCGCCGACGCCGTTGCCCACCCTCCCCGGAAGCGCGGGGCGGCCGGCAGAAGTAGAGGGCATGGACTCCGCTCTCTCGGGCATGGGCTCGCGCGAGTTGCGCCTGCCAGTGGCGCGCACGTCGGCTCTCGCCGAGGCGGCGCGGCGCGAGCGGCTGACGCTGAACACGCTGGTGCAGGGAGCCTGGTCGCTGCTCTTGGCCCGCGGCTCGGAGCAGCAGGAGGTGCTCTTCGGCACCACCGTGGCAGGCCGGCCGGCGGACCTGCCGGGGTCGGACACCATGGTGGGCCTGTTCATCAACACTCTGCCGGTGCGGGTGGCGGTGGGGCAGAGCTGGACGGCGACTCTGGCCTGGCTGCGTGAGCTCCAGCGGCAGTTCACAGAGCTGCGCCAGCACGAGTCGACGCCCTTGGCACGCGTGCAGGCCTGGAGCGAGGCGCCACGGGGAGTGCCGCTGTTCGAGAGCCTGCTGGTGTTCGAGAACTACCCGCGCGAGAGCTCGATGCGCCAGGGCGGCGGGGATCTCGGCCTGGTCGAGGCGCGCTCGCTCGAGCAGACCAACTACCCGTTGACGGTCCTGACCGTGCCGGGAGAGGAGCTGCTGCTGCGGGCCGACTACGAGCGGGCTCGCTTCGACGGCGCCACAGTCGAGCGGCTCCTCGGCCACCTGCGCAACCTGCTCGACGGGATGGCCGCGGGTGGCCTGCGGCGGCGGCTCGAAGACCTGCCGTTGCTCGGCGAGGCCGAGCGCCACCAGCTCGTCGCCGAATGGAACGACACCGCGGCCGACCGGCGGGAAGACCTCTTGGTACACCGACGGATCGCTGCTCGGTCGGCGCACGCACCCGAGGCGGAGGCCGTGCGGAGCGCAGCCGAGCGGCTCACCTACGGCGAGTTGCAGCGGCGAGCGTCCGACCTTGCCGGACGGCTGCGCGCGCTGGGGATCCGCCGCGGAGCGCGCGTCGGAATCGCCCTGGAACGAACGCCGGCGCTGGTCGCCGGCCTGCTCGCCGTCCTTGAGACCGGCGCCGCCTATGTGCCGCTCGATCCCGATTTCCCCGAGGAGAGGGTGCGCTTCATGATAGAGGACGCTGGGCTCGCGCTCCTGCTAACCCAGGAGAGCTTGGCCGACCGCCTCCCGGAGACCGGCGTGCTGCGCCTGCTGCTGGAGGAGATCGAGCGCTCGCCGGGCGCTGCTCGCCCCGTGCCTCCCGACCTCTTCGATCTCCCCGGGCCGGACGATGCGGCCTACGTCCTCTATACCTCGGGCTCGACCGGCCGGCCGAAGGGCGTCGAGGTCTCGCATCGGGCGCTCGCCAACTTCCTCGCCTCGATGGAGCACCTCCCTGGCCTCGGTCCCGGCGACGCGCTGCTCGCCGTCACCACGCTCTCCTTCGACATCGCCGGCCTGGAGCTCTACCTGCCCCTCGTCACCGGCGGACGCGTGCAGCTCGTCTCGCGCGAGGTGGCTGCCGACGGCGTGCGGCTGTGGGCGGAGTTGGAGGCGTCGGGAGCGACGACGATGCAGGCGACGCCGGCGACCTGGCGTCTGCTGCTGGAGGCGGGCTGGCGCGGCGACGGCCGGCTCAAGGTCCTCTGCGGCGGCGAGGCGCTGCCGCGAGACCTCGCCGAGCGGCTGCTGTCGGTGGCGGGCTCGCTGTGGAACGTCTACGGTCCGACCGAGACGACGATCTGGTCGACGCTGGCGTTGATCGCGCCGACCGCGCCGCTCGCCGCGGGCGAGGGGGCGATCTCGATCGGGCGGCCGCTCGACAACACTGAGGTCCACCTGCTTTCGGCCGAGTTCGCACTGGCACCGGCCGGCGCCGCGGCGGAGCTCGCGATCGGCGGCTCCGGCCTGGCGCACGGCTACCTGGGCCGGCCGGAGCTGACCGCGGCGGCCTTCGTGCCGGACCCCTTCTCGGGCCGGCCAGGGGCGCGGCTCTACCTCACGGGCGACCTGGCGCGGCGCCGCGCCGACGGTGCGCTGGAGTGCCTGGGCCGCATCGACAGTCAGGTCAAGGTGCGGGGCTTCCGCGTCGAGCTGGGCGAGATCGAGGCTGCCCTCGCCGCTCATCCGGAGGTGCGCCAGGCGGTGGTTCTGGTACGCCCGCGAGGCGCTGGCGGCGATCCCGGCGCTTGCGAAGCCCGCCTGGCCGCCTTCCTGGTGGCGGAGCGGCCGCTCGCAGTGCGGGAGCTGCGCGAGCACCTCGCGGCGCGCCTGCCGGAGTACATGATCCCGGCGAGCTTCACCTACCTGGAGTCTCTGCCGTTGACGCCCAACGGCAAGGTCGACCGGCGGGCGCTCGCGGCGATGGCGGTGAACACGGAGTGGGGGGGCGAGCGCGAGCGCGTGGCGCCGCGCACCGCGGTCGAGTCGCGGCTCGCGGCGGTATGGGCCCGGGTGCTGGGGGTGCCGGAGGAGAGGCTGGGGGTCCACGACAACTTCTTCGCGCTGGGCGGCGACTCGATCCTCTCGCTCCAGGTCGTCGCGCGCACCGCGCGCGTGGGGCTGCGCCTCACGCCCCGTCAGGTCTTCGAGCGGCCGACGCTCGCCGCCCTCGCCGCGATCGCCGAGAGCGAGGCCGCAGCCGCGGCACCGCCGGTCTCCGCGCCCGCCGCGTCCTCCACCTCCTCCGCCTCCTCAATATTGGGCCCGCTGCCGCCGGCGCTGGAGGCGGCGCTGGCCGAGGCCGGCGCCGGGGAGATCGAGGACTTCTATCCCCTGACACCGCTCCAGTCCGGCCTCCTCTTCGAGAGCCTCTACGCGCCCGGTGCGGACGCCTACGTCGAGCAGCTCGCCTGCACGGTGCGCGGTGAGCTCGACGCCGGCCTGGTCGAGGAGGCCTGGCGGCGGGTGGTGGCGAACAATGCCGTGCTGCGCACCTCCTTCCACAGCCACGAAGGCGGGAGGCCCCTCCAGGTCGTACATGCCACCGTGCCCGTGGTCCTCGAGCGCGCCGACTGGACGGCGCTCTCGCCGGCCGAGCAGGAGCACCGGCTGGAGGATCTCCTGCAAGCCGACCGAGAGCGAGGCTTCGACCTCGCCCGGCCGCCGCTCATGCGCTGGGCCTTGCTGCGCACGGGCGAGGGGGAGCACCGCTTCCTCTGGAGCCACCACCACGTGCTCCTCGACGGCTGGTCCTACGCCGCGCTGGTGGCGGAGTTCCTCGCCGGCTACGCCGCCCTGCGCCGCGGCGTCGAGCCCGCGCCCCCCGCGCGGCGACCCTTCCGCGGCTACGTCGATTGGCTCGAGCGGCAGGACCTCGACCGCTCGGAGGCGTACTGGCGCGCCGCCCTCGCCGGCTTCAGCGAGCCGACGCCGCTCGCCGTCGATCGCTTCCCGGCCGCGGGCGGCGCCCGGCCCTTGTCGCAGTTCGTCCAGGTCTTCCTGCCGGCGGAGGAGACGGCGGTCCTGGAGGCGCAGGCGCGCCGTGCCGAGCTGACGCTCAACACCCTGGCACTGGGCGCCTGGGGGACGCTCCTCGGGCGCTACAGCGGACGCGCCGACGTCGTCTTCGGCACCACGGTCGCGGGCCGGCCGGCGGACCTGCCGGGTGTCGAGTCGATGGTGGGGCTGTTCATCAACACACTGCCGCTGCGGCTCGCTGCCGGGGGCGCCGGAGGGTCGTTGCTCGACGGCTTGCGCGAGGCGCAGGCCCGCCAGGTCGAGATGCGCCAGCACGAGCACAGCCCGCTGGCGCGGGTGCAGGGCTGGAGCGAGCTGCCGCGCGGCCTGCCGCTCTTCGAGAGCATCCTGGTGTTCGAGAACTACCCGCGCGAGGCAGCGCTCGCCGAGTCGCGGGGCAGCGGCCTCGAGCTCTCCGACCTGCGCGGCGCCCAGCACACCAACTATCCGGTCACCGTAGAGGTGGTGCCGGGCCCACACTTGATGCTACGCATCGGCTACGACCCGGTGCGCTTCGACGCCGCGACCACGGAGCGCATGCTGGCGCACCTGCGTGCGTTGCTGGCGGGGATCGCCGCGCCGGGGGCGCTCACGGCGGAGGTCTCCTCCCTCTCGCCGCTCGCCGAGGCCGAGCGCCACCAGCTCCTGCGCGAGTGGAACGACACCGCCGCGGTCGAGCCCACGGGGCTCTCGATCCACGGTCTCTTCGAGGCGCAGACGGAGCGCGCGCCGCGATCCACCGCCGTGGTCTTCGGCGGGGCGAGCCTCACCTATGCCCAGGTCGAGGAGCGCGCCAACCGGGCGGCGCGGCTGCTGCGCCGGCTGGGCGTGGCGCCCGGCGACGTGGTGGCCATCTCCATGCGCAAGGGCCTCGAGGTCGTGCCGGCGCTCTTAGGTGTGCTCAAGGCGGGCGCCGCCTACGTGCCGCTGGAGCCCGACTGGCCCGCCGAGCGCCGCGCCTGGATCCTCGAGACGCTGGGCGTCACCTGCCTGCTCGCCGACGCCTCGCAGCTCCGCGCCGCCCAGGAGCTGCAATGGCGGCTGCCGCGTCTTGCCCATGTGGTCTGCCTCGATATCGCCGAGCCGCGGCCGGCGCCCGAGTCGGTCGACGCCGAGGGCGTGCGCGGCTTCTGGGACCACCTCGCCGAGCGCGCCGCCGACCGCGTCTCCGCCGGCGGCTTCGTCAGCAGCTACACCGGCCTGCCATTCCAGGAGGCGGAGGTCGACGAGTACGTGGCGCGCGTGGCGTCGCTGGCCGATCCTTACCTCGGGCCGGACAAGCGCGTGCTGGAGGTCGGCTGCGGCTCCGGGCTCATCGCCTTCGCCCTCGCCGGACGCCTCGGTCGCTACGTCGGCGTCGATCCCTCCGCGGCCACCTTGGAGCGCAACCGCGCCGAGACGGCGAGGCGCGGGCTCTCCCATCTGTCGTTCGAGACCGGTTTTGCGCACGAGATCGACCACTTCGCGGCGGGCTCCTTCGACCTGGTGATCCTGGCCAGCACGGTGCAATTCTTCCCCGGCTTCGTCTACCTGGAGCGCGTCGTCGAGTCGGCCGTCCGCCTGCTCGCGCCGGGCGGCGCGCTGCTCCTCGCCGACGTCATGGACGAGCGCCGCAAGGAGGAGCTCCGGCGCTCGCTGGAGACCTTCCGCCTTGCCCACCGTGGCGACGGACACTTCAAGACCCGTACCGAGCTGGGCAGCGAGCTCTACGTCGACGAGGACTTCTTCGCCGACCTCCGGGCCGACCTGCCCGGGATCGAGACGGTGCGGGTGCTCCACCGCGCGCGGGGCTTCGACAACGAGCTGCGCTTCCGCTACGACGTGGTGCTGGAGAAGGCGCCGGAGACAGCCTCACAAGCGAGCCTCGCGCCGCGTCCGCGGGCCGAGCGGCGCAAGAAGATCTGGACCGGCTGGTCGGCGGAGCGCCTGCCTGCCGGCCGCCTGCCCCCGATGCCAGTCGCGCCCACCGCGCCGGCGATCGATCCCATCGCCTACATGATCTTCACCTCCGGCTCGACCGGTCTGCCCAAAGGCGTGGTGGTGCGGCACCGCCCCGTGGTGCAGCTCATCGACTGGGTCAACGGCACCTACGGCGTGGGACCGGCGGACCGCGTCCTCTTCGTCACCTCGCTCTGCTTCGACCTCTCGGTCTATGACGTCTTCGGCCTGCTCGCCGCCGGCGGCTCGATCCACGTCGTGGCCGAGCCGGACATCCGCGATCCGCAGGCGCTGGCGCGGCTGCTGGTGGAGGAGCCGATCACCTTCTGGGACTCGGCCCCCGCCGCCCTCGCCCAGCTCGGCTCCTTCCTCCCACCGGCTGGCGGTGGGCCGGGGCAGGAGAACTTGCGGCTGGTCTTCCTCTCCGGCGACTGGGTCCCGGTGGGGTTACCCGGCCAGGTGCGGGCGAGCTTCCCCAACGCGCAGGTGGTGGCGCTGGGCGGCGCCACCGAGGCGACGGTGTGGTCGAACCATTTCCCGGTGGGGGAGGTGGACCCGGCCTGGCGCAGCATCCCCTACGGCCGCCCGATGACCAACGCGCGCTACCACGTGCTCGACGGCGAGCTGTCGCCCTGCCCGGTGGGCGTACCGGGCGACCTCTACATCGGCGGGCTCTGCCTGGCGACCGGCTACCAGGACCCGGTCCAGACAGCAGAGCGCTTCGTGCCCGATCCGGTGAGCGGCGCGCCAGGATCACGTGTTTATCGAACGGGCGACCGGGCGCGGCATCTCGCGGACGGCAACCTGGAGTTCCTCGGCCGCTCGGACAGCCAGGTGAAGATCCGCGGCTTTCGCATCGAGCAGGGGGAGATCCAGGCGGTGGTGGTGCGGCATCCAGAGCTGCGCGACGTGGTGGTGACGGTGCGGGAGGACGCGCCGGGAGACCGCCGTCTGGTGGCCTACTTCATCCCTCGCCAGCAGCCCGCGCCTACCTCATCGGAGCTGCGCGCCTTCGCCCGCGAGCGGCTGCCCGACTACATGGTGCCCGCGGCCTTCGTGCCGCTCGCGGCGTTCCCGGTCACACCCAACGGCAAGCTCGACCGGCAGGCTCTGCCGGCGCCGGACTGGGGAGGCGAAACGGCGGAGTCCTACACCGCACCGCGCAGCGCCACCGAGAAGCTGCTCGCCGGCATCTGGGCCGAGGTGCTGGGCCTGGCGCGCGGCGGCGCGAAGGTGGGCATCCACGACAACTTCTTCTCGCTGGGCGGCGACTCGATCTTGAGCATCCAGGTGATCGCGCGCGCCGCCCAGGCCGGCTGCCGTCTCACCCCGCGCCAGCTCTTCGATCACCCCACGATCGCCGAGCTGGCGGCGGTGGCGGGCAGCGCGGCGCCGGTCGAAGCGACGCAGGGGGCGGTGGTGGGACCGGCGCCGCTCACCCCCATCCAGCGCTGGTTCTTCGACGGGGACGCGACCGACCGCCACCACTTCAACCAGGCGCTGCTGCTGCGCCTGCGACGGCCGTTCCCGGAAATCATGCCGCTGGTGATGGAGCAGGCCATTTCCCACCTGCTCGAGCACCACGATGCACTGCGGCTGCAGTTCCTCGAAGAAGACGGAGGTTGGCGGCAGCGGAACGCTGGCCCCGCGGGCCCGGCGGGGCCCCCGCCGCCGTTCGCGCGGCTCGATCTCTCGGCGCTGCCCGGGGAGCGGGCGCGGCCGGCGCTCACCGCTGCCGCGGGGAGCGCGCAGGCAAGCCTCGACCTCGGCGAGGGACCACTGCTGCGGGCGGTCTGGTTCGACCTGCCCCCCGGCGAACAGTGCGAGCCGCGCCTGCTGCTCGCCATCCACCACCTGGCGGTCGACGGCGTCTCCTGGCGGGTGCTGATCGAGGATCTGGAGTCCACCTGCCGGGCTCTCGCCGCCGCGCGGCCGGCGGCGCTGCCGCCCAAGACCACGTCTTTCCGCCGCTGGGCGCGCCGGCTGGCCGAGCACGCGCGCGCGCTGCCGGCGGAGGCCGTGGAGCGCGAGCTGGCCTGGTGGCTGGCGGAGATGGCGGGTAGCTCCGTGGCGCTCCCCGTCGACCGGCCGGAGGGCGAGAACAGGGTCGGTGCGTCGCGCAACCTGACCGTCGAGCTCGACGAGGCGGAGACCGCGGCGCTGCTCCATGAGGTGCCTGCTCCCTACCGCACGCAGATCCAGGAGGTGCTGCTGGCGGCTCTCGCACGCGCCCTCGCCGGGCCGGGCGGCGCGCTGCGCGTAGACCTCGAGGGACACGGCCGCGAGGAGCTGCTCGAGGGCATCGACCTGTCGCGCACGGTGGGCTGGTTCACCAGCCTCTTCCCGGTGCGGCTGTCGGGCGGACCGGCCGGCGGACTGTCCGGCGATCCGGGGGAGGCGCTGATCGAGGTCAAGGAGCACCTGCGCGCCATCCCCGGCCGCGGCGTCGGCTACGGCCTGCTGCGCTACCTGCGCGAAGAGGACGCGGCTACGGCATTGCTCGGCGAGGCGCCGCCGGCGGAGCTGGTCTTCAACTACCTCGGCCAGGTCGACCAGGCGCTGCCGGAAGGGTCGCTCTTCGCGCCCGCCAGCGAAGCTGGCGGCGCGGTCGAAAGTCCGCGGCGCCGGCGCAGCCACCTGATGAGCGTCAACGCCGTGGTGGCGGGCGGGCGCCTGCGCCTCGACTGGACCTACAGCGCGGCCCGCCAGGACGCCACCACCGCGGCGCGCTTGGCCGAGGCCCACCGTCGCGAGCTGCGCGGCCTGATCGCACACTGTCGAAATAGTGCCGGGGGGGCCGGGCGCGCCACGCCGTCGGACTTCCCGCTCGCCGGCCTGGCGCAAGCGGCGCTCGACCAGGTGCTCGGCGCGGCGCGGGGCATCGAGGACCTCTACCCTCTGTCGCCGGTGCAGGAGGGCATCCTCTTCCATAGCCTCTACGCCCCCGGCTCGGGCGTCTATGTCGAGCAGCTCGCCTGCCGCCTCGAAGGCGACCTGGATGCGGCGGCCTTCGCCGAGGCCTGGCGCCGCACCGTCGAGCGCCACCCCGTGCTGCGCACCGGCTTCCCCGGCGGCAGCCTGGCGCGGCCGGTCCAGGCGGTGCACGCGAGGGTGGCAGTCGAGATCGCCGAGGAGGACTGGCGCGACCTGCCGGCCGCCGAGCAGGAGCGGCGCTTCGCGGACCTGGCGCGCGAGGACCGCGAGCGTGGCTTCGACCTCGCGCGGCCGCCGCTCATGCGCTGGCTCCTGGCGCGCACCGCCGAGCGCGAGCGCCGCTTCCTCTGGAGCCATCACCACGCCCTGCTCGACGGCTGGTCGTTCGCCGCGGTGGTGGGAGAGGTGCTCGCCGGGTACGAGGCGCTGCGCGCCGGCCGCGAGCCGGAGGCGCCGCGGCGCCGGCCCTATCGCGAGTACCTGGCCTGGTTGGGTCAGCAGGACCTCGGCTGCGCCGAGGAGTTCTGGCGCGGTACCCTGGCCGGCTGGCGCGAGCCGACGCCGTTGGTGGTCGACCGGCGGAGCGGCCCCGGCGAAGGAGGCTGGACGACGGCGCGCCTGCAACTGCCGGCGACCGAGTGGGCGGCCCTCCAGGCGGAGGCGCGCCGGCGCCAGCTCACCCTGAACGCCCTCGCCTTGGGAACCTGGGGGCTGCTGCTCGGCCGCTACTCCGGCCAGCAGGACGTCGTCTTCGGCACCACCGTCTCCGGCCGCCCACCCGAGCTGCCGGGGGTTGAGAGCATGCTCGGCCTGTTCATCAACACGGTGCCGGCGCGTGTGCGACTCGCCGGGGATCGAGGCGAGGGCGCGCCGTCGCTCCTCGCCTGGCTGCAGCGCATCCAGGCCGAGCAATGGGAGCTGCGCCAGCACGAGTACGCGCCACTGGTCGCCATCCAGGGTTGGAGCGAGGTGCCGCGCGGGGTGCCACTCTTCGAGAGCCTGCTGGTGGTCGAGAACTATCCGCGCGAGGCCGCTCTCCAGGCCGGTGCGCCCAGCCTCCGGGTCTCCGGCGTCGAGGCCGACGAGCGCACCAACTACCCTCTCGCTCTGGCGGTGGTACCAGGCGAGGGGATCGAGCTGCGGCTGATCTACGCCACGGCGCGCTTCGACGGTGCCACGGCGGCGCGCCTGCTGGCGCACGCCCGCAACCTGCTCGCCGGGTTGCTGCCGCTGGAGGAGGGTAGACCGCAGTCGGCGGTGCCGCTGCTCGGCGACGCCGAGCGCCAGCAGCTACTCGCCGAGTGGAACGACGCGGCGGCTGCCGGCGACAAGCGCTGCCTGCACGAGCTGTTCGCGGCGCAGGCTGCGGCGGCGCCGGAGGCGGTGGCCATCGAGCATGGCGAGCTGCGACTCACCTACGGCGAGCTCTACCGGCGCGCCGGCCGGCTGGCGCAGCGTCTGCGGGCGCTCGGGGTGGGCCGCGGATCGCGCGTAGTGATCCTCGCCGCGCCCTCGGCCGAGAGGATCGTCGCCCATCTCGCCACGCTGGCCGCGGGCGGCGCCTACGTGCCGCTCGACCCCGACCAGCCGGCGCCGCGCCTGGCGCGCATCCTCGCCGACGCGCGGCCCGTCGTCCTGCTTCATGGTGGCGCGGTGCTGGACGGCCTGCCAGTCCCTGACTGCCAGGAATGGGTGCTGGATCTCGCGGAGGTGGTCCGAGGAGCGGCAGCTCCACGCGCGTCCGTGGAAGTCCGCGGTGCGACGTCCGGGCTCCACCCATCGGCGGTACTGCACGATCCGGTCGAGCCGGACGATCTCGCCTACGTGATCTACACCTCGGGCTCGACTGGCGCGCCCAACGGTGTCGAGCTGCCCCACCGCGCCGTCGTCAACCTGATCCGCTTCGCCTGCCGCAGGGTCTTCGCCACGGGCCCGTCGAGCCGCGTCCTCCAGGTCGCCTCGTTCAGCTTCGACATGGCGGTACTGGAGGTGTTCCTGGCGCTCGCCGAGGGTGGCGTGCTGGTCGTCGCCGGCCGCGACGAGCGGCTTTCCGGCGAGGCCCTCGCGGCGCTGCTCGGCGAGCGCGCGGTCGACACCGCCTGCGTGACGCCTTCGACCCTCGCTGGCCTGGCGCCGGAGGCGGCGCCGGCCCTGCGCGCCCTGATGGTGGGTGGCGAAAGCTGCCCGCCCGAGCTGGCCGCCCGCTGGGGAGGGCGCCTGGCCTTCTTCAACGGCTACGGGCCGACCGAGGCCGCCATGTTCGCCACCTGGCAGACCTGCCGCGGCGACTTCGCCAAGGAGCCGCCGATCGGGCGGCCGGTGGCCAACGCCGCAGCGCTGGTGCTCGACCGGGAGCTGGCGCCAGTGCCGGTCGGCGTGCCGGGCGAGCTGTGCCTGGCCGGCGAGGGGCTGGCGCGCGGCTACCTGGGGCGGCCGGCGCTGACGGCCGAACGCTTCATACCGCATCCGTTCGCAGCTCTCGGGGAGGCCGTGCCCCAAGGAACTCGTCTCTATCGCACCGGCGACCTGGCGCGGCGGCTGGCGGGCGGCGAGCTGGAGTTCCTCGGCCGCATCGACAGCCAGATCAAGGTGCGGGGGCAGCGCATCGAGCTGGGGGAGATCGAGGCGACGCTCGCCAGTCATCCCGCGGTGCAGGCGGCGGTGGTGCTGGCGCTGGAGGAGCCCTCCGGGAGACGCCTGGCCGCCTTCATCGTGCCGCGGCGAGGTGAGGCGTCGGCACCCGACGCCCTGCGCTCCTTCCTCGCCGAGCGCCTGCCGGCTGCCATGGTGCCCACCGGCTTCGCGTTGCTGGAGGCACTGCCCCTCACGCCCAATGGCAAGGTCGACCGCCGTGCCCTCGCCACGCTCGGCTGGCAGGCGCCGGAGCGCCCCTGGGTGGCGCCACGCACGCCGATCGAGGAGGCGCTCGCCGGCCTCTGGGCCGATCTCCTCGGCCGCGAGCGGGTGGGCGCCGAGGAAGACTTCTTCGCGCTGGGCGGACACTCGCTGCTCGCCACCCGCCTCGCCTCGCGCCTGCGCGATGCGTTCGGCGTCGATCTGCCCCTGCGGCGCCTCTTCGAGGTCTCCACCCTCGCGGGCCAGGCGCGGGAGGTGGAGGCGGCGCGCCGCGCGGGTCTGCCGCCCATCCTGCCCGGCCCGCTCGACGGCTTGCTGCCGCTCTCCTTCGCCCAGGAGCGCCTCTGGTTCCTCGACCGGCTCGACCCCGGCTCGCCGGCCTACAACATCCCGGCGGCGGTGCGCTTCAGCGGCGCGCTGGCGGCGGGAGCGCTCTGGGAGAGTCTCGATGAGGTGGTGCGGCGGCACGCCAGCCTGCGCACGACTTTCGCCGTCCTCGACGGCCGGCCGGTGCAGTCGATCGCCGCGGAGCTGCGCCTGCCACGGCCGGCGATCGACCTCGCGGACCTGCCCGCGCCGCAACGCGAGGCGGAGGTGCGCCGCCTCGCCGCCGGCGAGGCGGTGCGGCCGTTCGACCTGGGGCGCGGGCCGCTGGTGCGTGCGGCCCTGGTGGGGCTGGGTGCCGCCGAGCAGGTGGCGCTCTTCACCCTCCACCACATCGTCGCCGACGGCTGGTCGATGGGCGTCTTCGTGCGCGAGCTGGGGGCGCTCTACGCCACCTTCTCGACCGGCGGCCCCTCGCCGTTGCCGCCGCTGCCGATCCAGTACGCCGACTTCGCGCGCTGGCAGCGCGACAGGCTCACCGGCGAGGCGCTCGAGGCGGAGCTGCGCCACTGGCGGGAGGAGCTTGCCGGAGCGCCGGTGGCGCTCGACCTGCCGGCCGACCGCCCGCGTCCGCCGGTGCAGAGCCGGCGCGGCGGCAGCGTGGCGCAGGCGCTGCCGGAGCAGGCCATGGCGCGGTTGGGTTCGCTCGCTCGCCACGAAGGGGCGACGCCGTACATGGCGCTGCTCGCGGGCTTCGGCGCGCTGCTCCACCGGCTGACCGGCCAGGAGTCTCTGCTCGTCGGCTCGACCGTCGCCAACCGCACACACCGCGAGCTCGAAGGGCTGATCGGGTTCTTCGTCAACACCCTGCCCCTGCGTGTCGACTTCCCCGCGGCGGGGAGCTTCGCCGGCCAGCTTGCCGCGGTCCGCCGGCGCGCCCTCGCCGCCTACTCTCACCAAGACCTACCGTTTGAGAAGCTGGTCGAGGAGCTGCGCCTGGAGCGCGATCTGTCGCGCCCGCCGCTGGTGCAGGTGGTCTTCCAGCTCCAAGACGCCCTCGCCGGCCCCCTGGAGCTGCCCGGGCTGACCATCGCGCCGGTCGAGTCGGCGGCGCAGACCGCCAAGTTCGATCTCGTGGTCAACTTGCTCCAGGGAGAGCAGGGAGCCTGGGCCTCATGGCTATTCAGCCGCGATCTCTTCGAGGCGGCGACGGTGGCGCGCTTGGCGCGCGCCTTTGCGACGCTGCTGGAAGCGGCAACGGCGGAGCCGGAGCGACGGCTGCGGGAGCTGCCGCTGCTCGACGAGGCCGAGCGCCATCAGCTCCTGCGCGAGTGGGCGGGCGAGCCGGCGCCGGCGGTCTCGGTGTTTACCGAGGTCGCCGGAGTGGCCGAGAGCGGTGCGGGTCTGCACGAGGTCTTCGCGGCGCGGGCGCGCGAGCGCTGGGGCGAGGAGGCGGCGGCCTGCGGCGAGGAGCGGCTGAGCTACGGGGAGCTGGAGCAGCAGTCTAATCGGCTCGCGCGACGGTTGCGCCGGCTGGGTGTGCGGCGGGGGTCGCTGGTGGCGCTCTGCCTGGAGCGCTCGACGGCGATGGTGGTCTCGATCCTGGCGACGCTCAAGGCAGGAGCCGCTTACGTGCCGCTCGACCCGGGCTATCCAGCCGAGCGCCTGGCCTTCGCGCTCTCCGACAGCGGCGCCGAGGTGGTGGTGACCGAGAGCGCATTGCTGGTGCGTCTGCCGGAGAGCGCCGCGGTGAGGGCGCTGTGCCTGGACCGCGAGGCGGAGCAACTGGCGGTGGAGCGCCCGGAGGCGCCGATATCGGGAGCCGGGGGAGTCGGGGGAGCGGGAGCGGACGATCTCGCCTACGTCATCTACACCTCCGGCTCGACGGGGCAGCCCAAGGGCGTCGGGGTGCGGCACGGCAACGTGCTGCGGCTGCTGGCGGCGACCCAAGGCTTCTACGGCTTCGGTCCAGCGGATGTCTGGACGCTGTTCCATTCGTACGCCTTCGACTTCTCGGTCTGGGAGCTGTGGGGAGCGCTGCTCCATGGCGGCCGCTTGGTGGTGGTGCCGCGGGAGGTGAGCCGCTCGCCGGAGGCTTTCTACGAGCTGCTGGGTCGGGAGCAGGTGACGGTGCTCAACCAGACGCCGTCGGCGTTCCGGCAGTTGCTCTGGGCGGAGGAGTCGGTGCTGGGCCGGGGAGGGGAGTCGGCGTCGGCCCTGCGCTGGGTGATCTTCGGCGGCGAGGCGCTGGAGGTGGGGAGCCTGGGTCCGTGGTGGGAGCAGCACGGAGCCGGGCGCCCGCGTCTGGTGAACATGTATGGGATCACCGAGACGACGGTGCACGTGACGTGGCGGGAGCTGGGTCCGGCGGACCTGGAGGGCGGGAGCGTGGTGGGCCGTCCGATCCCGGGCTGGGAGGCAGTGCTGCTGGACGCCGGAGCCGGGGCGATGGAGCCGGTGCCAGCGGGAGTGCCGGGAGAGGTGTGCGTGGGAGGCGGGGGTCTGGCGGTGGGCTATCTCGGCCGGCCGGAGCTGACCGCCGAGCGCTTCGTACCCGACCCCTTCGGGGATGGTGGTGCACGTCTGTATCGCTCGGGCGACCTGGCGCGGCGTCGTTGGGACGGTGAGCTGGAGTACCTGGGACGGATCGATCACCAGGTCAAGGTGCGGGGGTTCCGGATCGAGCTGGGGGAGATCGAGGCGGCGCTGGCGCGGCACCCGGCCGTGCGCGAGGCGGTGGTGCTGGCGGTGGAAGGCGGCGAGGGGGGCCCGCGCCTGGTCGGCTACGCCGTGGCGCGCCTGGATGCGGCACGACTGGAGGGAGCGGATCTGCGGCAGCTCGCGGCGCGGTCGCTGCCGGAGTACATGGTGCCGTCGGCGGTGGTGGTGCTGGAGGAGCTGCCGCTGACCGCCAACGGCAAGGTCGACCGGGCGGCGCTGTCGCGGCTGGAGCCGGGCTCTTGGCCGGAGGGGACGGAATTCACGGTGCCGCGGACTCCGCTGGAGCGCTACCTGGCGGAGCTATGGAGCGAGGCGCTGGGAGTGGAGCGGGTGGGAGTCGACGACGACTTCTTCGCCCTGGGGGGCAACTCGATCACCGGAGCGGTGCTGATCAATCGGTTGCAGGAGCAGCTCGGGGAGATCGTGCACGTGGTGGCGATCTTCGACGCCCCGACCGTGGGTCAGCTCGCCGGTTACCTGGCGTCGCAGCACCGGGAGGCGGTGCTGCGGATCTGGGGAACGGAGGCCCTGGGGGAGGAGCTGGGCGAGGGTGAGGTGGCGCAGGCGACCGCGGGACGGGTCGACGAGGAGCGCCTGGCGCGGTTCCAGGATCTGGTACGGCCGCGCATCTCGGTGAGTTCGGAGCCTACGGCCGTTGACGAAGCGGGCCGTGGTGGCGAGCGCAACCGCCGGGCGGTCTTCGTGCTGTCGCCGCCGCGCTCGGGCTCGACGCTGCTGCGGGTGATGCTGGCGGGACACCCGAGCCTGTTCGCGCCGCCGGAGCTGGAGCTGCTCTCCTATGGGACGCTCGCCGAGCGGCGGGCGGCCTTCTCGGGGCGCGACAGCTTCTGGTTGGAGGGGCTGCTGCGGGCGGTGATGGAGCTGCGCGGCGGCAGCCCCGAGGAGGCGTCGGCGCTGGTGGCGGGCTGGGAGGAGGAGGATCTCTCGACCCAGGCCGCCTACGGCCGGCTGCAGGAGTGGCTCGGCGAGCGGTTGCTGGTGGACAAGACCCCCTCCTATGCGCTCGACCCGGCGGTGCTGCGTCGGGCCGAGGAGCAGTTCGAGGAGCCGTTCTACATCCATCTGTCGCGCCACCCGCAGGGGATGATCCGCTCGTTCGTGGAGGCGAAGCTCGACCAGATCTTCTTCCGCCGCGCGCACCCGTACGGGCGTCGCGAGCTGGCGGAGCTGATCTGGCTGGCGAGCCATCGCAACATCGGCGAGTTCCTATCGGGAGTGCCGGAGGAGCGTCAGGCTTGGTTGCGCTACGAGGACCTAGTGGCGGACCCGGCGGGGGAGCTGCGTCGTCTGTGCGAGGCGCTTGTCCTGTCGTACGAGCCGGCGATGGCGGAGCCTTACCGGGACGACGCGCGAGGCCGCATGGCGGATGGCCTGCACGCGGAGTCGCGGATGCTGGGGGACGTGAAGTTCCACCGCCACCGTGGGGTGGACGCTTCGACGGCGGAGCGCTGGCGTTGGGAGCCGCGCACGCCCCTGGGGGAGCCGAGCTGGTTGACGGCGGTTGCTCTGGGCTACGAGCGGGAGCGGGAGGACTGGTCGCGCATCGAGGCGGGGAGCTGGGCGCCGGGCGAGCCCCTGCCGCTTTCCTTCGCCCAGGAGCGCCTCTGGTTCCTCGACCAGCTCGACCCGGGCACGCCGGCGTACAACGTCCCCACGGCGGTGCGCTTCAGGGGCTTGCTGGCAGCCGACGCACTCTGGGCGGGCCTCGACGAGGTGGTCCGCCGGCACGCCAGCCTGCGCACCACCTTCACCGTCGCCGCACAGCAGGGATCGGCAGGGCCGGCGCAGGTGATTGCCGCGGAGCTGCGCCTGCCGCGCGCCACGGTCGATCTCTCGGCGCTGCCGGCCGCGGTCTGGGATGCGGAGGTGCGGCAGCTGGCCGCCGTGGAAGCGGTGCGGCCGTTCGACCTGGCGCGCGGGCCGCTGGCGCGCGCTGCCCTGGTACGGCTCGGCGCGGCCGACCACGTGGCGCTCTTCACCCTCCATCACATCGTCGCCGACGGCTGGTCGATGGGCGTCCTCGTGCGCGAGCTGGGGGCGCTCTACGGCGCTTTCTCTTCCGGCCATCCCTCGCCGCTGCCGCCGCTACCGATCCAGTACGCCGACTTCGCGGACTGGCAGCGGCGGCATCTCCAGGGGGGAGAGCTGGAGGCGCAGGTGGCCTACTGGAAGGAGAAGCTGGCCGGTGCGCCCACCGTGCTCGACCTGCCCGCCGACCACCCCCGGCGGGCGCTGCGCGGGCGGCGCGGCGGAGAGCTGGTGCGCCCGCTGCTGCCGGCGGCCGTGGCCCGCCTCGTACACCTGGGGCGCAAGCGCTCGGCGACGCCCTTCATTGCGCTGCTCGCCGCCTTCTCGGCGTTGCTGCACCGGCTGACCGGACAGGCCACGCTGCTCACCGGCACCACGGTCGCCAACCGCAACCGCCGGGAGCTCGAGGACCTGATCGGGTTCTTCGTCAACACGCTGGCGATGCGCTCCGACATGGCGCCGGCCGATGGCTTCGGCGACCTCGTCGAGAGCGTGCGCGACGGCGCCCTTGCGGCCTTCGCCCATCAGGACCTGCCGTTCGAGAAGCTGGTCGAGGAGCTACGCCCCGAGCGCGATCCCTCTCACTCGCCACTGGTGCAGGTGGTCTTCCAGCTCCAGGGCGACCTCACCCGGCCGCTGGAGCTGCCCGGGCTCGTCATCGTGCCGGTCGAGGAGGCGCCGCAGCCTTCGAAGTTCGATCTCGTAGTCAACCTCTTGTATCGCGACGGCGGCTCGGCAACGACCTGGCGCTACGACGCAGACCTCTTCGAGACGGCGACGGTGGCGCGCTTCGCGCGCGCCTTCGCGGCGCTGTTGGAAGCGGCAACGGCGGAGCCGGAGCGGCGGCTGCGGGAGCTGCCGCTGCTCGACGAGGCCGAGCGCCACCAGCTCCTGCGCGAGTGGACTGGGGAGCCGGCGCCGGCGGTCTCGGTATTTACCGGGGTTGCCGGAGTGGCCGAGAGCGGTGCGGGTCTGCACGAGGTCTTCGCGGCGCGGGCGCGCGAGCGCTGGGGCGAGGAGGCGGTGGCCTGCGGCGAGGAGCGGCTGAGCTATGGGGAGCTGGAGCAGCGGTCTAACCGGCTGGCGCGGCGTCTGCGCTGGCTGGGTGTGCGGCGGGGGTCGCTGGTGGCGCTCTGCCTGGAGCGCTCGACGGCGATACTGGTCTCGATCCTGGCGACGCTCAAGGCAGGAGCCGCTTACGTGCCGCTCGACCCCGGCTATCCGGCCGAGCGCCTGGCCTTCGCGCTCTCCGACAGCGGCGCCGAGGTGGTGGTGACCGAGAGCTCCTTACTGGCGCGTCTGCCGGAGAGCGCCGCGGTGAGGGCGCTGTGCCTGGACCGCGAGGCGGAGCAACTGGCGGCGGAGCGCCCGGAGGCGCCGATATCGGAAGCAGGGGGAGCCGGGGGAGCGGGAGCGGACGACCTCGCCTACGTCATCTACACCTCCGGCTCGACGGGGCAGCCCAAGGGCGTCGGGGTGCGGCACGGCAACGTGCTGCGGCTGCTGGCGGCGACCCAGGGCTTCTACGACTTCGGTCCAGCGGATGTCTGGACGTTGTTCCATTCGTACGCCTTCGACTTCTCGGTCTGGGAGCTGTGGGGAGCGCTGCTCCACGGCGGTCGCTTGGTGGTGGTGCCGCGGGAGGTGAGCCGCTCGCCGGAGGCTTTCTACGAGCTGCTGGGTCGGGAGCAGGTGACGGTGCTCAACCAGACGCCGTCGGCGTTCCGGCAGTTGCTCTGGGCGGAGGAGTCGGTGCTGGGCCGGGGAGGAGAGTCGGCGTCGGCCCTGCGCTGGGTGATCTTCGGCGGCGAGGCGCTGGAGGTGGGGAGCCTGGGTCCGTGGTGGGAGCGGCACGGAGCCGAGCGTCCGCGTCTGGTGAACATGTATGGGATCACCGAGACGACGGTGCACGTGACGTGGCGGGAGCTGGGTCCGGCGGACCTGGCGGGTGGGAGCGTGGTGGGCCGATCGATCCCGGGCTGGGAGGCGGTGCTGCTGAACGCCGGAGCTGGGGCGATGGAGCCGGTGCCCGCGGGAGTGCCGGGAGAGGTATGCGTGGGAGGCGGGGGTCTGGCGGTGGGCTATCTCGGTCGGCCGGAGCTGACGGCCGAGCGCTTCGTGCCCGACCCCTTCGCGGATGGTGGTGCGCGCAATCGATTGGGCGTCGCGCCAGGGGCGCGCGATTTATTGGGCGTCGCGCCGGGGGCGCGCCTTTATCGCTCGGGCGACCTGGCGCGGCGTCGTTGGGACGGTGAGCTGGAGTACCTGGGACGGATCGATCACCAGGTCAAGGTGCGTGGGTTCCGCATCGAGCTGGGGGAGATCGAGGCGGCGCTGGCGCGGCACCCGGCCGTGCGCGAGGCGGTGGTGCTGGCGGTGGAAGGCGGCGAGGGGGGCCCGCGCCTGGTCGGCTACGCCGTGGCGCGCCTGGATGCGGTACGACTGGAGGGAGCGGATCTGCGGCAGCTCGCGGCGCGGTCGCTGCCGGAGTACATGGTGCCGTCAGCGGTGGTGGTGCTGGAGGAACTGCCGCTGACCGCCAACGGCAAGGTCGACCGGGCGGCGCTGTCGCGGCTGGAGCCGGGCTCTCGGCCGGAGGGGACGGAATTCACGGCGCCGCGGACCCCGCTGGAGCGCTACCTGGCGGAGTTGTGGAGCGAGGCGCTGGGAGTGGAGCGGGTGGGAGTCGACGACGACTTCTTCGCCCTGGGGGGCAACTCGATCACCGGAGCGGTGCTGATCAATCGGTTGCAGGAGCAGCTCGGGGAGATCGTGCACGTGGTGGCGATCTTCGACGCCCCGACCGTGGGTCAGCTCGCCGGTTACCTGGCGTCGCAGCACCGGGAGGCGGTGCTGCGGATCTGGGGAACGGAGGCTCTGGGCGAGGAGTTGGGCGAGGGTGAGGCGGCGCAGAAGGCCGCGGGGCGGGTCGACGAGGAGCGCCTGGCGCGGTTCCAGGATCTGGTACGGCCGCGCATCTCGGTGAGTGTGGAGGCTACGGCCGTTGACGAAGCGGGCGGCGGTGGCGAGCGCAACCGCCGGGCGGTCTTCGTGCTGTCGCCGCCGCGCTCGGGCTCGACGCTGCTGCGGGTGATGCTGGCCGGGCACCCGAGCCTGTTCGCGCCGCCGGAGCTGGAGCTGCTCTCCTATGGCTCGCTCGCCGAGCGGCGAACGGCCTTCTCGGGGCGCGACAGCTTTTGGCTGGAGGGGCTGCTGCGGGCGGTGATGGAGCTGCGCGGCGGCAGCCCCGAGGAGGCGTCGGCGCTGGTAGCGGGCTGGGAGGAGGAGGATCTCTCGACCCAGGCCGCCTACGGCCGGCTGCAGGAGTGGCTCGGCACGCGGTTGCTGGTGGACAAGACGCCCTCCTATGCGCTCGACCCGGCGGTGCTGCGTCGGGCCGAGGAGCAGTTCGAGGAGCCGTTCTACATCCATCTGTCGCGCCACCCGCAGGGGATGATCCGCTCGTTCGTGGAGGCGAAGCTCGACCAGATCTTCTTCCGCCGCGCGCACCCGTACGGGCGTCGCGAGCTGGCGGAGCTGATCTGGCTGGCGAGCCATCGCAACATCGGCGAGTTCCTATCGGGAGTGCCGGAGGAGCGTCAGGCTTGGTTGCGCTACGAGGACCTAGTGGCGGACCCGGCGGGGGAGCTGCGTCGTCTGTGCGAGGCGCTGGTCCTGTCGTACGAGCCGGCGATGGCGGAGCCTTACCGGGACGACGCGCGAGGCCGCATGGCGGACGGGCTGTACGCGGAGTCGCGGATGCTGGGGGACGTGAAGTTCCACCGCCACCGTGGGGTGGACGCCTCGACGGCGGAGCGCTGGCGTTGGGAGCCGCGCACGCCCCTGGGGGAGCCGAGCTGGTTGACGGCGGTTGCTCTGGGCTACGAGCGGGAGCGGGAGGACTGGTCGCGCATCGAGGCGGGGAGCTGGGCGCCGGGCGAGCCCCTGCCGCTCTCCTTCGCCCAGGAGCGCCTCTGGTTCCTCGACCAGCTCGACCCGGGCCAGTCGACCTACAACGTCCCCATCGCCCTGCACTTGGCAGGCGACCTCGACGTTGAGGCGCTTGGCGGCAGCCTGGTCGAGATCGCGCGCCGGCACGCCGCGCTGCGCACCACCTTCACCGCCGCCGGCGGAGTGCCGGCCCAGGTGGTGGGCGCCGCGCTCGATCTGTCCCCGCGCCTCGCCGATCTCTCGGCGCTGCCCTCAGACCGGCGGCGGGCCGAGGCCCGGCGGCTGACTCTGCAAGAGCAGTGGCGCCCCTTCGACCTGACGCGCGGGCCGCTGGTGCGCGCGGTCCTGCTGCGCCTCGGCCCGGCCGAGCACACCGCGATCCTCATCCTGCACCACGTCGTCGCCGACGGCTGGTCGATCGGTGTGCTGGTGCGCGAGGTGGCGGCGCTCTACCCGGCGGCGCTGGAGGGGCGCCCCTCGCCGCTGCCGGCACTGGCCGTGCAGTACGCCGACTATGCCGCCTGGCAGCGCGGACGACTCCAAGGGCGGGCGCTGGAGGCGGAGCTGGAGCACTGGCGGGAGGCGCTGGACGGGCTGCCGCCGCTGGAGCTGCCCATCGACCGGCCGCGTCCGCCGCGGCAGACCTTCCGCGGCAGCTTCCTGCCGGGAATGCTGCCGCGCGAGGTGGCGGCCGGTCTGGAGCGGCTGGCGCGGGCCGAGGGGGCATCATCCTACATGGCCCTGCTCGCCGGACTGTCGGCGCTGCTCCATCGCTGGTCGGGGCAGGACGACTTCGCGGTGGGCTCGCCGGTCGCCAACCGCGCACACCGCGAGCTCGAATCGCTGATCGGTTTCTTCGTCAACACCCTGGTGCTGCGCGCCGACTGCGCGGGAGCGCCCACCTTCCGTACACTCCTGCGGCGGCTGCGCGCCGCGGCGCTCGCCGCCTTTGCGCACGGCGAGCTGCCGTTCGAGAAGCTGGTCGAGGAGCTGCAGCCAAGGCGTGATCCCGGCCGCTCGCCGCTCTTCCAGGTAATGCTCGTGGTGCAGAACAACCGCCTTGAGACGCTGCGGCTGCCAGGCCTGAGCCTGAGCCCCGTCGAGCCCGAGGGAGAGGCGGCGAAGTTCGATCTGACCTTGATCCTGCGCGAGACCGCCGGGGGTATCGGCGCGCTCTGGAGCTACAACCGCGACCTCTTCGACGCGGCGACCTTGGCCCGCATGGCGCGCCACCTGGAGCGGCTGCTGGCGGGAGCGGCGGCGGCACCCGACGAGGAGATCGGCGGCATACCCCTGCTCGGCGAGGCCGAGCGGCACCAGCTCCTGCATGGCTGGAACGACACCGCGGTCGCGGTCGCGGGCGCCACCCTGCTCGATCGGTTCGCGGCGCACGCGGCGCGCGCACCCGAGGCACCGGCGCTCTTCTTCGGCGGCGAGAGCGTGAGCTACAGCGTACTGGAGCGTGCCTCGGCGGCGCTCGCGGCCCGGCTGCGAGAGAAGGGGGTCGGGATCGGGTCGGAAGCTGTGGTCGGGCTCTTGGCCGAGCGCACGCCCGCGGCGATAGTCGGGATCCTCGCCATCCTGCGCGCCGGCGGCGTTTACCTGCCGCTCGATCCCGTGCAGCCGGACGAGCGCCTGCGCTTCATGCGGGACGACGCCGGAGTGCGGGCGATGCTGGCTGCGCCGGCGCTCGCCGGCCGGCTCGACGGGTTTGCCGGTCCGGTGCTCGCCCTGGAAGAGGAAGTCGTCCTCCAGCAGGAGGCAGCGACGCCTGCCCAAGGCACTGCCGGCCAGGCGGTGACGCCCAAGAAGATTGCCGCCGTCGATCCCCATCAGCTTGCCTACCTGATCTATACCTCGGGCTCGACCGGCCGGCCCAAGGCGGTGATGGTGGAGCACCGGGGCCTGCCCAACCTCGCTGCGGCCGAGGCGCGGGCGCTCGACATCGGCCCGGGCGACCGGGTTTTGCAGTTCTCCTCGCTCGGCTTCGACGCCTCGATCTGGGAGATCTGCGGCGCCCTGGGCAATGGCGCGGCCCTGGTGCTCGGTACGCGTGAGGAGATGCTGCCAGGCCACGGGCTCTTTACCCTGCTGCGCGACGGCCATGTGACCCATGCGACGCTGCCGCCCTCGGCGCTGGCTGCGCTGCCGCTGCCCGGGCCTGGGGCGCTGCCCTCGTTGCGCACGGTATGCGTGGCGGGGGAGGCCTGCCCGCCGGAGCTGGCGCGGCACTGGTCCGTGGGACGTCGCTTCATCGACGCCTACGGTCCGACCGAGGTGACGGTGTGCGCCACGCTGGCGCCGACGCGAGGGGAGGAGCCCCGGCTGCCGATCGGTCGACCGCTGCCGAACATTAGAGTCCGCCTGCTCGACGCGAGCTGGCGTCCGGTGCCTCTGGGGGCGGTGGGGGAGCTGTGCGTGGCCGGTGTGGGGCAGGCGCGCGGCTATCTCGGCCGCCCCGAGCTGACCGCGGAGCGCTTCGTGCCCGACCCGTTGGGCGCGGGTGGAGAACCGATTGATCAAGGCGACGCGCTGGGCGCGCGTCTTTATCGCACCGGCGACCTGGCGCGGCATCTGCCGGACGGCCGGCTGGAGTTCGTCGGGCGGGCCGACGGGCAGGTGAAGGTGCGGGGCTTCCGCATCGAGCTGGGGGAGGTCGAGGCGGCATTGGCGGCGCAGCCGGGAGTACGCGAGGCGGCGGTGCTGGTGCGCCCAGCGGCGGGTGGGTCGCGGACCTCGTCCGACGATCGCCTGGTGGCCTACCTGGTGTCGCGCGGCGAGGCCGCGCTCTCGCCGGCGGCGCTGCGCGCGGCGCTCAAGGAGCGTCTACCCGAGGCGATGGTGCCGACCGGCTTCATGGTGCTGCCCGAGCTGCCGGTGACGGCGAGCGGCAAGGTGGACCGGCGGGCCCTGGCGCGCATCGAGCCGGGCATGAACGGTCTGCGCGGCGCAGGCGAGGAGAGCTGGGTAGCGCCGCGCACGCCGTCCGAGGAACTGCTGGTCGGCATCTGGTCGGAGGTGCTGCGGCTCGAGCAGGTGAGCGCGGATGACGATTTTTTCGCCCTGGGCGGCCACTCGCTGCTCGCGACGCAGGTGGTGTCGCGGGTGCGGGAGGCGTTCGGGGTGGAGCTGCCGGTACGGGCGATCTTCGAGCACCCGACGCTGACCGGCCTGGCCGAGGCGATCGAGGTGCGGGCGCAAACGAGCTCCCGCCGGTTGGCGCCGCCGATCGAACGGGTGCCAGACCGAGAGCGGCTGCCGCTCTCCTTCGCCCAGCAGCGTCTCTGGTTCATCGACCAGCTCGAGCCGGGGAGCGCGATCTATAACATGCCGCTGGCGATGCGCGCCGAGGGGGCGCTCGACCCGCGCCTGCTGGCGCGCTGCCTGACCGAGCTGGTGCGCCGCCACGAGGTGCTGCGCACGCGCTTCACCGCCCGCGGCGGCCAGCCGCTACAGGTGATCGATCCCCCCGGCCCGGTGCGGCTGCCGCTGGCCGATCTCGCCGCGCTGCCTGAACCGCGGCGTCAGGCCGAAGCCTTGCGGCTGGTGACTGCCGAGGCAGCGCGGCCGTTCGACCTCGCCGCCGGGCCGCTGCTGCGCGCCGCGCTGCTGCGGCTCGATGCGGAAGAGCACGTGGCGCTGTTCACGGTCCACCACGGGGCGAGCGACGGCTGGTCGATGGGGATCCTCGTGCGCGAGGTCTCGGCGCTCTACGGCGCGGCGCTCGCCGGGCGGGCCGAGCGTCTCGCGGAGGTCCTGCCGGAGCTGCCGGTCCAGTACGCCGACTTCGCGCTCTGGCAGCGCGGCTGGCTGGCCGGCGAGGTGCTCGCTGGGGAGCTGACCTTCTGGAAGGAGCGGCTGGCCGGTGTGCCACCAGTGCTCGACCTGCCGCTCGACCGGCCGCGGCCGTCGCGGCAGGGGGTCCGGGGTGGCCTGCGCAAGCTGGTTCTGACTCCACCGGCGGTCGCCGCCCTGCGCGAGCTGGCGCGGCACGAGAGGGTGACGCTCTTCATGTTGATGCTCGCGGCGCTGGAAGCCCTCCTCGCTCGCTACGCGGGGCAGCGCGACTTCTGCGTCGGCACCCCGATCGCCGGGCGCAACCACCTGGAGATCGAGGGCCTGATCGGCTTCTTCGTCAACACCCTGGTGCTGCGCTCGGAGCTCGTGGAGGGATCGAGCTGGCGTGCGGTGCTCGGCCGGGTACGGGCGGCGACTCTGGAGGCCTATGCACACCAGGACCTGCCCTTCGAGCGGCTGGTCGAGGAGCTGCGCCCGGAGCGGAGCCTGGCGCACTCGCCGCTGTTCCAGGTGATGCTGGCGCTGCAGAACACGGGTATGGAAGCGCTGGAGCTGCCGGGTCTGCGGCTGAGCCCGCTGGGATCGGAAGGGCGGATCGCCAAGTTCGACCTCTCGCTGACCGGGGTGGAGGCGGGACTGGGCCTGGGCATCGCCGTCGAGTACGCGGCGGAGATCTTCGACGGCGCGACGATCGAGCGGCTCGGGGAGCACTACGTGCGGGCGCTGGAGGCGTTGGCGGTAGAGCCGGGCAAGCCGTGGGAGGAGGTGGCGCTGCTCTCGGCGGCCGAGCGCCAGGCGCTGCTCTGCGAGTGGAGCGCCGATGGGGCGGAGCGGGCCGCGGGCGAGTGCCTGCACCGGTTGATCGAGGCGCAGGCGGCGGCGCGTCCGCAGGCGCCGGCGCTGCTGCCGGTGGGCGGCGAGCCGGTGAGCTACGGCGAGCTGGATCGTCGCGCCACGGCACTGGCCCGTCGGCTGCGCGGCCTGGGCGCGGGGCCGGAGGTGCCGGTGGGGGTCTGCCTGCATCGCTCGGCGGAGCTGGTGGTGGCGATGCTGGCGGTATGGAAGGCGGGCGGCGTCTACCTGCCGCTCGATCCCACCTATCCGGCGGAGCGGCTGAGCTTCATGGTGACGGACGCCGGCGCGCCGGTGGTGGTGACGCGGGCCAGCATGGCGGCGGGCCTACCGAGCTCGACGATCGAGGGGGTAGCGGTGGTGGCGCTCGACGCCGAGGAGACCTCGGCGCCTCCTGCGGTGGAGCGGGCCGCCGAGCGGTCGAGCTACGCCGGGGAAGCGACACCCGGCAATCTCGCCTACCTCATCTACACCTCGGGCTCGAGCGGTCGTCCGAAGGGCGTGGGCGTGCCACACGGCGAGGCGGTGGAGCACTTCCGGGGCATGGTGGAGCTCTGCGGGCTGGGCGAGGGAGACCGCGTGGCGCTCTTCACCTCGCCGAGCTTCGACGTGTCGCTCGACGAGATGGTGCCGGGGCTGATCTCGGGAGCGGCGCTGGTGATGAGCGCCGATCTCTGGGAGCCAGGGGCGCTGCTCGGCGCGGTGGCGGAGCTGGGGCTGACGGTGCTCAACCCGCCGACGGCGTACTGGCAGCAGTGGGCGGCGGAGTGCGAGCAGGCGAAGCCGGCGCGCGGGTTGCCGCTACGGCTGCTGGTGGTGGGAGGCGAGGCGATGTCGCCGGAGGCGGCCCGCCTGTGGCGGCGGGGGGCTCTCGGAGGCGTACGGCTGGTCAACGGCTACGGGCCGACCGAGGCGATCGTCACGGCGACGGCGGCGGAGGTCGACGACCGTGCGGCCGCCGCGGCGGGAGGTGCGGTGCCGATCGGCCGGCCGCTGCCGGGCCGTGGCGCGCGGGTGCTCGACGTCGCCGGCCAGCCGGTGCCGCCGGGGGTGATCGGGGAGCTCTACCTCGCCGGCCGGCTGGCCCGCGGCTACCTGGGCCGGCCGGACTTGACCGCCGCGGCGTTCGTACCCGACGACTCCAGGGGCAGCGCGCTGGGGGCACGCCCGATTGACCCGGACGGCGCGCTTGGAGCGCGCCTTTATCGCACCGGTGACCTGGCGCGCTGGCTGCCGGACGGGTCGCTGGAGTTCGCCGGCCGCGCCGACCAGCAGGTCAAGGTGCGCGGCTTCCGCATCGAGCTGGGCGAGGTCGAGGCCGCGCTGACGGCGCACCCGGCCGTGCGCGAGGCGGTCGCGGCCGTGCGCGAGGACCGGCCGGGCCAACGGCGGCTCGTCGCCTATCTCGCTGCCGCGGGTAGCACCGTGCCTCCGCGCGAGGAGCTGCGCGCGCACCTGGCGGCGCGCCTGCCGGCCTACATGGTGCCGGCGGTCTTTCTCGCGGTCGAGGTCCTGCCGAAGACGCCGAACGGCAAAGTCGACCGTGCCGCCCTGCCGGCGCCCGAGAGCTCGGCACACGAGGACGCGGCGCGTCCGCGCACCTCCCTGGAGGAGATGGTGGCTCTTTTCTGGAGCGAGGTGCTGGGACTCGAAGAGGTGGGCGTTCACGACGACTTCTTCGAGCTGGGCGGTCACTCCCTGCTTGCCACTCAGGTGATCTCGCGCCTGCAGAGCACTTTGCAGGTCAAGCTCGCGGTACGCGCGCTGTTCGAGAACCCCACGGTCGCCACGATGGCGGCCGCGGTCGCCGCGCACGATAAGACGTCCGGCCGCAGCGAGAAGATCGCGCGGGCGCTGCTCAAGGTGCGCAGCCTCTCGGAGGAGGCGAAACGCGAGCGGCTCGGCCGCGGGGTCGCCTGACAGAGCTGCGCGAGACGCCTCCTGTCCCGCAGGGTGCCAGGGCCGCACCGTAGGGTACGAGCACGGCACCGCTAGGTACGTATGTCCTCCAGCGCCGGCCGGCCTGCAAACTTTGTTTCGCACTGACTGGATTACCTGACCTGCTATCTCCCTTCAGTCTCACCATGAAATCAGGAGCCGGAAGGCCCCGCCCGCGGGCTTGCCGCACGGCTCCATCCTTGGGCGAGACGAGCCATCGGGCGATAGCGGACGGACGCTGCGCAATGCGTGCCCGTCCTGCTGCGATTTTGCGATCCGCGCATGAGGTCCTATGAGCGTTAGAGAGCTGGAGAGCGTCCATCCGCTCTCCCCCCTCCAGGAGGGGATGCTGTTCCACAGCCTGTATGCGCCGCAGTCCGGCGTCTACGTCGAGCAGCTCTGCTGCGAGCTGGTCGGCCGGCTCGACGAGGCTGCCTTCGAGCGGGCCTGGCGGCGGCTCCTCGAGCGGCACGCCATCCTGCGCACGGCGTTCGTCTGGCGGCGCCAGCAGCGCCCGCGCCAGGCGGTGCGCCCGCGCGTCGACCTGCCGCTGCGGCGCGAGGACTGGCGGGCTCTACCCGCCGCGGAGCGGCAGGCGGCGCTGGAGGCCTTCCTGGAAGAGGACCGCCGGCAGGGCTTCGAGCTGTCGCGCGCCCCCCTGCTGCGGCTGGCGCTCATCCGCTGCGAGGACGAGCTCTACCAACTCGTCTGGACCACCCACCACTTGCTGCTCGACGGCTGGTCGCTGCCGCTCCTCTTCCGCGAGGCGCTGCAGTGCTACGACTCCTACGCCCTGCGGCGCGAGCCAGAGCTGCCGCCGGTGCGCCCCTTCTCCGATTACCTCGACTGGCTGGCACAGCGCGACCCGTCGCAGAGCGAGGCCTTCTGGCGACGCGAGCTGGCCGGCTTCCACGCCGCGACGCCGCTCGCCTTCGACCGCGGCCGGCCCGGCGATGATCCCGGCCCGGCGCAGGGCGAGGCCCGCCTGCGCCTCTCCGCCGCGGCGACGCTGGCACTGGAGGCGGCGGCGCAGCGCCATCGACTGACCTTGAGCACGGCCGTTCAGGGCGCCTGGACGGCGCTGCTCGGGCGCTACGCCGGCGCCGACGACGTGGTCGTCGGCGTCACCGTCTCGGGCCGCTCGATCGCCCTCACCGGCATCGAGTCGATGGTGGGGCTGTTCATCAACACCCTACCGCTGCGCGCCCGCCCGGCGGCCGGCGAGTCCCTGGTGCCCTGGCTTCAGGCCCTCCAGCAGCGCGGCCTGGAGATGCAGCGTCACGAGCACAGCCCGCTCGCCCGGGTGCAGGGCTGGAGCGAGGTGCCCAAGGGCCAGCCGCTCTTCGAGAGCATCCTGGTATTCGAGAACTACCCCACCGCCGCCTCGGTGCAAGGCAGCATGGGAGAGGTGCGGATCGGCAGCGTCCGCTTCGCCGAGCGCACCAACTACCCCCTGACCCTGCTGGCCTCGCCGGGCGAGCAGCTGGACCTGCGTCTCGCCTTCGACCGCTCCCGCTTCGGCGGCGCCGACGCGCGGCGCATGCTGGAGCACCTGCGGGTGGTGCTGGAGAGCATGGCGTTGCTGCTAGAGCGCGGTGCGGGGCGGCTGGGAGACCTGACCTCCCTGGCTGCGGAGGAGCGCTGGCTTCTCGCCGCGGAGTGGAACGACACCGCCGTCTCCTACCCGGGGGAGCGTTGCCTGCACGAGCTGATCGCCGATCAGGCGGCGCGCACGCCGGCAGCGGTAGCGGTGGAGTACGAGGGCGTGACGCTGACCTACCGCCAGCTCATGGAGCGCGCCGGCCGTTTGGCGGGACGGCTGCGCGCCCTGGGTGTTGGACCCGAAGCGCGGGTGGGGATCTGCGCCGAGCGCTCCCTGGAGCTGGTGGTCGGCCTGCTCGGCGTGCTGCAGGCGGGCGCCGCCTACGTTCCACTCGACCCCGGTTATCCGCGCGAGCGGCTGGCCTTCATGCTCGACGACGCGCGCGTACCGGTGCTGCTCATCCAAGAGAGATTGCGCGCCGGCCTGCCGGCCACGGCCGCCAAGGTGCTCTCGCTCGACGAAGAAGGCGGCCCTGGCGGGCCTGCCATTATGCAGGCGGGGGCGGAGATCCACCCGGACAGCCTCGCTTACGTCATCTACACCTCGGGCTCGACCGGGCGCCCCAAGGGGGCGATGAACACCCACCGGGCGATCGTCAACCGCCTGCTCTGGATGCAGCAGGCGTTCGGCCTGGGGCCCGCCGATCGCGTCCTCCAGAAGACGCCCTTCTCGTTCGACGTCTCGGTCTGGGAGCTCTTCTGGCCGCTGATCGCCGGCGCGCGCCTGGTGATGGCGAAGCCCGGCGGCCATCAGGACCCCGAGTACCTGGCGCGGCGGATCGCCGCCTCGGGCGTGACGACGATCCACTTCGTCCCCTCGATGCTGCAAGCTTTCGTCGAGGCGCCAGGGATCGAGGTGTGCACCTCGCTTCGCCGGGTGATCGCGAGCGGCGAAGCGTTGCCGGCCGAGACGGTGGCGCGGCTCGCAGCTCGTCTGCCGGTACCGGTCTACAACCTCTATGGGCCTACCGAGGCCGCGGTCGACGTGACCTGGTGGCGGGCCGAGCCCGGCGAGGCCGGGGCCACGACCGTGCCCATCGGCCGCCCGGTCGCCAATACCGACATCCACCTGCTCGACCACGACCTCCGGCCGGTGCCGGTGGGCATCGCGGGCGAGCTGTACATCGGCGGCGTGCAGCCGGCGCGGGGCTACCTGGGGCGGCCGGACCTGACGGCCGAGCGCTTCGTGCCCGACCCGCTGGCGACAGGTCCGGGTGCTCGTGCGATTGATCGGGACGGCGCGCTAGGCGCGCGCCTTTATCGAACGGGCGACCTGGCGCGGCGACTGCCGGGGGGCGAGATCGAGTACCTGGGCAGACTCGACCACCAGGTGAAGGTGCGCGGCTTCCGCATCGAGCTGGGGGAGATCGAGGCCGCCCTGGCCCAGCACCCGGCGGTGCGCGAGGCGGCGGTCCTGGCGCTGCCGGGCGAGGGGGGCGGCACGCGGCTCGCCGCGTTCGTCGCCCTGCGCGGTGAAGGCGCGGCGACGGGCGAGCTGCGCGCCTTCCTGGAGGCGCGGCTGCCGGTCTACATGGTGCCGTCGACCTTCCAGGGCCTGCCGATGCTGCCGCTCACCCCCAACGGCAAGGTGGACCGCAAGGCGCTGGCGGCGCGGGCGCTGGCGCCGGAGGAGACGGCCGGGGCCGCCTTCGTCGCGCCCTCGACGCCGGTGGAGAAGATCCTGGCCGAGATCTGGGCCGATGTGCTGGGGGTGACGCGGCGCGGCGGCCGGATCGGCGCACGCGACAACTTCTTCGAGCTCGGCGGCGACTCGATCTTGAGCCTCCAGGTGGTCTCGCGCGCGGCGCAGGCGGGCTGCCGCATCACGCCGCGACAGATCTTCGACCATCCGACCGTGGCCGAGCTGGCCGAGGTCGCGGCGCTCGGCGAGGGGCGCGAGTCGGCGGCGGGAGCGGCGCAGGGTGCGGTGGTGGGACCGGTGCCGCTGACACCGATCCAGTATTGGTTCTTCGAGCGCCGGCTGCCCGACGTACACCACTTCAACCAGGCCGTACTGCTGCGCGTCGGCGGAGGGGGGCTGGCGCCGGGAACGGCCGCGGCGGCCTGGGAAGCGCTGCTGCTCCACCACGATGCGCTGCGTCTGCGGTTCTTCGACGAAAGGACCGCGCGCCGCGCGCCGCACGGGCCGGAGCGGGCGGCCCGCGTGCGCCAATGGAACGCCGGTCCAGGCGGGCCGGCGTCGTTCGTCGAGGTCGACCTCTCGGCGTTGTCCGCCGGGTCGGCCGGGCTCGCGGCGCTGCCTGGCGCGGCAGGCGAGGCACAGGCAGGGTTCGACCTCGCCAGCGGGCCGCTCGCCCGCGCGGTCTGGTTCGACCTGCCCGGAGGTGAGGCGCGGCTGCTGCTCGCCATCCACCACCTAGCCGTCGACGGTGTCTCCTGGCGGGTCCTGCTGGCCGACCTGGAGACCGCCTGCCGGCAGATCTCCGCCGGCGAGCCCATAGCGCTTCCGCCCAAGACCACGTCGTTCCGGCACTGGGCCGAGCGGCTGGAGGCGTACGCCGGGACGGCGGCGGCGCAGGCGGAGCTGGCCTGGTGGATCGAGCAGGGGGAGGGGGTCGCGGCTCGCCTGCCGGTGGACCGGCCCGAGGGGCACAATCGAGTCGGCACGCAGCGGTCGGTGGCGGTCGAGCTGGGGGAGGACGAGACCGCGGCCTTGCTGCGCCAGGCGCCGGAGGTCTATCGGGCGCGCCCCGACGAGGTGCTGCTGGCCGCGGTTGTTCAGGCACTCGCCGGACGAACCGGCGAGCTGGACCAGGCACTGACGCCGATGTCCGGCGTGGCGGTACGGGTTGACCTGGAGGGGCACGGTCGCGAGGAGATCCTCGAAGGGATGGACCTGTCGCGCACCGTCGGTTGGTTCACCAGCCTCTACCCGGTGCTGCTGGAGGTGCCCACGGGCGGCCCCGGGGCAGTTCTCAAGTCGGTCAAGGAGCGCTTGCGCGCGGTGCCGCACCGCGGGATCGGCTACGGCCTGCTGCGCTACCTCGGCGGCGCCGAGGCCGCAGCGCGGCTCGCCTCCCTGCCCGCGGCGGAGGTGGTCTTCAACTACCTCGGCCAGCTTGATGCGGCTCTTCCGAAAGGATCGCTCTTCGCCCCCGTCTCCGAGCCGGCGGGAGCGGCGGAAAGTCCGCGGGGCGACCGAGCGCACTCGCTGGTGATCAACGCCTTCGTCTCGGGTGGGCGGCTGCGGGCCGAGTGGAGCTACGGCACCGAGCGCTTCGAGCGCGCCACGGTCGGGCGACTGGCCGGTGCGTTCGCGGCCCACCTCGCCGAGCTGGCGGCGCACTGTGCGGAGCTCGCCGGGCAAAGTGAGGTCGTCTTCACGCCGTCGGACTTCCCGCTGGCCGGGACGAGCCAGGAAGAGCTGGAGCGGGCGCTCGCGGGAGAGCGAGAGGTCGAGGACCTCTATCCGCTCTCGCCCGTCCAGGAGGGCATCCTCTTCCACAGCGTCTTCGCGCCAGGCTCGGGGGTCTACGTCGAGCAGCTCCTCTGCCGCTTTGCGGGGGAGGTGGATGCGGTGGCGATGGAGGAGGCCTGGCGTCGGGTGGTGGCGCACAACCCGGTGCTGCGGACCTCGTTCCGCTGGGAGGGGCTGGAGCGTCCGCTTCAGGTGGTGCACGCGCGGGCCGAGGTGAAGCTTGCGCTGGAGGACTGGGGAGCGGACTCAGAGGAGGACGGTAGCGAGCCGGTACAGGCTCGACTGGAGGCGCTGCTCGCGGCGGACCGAGCGCAGGGGTTCGCGCTCGACCAGGCACCGCTGATGCGCTGGCGACTGGTGCGGGCGGGCGGCGAGTACCACCTGTTGTGGACCCATCACCACCTGCTGCTCGACGGTTGGTCCTACGCGCTGATTGCGGGAGACTTCCTGGCCGCCTATGGGGCGCTGCGCAGGGGAACCGAGCCGCGCCTGCCGCGGCGGCAGCCGTTCCGAGAGTACGTGGCCTGGCAGCAGGGTCAAGACCTCGGGGCGGCGGAGCGCTACTGGCGCGAGCGGCTGGCCGGCTGGACGGCGCCGACGTCGTTGCCCACCTTCCACGGGAGCGCGCGCCAGCCGGCGGAGGCAGAGGGTATGGACTCCGCTCTCGCGGGTATGGGCTCGCGCGAGGTGCGCCTGCCGGTGGCGCGCGCGTCGGCTCTCGCCGAGGCGGCGCGGCGCGAGCGGCTGACGTTGAACACGCTGGTGCAGGGAGCCTGGTCGCTGCTCTTGGCCCGCGGCTCAGGGCAGCGGGAGGTGCTCTTCGGCACCACCGTGGCGGGCCGGCCGGCGGACCTGCCGGGGTCGGACACCATGGTGGGGCTGTTCATCAACACCCTGCCGGTGCGCGTGGAGCTGGGGGAGGGCTGGGCGGCGACGCTGGGCTGGCTGCGCGACCTCCAGCGGCAGTTCACCGAGCTGCGCCAATACGAGTCGACGCCGCTCGCCCGCGTGCAAGCCTTGAGCGAGGTGCCGCGGGGGGTGCCTCTCTTCGAGAGCCTGCTGGTGTTCGAGAACTACCCGCGCGAGAGCTCGATGCGTCAGGGCGGCGGGGATCTCGGCCTGATCGAGGCGCGCTCGCTCGAGCAGACGAACTACCCGCTGGCGATCCTGGCCGTACCAGGCGAGGAGCTACTGCTGCGGGCCGACTACGAGCGTGCCCGCTTCGACGGCGCCACGGTCGAGCGGCTGCTCGGACACTTGGCGGCGCTGCTGGAGAGCTTCGCGGCCGGGGACCTCCGCCGGCGTCTGTCTGACCTCTCGCCGCTCACCGTGGCAGAACGCCACCAGCTCGTCTGCGAGTGGAACGACGCCGCGGTTGCCTACCCACGAGAGCGCTGCCTGCACGAGCTGATCGCGGTGCAGGTAGCGCGCACGCCGGGCGCGGTGGCGGTGGAGCTGGAAGGCGCCACGCTCACCTACCGTCAGCTCGATCGGCGGGCCCGCCAACTGGCGCGACGGCTGCACGCGCTGGGCGTGGGGCCGGAGTCACGGGTGGGGCTCTGCGCCGAGCGGTCGCTGGAGATGGTCGTGGGGTTGCTCGGCATCCTCCAGGCCGGCGGCGCCTACGTGCCGTTCGATCCGGATCACCCTGCCGAGCGCCTAGCCTTCCTGGCGGCAGATGCCGAGGTGGCGGTGCTGCTCGCCCAGGAAAAATGGCTGGAGAGACTGCCGCGGACCGCGGCGACGGTCGTACCGCTCGATCCGGTTCATGCCGCCGGTCCTCCCGGCGAGAGCGATGAAATCGCCGAGGCTGCCGAGGGCGATCATGACGCCGGGCCGCTGCTGCCGCGGATCGATCCGGACAACCTCGCTTACGTCATCTACACCTCGGGCTCGACGGGCTGGCCCAAGGGGGCGATGAACACCCACCGGGCGATCGTCAACCGCCTGCTCTGGGTGCTGGATACCTTCGCCCTCGGCCCCCAGGATCGGGTGCTGCAGAAGACGCCATTCTCCTTCGACGTCTCGGTGTGGGAGCTCTTCGCGCCCCTGCTCGCCGGCGCACGGCTCGTGCTGGCGTTGCCCGGCGGCCATCAGGACCCCGACTACCTGGTGCGGCGAATCGTCGGTTCCGGGGTGACGACGGTGCACTTCGTGCCCTCGATGCTGCGGGCCTTCGCCGAGGCGCCAGGGATCGAGGCCTGCACCTCGCTGCGCCAGGTGATGGCGAGCGGCGAGGCGCTCCCTTCCGACCTCGCGGCCCGCTTCGCCGCGCGCCTGCCGGTGCCGGTCTACAACCTCTATGGTCCCACCGAGGCAGCGGTGGATGTCACCTGGTGGCGTGCGGACGCCGGCGGTGAGGGCGAGACCACGGCAACGGTACCGATCGGCCGGCCCATCGCCAACGCGGCGATCCACCTGCTCGACGGCGACTTCCATCCGGTGCCGATCGGGGTGCCGGGGGAGCTATACATCGCCGCCCTGCCGCCGGCCCGCGGCTACCTCGGGCGGCCGGATTTGACGGCGGAGCGCTTCGTGCCCGACCCCCATGGCGGCGATGGATCGCTGGGGGTGCGCGCGACTGATGCGGGCAGCGCACTGGGGGCGCGCCTTTATCGCACCGGCGACCTCGCGCGGCGGCTCGTGGGGGGTGAGATCGAATACCTGGGACGGCTCGATCACCAGGTCAAAGTGCGCGGCGTGCGCATCGAGCTGGGAGAGATCGAGGCCGCCCTGGGTGCGCACCCGGCAGTACTCGAGGCGGCGGTCTTGGCGCGCGAGGAGAACGGAAGCGTCCGCCTGGTGGCCTACGTAGTGCCGCGCGCGGGCGAGCCCGACTTGGATGTGGCTGCCCTCGCCGCTTACCTGCGCAGCCGGCTGCCTGAGGCCATGGTGCCAGCGGCCTGGGTGGTGCTGGCGGCCCTGCCGCTGACACCGAGCGGCAAGCTCGACCGCAAGGCGCTGCCGGCGCCCGAGCGCCCGCGCTCGATCTCCGCGGGCGCGGCCGGCGCTCCCGCCACGCCCGCCGAGGTAGTGCTCGCCTCCCTCTGGTGCGAGGTGCTGGGGCTGGGCGCGGTGGGCCGCGATGACAACTTCTTCGCGCTGGGCGGCGACTCGATCCTCAGCCTGCGTCTCGTGTCGCGCGCCGCCCGCGCCGGGTTACGCCTGACCCCCCGGCAGGTCTTCGAGCGGCCGACGCTTGCCGCCCTCGCCAGCCTCGTCGCGACGACCCCCGCCGGTGAGGCCGCGGCAGCGCCGGCAGCCCCGGAGCTCGACGCCCCGGGTTCGCTGGCGCCGACGCCCATCCAGCGCTGGTTCCTGGAGGGCGAGCCGGTCGACCCCCACCACTTCAACCAGGCTCTCCTGCTGCGCCCGCGCGGTCCGCTCGCCATGCCGTCCGCGGTCGCCCCCGTCGCTGCCATCGAGCGCGCCCTCGCTGCCGTGGCCTCCCGTCACGACGCCCTACGGTTGCGCTTCGCCAGGCGCGAGCCCGCGGGCACCTGGAACGCCTGGACCACGGAGCCGGATGGGCCGGTGCCGCTGTCACGGCTCGATCTCTCCGGCCTCGCCTCGGGCGGGGACGCCCTCGCCGCCGCCCTGGCCGATCTCCAGGCGAGCCTCGACCTCGGCCGCGGCCCCATCTGGCGCGCCGCCTGGCTCGACCTTGCCGGCGGCGAGGCGCGCTTGCTCCTCGCCATCCACCACCTGGCCGTCGACGGCGTCTCCTGGCGCATCCTGCTCGAAGACCTGGAGACCGCCTGCCAGCAGGCGCTGGGCGGCGAGGTGATCCAGGTGCCGCCGGTACCCCTTTCTTTCCGGAGCTGGGCCGTGCGGCTGGCGCAGGTGGCGCGCCGCGGACTCGACGGTGACGAGCGGTCCTGGTGGCTCTCCCAGACCGCCGGCCCGGCCGCCTCTCTGCCGCTCGACCGCCAGGGCGCCAACACCGCCAGCTCGGCGCAAGGCGTCGGGGTGACGCTCGGGCCGGAGGAGACGCGGGCGCTGCTGCGCGAGGCGCCGGCCGCCTACCGGGCGCGACCGGAGGAGCTGCTGCTGGCGGCGCTCGCCGCCGCCCTGGCCCCCGGCACCGACCTGCTGATCGACCTCGAAGGGCACGGTCGAGAGGAGCTGGTCGAGGGCGCCGACCTGAGCCGCACGGTGGGCTGGTTCACGGCGCTCTACCCGGTGCGCCTGCCCGGTCTGGAGGAAGACCCCGGCGCCGCGGTCAAGACGGTCAAGGAGCGCCTGCGGGCGGTGCCTCGCCGTGGCGTCGGCTATGGGCTGCTGCGCCATGGGGGAGACGCTGAAGCGGCGGAGCGGCTGGCGGAACGAGCGGCGCCGGAAGTCGCCTTCAACTACCTCGGCCAGCTCGACACGGCGCTGCCGGCCGACTCTCTTCTGGCGCCGGCCGCCGAGCCGAGCGGTCCGCCGCGCAGCCCGCGCTCGCTACGTCGCCACCTGCTGGAGGTCAACGTCCGTGTCGTCGGCGGACGGCTGCGTGCCGACTGGACCTTCAGCGGCAACCTCCACGACCGAGCGCGCGTCGAGGCCTGGGCGGCGCGCTTCGCCGCCCGGCTGCGCGAGCTGCTCGCGCACTGCCTCCAGGTCGCCGCCGGCGATCTCGCGGCCTTCCGCCATACGCCTTCGGACTTCCCGCTCGCCGGGCTCGACGTGCCGGAGCTAGAGCGCGCGCTGGCCGGCGCCGGCGCTGTCGAGGACCTCTACCCGCTGACCCCGCTCCAGGAGGGCCTGCTCTTCGAGAGCCTCTACGCGCCGGGCTCGGGGATCTACGTCGAGCAGCTCGCCTGTCGCCTGCGCGGCGATCTCGACGAGGCAGCCTTCGAGGAAGCCTGGCGCCGGGTCGTGGCGAGCACGCCGGTGCTGCGCACCGCTTTCACCTGGCGCGACTTGGAGCGGCCGCTGCAGGTGGTCGCGGAGCGCGTCGAGGTGCACTTCGCGCGGGAGGACTGGCGGGACCTCGCTCCGGAATCGCAAACCCGAGGGCTGGAGGAGCGCCTGGCCGCGGACGCGGCGCTCGACTTCGATCTGTCGCGGGCGCCGCTCGCACGCTGGGTCCTCCTCCGCACCGCCGAGCGCGAGCACACCTTCCTCTGGAGCTATCACCACGCGCTGCTCGACGGCTGGTCCTTCACCGCCTTGCTCGGCGACGTGCTCGCCGCCTACCGCGCGCTGGCTCGGGGTGAGGAGCCACGGCTGCCGGTGCGGCCGCCGGTGCGCGACTACGTCGCCTGGCTCGAGCTCCGCGACGCGGCCGGGGCCGAAGGCCACTGGCGGTGGGTCCTCGCCGGCGTCGCCGAGCCCACGCCGCTACCGGCCGACCGTCCCGCCACCGCGGGCGTGCGGCCCGCTCCGCGCACCCGTACGCTGCTGCTGCCGGCCGTGACCTCGGCGGCGCTGCAGGAGGCCTCCCGCCGCAGCGGGCTCACCATGGCTACGCTGGCGCAGGCGGCCTGGGCCCTGCTGCTGTCGCGCCATGCCTCGCGCCGCGAGGTCGTCTTCGGCACCACGGTGGCGGGGCGGCCTGCCGATCTCCCCGGCAGCGAGTCGATGATCGGCCTGTTCATCAACACCATCCCGGTGCGGCTCGAGGTATCCGAGGCCGAGCCCGCCGCGAGCTGGCTCGGCCGCTTCCAGGCCGAGCAGGTCGAGGCGCGCCAGCACGAGCACGAGCCGCTGGCCCGGCTGCGCGCCTGGAGCGAGCTGCCGGCGGGGGTGGCGCTGTTCGAGAGCCTGGTGATTTTCGAGAACTACCCGCGCGAGGCCGCCCTCGCCGCCGAGGCCGGAAAGCTGGCGATCGAGGAGGTGCGCTCGATCGAACGCACGAGCTATCCGCTGACGGCGGTGGCGATGCCCGGCGAGCGGCTGCTGCTGCGCCTCGATGCCGACTCGGCGCGCTTCGACGGCGTCACCGCTGTGCGCCTCCTGGAGAGCTGGCGGGTGCTGCTCGAGGGGGTCGCCGGGGAGCTGGCGTCGAACGGACGGGTCGAGGACGTAGCGCTGCTAAGCCAGGCGGAGCGCCACCAGATCGCGGTCGAGTGGAACGCGACGGCGGTGCCGGGTGAGGCGCCGGTGCCGGTGCACCAGCTCTTCGAGCGCTGGGCGGTCGCGCAGCCGCAGGCGCCGGCGGTCGAGGCTCCCGACGGCCGGCTGAGCTACGCCGAGCTGGACCGCCGGGCGGCGCGGCTCGCCGCAAGGCTGCGTGCGTGCGGTATCGGGCCGGAGGCGCGGGTGGCGCTCCTCGCCGAGCGCTCGGCGGCGCTCGTGGTGGGGGTCCTCGCCACGCTCAAGGCGGGCGGCGCTTATCTGCCGCTCGACCCCGCCTACCCGCGCGAGCGGCTGTCCTGGCTGATCGAGGACTCGCAGGCGCGGGCGGTGCTGGCGACCACGGCTTCGCGCGCCCTGCTGCCCGCCGAGCTCGCCACGCCCGTGCTGCTGCTGGACGAGGAGGGAAGCGCAGATGACGCGGTGCCGGACGGCCTCGGCGGTCTCCCTGCGTTCGATCCATCGGCGACCGCCTACGTGATCTACACCTCGGGCTCGACGGGGAAGCCCAAGGGGGTCGCACTCTCCCATGCCGGCTTGTTCAACCTCATCGGGTGGTACCGGCGCACCTGCAAGCTCACGCCGGAGGACCGCTCGACCCTGATCTCGGGGCCGGCGTTCGATGCCTCGGTGCTGGAGATGTGGCCGATGCTCGCGAGCGGCGCCAGCCTGCACGTGCCGGCGGACGAGGTGCGGGAGTCGCTCGAGCGCCTGATCGGCTGGATGACCGCGCAGCGGATCACGGTCTCCTTCCTGGTGACGCCGCTCCTCGAGGCGCTGCTGACACAGCCCTGGCCGGAGGAGTGCGCCCTGCGGCTGGTGCTGACCGGCGGCGACGTGCTGCACCGGGTGCCGCGCGAGGGCCTGCCCTTCCGGCTGATCAATCTCTACGGTCCGACCGAAAGCACGGTGCTCTCGACCGGCACACTGGTCGAGCCGGGCGAGGGTCCGGGAACACCGCCGATCGGCCGGCCGCTCGCCAACTTGACGGCGCGGGCCCTCGACCCGCTCGGCCGGCTCCAACCAATAGGAGCGGCGGGAGAGCTGTGCGTGGGAGGGGTGGCGCTGGCGCGCGGGTACTTGGACCGGCAGGGCCTGACGGCGGAAAGGTTCAGGCCGGACCCGTTCGCCGGTGCGCTGTCGGTTGATTGTGACGGCGCGCTCGGCGCGCGCTCGATTGACCAGGGCGGCGTGCTGGGCGCGCGCCTTTATCACACCGGCGATCTGGTGCGGCACCGCTGGGACGGGAAACTGGAGTTCCTCGGCCGCATCGACGAGCAGGTGAAGGTGCGCGGGTTCCGCATCGAGCTGGGCGAGGTGGAGGCCGCGCTCGCCGAGCATCCTGGGATCCGCCAGGCGGCGGTGCTGGCCGCGGGCCCGGCGGGCGAGCGCCGGCTGGTCGCGTTCGTGGTGGGCGAGGCGGCCGACGGAGAGCTGCGGCGCTGGCTGGAATCGCGGCTGCCGGCTCACATGGTGCCGTCGTCCTGGGTGCGGCTCGACGCGCTGCCACTGACGGCGCACGACAAGGTGGACCGGCGGGCGCTGGCGGAGCTGGCCCCGGGACCTGAGCGCCGCGAGCGAGTTTACGCGGCTCCGCGCACCGAGGCCGAGACACGCCTGGCGCGGATCTGGGCGGAGGTGCTGCGGCTGGAGCGGGTGGGGGTGGAGGAGAACTATTTCGAGCTGGGAGGCGATTCGATCCTGAGCCTCCAGATCGTCTCGCGGGCGGCGCGAGGGGGCCTCAAGGTCACGCCGCGTCAGATCTTCGAGCACCCGACGGTCGCGGCGCTCGCGGCGCTGACGGCGATCGCTGAGAAGGGGCAGGGCGCGACGGCCGAGATCGAGCAGGGGCCGGTGACGGGCCCGGTGCCGCTGACACCGGTCCAGCGCTGGTTCTTCGCCCAGGAGCCGCCCGAGCCTCATCACTTCAACCAGTCGGTCCTGCTCGCGGTGCGAGGTGGGCTGACGCCGGAGGTGGCGGAGCGAGCGCTCGCGGCCCTGCTGGCCCATCACGACGCGCTGCGCCTGCGCTTCGCGCGCGAAGCAGGGACCTGGCATGCCTGGAACGCGGAGCCGGGCGAGGCCGTGCCATGGACGAGGATCGACCTGCGAGGAATCGCTAGGTCTTCTGGGCCGCTGACCGCGGCCGCGGCGCAGCTTCAGGCGAGTCTCGACCTCGCCGCCGGCCCGCTGCTGCGCGCCGCCTGGTTCGATCTGCCGGTTGGGGAGTCCCGCCTGCTGCTGGCGATCCACCACCTCGTCGTCGACGGCGTCTCCTGGCGCATCCTGCTCGAGGATCTCGAGTCGTCCTGCCGCCGGCTCGCACGCGGCGAGCGACCGGAGCTGCCACCCAAGACGACCTCCTTCCGCCGCTGGGCCGAGCGCCTCGTGGAGAGGGCGCGCGAGGCCCCGCTGGCGGCCGAGCTGCAATGGTGGCTCGACCTCGCTGCGGCACCGGCCGAGTTCCTCCCGGCCGACCGCGCGGGCGGCGCCAACACGGCGCGCTCCGCGCGCGCGGTCGCCGTCGAGCTGACCCCCGAGGAGACGCGGGCCCTCCTCCATGAGGTACCCGCCGCGTACCGCACGCAGATCAACGACGCGTTGCTCGCGGCGCTCGCCGGCGCGCTGGCGCCGGCCGGGGAGGCCCTGGAAGACATCGGCGCGGTGCTCGTCGACCTGGAGGGTCATGGGCGCGAGGAGCTGTTCGAGGGCGTCGACCTCTCGCGCACGGTCGGCTGGTTCACCAGCATCTTCCCCGTCCGTCTGGAGATCCCGGCGGGAGCCGATCCGGGCCGTGCCCTGCGCGCGGTCAAGGAGCACCTGCGCGCGGTGCCGGACAGGGGCGTCGGCTACGGCCTGCTGCGCTGGCTCCGAGAGGACGCTGCGGCGGCGCCGCTCGCCTCCGCCCATGATCCGCAGGTGAGCTTCAACTACCTCGGCCAACTCGACGCAGCACTGCCAGCCGGCTCGCTCTTCGCACCTGCCGCCGAGCCGGTGGGTCGGGTCGAGAGCCCTCGTAGCCTGCGCCGTCACCTGCTCGACGTCACCGCCCGGGTCGTGGAGGGGCGGCTCTCGGTCGACTGGGTCTACAGCGAGGCCGTCCACGAGTGCTCCCGCATCGAACGCCTGGCGGCACGCTTCGCCGAGCTGCTGCGCGAGCTGATCGCGCATTGCCGCGAGGTGCTGGCCCACCGGGTCACCGTCTATACGCCTGCGGACTTCCCTCTGGCCGGCCTCGATCAGGCGGCGCTCGACCGTACGCTGGGCACGGCGCCCGGGATCGAGGATCTCTACCCGTTGTCGCCTCTCCAGGAGGGGCTGCTCTTCCACGGCCTCTTTGCGCCGCGTTCGGGCCTCTACGTTGAGCACCTCGCCTGCACCCTGCGGGGCGAGTTCGACCTGCCAGCCTTCGAGGAGGCCTGGCGGCGGATGGTGGCGCGCCATCCGATCCTGCGCACGTCGTTCCGCTGGGAGGGACTAGAGCGCGCTCTCCAGGCGGTGCACGAGGGCGCCGCGGCGGTGGCGGCGATCGTCGAGTACGAGGACCTGGCGGGCCGACCTACGCCCGAGGTGGAGCGGCACTTCGCGGCGCGCGTCGCGGCCGACCGCGAGCGGGGGTTCGACCTCGCGCAGGCGCCGCTCATGCGCTGGCTCCTGGTGCGCACCGGCGAGCGCGAGCACCGGCTGCTGTGGAGCTACCACCACGTCCTGCTCGACGGCTGGTCGGGCTCGATGTTCATGGGCGAGCTCCTGGGCACCTACGAGGCCCTGCGCCAGGGCCGCGAGCCGGCGCTGGCGCCGCGCCCGGCCTACCGCGACTACATCGCCTGGCTGGGGCGGCAGGACCTCGCCGTGACGGAGCGCTACTGGCGGCGTCTGCTGGCGGGCTTCGTCGAGCCGACGCCCCTGCCCGCCGACCGCCGCCAGGAGGCGGGGGCAGTGGAGGTCTCCTCGGAGCTGCTGCAGCTCCCCCTCGGCGAGCACAAGCTGGCGCAGCTCTCCGCCTTCACACGCCGGCACGGCGTGACCCTCAACACGCTGGTGCAAGGAGCGTGGGCCTTGCTGCTGGGCCGCTACACGGGGCAGCGGGAGGTGGTCTACGGCACCACCGTCGCCGGCCGTCCGCCGGAGCTGCCGGGCGTCGAGTCGATGATCGGCCTTTTTATCAACACGCTGCCGGTGCGGCTCGCGCTGCCCGCCGGCGCGGGGCTCGCGAGCTGGCTGCGGCAGGTCCAATCGGACCAGCTCGAGCTGCGCCAGCACGAGCACAGCCCGCTCGCCAAGGTGCAGGGCTGGAGCGACGTGCCGCGCAACGCAACGCTCTTCGACAGCATCATGGTGTTCGAGAACTACCCGCTGGACGAGTCGCTGCGCCAGGGCGCGCCGAGTCTGGAGGTGGCCGATCTCCAGGTCGTCGAGCAGACCAACTACCCGCTGACGGCGTCGGCGGTGCCGGGAGAGCGTGGCCTCCTGCTGCAGCTCGCCTACGAGCCGGCGCGCTTCGACGGGGCGACCGTGACGCGGATGCTCGGGCATCTGGACGGACTGCTGATGTCGATGGCGGCGAGCCCGGCCGAGGCGCGGGTGGGGTCGCTCGCGATGCTCTCGGAGCCCGAGCGGCACCAGCTCCTCGGCGAGTGGAACGACACCGCGGCGCCGGAACCCGAGGGCCTCTCGATCCAGGGCCTCTTCGAGACACAGGCCGCGGCCCACCCGCAGGCCCCCGCCGTCCTCTGGGCCGGCCGCACGGTCTCCTACGGCGAGCTGGAGGCGCGCGCCAACCGCGTGGCGCGCCTGCTGCGTAGGCTCGGCGTCGAGCCCGGCGGGTGGGTGGGGGTGCGCATGCGCCGCGGCCCGGAGATGGTGCCGGCGCTTCTCGGAGTGCTCAAGGCCGGGGCGGCCTATGCGCCGATGGAGCCGGACTGGCCGGCCGAGCGCTGCGCCTACATCCTGGAAGCGCTCGGCAGCCGGTGCCTGCTGACCGACCGCGCCCTGCTGCGCTCGGCCCAGGAGCTTCAGTGGCGGCTGCCGGAGCTGGCTCACCTCGTCTGCCTCGACGAGCCGGGGCTGCGGCCGGAGCCGGAGTCGCTCGACCGGGAGGCGGTGGCCGGGTTCTGGGACCAGCTCGCCGACCGGGCGACGGACCGGGTGTCGGCGGGCGGCTTCGTCAGCAGCTACACGGGCCAGCCCTTCGCCGAGGCCGAGGTCGACGAGTACGTGGCACGGGTGGTGGGGCTGGCCGGGCCGTATCTGTCCGAGCAGGCGCGGGTGCTGGAGATCGGCTGCGGCGCGGGGCTGATCGGCTTCGAGCTGGCGCCGCGGGTCGGGCGCTACGTGGGGCTCGATCCTTCGGAAGCGACGCAGGCGCGGAACCGCGCCGAGGCGGCGAGGCGGGGGCTTGGCAATACCGAGTTCCTCACGGGCTTCGCTCACGAGATCGACGCGCTTCCGCAGGAGGTGTTCGATCTAGTGGTGGTGGCGAGCACGGCGCAGTTCTTCCCCGGCTACGTCTACCTGGAGCGGGTGATCGAGTCGGCCCTGAAGCGGCTGGCGCCCGGCGGCGCCCTCCTGCTCGCCGACGTCATGGACCTGCGCCGGCGTGAGGAGCTCCGCCGGTCGCTGGAGGAGTTCAGTCACCGGCACTGGGGCGATCCCGCGATCCGGACCCGGACACACCTGGGCACCGAGCTCTACGTCGACGAGAGCTTCTTCGCCGACCTGCGAGCCGAGCTGCCCGAGCTCGGAGACATCGAGGTACTCCATCGAGAGCGCGGGTTCGCCAACGAGCTGCGTTTCCGCTACGACGTGGTCCTCCATCGGTCCGGGACCGGGGCGCCACGCGAAGCGCGGGGCCACCGGGCGAAGGGCCTGTGGACGGGAGGCTGGGTGGAGCGCGAGCGCTCAGCGGCGCTGCCCTCGCGGGCGGCGGAGGTCGACCCGATCGCTTACGTCATCTTCACCTCCGGCTCGACCGGCCTGCCCAAGGGCGTCGTCGTAAGGCACCGGCCGGTGATCAACCTCATCCGCTGGGTCAACGAGAGCCATGAGGTGGGTCCAGGCGATCGGGTGCTGTTCCTGACCTCGCTCTGCTTTGATCTGTCGGTCTACGACGTCTTCGGCCTGCTGGCCGCGGGGGGCTCGATCCACGTCGCCTCCGACGCCGAGGTGCACGATCCACAGGCCCTGGTGAGGGTGCTGGTGGAGGAGCCGATCACCTTCTGGGACTCGGCGCCGGCGGCCCTGCAGCAGCTCGCGCCGTTCTTCCCCGAGCCCGGGGGAGCGGGGCAGGAGAGCCTGCGCCTGGTCTTCCTCTCCGGCGACTGGATTCCGGTGGGCCTGCCGGACGCAGTGCGGGCGAGCTTCCCGCGGACGCGGGTGATCGCGCTGGGCGGCGCGACCGAGGCGACGGTGTGGTCGAACTTCTTCCCGGTGGAGGAGGTGGATGCCTCCTGGCCGAGCATCCCCTACGGCCGTCCGATCGCGCAGGCGCGGTATCACGTGCTCGACGCGGAGCTGGCGCCCTGCCCGATCGGGGTGGCGGGCGACCTCTATATAGGAGGCGCGCCGGGAGTGGTGCTGGCGACGGGCTACCAGGATCCGGTACAGACGGCCGACCGATTCGTACCTTGGGCGGGGGGGGACGGCGTGCCGGGGACGCGCCTCTATCGCACCGGGGACCGGGCGCGCTACCTCCTGGACGGCAACCTCCAGTTCCTGGGCCGCTCGGACACGCAGGTCAAGGTTCGCGGCTATCGCATCGAGCAGGGAGAGATCGAGGCGGTGCTGTCGCGCCATCCGGAGCTGCGCCAGGCCGTGGTCGCGGTCCGTGAGGACCGCCCGGGAGACCGCCGGCTGGTCGCCTACGTGGTGCCGCTGGGCGAGCGCGCGCCGGACAGCTCGGAGCTGCGCCAGTACGCACGCGAGCGGCTGCCCGAGTACATGGTGCCGGCGGCCTTCGTCGTCCTCGCCTCGCTGCCCGTGACCTCCAATGGCAAGCTCGACCGCGCGGCGCTGCCGGCGCCGGAGTGGGGCAAGGAGCGCGAGCAAGCCTATGAAGAGCCGCAAGGCGAGATCGAGCGATCGCTGGCGCGGATCTGGGGCGAGGTGCTGGGGCTGGCGCGCTCGGGCGCCCAGGTGGGCCGGCGCGACAACTTCTTCGAGCTGGGCGGCGACTCGATCCTGAGCATCCAGGTGGTGGCGCGGGCGCTGGAGGCGGGATTGCGGCTGACGCCGCGCCAGCTCTTCGACCATCCGACGGTGGCGAGTCTCGCGGCGGTGGCGTCGAGAGCTCAGGGGATCGAGGCCGCCCAGGGGCCGGTGACGGGACCGGTCGAGCTGACGCCGGTGCAGCGCTGGTTCCTCGACGCCGATCCGATCGAGCCGAATCATTTCAACCAGGCGGTGCTACTGCGGGTGCGAGGGAGCCTGACGCCGGCGGTCGTCGAGCGAGCGCTGGCGGCGCTCCTCGAGCATCACGACGCGCTGCGCCTGCGCTTCGAAAGAGCCGCGGACCCGGGAAGCGGCTGGCTCTCGTGGAGTGAGCCGCCGGGAGGGGCCGTCCCGCTCGTGCGCGTCGACCTCCGAGGGACCCGGGAGCTGTCCGCCGTGGCAGCGACCCACCTCGGCCCACTGGCAACCCAGATCCAGTCGAGCCTCGACATCACTCAGGGGCCGCTGCTGCGCGCGGCCTGGTTCGACCTGCCGGCGGGAGAAGCACGGCTGCTGCTGGCGATCCACCACCTCGCAGTCGACGGAGTCTCCTGGCGCATCCTTCTCGAGGACCTCGACACCGCCTGCCGTCATCTCCTGGAAGGGCACACGGTCGAGCTGGCTCCGAAGACGACCTCCTACCAGCGCTGGTCCGAGCGCCTGGCCGAGCTGGCCCGCGACATCCCCGCGGCCGAGAAAGCCTGGTGGCTCGCCGAGATCCAGCAGCCGGCCGCACCGCTGCCGCTCGATCATCCGCAGGGTGATAACACCGTCGCCTCGACGCGCGCCGTCTCCTTCGAGCTGGAGCCGAGCGAGACAGACGCCCTCCTCCACACTGTGCCAGCGGCCTACCGGGCGAGACCCGACGAGGCGCTCCTCGCCGCGCTCGTCCAGGCGCTCGCCGGGCAGGCCGGCGGAATCTCTCGGGCGCTCACCGGGCAAGCCGGTGAAATCCCTTGGGCGCTCGCCGGGCAGGCCGGCGAGCTTTGCATCGACCTCGAAGGGCACGGGCGCGAGGATCTGCCGGGGATCGATCTCTCGCACACAGTTGGCTGGTTCACCAGCATCTACCCCGTGCGCCTCGCCGCGCACGACGATCCAGGCACCGCACTACGCGACGCCAAGGAGCGCCTGCGCGCTGTCCCCCGGCAGGGTTTCGGCTGGGGCCTGCTGCGCCATCTTGCCGACGAGCCCGAGGCCACGGCTCTCGTCGCCTCGCCACGCGCTGCCGTCCTCTTCAACTACCTGGGCCAGCTCGACACCGCCCTCCCCGAGGGCGCGCTCTTCGCCCCGGCCGCGGAACCAGCCGGTCACCCCGAGAGCCCGCGCAACCGCCGCTCCCACGTCCTCACCGTCAACGCCCTGGTCGTCGGCGGACGCCTGCGCGTCGAGCTCGGCTACAGCGCAAACCTCCACGAGCGGGAGACCGTCGAGCGCTGGGCCGAGCGGTTCGCCGCGCGTCTGCGTGAGCTCCTCGCCCACTGCCGCGAGCTGAACGCGGCGGGCCGGACCGTCTTCACTCCGTCCGACTTCCCGCTCGCCCGACTCGATCAACCAGCCCTCGACCGTGCCCTCGCCGAGCGGCCGGGAGCCGAGGATCTCTACCCGCTCTCGCCGCTTCAGGAGGGCTTGCTCTTCCACAGTCTGATCGCGCCCACCTCCGGCGTCTACGTCGAGCAGATGCTGGGTAGCCTCGAAGGCGATCTCGATCCGGCGGTGGTCGAACGCACCTGCCGGCTGCTCGTGGCGCGCCATCCGATCCTGCGCACCTCCTTCCTGCTCGACGGCTTCGAGCCGCCGCTGCAGGCCGTGCACGCCGAGGCGACGGCGCCGGTGACCTTCGAGGATTGGTCGGTTCTCTGCCCTGCGGAGCGCGAGCTCCGCCTGGAGGAGCTGCTGCGCACCGCCCGGGAGCGAGGCTTCGATCTCGCACGTCCGCCGCTGATGCGCTGGACGCTGGTGAAGACCGGAGCGCGGGAGCACCGGCTGCTGTGGAGCCACCACCACGCGGTGCTCGACGGTTGGTCCTACTCGATCCTGATCGGCGAGCTGCTGGCCTGCCACGAGGCGCTACGCCAGGGGCGCGAGCCACAGCTCACGCCGCGTCCACCTTACCGCGACTACATCGCCTATCTGTCCAGCCAGGATCTCTCGCAGGCCGAGTCCTACTGGCGCAAGACCCTCGCGGGATTCGCCGAGCCGACGCCGCTGCCGGTCGACCGCGTGGGTGGGGGAGAGGAGGGCTACGCCTTCGTCGATGCGGCGCTGCCGGTCGCGGTGACCTCGGCGCTCGGCGAGCAGGCGCGCGGGCTCCAGGTGACGCTCAACACTCTGGTACAGGCAGCATGGGGAGCGCTGCTCGCCCGCTTCGCCGGCCGGGACGAGGTGCTCTTCGGCACCACGGTCTCGGGCCGTCCGGCCGGCCTCCCTGGGGTGCAGGCGATCATCGGCCTGTTCATCAACACCCTGCCGGTGCGGCTGTCGCTCGGCGAGCGGCCGCTCGCCGCCTGGTTGGAGGAGGTGCACCGCTCGCAGGTGGAGCTGCGTCAGCACGAGGCGACGCCGCTGGTCGAGGTGCAAGGGTGGAGCGAGGTGCCGCGCGGCCGGCCGCTCTTCGAAAGCCTGCTCGCCTACGAGAACTACCCGCGCGAGGCGCAGACCGAGGGCGAGCGCCCGTCTCTGCGGGTGACCGACGTGCGGATGGTGAGCCAGACTCACTACCCGCTGACCGCGCTGGTGGTACCGGGCGATGAGCTGAGCCTGCGTCTCTCCTACGACCGCTCGCGCTTCGATGGCGCCACGGCGCTGCGCCTGTCGGAGCACCTCCGGCGCCTGCTCGCCGCGCTCGCGGAGCCGCTGGAGGAGCGTACGGTGGCAGACCTGCCGGCCTTCTCCGCGGCCGAGCGCCACCAGCTCCTCGTGGAATGGAACGACACGGCGCCGGCAGGACCGCCCGCGCTGACGCTGCTCCACGAGGGCTTCGAGCGACAGGCGGCGGCGAGGTCGCAGGCGGTCGCTCTGCTCTTCGAAGGCGAGCGGATCACCTACGGCGAGCTGGAGGACTGGAGCCGCCGGATCGCGCATCGCATGCTGTACGAGGGCTTGCGCCCGGGCGAGCGGGTGGGGATCTGCGCCGAGCGGTCGCCGGAGATGGTGGCGCTGGTGCTGGGTGCGCTGCGGGCGGGTGCAGCCTACGTGGCGCTCGACCCCGAGCATCCGCCGGCGCGCCGGGAGCAGGTGGCGGCCGACGCCGGAGCGCGGCTGGCGCTCGCTGGCAGCGGCCTCGCCGAGCGCTTCGCGGGCTCGGCCCTGCGCGTGCTCACCACGGCGGATTTCGAGCCCGAGCCCAACCCCGCGCCGTCCAGGAATGGGTGCCCGCGTTGTGTGCAGCCGGCCGATCCGGCGTATGCGGTCTACACCTCGGGCTCGACGGGGCGGCCCAAGGGCATCCTGGCGCATCACGCGGGAGCGGCGGCCTACCTCTCCTGGGTGATCCGTACCTACGGCCTGACCGCCGGCGACACCACCCTCCAGCTCGCGCCGCTGACCTTCGACGCCTCGGTACGTGACCTCTTCGCGCCGCTGTCGGTGGGCGCGCGGCTGGTGCTGGTGCCGCAGGAGCTGGTACGCGACCCCGAGGCGCTGCTCGACCGCATCGGCGAGCACCGGGTGAGCTGCCTGCCGAGCGCGGTGCCGTCGCTGCTGCGCCGGATCGTCGAGGCGGCCCAGGAGCGCGGCCGGGTCTACGACAGCGTGCGGCTTGTACTGGCCGCGGGCGAGCGGCTCTACGGCGCCGATGCGGCAGGGGTGGCGGCAGCTTTCGGCCCGCAGGCGCGGCTCTACAACCAGTACGGGGCGAGCGAGTGCACGATGAGCTCGACCTGGCAGGAGGCGCTGGGAGCGGAGTTGGCGGTGGGGGCGGTCGTCTCGGTGGGACGGCCGATCGCGGGGATGAAAGTGCACGTCGTCGACCGGGCCTTGCGCCCGCTGCCGCCGGGGGCGGCGGGGGAGGTGGCGATCGGTGGCGCCAACCTGACCTACGGTTACCTCGGTCAGCCAGAGCGCACCGCCGAGCTGTTCGTGCCCGATACGCTGGAAAGCTTCTCGGGCAACGGTACCTATGGTGCGCGCCAAGCCGATCTGGACGGCGCGCCAGGGGCGCGCCAAGCTGATTCGAACGGCGCGCCGGGGGCGCGCCTGTATCGCACCGGCGACCTCGGGCGCTACCGCTGGGACGGCTCGCTGGAGTATCTCGGCCGCGTCGACCTGCAGGTAAAGGTCCGCGGCCTGCGGGTCGAGCCGGGGGAGATCGAGGCCGTGCTGCGCGAGCACCCCGCCCTCGAAGACGCCGCCGTCGTGGCGCGCCAACGCGCCGCGCTCGGCGCCGGCGAGCCCGCCGACGCGCAGCTTGCCGCCTATGTCGTGGCCCGCGACGGCGCCAACCTCTCAGCGTCCGACCTGCGTGCCTTCCTGCGCGAGCGCCTGCCGGACTACATGGTTCCCACGGGCTTCGCCTTCCTTCCGGCCCTGCCGCTCAACGCGCACGGCAAGGTGGACCGCGGTGCCCTGGCGAAGATCGAGCCCGAGCGCGCCGCCGCAGCCCCCGAGCGCGAGCGCACGCCGGTCGAGGACCTGATCGCGGGGATCTGGTGCGACCTGCTGGGCCACGAGCGGATCGGCCTCACGGAAGATTTCTTCGAGCTCGGTGGCCACTCGCTGCTGGCGACGCGCGTCACCTCGCGCCTGCGCCAGGTGCTGGGTGTCGAGTTGCCGGTGCGCACGGTCTTCGAGGCGCCGACCCTGACAGCGCTCGCCGCAGCGGTGGAGCAGGCCCGCCACGCTGCCGACGGCCTCGCCCCGGCGCCGCCGCTCGTGCCGCTGCCCGCGGAGAGCCGCGGCAACCTGCCGCTGTCCTTCGCGCAGGAGCGCCTCTGGTTCCTCGACCAGCTCGTGCCGGGGAGCGCCTTCTACAACATGCCGATGATGCTCGATCTCCAGGGCGCGCTCGATGTCGCGGTCCTCGCCACGAGCCTGTCCGCCGTGGTCGCACGCCACGAGACGTTGCGCACCACCATCGTCATGGTCGACGACCGACCGGTCCAGGTCGTCGCGCCGCTCAGGCCCGTGGCCTTACCGGTGGTCGACCTTGCCGCGCTGCCCTCCGCCGTGCGCGAGGCGGAAGCGCAGGCCCTCGCCGCTGCCGAGGCCGTACGCCCCTTCGACCTCGCCGCGGGTCCGCTCCTGCGCGTTGCCCTTCTGCGGCTCGGAGCCGCCGACGCCGAACCGGCCGCCAATGGGGGCACCGCTCCGACGGAGAGCCGTGAGCGCTGGCTGGCCTTCTTCACCATGCACCACGTCATCTCCGACGGCTGGTCGCTCGGCATCCTGGTGCGCGAGATGGGAGCGCTCTATCGCGCCGGCGGCCGTGCCGAGGCGCTCGCGCCCCTGGCCGTCCAGTATGCCGACTTCGCCGTCTGGCAGCGGCAATGGTTTGCCGGTGAGATCTTGGAACGGCAGCTCGCCTACTGGCGCGAGCGCCTCGCCGGGGCGCCGCCGGTGCTCGATCTACCCCTCGACCGGCCGCGCCCCGCGGTACAGACATACCGCGGCGCCTTCCTGCCCGTGCACCTGCCGGACGAGCTACGACGCGGCCTTGCTGGCCTCGCCCGCGCGCGCGGAGCCACTTCGTTCATGGTCCTGCTCGCCGCCTTCCAGGCGCTCCTCGCCCGCCTCGCCGGCCAGCGCGACCTAGTCGTCGGCACCCCGGTCGCCGGGCGCAACCGGGTCGAGACCGAGCCGTTGATCGGCTTCTTCGTCAACACCCTCGGGCTGCGCTCCGACCTGCGCGACGATCCGGGGCTCGGCGAGCTCCTGCTGCGCGTGCGCGAGACGACGCTCACCGCCTACGCCCATCAGGACCTGCCCTTCGAGCGGCTCGTCGAGGAGCTGCAGACCGGGCGTACCCTCTCCCACGCGCCGGTCTTCCAGGTCGTCTTCGTGCTGCAGAACGTCCCGCTCGACGTCCTCGCGCTGCCCGGCCTCGCCGTCACGCCGCTCGTCGGCCAGCGCAACACCGCCAAGTTCGATCTCACCTTGAACCTGAGCGACGACGCCGGCGGCCTCGGCGGCTTCTGGGAGTTCAACCTCGACCTCTTCGACCCCGCCACCGCCCGCCGCATGCTGGGGCACTTCACCAACCTCCTCACCGCCGCTCTCGCGCGACCCGAGGCGCCGCTCTTCGGACTCTCACTGCTCGCCGAGGCCGAGCGCCACCAGCTCACCCTGGGCTGGAACGACACCGCCGCCGAGCTGCCCGAGGGCGCCACCATCCACGGTCTCTTCGAGGAGCAGGCGGCGCTGGCGCCCGACGCGGTCGCCGTGGTCTATGCCGGCGAGGCTCTCTCCTACGGCGAGCTGAACCGTCGCGCCAACCGCCTCGCCCGGGTCTTGCTCCGGCGCGGCGCCGCGAGCGGCGACCGCATCGGACTTCTCGCCGAGCGCTCTCCCGATCTGGTGCCGGCGCTGCTCGCCATCCTCAAGGCTGGCTGCGGCTACGTGCCTCTCGATCCCGCCAACCCCGCCGACCGCCAGGCCTTCCTGATCGACGATACCGGCCTGCGGCTGATCCTTGCGCAGGAGGACCTCGCCGAGCGTCTACCCGCCGGGCTCGCGACCGGGCGGCTCGTCCTCCTCGGCGAGGCGCGCGCCGCGGCGACGGCAGAAGACGGCTCGAACCTGCCGGCGGACGCCCACCCCCAGGGGCTTGCCTACATCGTATTCACCTCGGGCTCGACCGGGCGGCCGAAGGGGGTGCCGGCGCCACACCACGCTGTGGTCCGCCTGGTGCGCGACTCGCGCTTCGCCGACCTCGGCGCGGCGCAGGCCTGGCTGCAGCTCGCCCCGGTCTCCTTCGATGCCTCCACGCTGGAGATCTGGGCGCCGCTCTGCAACGGCGGCCGGCTGGAGGTGATGCCGCCAGGGGCGCCCACCCTGGAGGATCTGTCCGCTGCCGTCGAGCGCCGTGGCGTCACCGCCCTGTGGCTCACCACCGGTCTCTTCCATCTCGTCGCCGACGGCCCGCTGGCGCGCCTGCGGGGCCTGCGCCAGATCCTGACCGGCGGCGACGTGGTCGCCCCCGAGCCGGCGCGGCGGGTCCTGCGCGAGCTGCCCGGGCTCCTGCTCGTCGACGCCTACGGGCCGACAGAGAACACCACGTTCACCACCTGCTATCCCTTGCGACGGCCGGAGGAAGTAGCGGATCCCATCCCGATCGGCGTGCCGATCGCCAACACGGCTGTACTACTGCTGGACCGAGAAGGACAGCTCGCGCCGATCGGCACGGCCGGCGAGCTGTGCGCCGGCGGCGAGGGCCTCGCCTGGGGCTACTGGGGCCGGCCGGAGCTCACCGCCGAGCGTTTCGTACCCGACCCCTTGCGTCCAGGTGCGCGCCTCTATCGCACCGGCGACCTGGCGCGGTGGCTGCCCGACGGCTCGCTGCGCTTCCTCGGCCGCTTCGACGTGCAGGTCAAGCTGCGCGGCTTCCGCGTCGAGCCGGGCGAGGTCGAGACCGCCCTCGCCGAGCTCGCCGAGGTGCGCGAGGCGGCAGTGATCGTGCGCGACGACCTGCCCGGCGGACGCGGTCTCGCCGCCTTCCTGGTGCCGGCGCCCGATGTGGCACCGGAGACTTTGCTCGACGCCGTGGCGCTGCGCAAGCGGCTGCGCTCGCGGCTGCCCGACTACATGATGCCGGCCCGCTTCATGACCCTCGCGGAGCTGCCGCTCAACGTCAACGGCAAGGTGGACCGGTCTGCTCTGGCGCGGCTTCCGTTCGATGCCGATGCTGCGCCGTCCGAGGCGCCGGCGCCGCGCAACCCCGTCGAGGAGCAGGTGGCGGCTCTCTTCGCCGAGCTGCTGCGGCGCGAGCGGGTGGGGCTCGGCGAGGACTTCTTCGTCCTCGGCGGCCACTCGCTGCTCGCCACCCAGCTCGTCTCGCGCCTGCGCGCCGCCTTCGGCGTCGACCTGCCGCTGCGCGCCGTCTTCGAGCAGCCCACGGTCGAGGGCCTCGCCGGCCTGCTCACCGTCGAGCGCGGCGACGCCATGCCCGACTGGCTGCCGGCCGCCGGTACGGCCGAGGGCGCGCGCCCGCTCTCCTTCGCCCAGGAGCGGCTCTGGTTCCTCGACCAGATGATGCCTGGGAGCGCCTTCTACAACGTGCCGCTGCCGCTGCGGCTGCGCGGGCGGCTCGACGTGGCGGCGCTCGGAGCTGCCCTCGACGCCGTGGTCGCGCGGCATGCCTCCTTGCGTACGACCATCGCCGTGGGGAACGACGGCCGGCCGGTGCAGTCGATCGCACCGCCAGCACCCGTGCCGCTGCCACTGATCGACCTCGCCGGCCTGCCGCGGGCGGCCGCCGAGAGCGCGGCGCGCGCGGCGACCGCCGTGGCGGCGATGCGGCCGTTCGACCTCGCCCGCGGGCCGGTGCTGCGCGCCTTGCTGCTGCGCCTCGGCGAGGACGAGGCAGGCGGCGAGAGCTGGATCGCCCTCCTCGTCCTCCACCACGTCGTCACCGACGGCTGGTCGATGGGCGTGCTGGTGGGGGACCTCGGCGAGCTGTACGCCGCCATCGGCGAGCGGCGCGCCGCGGCGCTGCCCGACCTCGCCTGGCAGTATGCCGACTTCGCCGCCTGGCAGCGCTCGTGGCTCACCGGCGAGACGCTCGAGCGGCAGATCGCCTTCTGGCGCGAGCGACTGGACGGCGCGCCGCCGGAGCTGGAGCTGCCGCTCGACCGGCCGCGCCCCGGCATGCAGAGCCTGCGCGGCACGGATCTGCCGGCGCGGATGCCCGTGGAGCTGTCGCGCCGCATCGCCGCCTTCGGGCGGGAGCGCGGCGCGACACCGTTCATGGTCCTGCTCGCCGGCTTCTCGGCTCTCCTTTCGCGCGTCAGCGGCCAGCAGGACGTGGTGGTGGGCACCGCCGTCGCCAACCGCACGCGCCAGGAGGTCGAGCCGCTGGTCGGCTTCTTCGTCAACACCCTTGCCCTGCGCACCGAGATGGCGGACGGACCGGGCTTCGCCTCCCTGCTCGACCGCGTGCGGGAGACGACGCTCGCAGCCTATTCCCATCAGGACCTGCCGTTCGAGAAGTTGGTCGAGGAGCTCCAGCCGGTGCGCAGCCTCGCCCGCTCGCCGCTCTTCCAGGTCATGCTGGTGCTGCAGAACACGCCAGTCCAGACCCTGCGCCTGCCCGGCCTCGCCATCGAGCCGGTGGGTGGGATCGAGCTGACCACCGCCAAGTTCGACCTCACGCTCAACCTCTCGGAGTCCCCGTTCGGCCTGGCCGGTGCCTGGCAGTACACGCCCGACCTGTTCGACCGCGCCACGGTGATGCGCTTCGCCGGCGGGCTGGAGGCCCTGCTTGCGACGGCCCTCGAGCGGCCCGGCCTCGCGATGGCCGAGCTGCCCTTCCTCTCCCCGGCCGAGCGCCACCAGCTCAGCCTGGGCTGGAACGACACCGCCGCCGAGCTACCCCCGGGCGCCACCATCCACGGCCTCTTCGAGGAGCGGGCGGCTCTCGCGCCCGACGCGATCGCCGTCGTCTTCGATCGCGAGGCCCTCTCCTACGGCGAGCTGAACCGGCGCGCCAATTCCCTCGCCCGCCTCCTACGCCGGCGCGGTGCAGCGAGCGGCGATCGCATTGGCCTGCTCGTCGAGCGCTCGCCCGATCTCGTGCCGGTGCTCTTCGCCATCCTCAAGGCCGGCTGCGGGTACGTGCCCCTCGACCCCGCGAATCCCGCCGAGCGCCAGTCCTTCCTGATCGAGAACACCGGCCTGCGCCTGATCCTCGCCCAGGAAGACCTCGCCGAGCATTTGCCTGCCGGGCTCGCGCCCGCGCGGCTCATCCTCCTCGGCGAGGCGCGCGCCGCAGCGGCGGCAGAGGACGGCTCGAACCTGCCGGCCAATGCCTTCCCGGAAGCTCTCGCCTACGTCCTCTTCACCTCGGGCTCGACCGGGCGGCCGAAGGGCGTGGCCGTGCCCCATCGCGCGGTGGTCCGCCTGGTGCGCGGCTCGCGCTTCGCCGACCTCGGCTCCGGACAGGTCTGGCTGCAGCTCGCGCCGGTGTCCTTCGACGCCTCCACGCTGGAGATCTGGGCGCCGCTCTGCAACGGTGGCCGGCTGGAGGTGATGCCGCCAGGGGTGCCCACGCTGGAGGAACTGGCCGCTGCCGTCGAGCGTCGCGATGCCACCGCCCTGTGGCTCACCGCCGGCCTCTTCCATCTCGTCGCCGACGGCCCGCTGGCGCGCCTGCGGGGCCTGCGCCAGATCCTGACCGGCGGCGACGTGGTCGCCCCCGAGCCCGCGCGGCGGGTCCTGCGCGAGCTGCCCGGCCTCCTGCTGGTCGACGGCTACGGGCCCACCGAGAACACCACCTTCACCACCTGCCATCCCATGCGGCGCCCGGAGGAGGTGGGGGACCCCATCTCGGTCGGCGTGCCGATCGCCAACACGCGCGTGCTGCTGCTCGACCGCGAAGGGCAGCTCGCGCCGATCGGCAGCGCCGGCGAGCTGTGCGTCGGCGGCGAGGGTCTCGCCTGGGGCTACTGGGGCCGGCCGGAGCTCACCGCCGAGCGTTTCGTGCCCGACCCCATGGGGAGGGGCGCGTGGATTGATTCGGACGGCGCGCGCCAGTCTGATCTGAACGGCGCACGGCCAGGCGCGCGCCTTTATCGCACCGGCGACCTGGCGCAGTGGCTGCCCGACGGCTCGCTGCGCTTCCTCGGCCGCATCGACGTGCAGGTCAAGCTGCGCGGGTTCCGCGTCGAGCCGGGCGAGGCCGAGGCCGCCCTTGCCGAGCTCGCCGAGGTGCGCGAGGCGGCGGTGATTGTGCGCGACGACCTGCCGGGCGGTCGCGGCCTCGCCGCCTACCTGGTGCTGGCGCCGGACGTGGCGCCCGATACCGTGCTGGACGCCGTGGCGCTGCGCAAGCGGCTGCGCTCGCGGCTGCCCGACTACATGATCCCGGCCCGCTTCGTGACACTCGCAGAGCTGCCGCTCAACGCCAACGGCAAGGTGGACCGGAACGCCCTGGCGCGCCTGCCTCTCGACGCCGATGCCGCCTCCGCCTTCGCGGCACCGCGCAACCCCGTCGAGGAGCGGGTCGCCGCTCTCTTCGCCGAGCTGCTGGGCCGCGAGCGGGTGGGAACCGGCGAGGACTTCTTCGGCCTCGGCGGCAACTCGCTGCTCGCCACTCAGCTCGTCTCGCGCTTGCGCGGCGCCTTCGGCGTCGACCTGCCGCTGCGCGCCGTCTTCGAGCAGCCTACGGTCGAGGGCCTCGCCGGCCTGCTAGCCACGGCGCCGGGTGTCGCCGCCACGGACTGGGTGCCGGCCGCCGGCGTGGCCGAGAGCGTGCACCCGCTCTCCTTCGCCCAGGAGCGGCTGTGGTTCCTCTATCAGTTCGCTCCGGAGAGCGCCTTCTACAACATCCCGCTGCCGCTCAGGCTGCGCGGGCGGCTCGACATGGCGGCGCTCGCCGCGAGCTTGGATGCCATCGTCGCCCGGCACGCCTCCCTGCGCACCACCTTCGCCTTCGCTGAAGACGGCAAACCGGTGCAGTCGGTCGCGCCGCCGGCGCCGCTGCCGCTGCCAGTGATCGACCTCGCCGGATTGCCCCGGGCGCAGGCCGAGAGCGAGGCGCTGGCTCTCACCGCCGCGGCAGCGGTACGGCCGTTCGACCTCTTACGCGGACCGGTGCTGCACGCCACGCTGCTGCGCCTCGGCGACGACGAGCCGGTACCGGAGGTCTCTACCCGCGCGGCCGCCGGCGAGAACTGGATCGCTCTCCTCACTCTCCACCACATCGTCGCCGACGGCTGGTCGATGGGTGTACTGGTGCGCGACCTCGGCGAGCTTTACGCGGCCGCCTGCGAGCAGCGCGTCCCGGCGCTGCCCGAGCTTGCCTGGCAGTACGCCGACTTCGCCGCCTGGCAGCGCTCGCAACTGGCTGGCGAGGCGCTCGAGCGGCAGTTCGCCTTCTGGCGCGAACGGCTGGCCGACGCGCCGCCGGAGCTGGACCTGCCGCTCGACCGGCCGCGCCCGGCACTGCAGAGCCTGCGCGGCGCGAACCTGCCGGCGCGCCTGTCCGAGGAGCTGTCGCGCCGCCTCGCCGCCTTCGGGCGGGAGCACGGCGCCACGCCGTTCATGGTCCTGCTCGCCGGCTACTCGGCGCTGCTCTCGCGCCTCACCGGCCAGGAGGACGTGGTGGTGGGCACTGTCGTCGCCAACCGCACCCGCGAGGAGATCGAGCCGCTGGTCGGTTTCTTCGTCAACACCCTCGCGCTCCGCAGCCAGATGGCCGACGGGCCAGGCTTCGCCGCCCTGCTCGACCGCGTGCGGGAGGAGACGCTTGCAGCCTACGCGCACCAGGACCTGCCGTTCGAAAAGCTGGTCGAGGAGCTCCGCCCCACGCGCAACCTCGCCCGCTCGCCGCTCTTCCAGGCCATGCTGGCGCTGCAGAACACGCCCGTCCAGAGCCTGCGCCTGCCCGGCCTCGCCATCGAGCCGATGGGCGGGGTCGAGCTGACTACCTCCAAGTTCGACCTCACACTCACCCTCTCCGAGACCCCGCTCGGCCTGGCCGGCGCCTGGCAATACACGCCCGACCTGTTCGACCGCGCCACCGTCAGGCGCCTCGCCGCCGGCCTGGAAGCCCTACTCGCGGCAGCCCTCGAGCGGCCGGACCTCGCAATGGCCGAGCTGCCCTTCTTCTCCCCGGCCCAGCGACATCAGCTCGCCGCGGAGTGGAACGACAGCGCGGGCGAGCCGCGCGTCCCCCGCCCCGTGTACGAGCGCTTTGCCGAGCGGGCGGCGCTCGACCCGGCGGCCCCGGCGGTGATCTGGGGGGGGGAGGAGGCTTCGTACGGCGAGCTGGCGCGCCGCGCCGAGCAGCTCGCGGCCTGGCTGCGCTGCCAGGGCGTGGGACCGGAGGTGCGGGTGGGGCTCTGCCTCGAACGCTCGGTCGAGGTGGTGACCGCTATGCTCGCGGTGCTGCGCGCGGGCGGTGCCTACGTCCCCCTCGATCCCGCCTATCCGCGCGAGCGCCTGGCTTACATGCTGGCGGACAGCGGCACGGCGCTGGTGCTGGCGAGTGCCGCGACCGCCCCGGCGCTCGCCACCGCGGGAGCCCGCGTGGTGTGTCTCGAGGATCTCGCCGAGGAGGTCGGCGGCCTGGCGACGGCGACCGATGCGCTGCCGCCCGTGCCGGCGGTCGACCTGGAGTCGACAGCCTACGTCATCTATACCTCGGGCTCCACCGGGCGTCCCAAGGGTGTGGCGGTGCCCCACCGCGGGCTCGACAGCCTGACCCGGGCGCAGGCGGCGCTCTTCGGCGTCGGCCCGGGCACCCGGGTGCTGCAGTTCGCCTCGCTCTCCTTCGACGCCTCGGTCTCCGAGATCTTCGTGGCGCTCGCCGCCGGCGCGGCCCTGGTGCTCGCGCCGCGCCTGGCGCTGCTGCCCGGCCCCGAGGTGATCGAGCTGCTTCGCGAGCGCGGCGTCACCGTGGTCACGCTACCCCCCTCGACGCTGACCGCCCTGGCGTCGCTGGCCGAGACCGAGCTGGCGCGACTCGCCACGCTGGTGGTGGCGGGCGAGGCCTGCCCGCCCGACCTGGCACGGCTCTGGTCGGCGGGGCGGCGCCTGGTCAACGCCTACGGCCCCTCGGAGGCCACGGTCTGCGCCACGGCCGCGGTCTACGACGGCGGCGAGCGGCTGCCCATCGGCCGCCCGATCGCCAACGTCGAGGTGCACCTGCTCGACCGGCGCGGCCTGCCGGTGCCGATCGGCGTGGCGGGCGAGCTGTGCGTGGCCGGGGTGGGAGTGGCGCGCGGCTACCTGGGCCTGCCCGCGCTGACCGCGGAGCGCTTCGTACCGGGCGGGTCCGGCGCGCCGGGGGCGCGCGCGATTGATCGGGACGGCGCGCTAGGCGCGCGCCTGTATCGCACCGGCGACCTCGCGCGCCGTCTGGCCGACGGCACGCTGGAGTTCCTCGGCCGCATCGACCAGCAGATCAAGCTGCGCGGCTACCGCGTCGAGCCGGGGGAGATCGAGGCCTGCCTGCGCGTTTACCCGGAGGTGCGGGACGCGGCGGTGGTGATGCGCGACGACCTGCCGGGCGGGACCGGCCTGGTGGCGTTCGTCGTCGCCCAGGAGGGCGCGGCACCCACCGCCGCCGGGCTGCGCGACGCCCTGCGGGCACGCCTGCCGGGGCACATGGTGCCGGCCCACTTCGTGCTGCTGGAGTCGCTGCCCACGACCCCCAACGGCAAGGTGAACCGCCTGGCGTTGCGCACGGCCCACTTGGCGCCAGAGGAGCGGCGCGGCGAGTTCCTGGCGCCGCGCAACCCGATCGAGGAGATCCTCGCCGAGATCTGGCAGGAGCTGCTGGGGTTCGAGCGCGTGGGGGTGCTCGACAACTTCTTCGACCTCGGTGGCCACTCGCTCCAGGGCATCCGGCTGATGTCGCACATCAGCGACGCCCTGGGTGTCGACCTCCAGGTACGGGCCGTGTTCGAGGCGCCGACGCTCGGTGAGCTGGCCGTGGTGGTGGCGGAGGAGATGGCCCGGCAGCTCGGCGAGGAGATGGGAGAAGAGCCATGAGTGAGGCCCTGACAGGAAGCGACAACTGGGTGTCGCGGCTACCGGCGGCCAAGCTACGGGCGGCCGCCGAGCGCATCAAGGAGCGGCGGCGAGCCTCCGGCGGCGCCCTTGGCACGGCACCGCCGCCGCGCCCCGACGGGCCGCTGCCGCTCTCCTTCGCCCAGGAGCGGCTCTGGTTCCTCGACCAGCTCGTGCCGGGGAGCTGGGTCTACAACATGCCGCTCGCGCTGCAGTTCAGCGGCCGCCTGGAGCCGGCGGCTCTGGCCGCGGCGCTGGCGGCGATCGTCGCCCGGCACGAGGTGCTGCGCACCAGCTTTCCGAGCCTCGACGGCAAGCCGGCGCAGCGGATCGCCCCGGCGTCCGAGGCGCTCCCCATGCCGCCGCTGGTCGATCTGGCGGCCCTGCCCGCGGCACGGGTGCGGACCGAGGGACTTCGCCTGGTCGCGGCGGAGGCGGCGCGGCCGTTCGATCTCGCCGCCGCCGGCCCACCGCTGCGCGCGACGCTGGTGCGGCTGCGAGCGGACCTCTCGCAGCCCCGCGGCGAGCGCTGGCTCGTGCTCCTCACCCTCCACCACATCTCCGCCGACGGCTGGTCGCTCGGCATCCTGGTCCGCGAGCTTTGCGCCCTTTACGCCGCGGCGGTGGAGGGGCGGGTAGCGGACCTGCCGCCGCTCGCCTGGCAGTACGCGGACTTCGCCGTCTGGCAGCGCGCCTGGCTGACCGGCGAGGTGCTGGAGCGGCAGCTCGCCTTCTGGCGCGAGCGGCTCGCCGGGGCGCCCCCGGTCATCGAGCTGCCGCTCGACCGGCCGCGCCCCACGGCGCAGAGCCACCGTGGCTCCCAAATCGCTTGCGACCTGCCGACGGCGCTCGCCGTCCGGCTCGGCGAGATTGCGCGCCGCCACGGCGCCACCCTCTTCATGGTCCTGCTCGCCGGCTTCGCCGCCCTGCTGGCGCGGCTCTGCGGACAGGACGACCTAGTGCTGGGCACGCCCGTGGCGGGCCGCAACCGCCTGGAGGTCGAGGGGCTGATCGGCTTCTTCGTCAACACGCTGGCGCTGCGCCTCGATCTGGCGGGGGATCTCGGCCTCGACGGTCTGCTCGCCCACGTGCGCGAGTCGACGCTCGGCGCCTATGCCCACCAGGACCTGCCGTTCGAGAAGTTGGTGAGCGAGCTGCACCCCGAGCGCAGCCTGGCGCACGCGCCTCTCCTCCAGGTGATGTTCTCCCTGCAGAACCTGCCGGAGAACCGCCTCGAGCTGCCGGGCCTGACGGTGGAGGAGGTGCGGACCGAGAGCGGCGAGAGCGCCAAGTTCGACCTCTCCCTGAGCATCGCCGAGAAGCCGTCGCAGATCCTGGGGGCGCTGGAGTACAGCGCCGAGCTGTTCGACGAGGCGACCGCTCGCCGCCTCGCCGCGCTCTTCGTCATCCTGATGGAAGGCATGGCCGCCGCGCCGGCGCAGCCCTTCGCCGAGCTGCCTCTGCTGGCGGGCGCCGAGCGCCGCCAGCTCGTCGCGCCCATCGCTGGCGTCGCGGGCGGGCGGCATGGCGAGGCCGGCCCTTGCCTCCATCACCTGGTGGCGGCGCGCGCCGCAGCAGCGCCGGCGGCACCGGCCATCGTCACGCCGCACGGACCCGCGGTGAGCTACGGCGAGCTGGACGCGCACGCCGCGCTCCTCGCCGGGAGGCTGCGGGAGCTGGGCGTGCGTCGGGGCGTGTCCGTGGGTGTCTGCCTGCCGCGCTCGCCGGAGCTGGTGGTCTCCCTGCTGGCGACGCTCGCGGCCGGCGGGGTCTACCTGCCGCTCGATCCGAGCCACCCGCCCGAGCGCCTGGCCTGGACGCTCGCCGACGCCGGCGCGACCGTCGTGGTGACGGCGGGAGACCTCCTCCCACAGCCGCCGCCGGGCGTGCGCCGGCTCGACCTCGCCGCCTGGCGGAGCAGCGCGCCGGCGGCGCCCGGAAGCGCCGGGGAGGCGGCCGCCGCGGTGAGGCCAGAGGATCTCGCCTATGTCATCTACACCTCGGGCTCGACCGGCCACCCCAAGGGAGTCGCCGTCCCCCATGGCGACGCTGCGGCGCACTTCCAGGCGACCGCGGCCTTCTGGGGGCTCGGGCCGGGGGACCGGGTGCCGCTCCTCGCCTCGCCTGGCTTCGACGTGTCGCTCGACGAGATCCTGCCGGCGATCCTCGCCGGTGCCGCCTTGGCGATCGGCGACGAGGCGATGTGGGAGCCGGCAGGTCTGCTGGAGCGGGTGGCCGCACTGGGCCTGACGGCGATCAACCTGCCGACCGCCTACTGGTCGCAGTGGGCGGCCGAGATCGAGGACAAGACCCTGCCGGAGGGGCTCGCCCTGCGGCTGGTGCTGGTCGGCGGCGAGGCGATGCCGGCCGACGCGGCGCGGCGCTGGTGGCGGGGGCCGCTCGCTGGCGTGCGGCTGCTCAACGGCTACGGCCCCACCGAGACCCTGGTCACCGCCACTTGGTGCGAGGTCGATCGCCGCGAGGCGGAGCGCGCCGCGGGCTCGGTCGCCATCGGCCGTCCCTTCGGCGGGCGGGTGGCGCACGTGCTCGACCGCGCCCGGCAGCCGCTGCCGCCCGGGGTGGCGGGCGAGCTTGCCCTGGCAGGACCGCTGGCGCGCGGCTACCTGGGGCGGCCCGACCTGACCGCGGAGCGCTTCGTGCCTGACCCTGTTGCCGGCGAGAGCGAGGCCAGCGCGCCGGGTGCGCGGCTCTATCGGACCGGGGATTTGGTACGGCGGCGGGAGGATGGGGTGCTCGTCTTCCTGGGGCGGGCCGACGGTCAGGTCAAGGTGCGGGGCTTCCGCATCGAGACGGGCGAGGTCGAGGCGGCCCTCTCCTCGCACCATGCGGTGCGGCAGGCGGTGGTGGTGGCGCGCGAGGACCGGCCGGGCGAGCGCCGCCTGGTCGCCTACGTGGTGTCCGGCCCCGGCGGCGTCCGGGTGGAGTCCATGCGCGAGCACCTGCGGGCTCGGCTGCCGGCCTTCATGGTGCCGGCGGCCTTCGTCGTCCTGGAGTCCCTGCCGTTGACGGCGAGCGGCAAGGTGGATCGCCGCGCCCTGCCGCCCCCCGAGCCACGCGGCGAGGTGGGGACGCGCCACCTCCCGCCGCGCGATCCCATCGAGGAGGTGCTGGCGGAGATCTGGGCCGAGGTGCTGGGCGTCGAGCAGGTGGGGGTCGAGGACGATTTCTTCGATCTGGGTGGCCATTCGCTGCTGGCGACGCAGGTGGTCTCCCGCGTCGCTACCGTCTTCGGCGTGCAGGTCCCGGTGCAGCGCCTCTTCGCCAGCCCGACCGTCGCCGGTCTCGCGGCCGCCGTGACGGCGGGCGAAAGCGCACCCGGCCATGCGGCGCGCACTGCCATGGCCCTGCGGCGCCTGCGCACGATGTCGCCCGAGGCGAAGGCGGCGCTGCGCCGCGCCGCGGGGCAAGGAGGCTAGAGGCGCACGAGACGCCCCGTCGCCGATGAGCCGTCAGAAGCTGGAGAACGTCTTTCCCCTCACCCCGCTGCAGGAGGGGATCCTCTACCATGCCCTCGCCGCCCCCGACTCCGACGTCTACGTCGAGCAACTGAGCTGCGAGCTGCTGGGGCCGCTCGACGATGGCGCCCTGGTGCGCGCCTGGCGCCTGGCGGTCGAGCGGCACAGCGTCCTGCGCACGGCCTTCGTCTGGCGCAACCTCCCGCGCCCGCTCCAGGCCGTGCACCGTGCGGCCGAGCCACCGCTCGCCCGCGAGGACTGGCAGGACGTACCCGCCAAAGACGTCGAAGCATGTCTCGACAGGTGGCTGGCCGCCGACCGCCGGCGCGGCTTCGACCTCGCGCGCGCCCCCCTCTTCCGGCTCGCCCTACTGCGGTTCGCCGGCGACCGCCATCGGCTCGTCTGGACCGTGCACCACCTGCTGCTCGACGGCTGGTCGCTGCCGCGGGTGCTCGGCGAGGTGCTGCGCGCCTACCGCGACCTCGCCGCCGGCCGGCGGCCCACGCTGCCGCCGCCCGGCCCGGCATTCGCGGACTATGTCGCCTGGCTCGCGCGCCGCGACCGCGCGGCGGCCGAGTCGTTCTGGCGCACCGAGCTCGCCGGCTTCGCCGAGCCCACGCCCCTGCCCGGCGCCGGACCGCCTCCGCCGGCCGGAGGTGCCGCACGGCCGGCCGAGCGGTCGCTGGCGTTGCCGCCCGCGGTGAGCGCCGCGCTGGAGGAGGCGGCCCGGCGCCGGCACCTCACCCTCGGCTCCGTCGTCGCCGGTGCCTGGGCCGCGCTGCTGGCGCGCTGGGGCGGCGGCGAGGAGGTGCTCTTCGGCCTCGCCGTCTCGGGCCGCGGCGGCGACCTGCCGGGCATCGAGTCGATGGTGGGGCTGCTCATCAACACCGTCCCCCTGCGCCTGGTCGTACCGCCACGCGCGGAGGCCGCCGCCTGGCTCGCCGGCGTCCAGGCCCGCCAGCTCGCCCTGGTCCGCTTCGAGCACACGGCGCTGGCCGACGTGCAGGGGTGGAGCGAGGTGCCGCGCGGCACGCCCCTCTTCGAGAGCCTGCTGGTGTTCGAGAACTATCCGCGCGACGCCCTGGCCGCCGGCCTCGACGGCGCGCTCCGCCTCGGTGAGACGCGCTTCGCCGAGCGCACCCACTACCCGTTGACCCTGACCGCCGCGCCGGGCGAGGCACTGCACCTGCGGCTCGCCTTCGAGGAGCCGCGGATCGCGCCGGCCATTGCCGTGCGCCTGCTCGAGCACCTGGCGCGCCTGCTGCGCGGCCTCGGTATGATCCTGGCGAGCGGCGATAAGACGCCGCTCGCCTACCTGCCGCTCCTCTCCGAGGCCGAACGCTGGCAGCTCCTCGGCGAGTGGAACGACACCGGGGAGGCCGACGATGCAGCGAGCGCGCCGCCCTCGGCGCCCGCTCGGATCGCGGCCCGGCTGGCGCGCGAGCCCGAGGCGGTGGCGGTAGCCTGCGCGGGAGCACACCTCTCTTGCGGCGAGCTGGACCGCCGCTCGCAGGCCTTGGCGGCCCGGCTCGCGGCAGAGGGCGTGGGGTCGGAAGCGCCGGTCGCGGTGGCCGTCGAGCGCTCGCCGGAGATGGTCGTCGCCCTTCTCGGAGTCTGGCGAGCTGGCGGCGCCTATCTGCCGCTCGATCCGCGCTATCCGCCCGAGCGGCTGGCCCACATGCTGGCGGACTCTGGCGCCGCCGTGGTGGTCGCCGGCCCGGGGCTGGCGGATGTTCTGGACGCCGGCGACGTTCCGGTGGTGTGGGTCGGTGAGAACGGCTGCCGGCCGCACTCATCGAGCTTCGCCGTAACCCGTGGTGGCGTAGGCGCACGGCTGGCCTACGTTCTCTATACCTCCGGCTCGACCGGGCTTCCCAAAGGCGTCGAGGTCGATCACGGCGCTCTCGCCAACTTCCTCGCCGCCATGGCGGTGCGGCCGGGGCTCAGCCGGCAAGACGCCCTGCTCGCCGTCACCACGCTCTCCTTCGACATCGCCGGCCTGGAGATCTGGCTGCCGCTCGCCGTGGGAGCGCGGCTGGAGATCGCATTGCGAGAGATCGCGGCCGACGGCCCGAGCCTCGCTCGCGCTCTCGTCGAGACCGCGGCCACGCACCTCCAGGCCACCCCTGCCACCTGGCGGCTGCTCCTCGAAGCGGGCTGGCGGGCCAGCGGGCGCTTCGCCGCCCTTTGCGGGGGCGAGGCGTTGCCGCGCGAGCTGGCGGAGCGCCTCCATGCCGCCGCGGGCGCGGTCTGGAACCTCTACGGTCCCACCGAGACCACCATCTGGTCGGCGGTGGCCGCGGTCGAAGAGGAGCCCGGTGCGCCGGTCACGCCGGCCCCGGTGATCTCCGCGGGACGGCCCATCGCACGGACTCGAATCCATCTGCTCTCGCCGGAACTGGAGCCGGTCCCGGTGGGCGCCGCTGGTGAGCTATGGATCGGCGGGGTGGGTCTGGCCCGAGGCTACCATGGCAGGCCCGACCTGACCGCGGATGGTTTTCGGCCCGACCTGTTCGCCGGCTCTGTCGCCGCATCGCGGGATCTAGCCGCGCCGGGTGTGCGCCTCTACCGCACGGGCGATCTGGCAAGGCGGCGGCCGGACGGATCCCTGGAGATCCTGGGGCGTATCGACCTTCAGTTGAAGGTGCGCGGCTTCCGCGTCGAGCCGGGCGAGGTGGAGGCGGCGCTCGCGGCGCATGCCGACGTGCGCGAGGTGGCCGTCGTACCCGCGCCCGATCCGGCAGGGAGCGGCGTGCGCCTGGCGGCGTTCGTGGCACCCCGCGTCGCGGATCTCGACCTCGCCGCCCTGCGCCGTTTCGCCGCATCGCGCCTGCCCGATCACCTGGTGCCGGCGACATGGGTCGTCCTGCCAGGCCTGCCCCTGACTCCCGCGGGCAAGGTGGATCGGCGGGCCCTCTCGACGCAGGCCGCAGAGCGGCCCGGCGGAGCAGCACATGCCGGCCCCGCTGGCGAGATCTCCGCGTCACACCGCGGCTCGCCGGTCGAAGAGCTGCTCGCCGGCCTCTGGGCCGAGGCGCTCGCGCTGGACGCCGATCTCCTCGGCCCCGGGTCGTCCTTCCTGGAGCTGGGCGGCCATTCGCTGATCGCCCTCCGCCTTGCCGGCCGGGTGCGGGCGACCTTCGGCGTCGAGCTGCCTCCGTCGCGGTTCTTCGAGCGGCCGGCGCTCGCCGACCTCGCCGCCGAGATCGAGGCGCTGCGGCGCGGTGCGCGGCCCGCAGAGCCGCCGCTCTCGCCCGCGCCGTCGGCCGAGCCCGCCCCGCTCTCCTTCGCCCAGGAGCGGCTCTGGTTCCTGGAGCGGCTGGCCCCGGGCGGCGCCGCGTACCACGTCACCGCGGCGTTCGCCCTCACGGGTGACCTCGCAGAGTCGGCGCTGGCCGCGGCCTGGAGCGAGATCGTGCAGCGCCACGCGCCCCTGCGCACGGTCTTCCGCATGGCCGGCGACGGTTCAGTCCAGCAGGCCGCCCCCCTTGCTGCGCCCATGATGCCGGTGCTGGACCTCACCGGCCTGCCGGCAACCCTGCGCGCCATCGAGGTGGTGCGCTTGCGCGAGCGGCTGCTCACTCTCCCCTTCGTCCTCACCGACGGCCCTCCGGCCCGGCTCGCGCTGCTGCGGATCGCTACCGGCGAGCACCACCTGCTGGCCGCCGTCCACCACCTGGTCTTCGACGGCGGCTCGGCGGCGATCCTCTGGCGCGAGCTGGCGGTCGCCTACCGCGCATTCCGCGACGGCGCGACGCCCTTGCTGCCGCCGCTCCCGCTGGAGTACGCCGACTTCGCGACCTGGCAGCGCCGCAGCGTACCCGTTGCGGCGATCGAGGACGAGGTCGCCTGGTGGCGCGAGCGCCTGGCCGGCGCCCCGACCGGCCTCGATCTTCCGGCCGACCGCGCCGCTGCCGGCGGTCCCGGCCCCCGCGGGCTCTCGGCGCCGCTCGCCATCCTGCCCGCCGTCGCCGCAGGTATGGCCGCGCTCGGCCGCCGCTGCCGGGCGACGCCCTTCATGACCCTGCTGGCCGCTGCTTTGGTCTGGCTGGCGTGGCACACGGGGCAGGAGGACCTCGTCCTCGGTGCGCCGGTCTCCGGCCGCGACCGTGCCGAGCTGGAGCCGCTGATCGGCCTCTTCGTCAACGTGCTCGCCCTGCGCGCCGACCTCGCGGGAGACCCGCCGGTGCGCGAGCTGCTCGCCCGCGTGCGGGAGGCCGCCCTCGGCGCCTATGCGCATGCCCGGCTGCCCTTCGAGCGGCTGGTCGAGGCGCTCGCTCCAGAGGGGCGGCGTGGACGGTCGCCGCTCGTCCAGGCGCTGCTGACGCTCGACGAGCTGCCGGTGCCGCCGGATCTCCCCGGCCTTGCCGCCGCCCCGCTGCCGGCGCGCACCGGCGAGGTGCCGTTCGACCTCACCTTCGCCTTTGCCCGCGGCGCCGGCCGCCTCTCCGGCTCACTGGAGGCGCGGCGCGAGCTCTTCGACGGTGTCACGGTGCAGCGCTTCGCCGCCCGGCTCGAGGTGCTGCTCGCCGGCCTGGCGGCGGATCCGGAGGGGGAGCGCCGCCTCTCGCAGCTCGCGCTGCTGCCGGAATCCGAGCGCCACCAGCTCGCCGCCGAGTGGGGCGGCGGAGGAAGCCTCCCGGAGGCGATACCGGTACCCGCCGCGCTGGCGGCCGTGGCAGCTCGGCGGCCGGACGCGGTGGCCCTGGTGAAGCCGCGATCGGAAGACGAGGAGCGGTTGACCTTCGGCGAGATGGAGCGACGGGCGGAGCGCCTCGCCGTTCGCCTCCGCCGGCTCGGCGTCGAGCGGGGCGAGATCGTCGGCCTCCTCCTCCCGCGCACGCCGCACCTTGCGGTCGCCTTGCTCGCGACCTGGAAGGCGGGGGCGGTGGCCCTGCCGCTGGAGCCCGCTCACCCCGACGAACGGCTCGCCGCGCTGCTCGCGGCGGCCGGGGCCTTCGCCGTCATCACGGTACCGGCGCTCGCCGCGCGGGTGCCGGGTTCAGCGCGCAGGCTGGTGCTCGGAGCGACCGGAGAGGAAGAAGCCCTCCCGCCCGCTCCCGTTCCACAGCCACGAGATCTCGCCTACGTGCTCTTCACCTCCGGCTCGACCGGCCGCCCCAAGGGGGTGAAGGTGGAGCACGGCAGCCTCGCCGCCATGCTGGCGGCGTCGGCGAGCCGCCTCGCCTGGCGCCAGGACGACGTCGCGCCTTGCCTGGTACCGGTCTCCTTCGACGTCTTCTTCTTCGAGCTGCTCTCGCCGCTCCTCGCCGGCGGCACGGCGATGCTCCTCGATCTGGGCCCGGCGCCGGATCTCACGGCGCTGCTCGCCGCGCTGCGTCCGGCCACCCGACTGTTCGCGGTGCCCTCCCTGCTGCGTCCGCTCGCCGCGCGTGCCCGGGACGAGGCCGCGGCCGGACGGCCGCTCGCCCTGCGCGCCGTCGTCTCCGGCGGCGAGGCGGTGCCGCCGGATCTCCTCGCCGAGCTGCCGCGCGCCTTCCCGGGGGCCGAGCCATGGGTCCTCTACGGGCCCACCGAGGCGACGATCCTGGCGACCCTGGGGCGCGGCGCCGAGCTGGAGGTGTCCGAGCGCGCGCCGATCGGCCGTCCCCTCCTCGGCGTGGAGCTGCGGCTGGCCGGCCGCGGCGGGCTACCGGCGCCGATCGGCGTCCCGGGCGAGGTCTGGCTGGGCGGCGCCGGGCTCGCCCGCGGCTACCTGGACGAGGCGCTCACCACCGCGGCATTCCCTGCCGCCGACCTCGGCGGCGGTATGCTCCGCTGGTACCGCACCGGCGACCTCGCCCGCCACCGCCACGGTGGCGAGCTGGAGTTCCTGGGCCGGCTCGACGACCAGGTGAAGGTGCGCGGGGTGCGCGTCGAGCCAGGGGAGGTCGAGGCGGCCCTCGCCGCGCATCCGGGAGTCGCCGCATGCGCCGTGGCAGCGGTGGAGGACGGTGCCGGCGACCGGCGGCTGATCGCCTACCTGGTGCCGCGCGGAGAGACGCCGGCCGCCGCCGAGCTGCGGCTTCACCTCGCCGCGCGGCTGCCGGCCGCCTATCTCCCCGCGGAGCTGATCGCGGTCGACGCTCTGCCCCTGACGCCGCACGGCAAGCTGGACCGCGGCGCGCTGGCCCGCCGGGCGGTCGCGGCAATGCCGCGCGAGGGCACCGCCGGGAGAGGACGCCCACCCACCGCGCACGAGGCGCTGATCGCGGCGCTCTGGGAGGGGCTCCTCGGCCGCGGCGGCTTCGCGCCCGACGACGACTTCTTCGCCGTCGGTGGGCACTCGCTGGCTGCGGTGCGGCTCGCCGCCCGCATCTCCACCGCTTGTGGGGTGGAACTGCCGGTCGCCGTGCTCTTCGCGCGCCCCACCCTCGCCGGCATGGCGGCAGAGGTCGCGGCCCGCCTCGCTGGTGGCGACGCCGCCAGCCCCATCCCGCGCCTGCCCCGCGACGGTGCCTTGCCCGTCTCCTTCGCCCAGGGGCGCCTCTGGTTCCTTGACCAGCTCGAGCCGGAGAGCCCGCTCTACAACATCCCGCTCGCCGTTCGCCTTGCCGGGCCGCTGGCGCCACCGGCTCTGCAATCGGCCCTGGCCGGCGTCGCCGAACGCCACGAAGCGCTGCGCACGAGCTTCCAGGCCGCGGGTGGCCAGCCGGTGCAAACGGTCGCTCGCACGGTCGCCCTGCCGCTGCCGCTCGTCGACCTCGGCGCGCTCACGCCTGGTACATGCGAGGTGGAGCTGCGCCGCCTCGCCGAGGAGGAAGCCCGACGCCTCTTCGACCTCACCCGCGCGCCGCTCGCCCGCGCCATCCTGGTGCGCCTGGGCGTGGACGAGCACGCCCTGCTCCTGACGCTCCACCACATCGTCGCCGACGGCTGGTCGATGGGCGTGCTGCTGCGCGACGTGGCGGCGCTCCACGAGGCAGCTCTCGGCGACGGGACGCAGGTCCTGCCCGAGCTGCCGGTGCAGCTCGCCGACTTCGCCGCCTGGCAGCGTCGGCGTCTCACTCCCGAGCGGCTGGCGGCCGAGATGGCGCACTGGCGCCGGGAGCTGGCGGGGCTGGCGCCCCTGGCGCTGCCGGCCGACCGGCCGCGGTCGGCGGCGACGACCTCGCGTGGGGCGGTGCGCCGGCGGCGGCTATCGACGAGCCTCGCCGGAGGTCTCGCCGCGCTGGCGAGAGCGGAGGGATCGACCTGCTTCCTGGTACAGCTCGCCGTCTTCGCCGCCATGCTCGGCCGCATCGGCGAGACCACCGACCTGGCGATAGCCTCGCCGGCGGCCGGCCGCGACCGCCCCGAGGTGCAGGACCTGATCGGCTGCTTCGTCGAGACGCTCGCCCTGCGGATCGACCTCGCGGGCGATCCGCCGTTTACCGCGCTGCTGGCGCGCCTGCGGCAGGTCCTGCTCGCCGCCCTCGCTCACTCCGAGCTGCCCTTTGAGCAGGTGATCGAGGCGGTGGCACCCGAGCGCCGGGCGGGCCACACCCCGCTGATCGCCGCCGCCTTCACCCTGCACGAGGCGCTGCCGCCGCCCCGGTTGCCCGGTCTTTCGCAGGCGCTTCTCGAGGTCGATCCGGGCACCGCCAAGTTCGACCTCACACTTGCCCTCGCCGAGGCCGGCGAGAGTCTCGACGCGGCCTGGGAGTTCCGGCGCGACCTCTTCGACGGCGCCACCGTCCTGCGCCTCGCCGGCTGGTGGGAGTCGCTGCTCGCCGGCCTAGCGGAAGCGGGGCCGGCGGCGCGCCTCGCCGAGCTATCGCTGCTCTCGCCGCCCGAGCGCCACCAAGTCACGCGGGAGTGGGCGAGGGAGCCCACCGACTATCCGCGCGAGCGGACCGTCGACGATCTCGTCGCCGAGCGCGCGGCGGCGACGCCGGACGCGGTGGCCCTCGACTTCGGCGAGGAGCAGATCTCCTACGGCGAGCTACTGCGCCGGGCGGACAACCTCGCCCGAGCGCTGGCGGGAGCGGCGAGGGCAAGGCTGGAGCCCGAGGCGAGGATCGCCCTGCTGCTGCCGCGCTCGCCCGAGCTGGTGGTGGCGAGCCTGGCGGTCCTGCGGGCCGGCGGTGCCTACGTGCCGCTCGATCCCTCGCACCCGCGGCAGCGGCTGGCGCAGCTCCTGGCGGAGATCGCTCCGGCAGCACTCCTCGCGCGGCGCTCGCAGGCGCAGGTGCTCACCGCCGCGCTCGCCGGGTTCGGTCAATGGGAGCGGACGGAGCTGGCGAGCGGTGCCGGGCTCGCCGATTCGCTCCTGGTGGGGCGTCCCACCGCCGACAGCGGGCCGCTCCGGCGTGAGCGGCATCTCGATCCTGTCGAGGCCGGGTCGTGGCCACCGGTGGAAGATCGCGGCGCGCGGCGGCCGGACTCGCTCGCCTACGTCCTCTTCACCTCCGGCTCGACCGGCGTGCCCAAGGGCGTCGCGGTGCCGCACCGCGCCGTGGTCCGGCTGGTCCGCGAGTCCGACTACGTCCGGCTCGATGCGGCCGACCGCGTCGGCCATCTCTCGAATCCTGCCTTCGACGCCGCCACCTTCGAGATCTGGGGTGCGCTCGCCGCCGGCGCCCGGCTGGTCGGGATCGAGCGCGAGGCGGCCCTGGAGCCATGGCGGCTCGCGGCACGGCTCGCCGAGCGCGGTGTCACCGCCTTGTTCCTCACCACCGCCCTCTTTCACCAGGTGGCGCGCGAGGCCCCGGACGCCTTCGCCGGGCTCGATCACCTGCTCTTCGGCGGCGAGGCGATCGATCCGGAACGGGTGCGCGCGGTGCTCGCAGCCGGCCCGCCGGGGCGCCTGCTCCACGTCTACGGCCCCACCGAGAGCACGACCTTCGCCACCTGGCACCGGGTGGTGGAGGTTCCCGAGAGCGCGGTCACCGTGCCGATCGGCCGGCCGCTCGCCAACACCTCTCTCTACCTGCTCGGAGCGGACGGGGAGCCGGTGCCCATCGGGTTGGCCGGCGATATCGCCCTCGGCGGCGACGGCCTGGCGCGCGGCTACGCCGGCCGCCCGGACCTGACGGCGGAGAGGTTCCGCCCGGCGCCGGATGGATCGGGCGCCGCGCGTCAGGAATTGGGCGCCGCGCCCGGCGCGCGCCTTTATCTCTCCGGCGATCGGGCGCGCTGGCTGCCCGGCGGTGCCGTCGAGTTCCTCGGTCGCCGCGACGCTCAGGTCAAAATCCGCGGCTTCCGCATCGAGCCCGCGGAGGTCGAGGCCGCCCTGCGCCGCCATCCGCAGGTGGCGGAGGCCGCGGTGCTGGTCGACGAGCGCAAGGGCGAGCGGCGCCTGATCGCCTGCGTGGCGCCGCGCCCGGGACCACCGCCGGCCGCCGAGGAGCTGCGCCGCTTCCTCGCCGGCCAGCTCCCGGACTACATGCTCCCGGCGGCGATCCTCCTGCTCGCCGAGCTGCCGCTCAACGCCAGCGGCAAGCTCGACCGGCGCGCGCTCGCCGAGCGCCTGCCCGAGCTGACCGCGGCGGCGGCGGCGGGGGAGGGGAGGGTGGCGCCCCGCGGTCCCACCGAGGAGCTGCTCGCCGGCCTCTGGGCCGAGCTGCTGGGCCTGCCGGCCGCGGGGACGGAGGACGACTTCTTCGCCCGCGGCGGGCACTCGCTGCTCGCCACCCGCGCGGTGGCGCGGGTGCGCGAGCTGTTCGGCGTCGAGCTGCCGCTGCGCGACCTCTTCGAGGCCCCCACGCCGGCGGCCCTCGCCCAGCGGGTGGAAGCGGCGAGGCGCGCAGGCTCACCGCCGGCTCCTCCCCTGCGCCCACTGCCGCGGCCGCCGGCGGCTCGCTTCGAGCTCCCCGCCTCCTATGCTCAGCGCCGGCTCTGGTTCCTCGACCGGCTGGCGCCGGGCAACCCGTTCTACAACATCGCGAGCGGCGTGCGCCTCCTCGGCCGCCTCGCGCCGCCGGCCCTGGAGGCGGCGCTCGCGACCGTGGTGGCGCGCCACGAGGCGCTGCGCACGACCTTCCGCGACGACGGCGGCCGGCCCGTGCAGGTGGTGGCGCGCGCGGTGCGCACGGAGCTCCCCGGGATCGATCTCGCGGCGCTGCCGGCCGCGATCGCTGCGAGCGAGCTGGAGCGACTCGCCCGCGCCGGGGCGCTGCGGCCGTTCGACCTCGCCGTCGGCCCGCTGCTGCGGGCGACGCTGGTGCGCCTCGGGCCGGCGGAGCACGCCCTCCTGCTCGACGTCCACCACATCGTCGCCGACGGCTGGTCCATGGCCCTGCTGCGCCGCGAGGTGGCGGCGCTCTACGCCGCGGCGCTCGCCGGCACCGCCTCGCCGCTGCCGCCCTTGCCGTTCCAGTACGCCGACTTCGCCGCCTGGCAGCGCGAGACCCTCGAGGCCAGGGATGGCGGCATGGGCGCGCGCCAGCTCGCCTTCTGGCGCCAGCGGCTCGCCGACCTGCCGGAGGAGATCGAACTGCCGTTCGACCGGCCGCGGCCCGCGGTGGAGAGCTTCCGCGGCGGGTTGCTGGACCTCGCGCTCGACGCCGGCCTGGCCCGCGGCCTCGCGGCAACCGCGCGCCGCGCCGGCGCCACTCCCGCCATGGCGCTGCTCGCCGGCTTCCAGGCCCTGCTCGGCCGCCTGAGCGGACGGTCGGACGTCCCCGTCGGCGTCGCCGTCGCCAACCGCACGCGGCGCGAGCTGGAGGGGCTGGTCGGCTTCTTCGTCAACACGCTGGTGGTGCGAACCGATCTCGCCGCGGCTGGCTTCGCGGGCCTGCTGGCGCGCGTGCGCGAGGCCTCCCTGGCTGCCTACGAGAACCAGGACCTCCCCTTCGACCGGCTGGTCGAGGAGCTGCGCCCGGGCCGCGACGCCGGCCGCAACCCCCTGGTGCAGGTGATCTTCGCCCTGCACAACTTTCCCCGCGGCGGCTCGGCGATGCCCGGTCTCGCCTTCGCGCCTCTGGGCGGCGAGCCGGGCGCCACGGGCACCGCCAAGTTCGATCTCACGCTCTACCTCTACGAAGAGGAAGAGGACGCCCCGGGCGATGCCCAGGGCCGTCTGCTCGGCAACGTCGAGTACAACCGCGATCTCTTCGACGGCGCCACCGCGCGGCGTCTCGCAGGGCAGCTCGCGACGCTCCTCGCCGGCGCCGCCGCGGCGCCGGCCACGGCGCTCGCGGATCTCCCGCTGCTCGCCGAGGCCGAGCGCCACCAGGCGCTGGCCGAGTGGAGCGCGGTCGAGGGGGAGTACCCGCGCGGCGCCGATCTGTGGAGCCTCTTCGTGGAGCGGGTCGATGCGGCGCCCGAGGCGGTGGCGCTCGCCTGGGACGGCGGCGCGCTGAGCTACGCGGCGCTGGCGCGGAGCGCCGCCGGCATCGCGCGGCAGCTGGCCCGCCGCGGGATCGGTCCGGAGGACCGGGTGGGGCTCTGCGCCGAGCGGTCGCCGGAGCTGGTCGCCGGCATCCTCGGCATCGTGGCCGCTGGCGCGGCCTACGTGCCGCTCGATCCCTCCTACCCTCCCGAGCGCCTCGCCTGGATGGCCGCCGACGCGGGCCTCGCCGTCTGCCTGGCGACTCCGAGCGGCGCTGGGGCCCTGCCAGCCGGCGAGGCACTGCCGCTCACCCTCGGCGGCGATGGCTCCCACCCGCAGGAACAGGCGAGGGCCGAGCCAGGCCACGGCTCTGGCGAACGCCTGCTCTACGCCATGTACACCTCCGGCTCGACCGGCCGGCCCAAGGGCGTCGCCGTGCCGCACCGCGCCGTGGCGCGGCTCGTCCTCGGCGAGGGCGTGGCTCGCTTCGGCCCGGGCGAGACCCTGCTCCTCTTCGCCCCCGCCTCCTTCGACGCCTCGACGCTGGAGGTCTGGGGGGCGCTGCTCACCGGCGCGCGGCTCGCCGTGGCGCCGCCGGGGGCGCTATCGCTCGCCGAGCTTGGTGGGGCGATCGCGCGGCAGGGCGTGACCCTGCTCTGGCTGACCGCCGGCCTCTTCCATCGCTTCGCCGACGCCGGCCTCGCCGATCTCGCGGGCGTGCGCCAGCTCCTCGCCGGCGGCGAGGCGCTCTCGACGCCGCGCGTGCGCCGTGCCTTGGCCGAGCTGCCGGAGACGCGGCTGATCAACGGCTATGGCCCCACCGAGAACACCACCTTCACCTGCTGCGGGCCCGTGCTCGAGCCGCCGCGCGGCACGGTGCCGCTCGGCCGGCCGATCGCCGGCACGACGATCCGCGTGCTCGACGCCGGGGGCCGCCCGGTGCCGGTCGGCGTCCCCGGTGAGCTCTGCACCGGCGGCGATGGGCTGGCCCGCGGCTACCTGGGCCAGCCCGGGCTCACGGCGGAGAGGTTCGTACCCGGGGGTGGCGGCGCGCGCCTTTATCGCACCGGGGACCTGGTGCGCTGGCTGGCGGACGGCCGGCTGGAGCTCCTCGGCCGGCTCGACGGACAGCTCAAGGTGCGCGGCTTCCGCATCGAGCCGGAAGAGATCGAGGCGCAGCTCGCCGGCCACCCCGCCGTGGCCGGCTGCGCCGTGGCTGCCTGGGAGCCCATACCCGGCGATCTCCGCCTGGCTGCCTACGTCGTCCCCGCAGCCGCCGCCGATGGAAGCGAGGGGGGTGCGCAGGTGGCGCAGTGGGAGGAGCTGTTCGACGACCTCTACGAACGCGACGACCTCGATGGCGGCGAGTGCCGCGAGCGCGGTGAGGCGGCGGACGCCGATCCCACCTTCAACACCGTCGGCTGGGTGAGCAGCTACACCGGCGAGCCCCTGCCGGCCGGCGAGATGCGCGAGTGGCTCGCCGACACCGTCGACCGCCTGCTCGCGCTGCACCCGCGGCGGGTGCTGGAGATCGGCTGTGGCACGGGCATGCTGCTCTTCCGCCTGGCGCCCGGCTGCGAGCTCTACTGCGGGACCGATCTCTCGCAGCGGGCCCTCGACTACGTCGCGACCGAGATCGAGCGGCGGCCCGGCGGGATGCCGCAGGTGCGCCTGCTGCACCGGCCGGCCGACCGCTTCCATGACCTCGCAGCGGGCCTCGCCGAGGGCGGCTTCGACCTGGTGATCCTCAACTCGGTGGTGCAGTACTTCCCCGACGCCGCCTACCTGGCCAAGGTGCTGGAGGGCGCGGTGCAGGCGCTGGCGCCCGGCGGAGCGGTCTTCCTCGGCGATCTCCGCAGCCTCTCGCTGCTGCCGGCTTTCTATGCTTCCGTGGAGCTGGCGACCTCGCCGGGAGATCTGCTCCTCGCGCGCCTGCGCTCGCGGGTGGCCGCGGCGGCGCGTCAAGAGGAAGAGCTCGCCCTCGATCCGTCCTTCTTCGCGGCCCTGCGCCGGCGGCTGCCCGCGATCTCGCGCGTCGAGGTCCATCCCAAGCGGGGCCGGGCACGCAATGAGCTGACCGCCTTCCGCTACCAGGTGGTGCTGCGGACCGGCGCCGGAGATGACGGCTGTCCGGCGCCGGAGGCTCCTACGATCGACGGCCGGCGCGAGCCGCCCAGTCTGGAGGTGCTGGCCGGCCGTCTCGCCCGCGAGCGGCCCGCGCGCCTGCTGCTGACCGGCCTGCCCAACGCCCGGGTCGCGGCGGCGGCCGAGGCGGTCCGCCTGCTCTCGGGAGCGCCCGAGGAGGGGCCGCCGAGTGCGGTCGCGATGGTGGAGATCGCGGCGCGGGCCGAGATCGCCGCCCGGGGAGCGCTCGACCCGCAGGCCCTCTGCGATCTCGCCGAGGCTCTCGGTTACGCGGTGGAGCTGGGCTGGTCGGCGCCGGGTGCCGAGGGGCGCTTCGAGGCCGCCCTGGTGCGGCGGGACGTTGGCGGGCCGTCTCCCACCGTCCTGCTGCCCGAGCCCGCGGTGCGCGAGGAGGACCCGGCCGAGGCGGACGTCCCGGCGCGGTGGGCCAACCGGCCACTCGCCGCCCGCGCCATGCGGCGCCTCGTTCCGTGGCTGCGGAGCTGGCTCGGCGAACGGTTGCCCGCGCACATGGTGCCCTCGGCCTGGGTGGTCCTGGAAGAGCTTCCCCTGAACCCGGCAGGGAAGGTGGACCGGCGCCGGCTGCCCCTTCCCGAAGAGAGCCGGCTCGGTGCGGCAGCCCCGGAGGCCCCCCGTACGCCGATCGAGGAGCGCCTGGCGTCGATCTGGGCGGAGGTGCTCGGTCTCGGGCGGGTGGGGCCGGGCGAGGACTTCTTCGAGCTCGGCGGCCACTCGCTGCTCGCCGTGCAGGTGATCTCGCGAGTGCGCGCGGAGCTGGCGGTCGAGATCCCCCTGCGCGCTCTCTTCGAGCACCCGACGGTGGCGGGGCTGGCGGCGGAGGTGGAAACCCGCCTCGGGACGGCAGGTGAGCCGGGCGAGCCGCCGCTCGTCCCCCTGCCCCTGGCCGCGCGATCCGGCCCGCTGCCGCTCTCCTTTGCCCAGGAGCGGCTCTGGCTGCTTGATCGTCTGGAGCCGGGCTCGGCGGCTTACAACATGCCGCTCGCCGTGCGCCTCGCCGGCGATCTCGACGTGGCGGCGCTCGCCCGCGCCCTCGCCGAGATCGTTCGCCGGCACGAGCCGCTGCGCACGACCTTTCCCGAGGGTGCCGACGGCCCGGTGCAGGCGGTGGCGCCGGCGATGCCGGCAGCGCTGGTCTCGCTGCCGGTAGCCGACCTCTCCGGGCTGCCCGAGGAGCGGCGCGGCCACGAGGCGCGGCGGGTCGCGGCGGCGGAGGCCCAGCGGCCGTTCGACCTCGCCCGCGGCCCTCTCTTCCGTCCGTTGCTGCTGCAGCTCGCCGCGCGCGAGCACCGGCTGATCGCGACGCAGCACCACATCGCGAGCGACGGCTGGTCGATGGGGATCTTCGCGCGCGAGATGGCGGCGCTCTACGCGGCCTTCCGCGGCGGTCTGCCGTCGCCGCTCCCCGAGCCGACGATCGCTTACGCCGACTGGGCCTCCTGGCAGCGGCGCCTGCTCGCCGGGCCGGCCGGGGCGCGGCAGCGGGAGTACTGGCGCGCCCGCCTAGCGGGCGCGCCCGAGCTGCTGGAGCTGCCGACGGAGGGGCCGCGCCCGGCGGTGCAGGGGCATCGCGGCGGCTTGCGGGCACGGCGGCTGCCGGCCGAGCTTTCGGCGGGGGTGCGGCGGCTCGCGGTGAGCGCGGGCGCGACGCCTTTCCTCGCCGTGCTCGCCGCCTGGAAGGGGCTGCTCTGCCGGGTGACGGGGCAGCTCGACCTGGTGGTGGGGGTACCGGTGGCGGGACGGACGCGGCGGGAGGTGGAGGGGCTGATCGGGTTCTTTCTCAACACGCTGGCGCTGCGCACGGACCTGGCGGGGGATCCGGGGTTCGGCGAGCTGCTCGGGCGGGTGCGCGAGACGGCGCTTGGGGCGTTCGCGCACGCGGATCTTCCTTTCGAGCGGCTGATCGAGGAGCTGCAGCCGGCGCGGGATTTGGCGCGCTCTCCGCTCTTCCAGGTGATGGTCAACGGCATCGACTTCGAGGCGGCAGGGGCAGGGGCGCTGCGGGTGCCGGGGCTGGAGATGGAGGTGGTTACGGGGGCGGAGCCGGCGGCTAAGTTCGATCTGGAGGTTTATGCGCGGGAGGAGTTGGGGCGGATCGTGCTGGAGGTGGTGTGGGATCGAGATCTGTTTGGGGCGGTGGAAGTCGAGCGGTGGCTGGAGGAGGTGGAGGCGGTGACGGCGGCGGGCGTTGCGGAGCCTGGGCGACCGCTTTCGGAGATTGTGCTGGTGGCGCCGGGGGTTGATTCCGAGGTGGTGGTAGGAGCCGCGACCGAGAGGTTGTCCCCCCGCGCGTTCGGGCGAGGGGCTCCTCCCCGGGACCGGCGCGAGCCTGGTGAACTTTGGACGGTGAGCTCGCGCCTGCGGTTCGCTTCGCGCCGGATCGGCGGCGGCCTGCAGGAGGGATTGCCAGCGCTCGCTCACAGCTCCCTTGGGAGGAGCCCCTCGCCCAAACGCTCCCCCCGCCCCATGGATTTGTCGTCGGCGCACACCGCGGAGATGAGCCTGGGTGAAGTGTTCGAGTGGGTGGTGGCGCAGGGGCCCGAGCGGGTGGCGATTTCGGGGGATGCGGAGTGCTGGACTTATGGCGCTCTGGCGGCGATGGCGAAGAGGGTTGCGCACGCGCTCGGGGTGGGGGAGGAACAGGTGGGATTACTGTTTTCGCACGGCGGAGAGATGGCGGCGGCGATGTTTGGGGTTCTGGCCGCCGGCAAGACGTATGTTCCTCTCGATCCGGCGCATCCGAGTTTGCGGCTCGCGGAGATGGTGGCGGACGCTGGCGTGGAGCGGATCTTGGTCGATCGGTCCTTGGTTGGGGTGGCTCGTGCTCTGGTGGGAGAGGCCGCGGTGTGCCTTCAGGATCTGGGTGGGGCTCCGGCGGAGTGGGCGCCTCCGGTGGTCTTCGGGGAAGCCCTGGCCTACATCCTCTATACCTCGGGCTCGACCGGCCGGCCCAAGGGCGTGGTGCAGACGCAGGGGAATGCGCTTGCGCATGTGAGCCTCTATGCGCAGCGGCTGGGGATCGGGCCGGACGACAGGTTGACGCTGCTTCCCTCGTACACGTTCGACGCGGCTGTGATGGATGTCTTCGGCGGCCTGCTCTCAGGAGCCGAGCTGGTGGTGCGGGACGTGCGGCGCGAGGGGGTGGAGGAGCTGGCCTCCTGGCTTGCCGAGCGGGAGGTGACCGTCTATCACTCGACTCCGACGCTGCTGCGGGCCTGGCTGGGTGGTTTGGATGAGGGAGTGGAGCTTCCGGCCCTGCGCGTCGTGGTGCTGGGCGGCGAGGAGGTGCGACGGAACGACTTGGCGCGGCTGCGCTCGCTGGTGCGGCCAGGGTGCCCGGTGGTCAACGGGCTCGGCCCCACCGAGTCGACCCTCGCTTTGCAGTGGCTGGGGGATGGCGAAGGCGGCTCGGTGCGTCCTTCGGTTCCCGTGGGCTTCCCGGTCGACGGAGTCGAGGCGAGCCTGGTCACGCCGGCGGGGGAGCAGCCGGCGCTCTGGGGCGTTGGTGAGGTGGTGCTGCGCAGCTGGTGGCTGGCGACGGGGTACTGGCGACGGGGCGATCTCACGGCGGCCTCGTTCGTACCCGACCCGCGGCGCTTTGGCGGTCGCGCCTATCGCACCGGCGACCTTGGCCGATGGCTCCCGGACGGAGCCATTGAATATGTCGGCCGGCGGGACCAGCAGGTCAAGGTGCGCGGCGTTCGGGTGGAGCTCGGAGAGGTGGAAGCGGCTGTTGTCTCACTGCCCGGAGTGCGCGAGGCTGCCGTGGTGGCGTGGCAGGGTGGCGACGGCGACCAGCGCCTCGCCGCGTTCGTCGTGCCGGTCCTTCTGCCGGAACGGAGCGATCTCCCTGTCTCTTCGGCGGCCTCGTCGGTCGCGGGGCCGGACGCCGCAATCCATCTCCAGCTCGCGGGGGCGGAGGGCGAGCCCTGGCGCGCCGCCCTCGCCGCGCGCCTGCCCGATGCCCTGGTTCCGGCGCGGTTCTTCCTCCTGCCTGCCCTGCCGCTGACGGCGACCGGCAAGGTCGACCGGCGGGCGCTCTCGGCCGCAGCCGCGGCGGCGGCTCCGGCGCCTTCGTCCGCCGACGCCGAGGCACCTCGGGGCTGGATCGAGGAAGCGTTGGCGGCGGTGTGGGCCGAGGTGCTGGACCGCAGCGAGGTCTTCCGGCACGACGACTTCTTTGCTCTCGGCGGGCACTCGCTCGCGGCGACGCGGGTGGCGGCGCGGCTGCGACGGGATCTCGGGGTGGATCTCCCGCTGCGGCGCTTCTTCGAGGATCCGACTCTCGCGGCGCTGGCCGCCGTGGTGGAGAAGAACCTGGCCGGCAGGGGAGAAGGTCAGGCGCATCCGGAGCCTCCCCTCTCGCCACGTCCCGAGCGGACCGGGCCTTCGCCGCTCTCGTTCTCGCAGGAGCGCCTCTGGTTCCTGGATCGCCTGGAGGGCGGCAGCGCGGCCTACAACATCCCACTGCCGCTCGCTCTCACCGGCCGCCTCGACCGCCGCGCGCTCGCCGCGGCGCTCGCCGAGATCGTGGCGCGCCACGAGATCCTGCGCACGACCTTCCCGGCCGACGCCGAGGGGCGGCCGGTGCAGCTCGTCCATCCTCCGCTCTCTCTCTCTCCGCCGCTCGTCGACCTTGCCGCGCTGCCGCGAGAACGGCGCGAGGCCGAAGCCGCTGCTCTCGCCGCCGCGGAGGCGGGCCGCCCGTTCGACCTCGCCCGCGGGCCGCTGCTTCGCTCGCTGCTCCTGCGCCTGGAAATGGGGCCACCGACCGGCCGCTGGGTCGCGTTGCTGACGCTGCACCACATCGCTTCGGATGGCTGGTCGACCGGCGTCCTGGTGCGCGAGCTATCCGCTCTGTATCCGGCGCTGGCGGCGGGGCAGCCATCGCCGCTGCCTCCGCTGCCGGTCCAGTACGGCGACTTCGCTCTCTGGCAGCGGGAACGCCTGTCGCCCGCGGCCCTGGCCGCCGAGCTGCGCTTCTGGCGCGAGCGGCTCGCCGGCGCGTCGCCCCTGCTCGAGCTGCCATCCGACCGGCCTCGTCCGCCGGTGGCGAGTGGCCGCGGCGGCCTGCGCCCGGCGCGCCTTGCGGGCGATGCGATCTCTTCCCTCGCTCGCCGGGCCGGCGCCACTCCCTTCATGGCGCTCCTCGCCGCGTGGGCTGCCCTCCTCGGCCGCTGGTCGGACGCCGAGGACCTCACGATCGGTACTCCCGTGGCCGGCCGCGCCCGGCCGGAGCTCGAGGGGCTGATCGGCTTCTTCGCCAACACCTTGGCCCTGCGCGCCGACCTCGCCGGCGATCCGCCGATGGCCGCCCTCGTGACGCGCCTGCGCGAGACGGCGCTCACTTCCTTCGCCCATGGCGACCTGCCCTTCGAGCGCCTCGTCGAGGAGCTGGCGCCCGTCCGCAGCCTGGCCCATACGCCGATCTTCCAAGTCATGCTGGCCCTCCAGAACGCCCCCTGGTCCGCCCTCGCGCTGCCCGGCCTCGAGCTGGCGCTGTTCCCGGTCGAGTCGCGCACCTCCCGCTTCGACCTGACCCTCACCTTGGCGGCGAGCGGCGAGGAGTACGCCGGCGCGCTGGAGTACAGCTCCGATCTCTTCGACGGCGCCACCGCCGGGCGGCTCCTCTCGCACCTCTCCACCCTCCTCACCGGCGCGGCGGCCGATCCGGAGAGGCCTCTCTCCGCGCTCCCACTCCTCGCCGAGGCCGAGCGCCACCAGCTCGCCGTCGAGCTCATGGAGCCGCGGGCTCCGGTCGAGGAGCCTGTCCATCGTCTGATTGCGCACTGGACGCGCGCCACCCCGGACGCGGTGGCGCTCGCCGACGGCTCCCGTATCTTCACCTTCGGCGAGCTGGCGCGCCGCGCCGGCCGGCTCGCGGGCCGCCTCGCCCAGCGTCTCCCTTCGGCGAGCGGAGGCGCGGAGCAGCCCATCGGAGTCTCGCTGGAGCGGGGCTGGGAGATGGCGACCGCGCTGCTCGCGGTCCTCGACGTCGGGGCGGCCTACCTGCCGCTCGACCCCACCTACCCGTCGGAGCGCCTGGCCTGGATGCTCGCCGACGCCGCGCCCGCGGTGGTCATCGCGGGCGACGGCACGATGCCGCCGGCGATCGGCGTACCAGTCCTCTCACTCTCCGATCTCTCCATCGGGTCGGCGTCGGGCAGCGAGGCCCCAGGCCGCGCGCCGCTCTCGCCGGCGGCTTTCCTGGCGCCGCTTGCCGGCCCGGACGCGCTCGCCTACCTCATCTATACCTCGGGCTCGACCGGCCGCCCGAAGGGCATCGCCCTGCCGCACCGCACGTTGTCGAACCTTGTCGCCTGGCAGCTCGACTCCTCGGGCCGGCCGTTGCGCACTCTCCAGTTCGCCTCGCCGAGCTTCGACGTGTCGGTGCAGGAGGTCCTGGGCACCTGGGCGGCGGGCGCCGCGCTGGTCCCAGTCGCCGAGGCGATGCGCCGCGATCCCGGCGCGCTCTGGCGGCTGGTGCGGGAGATGGAGATCGAGCGCCTCTTCCTGCCGCCGGTCGTCCTCCAGGCTCTCGCGGAGGCGGCGGCGGCAGAGGAAGGCGGCCGTGCGCCGGCGCTGCGCGAGATCATCGTGGCCGGCGAGCAGCTCCGCATCACGTCGGAGCTGGTCCGCTTCTTCGCCGGCCATCCCGACTGCGCCCTGCGCAATCAGTACGGTCCCTCGGAAACCCATGTCGCGACCGAGCACGCGCTCGCCGCTGGCTTCGACCCCTCCCTCTGGCCAACCCTGCCGCCGGTGGGCCGACCGATCGCAGCCCTTTCGGCCCAGGTCCTCACCTCGTCGCTCGCACCGTCTCCGATCGGCGTCCCCGGCGAACTGTACCTGGGCGGCGCCGGCCTGGCGCGCGGCTACCTCGGCCGGCCGGACTCGACCGCCGAGCGCTTCGTACCCGATCCCTGGCCGGACAGCGCTGGCGGCGGCCGGCTCTACCGCACGGGAGATCTCGCGCGCGTACTGCCCTCCGGCGCGATCGAGTTCCTCGGCCGCCTCGATCGGCAGGTGAAGGTGCGTGGCTTCCGCATCGAGCCCGCCGAGGTGGAGGCGGCGCTGGAGGAGCACCCCGCGGTGCGCGCCGCGGCGGTGGTGGCGCAGGGAGAGGGCGCGGCGCGTCGGCTGATCGCCTTCGTGCTGCCGGCCGACCAGGCCGCGAGCGCGCCCGACCTCGCCCGCACCCTGGCCGGGCACCTACGCGAGCGCCTGCCGGCCTGGATGGTGCCCGCCGCCTTCGTGCCGCTCGCCACCTTCCCGCTCACCGCGAGCGGCAAGGTGGGACGCCGCGCTCTGGAGCGGCTCGCGGTCTCGCCGGCGGAGAAGGACGAGGCGCCTGCAGTCCACGGGGAGGACCCGGTCGCGGGGCTGCTCGCGGGGATCTTCGCCGAGGTGCTCGGGCGCGATGCCGTAGGCGCAGGTGAGGACTTCTTCGCGCTCGGCGGCCACTCGCTGCTCGCCGCGCGTGTGGCGGCGCGAGTGCGCGCGGCCTTCGAGGTCGATCTACCGCTGCGCGCGCTCTTCGAGTCGCCGACGCCGGCCGGCCTCGCACCGATCGTCTTGGCGCTGCGCGGTGAGGCGGCGCCGTCGCCCCCGCCGCTCGTGTCGCGACCGCGCGCCGCGGGCGAGGGCGACCCTCCGCTCTCCTTCGCCCAGGAGCGCCTCTGGTTCCTCGACCGTCTGGCGCCGGGCGGCTCGGCCTACAACCTGCCGCTCGCCCTGGCGATCGAGGGACCGCCCGCAGGCCCCACTGCCGAGGCGATCGCCGGCTCATCCGCGGCGAGCCTCCCCGGATCCCTCGACCCGGCGGCCCTTGCCGCGGCGCTGGCAGCGCTGGCGGCGCGCCACGAGTCCCTCCGCACCTGCCTTCCTCCAACGGATCGCGGGCCGGTGCAGAGAAGGCTTCCGCCACTGCCCCTGGGTGCGCTCGCGCCGCTGCCGCTCCTCGACCTCGCCGGCCTCGATGATCTCAGCATGGCGCGGGCCGAGCAGGCCGCCCGCGAGCTCGCGGCGGCCGAGGCGGCGCGGCCTTTCGACCTGGCGCGCGGCCCACTCTGGCGCGCCACCCTGCTGCGCCTCGCTCCGCGCCGGCACGTGCTGCTGCTCACGCTGCATCACGCGGTGGCGGACGGCTGGTCGCTGGACTTTCCAGCACATTGGGATCCTAAGCTTAGAATTCCACGTGGACAAGTTGTCGCGGCCGCTTCTATAGTGTCACCTAAATACTAGTGACTCCAGCGTAACTGGACTGGCCACAGTTAGGCCGCAAATGTAATCACACTGGCTCACCTTCGGGTGGGCCTTTCTGCGTTCGCGAGTGGACCCGATAAGCTCATGGAGCGGCGTAACCGTCGCACAGGAAGGACAGAGAAAGCGCGGATCTGGGAAGTGACGGACAGAACGGTCAGGACCTGGATTGGGGAGGCGGTTGCCGCCGCTGCTGCTGACGGTGTGACGTTCTCTGTTCCGGTCACACCACATACGTTCCGCCATTCCTATGCGATGCACATGCTGTATGCCGGTATACCGCTGAAAGTTCTGCAAAGCCTGATGGGACATAAGTCCATCAGTTCAACGGAAGTCTACACGAAGGTTTTTGCGCTGGATGTGGCTGCCCGGCACCGGGTGCAGTTTGCGATGCCGGAGTCTGATGCGGTTGCGATGCTGAAACAATTATCCTGAGAATAAATGCCTTGGCCTTTATATGGAAATGTGGAACTGAGTGGATATGCTGTTTTTGTCTGTTAAACAGAGAAGCTGGCTGTTATCCACTGAGAAGCGAACGAAACAGTCGGGAAAATCTCCCATTATCGTAGAGATCCGCATTATTAATCTCAGGAGCCTGTGTAGCGTTTATAGGAAGTAGTGTTCTGTCATGATGCCTGCAAGCGGTAACGAAAACGATTTGAATATGCCTTCAGGAACAATAGAAATCTTCGTGCGGTGTTACGTTGAAGTGGAGCGGATTATGTCAGCAATGGACAGAACAACCTAATGAACACAGAACCATGATGTGGTCTGTCCTTTTACAGCCAGTAGTGCTCGCCGCAGTCGAGCGACAGGGCGAAGCCCTCGGCTGGTTGCCCTCGCCGCTGGGCTGGCGGCCGTCTATGGCCCTGCAAACGCGCCAGAAACGCCGTCGAAGCCGTGTGCGAGACACCGCGGCCGGCCGCCGGCGTTGTGGATACCTCGCGGAAAACTTGGCCCTCACTGACAGATGAGGGGCGGACGTTGACACTTGAGGGGCCGACTCACCCGGCGCGGCGTTGACAGATGAGGGGCAGGCTCGATTTCGGCCGGCGACGTGGAGCTGGCCAGCCTCGCAAATCGGCGAAAACGCCTGATTTTACGCGAGTTTCCCACAGATGATGTGGACAAGCCTGGGGATAAGTGCCCTGCGGTATTGACACTTGAGGGGCGCGACTACTGACAGATGAGGGGCGCGATCCTTGACACTTGAGGGGCAGAGTGCTGACAGATGAGGGGCGCACCTATTGACATTTGAGGGGCTGTCCACAGGCAGAAAATCCAGCATTTGCAAGGGTTTCCGCCCGTTTTTCGGCCACCGCTAACCTGTCTTTTAACCTGCTTTTAAACCAATATTTATAAACCTTGTTTTTAACCAGGGCTGCGCCCTGTGCGCGTGACCGCGCACGCCGAAGGGGGGTGCCCCCCCTTCTCGAACCCTCCCGGTCGAGTGAGCGAGGAAGCACCAGGGAACAGCACTTATATATTCTGCTTACACACGATGCCTGAAAAAACTTCCCTTGGGGTTATCCACTTATCCACGGGGATATTTTTATAATTATTTTTTTTATAGTTTTTAGATCTTCTTTTTTAGAGCGCCTTGTAGGCCTTTATCCATGCTGGTTCTAGAGAAGGTGTTGTGACAAATTGCCCTTTCAGTGTGACAAATCACCCTCAAATGACAGTCCTGTCTGTGACAAATTGCCCTTAACCCTGTGACAAATTGCCCTCAGAAGAAGCTGTTTTTTCACAAAGTTATCCCTGCTTATTGACTCTTTTTTATTTAGTGTGACAATCTAAAAACTTGTCACACTTCACATGGATCTGTCATGGCGGAAACAGCGGTTATCAATCACAAGAAACGTAAAAATAGCCCGCGAATCGTCCAGTCAAACGACCTCACTGAGGCGGCATATAGTCTCTCCCGGGATCAAAAACGTATGCTGTATCTGTTCGTTGACCAGATCAGAAAATCTGATGGCACCCTACAGGAACATGACGGTATCTGCGAGATCCATGTTGCTAAATATGCTGAAATATTCGGATTGACCTCTGCGGAAGCCAGTAAGGATATACGGCAGGCATTGAAGAGTTTCGCGGGGAAGGAAGTGGTTTTTTATCGCCCTGAAGAGGATGCCGGCGATGAAAAAGGCTATGAATCTTTTCCTTGGTTTATCAAACGTGCGCACAGTCCATCCAGAGGGCTTTACAGTGTACATATCAACCCATATCTCATTCCCTTCTTTATCGGGTTACAGAACCGGTTTACGCAGTTTCGGCTTAGTGAAACAAAAGAAATCACCAATCCGTATGCCATGCGTTTATACGAATCCCTGTGTCAGTATCGTAAGCCGGATGGCTCAGGCATCGTCTCTCTGAAAATCGACTGGATCATAGAGCGTTACCAGCTGCCTCAAAGTTACCAGCGTATGCCTGACTTCCGCCGCCGCTTCCTGCAGGTCTGTGTTAATGAGATCAACAGCAGAACTCCAATGCGCCTCTCATACATTGAGAAAAAGAAAGGCCGCCAGACGACTCATATCGTATTTTCCTTCCGCGATATCACTTCCATGACGACAGGATAGTCTGAGGGTTATCTGTCACAGATTTGAGGGTGGTTCGTCACATTTGTTCTGACCTACTGAGGGTAATTTGTCACAGTTTTGCTGTTTCCTTCAGCCTGCATGGATTTTCTCATACTTTTTGAACTGTAATTTTTAAGGAAGCCAAATTTGAGGGCAGTTTGTCACAGTTGATTTCCTTCTCTTTCCCTTCGTCATGTGACTTGATATCGGGGGTTAGTTCGTCATCATTGATGAGGGTTGATTATCACAGTTTATTACTCTGAATTGGCTATCCGCGTGTGTACCTCTACCTGGAGTTTTTCCCACGGTGGATATTTCTTCTTGCGCTGAGCGTAAGAGCTATCTGACAGAACAGTTCTTCTTTGCTTCCTCGCCAGTTCGCTCGCTATGCTCGGTTACACGGCTGCGGCGAGCGCTAGTGATAATAAGTGACTGAGGTATGTGCTCTTCTTATCTCCTTTTGTAGTGTTGCTCTTATTTTAAACAACTTTGCGGTTTTTTGATGACTTTGCGATTTTGTTGTTGCTTTGCAGTAAATTGCAAGATTTAATAAAAAAACGCAAAGCAATGATTAAAGGATGTTCAGAATGAAACTCATGGAAACACTTAACCAGTGCATAAACGCTGGTCATGAAATGACGAAGGCTATCGCCATTGCACAGTTTAATGATGACAGCCCGGAAGCGAGGAAAATAACCCGGCGCTGGAGAATAGGTGAAGCAGCGGATTTAGTTGGGGTTTCTTCTCAGGCTATCAGAGATGCCGAGAAAGCAGGGCGACTACCGCACCCGGATATGGAAATTCGAGGACGGGTTGAGCAACGTGTTGGTTATACAATTGAACAAATTAATCATATGCGTGATGTGTTTGGTACGCGATTGCGACGTGCTGAAGACGTATTTCCACCGGTGATCGGGGTTGCTGCCCATAAAGGAGGCGTTTACAAAACCTCAGTTTCTGTTCATCTTGCTCAGGATCTGGCTCTGAAGGGGCTACGTGTTTTGCTCGTGGAAGGTAACGACCCCCAGGGAACAGCCTCAATGTATCACGGATGGGTACCAGATCTTCATATTCATGCAGAAGACACTCTCCTGCCTTTCTATCTTGGGGAAAAGGACGATGTCACTTATGCAATAAAGCCCACTTGCTGGCCGGGGCTTGACATTATTCCTTCCTGTCTGGCTCTGCACCGTATTGAAACTGAGTTAATGGGCAAATTTGATGAAGGTAAACTGCCCACCGATCCACACCTGATGCTCCGACTGGCCATTGAAACTGTTGCTCATGACTATGATGTCATAGTTATTGACAGCGCGCCTAACCTGGGTATCGGCACGATTAATGTCGTATGTGCTGCTGATGTGCTGATTGTTCCCACGCCTGCTGAGTTGTTTGACTACACCTCCGCACTGCAGTTTTTCGATATGCTTCGTGATCTGCTCAAGAACGTTGATCTTAAAGGGTTCGAGCCTGATGTACGTATTTTGCTTACCAAATACAGCAATAGTAATGGCTCTCAGTCCCCGTGGATGGAGGAGCAAATTCGGGATGCCTGGGGAAGCATGGTTCTAAAAAATGTTGTACGTGAAACGGATGAAGTTGGTAAAGGTCAGATCCGGATGAGAACTGTTTTTGAACAGGCCATTGATCAACGCTCTTCAACTGGTGCCTGGAGAAATGCTCTTTCTATTTGGGAACCTGTCTGCAATGAAATTTTCGATCGTCTGATTAAACCACGCTGGGAGATTAGATAATGAAGCGTGCGCCTGTTATTCCAAAACATACGCTCAATACTCAACCGGTTGAAGATACTTCGTTATCGACACCAGCTGCCCCGATGGTGGATTCGTTAATTGCGCGCGTAGGAGTAATGGCTCGCGGTAATGCCATTACTTTGCCTGTATGTGGTCGGGATGTGAAGTTTACTCTTGAAGTGCTCCGGGGTGATAGTGTTGAGAAGACCTCTCGGGTATGGTCAGGTAATGAACGTGACCAGGAGCTGCTTACTGAGGACGCACTGGATGATCTCATCCCTTCTTTTCTACTGACTGGTCAACAGACACCGGCGTTCGGTCGAAGAGTATCTGGTGTCATAGAAATTGCCGATGGGAGTCGCCGTCGTAAAGCTGCTGCACTTACCGAAAGTGATTATCGTGTTCTGGTTGGCGAGCTGGATGATGAGCAGATGGCTGCATTATCCAGATTGGGTAACGATTATCGCCCAACAAGTGCTTATGAACGTGGTCAGCGTTATGCAAGCCGATTGCAGAATGAATTTGCTGGAAATATTTCTGCGCTGGCTGATGCGGAAAATATTTCACGTAAGATTATTACCCGCTGTATCAACACCGCCAAATTGCCTAAATCAGTTGTTGCTCTTTTTTCTCACCCCGGTGAACTATCTGCCCGGTCAGGTGATGCACTTCAAAAAGCCTTTACAGATAAAGAGGAATTACTTAAGCAGCAGGCATCTAACCTTCATGAGCAGAAAAAAGCTGGGGTGATATTTGAAGCTGAAGAAGTTATCACTCTTTTAACTTCTGTGCTTAAAACGTCATCTGCATCAAGAACTAGTTTAAGCTCACGACATCAGTTTGCTCCTGGAGCGACAGTATTGTATAAGGGCGATAAAATGGTGCTTAACCTGGACAGGTCTCGTGTTCCAACTGAGTGTATAGAGAAAATTGAGGCCATTCTTAAGGAACTTGAAAAGCCAGCACCCTGATGCGACCACGTTTTAGTCTACGTTTATCTGTCTTTACTTAATGTCCTTTGTTACAGGCCAGAAAGCATAACTGGCCTGAATATTCTCTCTCGGCCGCCGCCGCCTTTTCCTCAATCGCTCTTCGTTCGTCTGGAAGGCAGTACACCTTGATAGGTGGGCTGCCCTTCCTGGTTGGCTTGGTTTCATCAGCCATCCGCTTGCCCTCATCTGTTACGCCGGCGGTAGCCGGCCAGCCTCGCAGAGCAGGATTCCCGTTGAGCACCGCCAGGTGCGAATAAGGGACAGTGAAGAAGGAACACCCGCTCGCGGGTGGGCCTACTTCACCTATCCTGCCCGGCTGACGCCGTTGGATACACCAAGGAAAGTCTACACGAACCCTTTGGCAAAATCCTGTATATCGTGCGAAAAAGGATGGATATACCGAAAAAATCGCTATAATGACCCCGAAGCAGGGTTATGCAGCGGAAAAGATCCGTCGACCTGCAGCTCACGGTAACTGATGCCGTATTTGCAGTACCAGCGTACGGCCCACAGAATGATGTCACGCTGAAAATGCCGGCCTTTGAATGGGTTCATGTGCAGCTCCATCAGCAAAAGGGGATGATAAGTTTATCACCACCGACTATTTGCAACAGTGCCGTTGATCGTGCTATGATCGACTGATGTCATCAGCGGTGGAGTGCAATGTCGTGCAATACGAATGGCGAAAAGCCGAGCTCATCGGTCAGCTTCTCAACCTTGGGGTTACCCCCGGCGGTGTGCTGCTGGTCCACAGCTCCTTCCGTAGCGTCCGGCCCCTCGAAGATGGGCCACTTGGACTGATCGAGGCCCTGCGTGCTGCGCTGGGTCCGGGAGGGACGCTCGTCATGCCCTCGTGGTCAGGTCTGGACGACGAGCCGTTCGATCCTGCCACGTCGCCCGTTACACCGGACCTTGGAGTTGTCTCTGACACATTCTGGCGCCTGCCAAATGTAAAGCGCAGCGCCCATCCATTTGCCTTTGCGGCAGCGGGGCCACAGGCAGAGCAGATCATCTCTGATCCATTGCCCCTGCCACCTCACTCGCCTGCAAGCCCGGTCGCCCGTGTCCATGAACTCGATGGGCAGGTACTTCTCCTCGGCGTGGGACACGATGCCAACACGACGCTGCATCTTGCCGAGTTGATGGCAAAGGTTCCCTATGGGGTGCCGAGACACTGCACCATTCTTCAGGATGGCAAGTTGGTACGCGTCGATTATCTCGAGAATGACCACTGCTGTGAGCGCTTTGCCTTGGCGGACAGGTGGCTCAAGGAGAAGAGCCTTCAGAAGGAAGGTCCAGTCGGTCATGCCTTTGCTCGGTTGATCCGCTCCCGCGACATTGTGGCGACAGCCCTGGGTCAACTGGGCCGAGATCCGTTGATCTTCCTGCATCCGCCAGAGGCGGGATGCGAAGAATGCGATGCCGCTCGCCAGTGGCTGAGCTCATGAGCGGAGAACGAGATGACGTTGGAGGGGCAAGGTCGCGCTGATTGCTGGGGCAACACGTGGAGCGGATCGGGGATTGTCTTTCTTCAGCTCGCTGATGATATGCTGACGCTCAATGCCGTTTGGCCTCCGACTAACGAAAATCCCGCATTTGGACGGCTGATCCGATTGGCACGGCGGACGGCGAATGGCGGAGCAGACGCTCGTCCGGGGGCAATGAGATATGAAAAAGCCTGAACTCACCGCGACGTCCCGAAGGCGTGGCGCGGCTTCCCCGTGCCGGAGCAATCGCCCTGGGTGGGTTACACGACGCCCCTCTATGGCCCGTACTGACGGACACACCGAAGCCCCGGCGGCAACCCTCAGCGGATGCCCCGGGGCTTCACGTTTTCCCAGGTCAGAAGCGGTTTTCGGGAGTAGTGCCCCAACTGGGGTAACCTTTGAGTTCTCTCAGTTGGGGGCGTAGGGTCGCCGACATGACACAAGGGGTTGTGACCGGGGTGGACACGTACGCGGGTGCTTACGACCGTCAGTCGCGCGAGCGCGAGAATTCGAGCGCAGCAAGCCCAGCGACACAGCGTAGCGCCAACGAAGACAAGGCGGCCGACCTTCAGCGCGAAGTCGAGCGCGACGGGGGCCGGTTCAGGTTCGTCGGGCATTTCAGCGAAGCGCCGGGCACGTCGGCGTTCGGGACGGCGGAGCGCCCGGAGTTCGAACGCATCCTGAACGAATGCCGCGCCGGGCGGCTCAACATGATCATTGTCTATGACGTGTCGCGCTTCTCGCGCCTGAAGGTCATGGACGCGATTCCGATTGTCTCGGAATTGCTCGCCCTGGGCGTGACGATTGTTTCCACTCAGGAAGGCGTCTTCCGGCAGGGAAACGTCATGGACCTGATTCACCTGATTATGCGGCTCGACGCGTCGCACAAAGAATCTTCGCTGAAGTCGGCGAAGATTCTCGACACGAAGAACCTTCAGCGCGAATTGGGCGGGTACGTCGGCGGGAAGGCGCCTTACGGCTTCGAGCTTGTTTCGGAGACGAAGGAGATCACGCGCAACGGCCGAATGGTCAATGTCGTCATCAACAAGCTTGCGCACTCGACCACTCCCCTTACCGGACCCTTCGAGTTCGAGCCCGACGTAATCCGGTGGTGGTGGCGTGAGATCAAGACGCACAAACACCTTCCCTTCAAGCCGGGCAGTCAAGCCGCCATTCACCCGGGCAGCATCACGGGGCTTTGTAAGCGCATGGACGCTGACGCCGTGCCGACCCGGGGCGAGACGATTGGGAAGAAGACCGCTTCAAGCGCCTGGGACCCGGCAACCGTTATGCGAATCCTTCGGGACCCGCGTATTGCGGGCTTCGCCGCTGAGGTGATCTACAAGAAGAAGCCGGACGGCACGCCGACCACGAAGATTGAGGGTTACCGCATTCAGCGCGACCCGATCACGCTCCGGCCGGTCGAGCTTGATTGCGGACCGATCATCGAGCCCGCTGAGTGGTATGAGCTTCAGGCGTGGTTGGACGGCAGGGGGCGCGGCAAGGGGCTTTCCCGGGGGCAAGCCATTCTGTCCGCCATGGACAAGCTGTACTGCGAGTGTGGCGCCGTCATGACTTCGAAGCGCGGGGAAGAATCGATCAAGGACTCTTACCGCTGCCGTCGCCGGAAGGTGGTCGACCCGTCCGCACCTGGGCAGCACGAAGGCACGTGCAACGTCAGCATGGCGGCACTCGACAAGTTCGTTGCGGAACGCATCTTCAACAAGATCAGGCACGCCGAAGGCGACGAAGAGACGTTGGCGCTTCTGTGGGAAGCCGCCCGACGCTTCGGCAAGCTCACTGAGGCGCCTGAGAAGAGCGGCGAACGGGCGAACCTTGTTGCGGAGCGCGCCGACGCCCTGAACGCCCTTGAAGAGCTGTACGAAGACCGCGCGGCAGGCGCGTACGACGGACCCGTTGGCAGGAAGCACTTCCGGAAGCAACAGGCAGCGCTGACGCTCCGGCAGCAAGGGGCGGAAGAGCGGCTTGCCGAACTTGAAGCCGCCGAAGCCCCGAAGCTTCCCCTTGACCAATGGTTCCCCGAAGACGCCGACGCTGACCCGACCGGCCCTAAGTCGTGGTGGGGGCGCGCGTCAGTAGACGACAAGCGCGTGTTCGTCGGGCTCTTCGTAGACAAGATCGTTGTCACGAAGTCGACTACGGGCAGGGGGCAGGGAACGCCCATCGAGAAGCGCGCTTCGATCACGTGGGCGAAGCCGCCGACCGACGACGACGAAGACGACGCCCAGGACGGCACGGAAGACGTAGCGGCGTAGCGAGACACCCGGGAAGCCTGTTAGGCGCTGAGACGGGCGCACAGCGGGCTTCCTGGGGCAGCGGGAAGGGTCGGCCGGTCCCCCGGTCGGCCCATTTCTCTTGTCTCGGTTTAGTTAGTTAGCCTAAGTAACAGTGACTCCGTCACCACAGCACAGCGGGGCGAGCCGTTGACCTGGGGGAAGTGATGCTGTGACGGAATGACTCGAAACACACATTCCTAATGACTTCTCATTGGGTAATCCAGACTTCACGCCACTTCATCACAGCGTCACCCGGGCGCCCTTCGCTGTGACCCCGAATCAGGTTGCCGACAACCTTCATATAGGTAGAGGGGTTTACGCGCCACGCATCAAGCACCGCTAAGGAACGGCGTCGAGCGCTACCCACTCAGGCCGGTCACTCCCCTGATCTCTCCCAGGGTTGAGCGACCGGCGTTGCCTCCCTAGCTCAGTTCGGTTAGAGCGCCTGTTTCGTAATCAGGGGGTCGGCGGTTCGAATCCGTCGGGGGGCTCAATGAGCGGATACACAATCGCTTGGCTCGCATGGCTTGCCGCGTTCGGCGTCATTGAGGGTCGAGCGCTCTTCAATAAGAAGCCGGGCGACACGCTGAGCGAACACGTCTGGTCATGGTTCGCCACGCAAAGCGGCAGTACAGGCAAGCCTTCGGGTTGGGTGCGTGCTCGACGCTTTGCGCTACTGGCCTTCATGGGTTGGCTCACTGCCCACTTCATGACGGGCGGTCGCTTCTAGCGCTGCCGCGCCCAGCCTACTCACGTGAGTAGGTAGGGGGGTGTCGACGGATAGGGGGGTGTCCCCGGAAGGGGGGGGGGGGTGCCCTATGCGTACCCGGTGTCTCGACTGTAGGGACTGGGCTACTCATGGTGGGCGCTGTGCTCAGCACCACGCCACCTATCAGGCACAGCGCAGTGTGAAGAGCCATGCGAAGCGGCGTGCTGCTATCGCCCGTGGGAACAACGCTGCGGCGAAGATGCGTCGTGCTATCCGTAAGGCAGTGGGCGCGCACTGTGCTACCTGCCTGGGTTGGTACCACTAGAAAGCTTCTCGAGCGGATCGATCCTGCAGGAATTCCCGGGCATAACTGTTCCACTTGTATCGTCGGTCTGATAATCAGACTGGGACCACGGTCCCACTCGTATCGTCGGTCTGATTATTAGTCTGGGACCACGGTCCCACTCGTATCGTCGGTCTGATTATTAGTCTGGGACCACGATCCCACTCGTGTTGTCGGTCTGATTATCGGTCTGGGACCACGGTCCCACTTGTATTGTCGATCAGACTATCAGCGTGAGACTACGATTCCATCAATGCCTGTCAAGGGCAAGTATTGACATTCGTCGTAACCTGTAGAACGGAGTAACCTCGGTGTGCGGTTGTATGCCTGCTGTGGATTGCTGCTGTGTCCTGCTTATCCACAACATTTTGCGCACGGTTATGTGGACAAAATACCTGGTTACCCAGGCCGTGCCGGCACGTTAACCGGGCTGCATCCGATGCAAGTGTGTCGCTGTCGACGAGCTCGCGAGCTCGGACATGAGGTTGCCCCGTATTCAGTGTCGCTGATTTGTATTGTCTGAAGTTGCTTTTACGTTAAGTTGATGCAGATCAATTAATACGATACCTGCGTCATAATTGATTATTTGACGTGGTTTGATGGCCTCCACGCACGTTGTGATATGTAGATGATAATCATTATCACTTTACGGGTCCTTTCCGGTGATCCGACAGGTTACGGGGCGGCGACCTCGCGGGTTTTCGCTATTTATGAAAATTTTCCGGTTTAAGGCGTTTCCGTTCTTCTTCGTCATAACTTAATGTTTTTATTTAAAATACCCTCTGAAAAGAAAGGAAACGACAGGTGCTGAAAGCGAGCTTTTTGGCCTCTGTCGTTTCCTTTCTCTGTTTTTGTCCGTGGAATGAACAATGGAAGTCCGAGCTCATCGCTAATAACTTCGTATAGCATACATTATACGAAGTTATATTCGATGCGGCCGATCTAGCAGAAAGTCAAAAGCCTCCGACCGGAGGCTTTTAACTTCTGTCACCTAGGTTACGCCCCGCCCTGCCACTCATCGCAGTACTGTTGTAATTCATTAAGCATTCTGCCGACATGGAAGCCATCACAAACGGCATGATGAACCTGAATCGCCAGCGGCATCAGCACCTTGTCGCCTTGCGTATAATATTTGCCCATGGTGAAAACGGGGGCGAAGAAGTTGTCCATATTGGCCACGTTTAAATCAAAACTGGTGAAACTCACCCAGGGATTGGCTGAGACGAAAAACATATTCTCAATAAACCCTTTAGGGAAATAGGCCAGGTTTTCACCGTAACACGCCACATCTTGCGAATATATGTGTAGAAACTGCCGGAAATCGTCGTGGTATTCACTCCAGAGCGATGAAAACGTTTCAGTTTGCTCATGGAAAACGGTGTAACAAGGGTGAACACTATCCCATATCACCAGCTCACCGTCTTTCATTGCCATACGAAATTCCGGATGAGCATTCATCAGGCGGGCAAGAATGTGAATAAAGGCCGGATAAAACTTGTGCTTATTTTTCTTTACGGTCTTTAAAAAGGCCGTAATATCCAGCTGAACGGTCTGGTTATAGGTACATTGAGCAACTGACTGAAATGCCTCAAAATGTTCTTTACGATGCCATTGGGATATATCAACGGTGGTATATCCAGTGATTTTTTTCTCCATTTTAGCTTCCTTAGCTCCTGAAAATCTCGATAACTCAAAAAATACGCCCGGTAGTGATCTTATTTCATTATGGTGAAAGTTGGAACCTCTTACGTGCCGATCAGATTAAAACGAAAGGCCCAGTCTTTCGACTGAGCCTTTCGTTTTATTTGACCATGTTGGTATGATTTAAATTAATACGACTCACTATAGGGTCAGTGCGGCCGCGACTTCAAGTCACGTGAATTCCAAGCTTCGGATCCCACTGTGCTGGAAAGAGGCGATCGTCAGCCGCACCGCTCGGGGGCGCTCGTTCTCCGCCATCGCTCCCTCCTTCCGTCCCCTCTATTGTAGCGCTTTCGCGGCTGCGCGCCTGTCCCGCCGGCGCCCTCCTCGGCACCGGGCTTGACAGGGGTGGCGTGCGGTCACCCTCGCTCCAGGGAGGAGGTCCCCTTGAGGAAAGCGGTCACCCTCACCTTCGTCCTCTTCCTCGTCCTGATCTGCGGGCTGGATCGGGACTTCTCGGCCAAGGCGCCCGCGCCCGTCGCGGATGCCGCCCATATCGCCGATGCCGCCAATGTCGCCGATCTCGCACCGGTCGCCCCCGCGGCGATCGCGGTCCCCGTCGTGCCGCCTCTGCCCGGCATCGACTTCATCTGCAACTGCCAGGTCTGCGCCAGCGCCTCGGGCCTCGGGTGCAGGGACCTGAGCACCCACCGCTTCACCTCCTGCTCGGCCTGGTGGGCGATCCACTCCAGCGAGTGCAGGTAGGGCCGCGACGGTAGTATGGTTCCGCTCGTATGCGAGCGGAGCTCTGCAGGACCCTGCTCCTCGCCGGGCTGGCGGCGCTGGCCGCCTGCCGGGCGCCGGAGCGGGGCGCCGAGCCGGCGGGTGGAGCGCCCCCGCC